>Ga0209902_100034_pt1 | contig 312591 bp, 266 predicted proteins | sample FECB27metaG_FD_188304 | JGI IMG/M metagenome (GOLD analysis project Ga0209902, IMG submission 188304) | Cyanobacterial communities from the Joint Genome Institute, California, USA - FECB-27 (SPAdes) (version 2) | ecosystem: Environmental > Aquatic > Thermal springs > Hot (42-90C) > Microbial... | reverse complement strand
TCGCCCATGCGCCTGCGGCCTCCGATGGACAGCCTGTGGTCTACGGCATCCGGCCGGAGCATTTCATGCTCGACGACACCAACGGCCTGCCGGCGGAAGTGGCTGTCATCGAGCCGACCGGATCGGAAACTCAAGTGTTCGCCAGGCTCGCCGGCACGGACATCGTGGGCGTGTTCCGCGAGCGCGTGGACGCCAAGCCCGGCCAGCAGATCCGCATCACGCCGGATCCGACGCTCGTGCATCTCTTCGACGAGCGGACGGGCCAGCGCCTCTGACCGGCATCGCGGCGCATCGCAAAGCGACGGGAGGCCGCCATAGACGTTCTGGTCATCGGCGCCGGGGTGGTGGGTCTCGCCGTGGCTCGCGCCCTCGCCCTGCGCGGCCACAGCGTGATCGTGGCGGAATCCACCGGCGGCATCGGCAACGGGGTCTCCTCGCGCAACAGCGAGGTGATCCATGCCGGGATGTACTACCCGTCCGGCTCGTTGCGCGCCCGCCACTGCGTCGAGGGGCGGCGTAGGCTCTACGCCTTCTGCGAAAGCCACCGCGTGCCGCATGCGAAATGCGGCAAGCTCATCGTCGCCACCAATGATCTTGAGCAGGCCAAGATCGAAGGCATCTACGAGCAGGGGCTGGCGAATGGGGTCGAGGGCCTCTCGTTCCTGACAGGAGAAGAGGCGCGGGCGCTCGAGCCGAACCTCTCCTGCACCGGTGCCGTGCTCTCGCAGGAGACCGGCATCATCGACAGCCATGCACTGATGCTCGCGCTCCAGGGCGATCTGGAGGATGCCGGCGGCGCGATTGCCTTCCATGCTCCGGTCGAGCGCATCGCGCGCAACCGTACGGCCTGGAATGTGCAAGTCGGCGGCGCGGAAGCGACGGAGATCACGGTCGATGCCGTGGTCAACGCGGCGGGCCTCGGCGCGCAGGCGCTCGCCCGCGCGACGGACGGCTATCCGACGGAGCGCGTGCCGCCGCTCGTGCTGGCGAAAGGCAACTACTTCGGCTGCATCGGCAGGCCTGCCTTTTTGCGTCTGATCTATCCGGCCCCCGTCGATGGTGGCCTCGGCACCCATGTGACGCTCGATCTTGCCGGCCGCATGCGCTTCGGGCCCGATGTGGAATGGGTCGAGCGTGAGGAATACGAGGTCAGTCCTCAGCGGGCCGAGAGCTTCTATGCCTCGATCCGCCGTTACTGGCCGGGCCTGCCCGATGGTGCGCTGGTGCCGGACTACTCCGGCATCCGCCCGAAGCTCACCGGGCCGGGCGAGAAGGCCGCCGACTTCATGATCGACGGGCCGGCGGAGCATGGACTGCCCGGCCTCGTTCACCTCTTCGGCATCGAGAGCCCAGGGCTGACGTCGTGTCTCTCGATAGCCGAGGATGTGGCGGAGAGGTTGAGCGCCTAAAGACAGGCCTCATCCCGGGGCCGCGTAGCGGAACCCGGGATCGCGTGCAGGATGTGGTGCGTGTTTCCCTCCCCCTTGTGGGGAGAGTTAGGGTGGGGGTGAGCGCCAGCCTTGAACCAGTCCTGCGCCGGCACCCCCACATCCAACTCCTCCCCACAAGGGGGAGGAGGGCTGCCAGCGCCACTCTCGTCTTGCGATCCCGGATCGGCTTTCGCCGTCCGGGATGACGGGTTTGGTTAAGCCCTGAAGAACAGCAGGGTCAGTAGCAGGAAGGTCGGGATCAGGATTGCGCCCGACCAGAGCAGGTAGCCGAAGAAGCTCGGCATCTTCACGCCGCCTTCGCGGGCAATGGCATAGACCATGAAGTTGGGCGCGTTGCCGATATAGGAGTTCGCACCCATGAACACCGCACCGGCCGAGATGGCCGTGAGCGTCATGGCGCCCGCCGTCATCAGCTGCTGCGGGTCGCCGCCGGCGAGCTCGAAGAACACGAGATAGGTCGGCGCGTTGTCGAGGAACGACGAGAGGCCGCCGGTGAGCCAGAAATAGGCGGCGTTGTTGGGGCTGCCGTCGGGGTTCGACACGAGGGCGACGAGGGGCGCGAAGGCGCCGTCCGCGCCGGCCCGCAGCATGGCGAGCACGGGGATGATGGTGATGAAGATGCCGGCAAACAGCTTCGCCACCTCCTTGATCGGCCCCCAGGAGAAGCCGTTCTCGGCCCGGTTGGCCTTCGAGGTGACTTTCAGCGAAATGATCGTGACGGCGATCATGATGAGATCGCGCAACGCATTCGCCAGTTCGATCTCCGTGCCCAGCACCGTGACGCGCCCGAGATCCACGGTGGCGCTCATGAGGATCGCCGTGATGATGATGAAGATCAGCAGGAAGTTGAACCCGCCCACGACACGCACCGGGTTGTCCGGAGTCGGGTCGGGCCGCGTGCGGCCCTCCCGGCGGTAGATCACGAGATCGATCACGAAGAACAGGGCGAGCAGGAGGCCGCTGGCGAACAGGGTCTCCGGCAGCAGATGCGTGGTGGTCCAGAAGAAGTCGACCCCGCGCAGGAAGCCGAGGAACAGCGGTGGATCGCCGAGGGGCGTCAGCGAGCCGCCGATATTCGACACTAGGAAGATGAAGAACACGATCACGTGCACATTGTGCCGCCGGTCGTCATTGGCGCGCATCACCGGGCGGATCATCACCATGGAGGCGCCGGTGGTGCCGATGAAGCTCGCCAGCACCGTGCCGATGCCGAGAAGCATCGTGTTCGTGCCCGGCGCGCCATGAATGTTGCCGCGCACGAGGATGCCGCCCGCCACCGTAAACAGGGCAAGCAGCAGCAGGATGAACGGGATGTATTCGAGAAGCGCCGTGTGAGCCAGCGCATGGACGGCCGTCGTCGGCCCGAAGGCAACCGCCATGGGAACCAGCACCAGCACGCCCCAGAGGGCGGCGATCTTGCCTTGGTGATGCTCCCAGAAATGGGGCGCCAGCAGCGGGAACAACGCGATGGACAGGAGAATGCCCACGAAGGGCAGGGCCCAGACGAAGCCGAGGCTCGCCCCCTCGAATTCCGCCGCAAGGGCCCCTTGAGGCAGGAGTGTCAGGGCGGCGGCGAGCGCCAGGCTTAAGAAGCGAAGCATGCGTGTGGTCCCCAGCGGCCGGCAGCCGGCTCGTTCTTCAAAGATCGAGAACAGCTTGTAGGGGAACGGATTTGAGGCTGCAACGGCGTGGCCGTTAACCGGCTATTCACCATAGGTCAAAGATAGTACAACATCGTTACAAAGCCTTGCCGTGCCAGGGGGTTGCTGAAACCGATGTGCCGCTTTCTCGCCTATCGGGGGGAGCCGATCTTCCTCGACGAACTCGTCTGTGCCCCGGCCCACTCGCTGGTGCACCAGTCGCTGCACGCGGTCGAGGCCAAGACCGGCACGAACGGGGACGGGTTCGGCATCGGCTGGTATGGGGAGCGCCCGGAGCCAGGGGTCTACCGGGAGGTCCGCCCGGCTTGGTCCGACGAGAATCTGCGCAGCCTGTGCGAACAAGTGCGCTCAGGGCTGTTCTTTGCCCATGTGCGCGCCTCCACCGGCACCTCGACCACCCGGGCCAATTGCCATCCCTTCACCCATGGGCGCTACCTGTTCATGCACAATGGCCAGATCGGCGGCTATGGACGCATCAAGCGGCGCCTCGAAGCCCTGATTCCGGATGAGCTCTACGACCGGCGCCTCGGCACAACGGATTCGGAAGCGATCTTCCTCATGGCCCTCGCCAACGGGCTGGCGGAGGAACCCGTCACGGCCATGGCCAGGACCCTCAAGATCGTGCGCGGTCTGATGAGCGAGGCCGGGATCGAGGAAGCCCTGCGCTTCACAGCCGCGTTCACGGACGGCGAGAATCTCTGGGCCTATCGCTGGGCCTGCGATGCCAAGCCGCCAACCCTCTATTTCCGCGAGGACAACGGCAACCTGCTGATCGTGTCTGAGCCCATCGACGACAAGACGAAGGGCTGGCGCGAGGTGCCTAAGGGTTGCAGCCTCGTCGCCCGGGGTGGCAGCGTCACGGTCGAATGCCTGAACGAGGCCATGGGCCGACTTGCGGCCTGAGCCGCGGTCATGAAAGGCCCCGACGAATCGGGGCCTTCCGGTGTGGCTGTGTTGAGCGTCAGCCGTTCAGATCACGAAGAAATCGTCGTGCTTGAGGGTGGCCTTGTTAACGATCGTGGCGATCTTCACCTGAGCCTTCGAGCCCGTGCCATCCTGATCGTAGTAGAGGGCGCCAGTCTTCTTGTCATAGACGATCCGATCCTCCCGATCCTGCGCCTTGGTGGCGTTCACGAACATGTCGCTCTTGAACTTCACACCCGCCGTGCTGCCGCGGCCCAACTTAGTGAACACCGCGTTGTCCAGGTAGAAGCTGTCGTCCTGGGAGCGGAAGTCGTAAACCCTATCGACGTTCGTGCTCTTGTTCAGCCGGGTGTCGAACACGAACACGTCCTTGCCTGAACCGCCATACAGGAGGTCATTGCCGAGACCGCCGTCCAATTGGTCGTTGCCCGAGGAGGTCTCGATCACATCGTTGCCGAGCTCGCCAGCAACCTTGTTTGAACCTGCATTGCCTGTGATCGTGTTGGCCAGGCTGTTGCCAGTGAGTTCCAGGGCTGCCGTCCCGTTGGCGATGAGGTTCTCAACATCGCTGCCTAGGGTGAAGCTGACCGAGGTCAGCACGGTGTCGTTGCCAATACCCCCGATGACATTGTCGCCAGCATTGTCGACATAGAAGATGTCGTCGCCTGCGCCGCCATCCATGGCATCCGCCCCAAGGCTGCCATCGATAACGTTCGCTCCAGCGTTGCCGAAAAGCGCGTCTGCAGCGCGCGAGCCCAGCAGGTTTTCGATGGAATTATAGGTGTCCCCGGCCGCCTCGCCGGTATTGCCGCCCGGTGCTGCAAGGCTCGCCCGCACGCCCGTGACGGCTCCATCATAGGAAGCCCAATCGATCCCCTCACCACCGAAAAGCCCGTCCGCGCCGAGACCGCCCAGGAGAATGTCATTGCCGGCATCACCTTGCAGATAATCGCGCCCGGCACCGCCACTCAGGACGTTGTCGCCGGCGCTTCCGAGAAGAGCATTGCTGCCTTCCGTGCCGACAACGATGGAATTGCCTGCTGCGGCGCGTGTGATCTGGAAGGTCGAGCGCGCGACCAGGGCATCGTGATCGCTCACCTGCTGGTCCGCGTCGAACTCGGAGTTCACCCGCACGATGTCGAAGGCTTCCATGCGCGCTCGCATGGCGGCCGAGACATAGATGTGGTCGAGGGACTGGGAGTTACCCTCATAAATATAATCCGTACGGTTGCGCGGATCGGTGATGAACTCATCGGCTATGTTCCACAGCACCTGCTCGCCGCCGCCAAACGTTCCGTCGAGAACCTTGAGCGGATTACTCCAGGAGAAGTCGTTGAGGTCACCAAGCACGGCGATATTCGCATTCGCATCAGCTGCGAGGAGCGCATCCACATAGGCATTGATGAGTTTCGTCTGCTCGATGCGCTGAGCCTCGCTGCCGAGGACAGGCGGCTGCGTGGTGCCGAAGATCCCGGTGTCGCCGCCTTTCGAGTTCAGGTGATTGTTGATGAAGGTGTAGCGCTCGCCCTGGAAGTCGAACTGAGCGACCAGAGGCTTGCGGCTGGCCTCGAAGGCATCGTTGACTTGCGGATCAGGGTCGGTGATGCGTTTCAACGATCCTTCGACGAGGTCCACCACATCGTCGTTGTAGAGGAAGGCTTGGCGGATGTTGCCACCCCCCTGTCCGCCATCTTTGTTGTTCTCGGGCTCAAGGTAGGCAAACTTGTAGCGAGGACCGCCGGCCGCCACGATGAAGTCCACCAGTTTCTGAAGGGTCTTGTCGGAAGACGTCACGCCGTTATCGACGGAGCCCGAATCGTCTTGGATCTCCTGCAGCGCCAGAACGGCGGGACCACCGAGGTTGTTGACGATCTGATTGGCAATGGCGGCGAACTGGCCGCCATCCACGTCGGCATCGCCGTCATCGTCGTTGATATCGAGATTTTCGACGTTGTAGTTGCCGAAGGTCAGGAAGAACTCGTTCGGCCGGGTGACGCTGGTGACTTCCGGCTGAAGGTTCGAGGCCTGCGTCACCACGGGCGTGGTGCCGATCAGAACCTCATAGTTCGAAAATCCGTACGACATGATGCCGGTGATGGCGCCGAGGCGCGCGCCCACATCGACCATAGGCATGTTGAGCGAATCGCGGATGTTGTCGAACTGGATCCGCTCGGGATTGAAGTCTGTTGGTGAGGTCGACAAGCCGCCACGGTCATTCAAGCTCGACGGGTCATAGGCACCCTCGATAAGGGTATAGATTTCACCGAAATCGCTGGTCGCGCCGACCACACGGGTCGGTTCGACACTGACGCGCATTCCCTCCAGGGCTTCGTAGAAATCGATTGCTTTCGCCACAGTGTCGGTGGGCGGCTCGATGCCGTTTGGGCCGATGACGATTGCTTCAGGCAAAGCGTTGCCCTTGTCGATCAGGCCAACAGTTGCCGCACGGGTCGACGTGCCGCCATCGATTCGCGTGAGGCCAAAATTTTCGTCGACCCGTCCATTGACAACGACTTCATCGCCGACTTCGAAGCTCGGGGTCCAGTTCGATCCCATGAACACAAAGATGCCGTCGGACGTCGCCGCATCGCCGTCGCCCGTGGCATCTTGGATATAGAAGCCACGCGTGGTGCCGGTCATCTGAATGCCTGTGATGATGCCCGTTGTGGTGACTGTTTGTCCTTTGAGGACCGATTCACGGTTGGCATCCTGCGTCTGGATCTCGTAGATCCGATCGAAATCGTCGGGCAGGATCCGGCCATCGGCTGCTGCCGTCCCGATGACGCCTTCGCTGGGGTCGGACAGGCGCACGGAAAACGTCTGAGCCAGTTCTTTCGTAAGGTCGCCTCTGACACGGATCTGGACCGTCGCCGTGGTCTCTCCTTCGGCAAACGTGACCGTTCCGCCAGTAGTGAAGAAGTCATCAGTGGAGGCTTGGCCGGTGCCGCCGATCTTGTCCAGATCCCAATCGACAGTAGCGGCTTCTCCTGTGGAGTTGGCGCGGGTGACGGTGAAGGTGAACACCGTCTCGCCCGTATCTCCCTCTACCTTGACGGCATCAGTTGCGGCGATGGAGAAGCTTTGCTGGAGATCATCATTCTCGATGGTGCCATTTGCGGTGGCATTCTGGATTTGCACTCCGGTCTTTTCGGTGCTGATGCGCACTGTGAAAGGCTCGTCGCCTTCAAACCGCGTGTTGCCAGCAACTTGAACCTGGATCACGGCCTCGGTTTGGCCTTCTGCGAAGGTCACCGTGCCTGTCGTTCTTGCGAAGTCCTCAGCGGTCAGACCGTTCTGGCCAAATCCCTCGATGGACCAATTGACCTCGGTCGTCCCGTCGCCGTTCTCGCGGGTAACCGTGAAGGTGTAAATCGTAGAGCCAGGACCATCGCCTTCCTCTTGAGCTGCATCGGCGGCGGAAATGGAGAGAACCTCGTCGGTGGTCACGTCATCGTTGTCGATCTGACCGGACGCAGTCTCCGAACCAACCGGGATGGTTGCGCCGTCCGGATTGGAGAGTGTGAGCGAGAAGGTCTCATCCGGCTCGAACTCCGCGTCCGCTTTCACACGGATCGTGATCGTCGCCGTTGTCTCGCCTTCGGCGAAAGCGACCTTGCCGGAGAGAGGACCGTCGAAATCATCCAGGGACGCCTGACCTGGATTCAGGGTCCAGTCAGCGGTCGGTGAGCCCGTTAGCGACGAGCGTGTGACCGTAAACATGAACTCGGTCGTCGTTCCCTCATTGCCTTCAGGCTTGTCGGCGCTCGTGGCCGTGATGGAGAGGGTAGGAAGAGGAGAGATGAATGTCTGTCCGGTATTGGCCCCGTCTCTCGTCGCAGTCCCATCAGCGCTGAAGGTGACCCAACTGTTGAAGCCGGTAGAATCGCTGCCGGTCCCCTGGCGTTGGATCGAGCCTGTTGCAGAGCCAGCGCCATTTTCGAGGGCGCCGATATTCGTGCTGGTCATGCCGACGGCTGCACCATTGATAGCCGTTATCGTTCCTTCATAGCTCAAGAATTCAACGACATTTCCGTCAGCATCGATCAACGCGAAACCATCTGGATCACCATTTTGCAGGCCGGGCACATTGACGCTGATGAAGCCGAAGCCGTTGCCGGTCGCGTCGGAGATGATGCCCGAGAGCGGAACTTCGGGACTAGACGCGTAAAGCCCGTTAGTCGAGCCATTATAGAGCTGGATCTTCCAACCAGACAGATCGGTGCCTGCACGACCCGCGATCTCAATGAATTCATTGAGATCGGCAGTGCCGCCATTGTCATAATGAAACTCGTTGATCCAGACATTCGTCATGATGGTCCCTCGCGTTGCATCGACACAAAGCAGCGTTCAGCCTGCTGTTTTGTGAAACGATGTATTATCTAGGAGGGTAAGTGCTAGCGCCTAGGCATGACAGGTATATGAAATGTCAGGGAAGCTTATTTTCCCACGAAGAGGGTAAAAGCTAATTCTCCACCGGGGTTTTGGTGCGATAAGGCCAGGACTAGCGGCGTGAGAGGGGCTTAGGCGTTCAGCCGCCCCATGGGCTGGGCGATCAGGGGCAGGAGCGCGCCGCGCAGCGCTTCCATCTGCAAATCCGTCTCGGCCTGAGTGATGCTTTCGTCCGGAGCGTGAAGGGCTCGCAGGCGCGCATTCTCGGCCTCGAGCCGCTCGTTCTCCGCCATGAGGATCGCCACCTTCTCCTGGGCGATGCGAAGGCGGGCCAGCGCGTCGTTGCGCTCTTCCTCGCGCAGCTGCGCACGGTCGCGCCAGAGACGGACGGCAACGCTGCCTGCTTCATCGCTCATGGTCAGCTCCTCACAGAATCGACAGGTCGGTGCGGGAGCGCGATCCTAAAGGCCAGGTCTTAATCGATCGTTGGTGGCCGGAGCGCTAGGGATCGAAAGCCGGCATGGCCGAGACGCTCTCGCTCGACAAACTCAACCTTGCATGGCGGCTGTAGGCCCGCGCGACCCAGTCGGCCGCGACGGACTGGTCCAGGAAGAATTGGGCTAAGCGTTCCTCCTCGTGCGCTCTCAGAAACGCGGCCAGAGCCGCATGCTCGGTCCGCCTCTCCTGTGCGGTTTGCAGGCTGCCGACCCGATCCTCCGAATGCTCCTCGGCCAGGACGAAATAGGCCGGCGCGTAATCGGGATGTGTCTCGATCAGGGCATGAAGCCTCGCCCTGCGCTCCGCGCCGTCGAACTGCAGGGCATGGACGAGAGCCGTCGCGCGGGTCGGAGCGTCCTCGTTCAGCTCGGCATAAACCTGCCGCGCAATGAACCGTCCCTCATGGGCCCGCACCAGAGCCGCATAGCGCAGATGCGGATCGACGAAGTCCAGGCCCATCCGGGCCAGGGTGTAATACGCCCGGTGTGCCCCGATGGATTCGCCTTTCGCTTCGAAGAGCAGGGCGTTGTGATACAGGCCGGGCGCGGAGTGCGGATCGTCGATCTGTCCTCCCTTCTGCACGAGCCCTGAGAAGGCTTCAATGGGATTAGCGGGAAGCAGGAGCGCCTGACCGCTGTTCTGAGCCGGCGACAGAACACCGGCTTCCGCCGTCAGTGACTCCATCGGCATTGAAAGCTGGCCATGAGGAACAAGCCCTCCAGCGCCGATGAGGACGATCAGGCAGGCACCTGCCAAAGCTAAGGCGGACGTAGCCACGGCCCGGATGGAAGCGCGCTGCGGCTTCGACAGGGTGTCTGTGTCCGGGCCGGCAATTGTGAAAGCATGGATCGGGAAGGGAATGTTCTTCAACTGCCGCTCGCCGATATCAACGAAGGGCACAGCGATCTGACCGGAAACCGCCTCATGCACGGCGCGCGAGAGGCAGATGCCTCCCGGGGCGGCCAGGGTCTCCAGCCGGGCTGCGATGTTGACGGCCATCCCTAAAAGATCGCCCTGGCGCTCGACCACTTCGCCCACCGAGATGCCGATGCGGAACTGCACCCGCCTGTTCTGCGCCGAGGCGAGGTTCTGCGTCCGCATGTAGTCCTGGATGTCGACGGCTGCACGGGCGGCCTTCACGGCGCTGTTGAACTCGCCCATGATCGAATCGCCGGCGGTGTTGAAAACACGCCCGCCATGGTGGACCACGAAATCGTCCAGAACGTTGCGGTAGGCTGCCAACTGCCGCAGCGTTCCGTCCTCATCCTCAGCGATGAGCCGGGAGAAGCCCACGATGTCCGCAGCAAGGATGGCGGCCACTTTCCGCTTCATGGGCGGACTCTGCGGCGCATGAAGGCTTCAGAGCGAAGCTGCGATGGCACCCTGCATCCCGGCAAAATGAGGCCTCGTTGTTTACATGTTACAATATAGCGTTTGCCGAAGAGGAAGGAAAGGGGATTCTCCGGAATTCTTGTTTCTTTGCCGTTTCGCCGCCCCGTAGATCATCCGTCCAGTTCGGGATAGCGCCGAAAGATGCCCTCTTCGTTGAAGGGAATGCGCCGTGGGCTGGCGAGGTAGGACTTGAGCCGCGATCTTTCTGCTACGGCATGATGAAGAGCTGCAACGCGTGGCGCTGTCTTCAAAGCGCGCTTCGTGGCTTTGGGAAACGCGTAAGACAAGCCCTCGACCGCCTGAAAGAGCGACAGGTCGACATAGGTGAGGGACGAGCCGACGAGGTGCCTGTCGCCTGAGGGATTGCGAGCCAGGACGGTTTCCAGCCAGTTCAGGAATTTCGGAATGCGGTCGTCCCGGAACTCCTGCGCGCGACGCAGCGCTTCGTCCTTCTGATCCTCGTAGTATTGACCGATACCCACCGGATGGTGGGTGTCGTGGGCCTCGGCCACGAGATCACTGATCGTGAGCTGGATCTGATGCGTCCACAGACCTCCAGCCGGATCCTTGGGCGCGAGTCCATGCCGAGCGCCAAGATAGAGCAGAATGGCAGCTGTTTGGCCGATGATGGTTTCGTCATTCTTCAGGAAAGGCGGCGCGAAGGGTGGATGATCCGCATGCTCCATCATGCGCATCATGACGGCAACGCCCTCGGACTCTCGCGCTACATCGATGTACTCGGCGCCAGCTTCTTCCAACGCCAGCCGCACGAACTCGCCGCGTCCCTGGATCGTGGGCCAGTAGTAGAGTTCGTAGGCCATCACCTGGCTCCTGAGTCCGCCATAAGGATGAGCAGTTAAAGCCGGCCTGCGCGAGGAGTTCCTTTTCAATCCATCGTGACCGCATGCACGGGATGTCCCGTCTGTGCGAAGTTGTTAATATTCTGCAAGGTGATCTCGGCGATGCTGGTAAGGGCTTCCTGCGTGAAGAAGGCCTGGTGGCCGGTGATCAGCACGTTCGGAAAGGTGAGGAGGCGCGCGAACAGGTCGTCGCGGATGATCTCGGCGGAGTGATCGCGAAAGAAGAGTTCGCTCTCCTCCTCGTAAACGTCGAGAGCCAGGCTGCCGATCACGCCGCTCTTCAGCCCGGCGATGACCGCGTGGGTGTCGATGACGCCACCGCGGCTGGTGTTCACCAGCATCACGCCCGGGCGGCACGCGCTGATCGCAGCCTCGTCGATGAAGTGATGGGTCTCTGGGGTCAGCGGGCAATGGAGCGTGATGATGTGGGACTGCGCCAGAAGCTCCGCCTTCGACACATAGCGGACACCCAGCGCTTCCACATCGGGATTCGGATATGGGTCGAAGGCAAGACATTCACAGCCGAAACCCCCGAGGATGCGCAGCACCACTTGGCCGATCTTGCCCGTGCCCACCACGCCTGCGGTCTTGCCATGGAGATCGAAGCCGAGGAGCCCGTCGAGGGCGAAGTTGCCCTCGCGCACCCGGTTATAGGCCCGGTGGGTCTTGCGATTGAGGGTGAGGATGAGGGCAAGCGTGTGCTCGGCCACCGCGTGGGGTGAATAGGCCGGCACGCGAGCGATCGTGATCCCGTTCGCGTGCGCCGCCTTGAGATCCACATTGTTGAAGCCGGCACAACGCAGGGCGATCAGGCGTACGCCGCCTTTGGCGAGACGCTCGAGACAGGGGGCGTCAAGCGTATCGTTGACGAAGGCGCACACCGCCTGCGCCTTTCCGGTCAGCGGTGCCGTGGCGGCCGAGAGACTTGGCTCGTAATAGTCGAGCTCGTGGCGATGATCGTTGGCCGCCTCAAGAAAACGTCGGTCATAGGAGGTGGTGCTGAACACGGCGACGCGCATGGGAGCCTCCTGATAAACCTGCTCTCTCAAAGAGAGACATTCTCATTCTAGCGCCTTCTCACGCGGAAGATATCTAGCTTCGTACGGTTCCGCCTTCCGTTGCGAGTCTTAGCAGCGCTTCACCCTCAAGACGCAGATGCCGATGGGAAAGGTCCCGCATGCCGATGGACTCATAGAAGCGGATTGCCGGCCGACCCTCCTCGACGAAGAGCTCGATCCGCTCCCAGCCTCTCTCTCGAGCCGTTCGCGCCACAGCGGCCATCAGTTGTCGCGCTGCACCCGATCGTCTTTTCGACGGGACGACATAAAGGGCGTGCACGATTCCCATCGGCTTGCCACGCCAGCCTGCATAACCGCGAAAGAACGAGACGAAACCGATGGGTTCCTCCGCACGTTCGGCGACAAAGGCTTCGAAGAGCGGGTCAGGCCCGAAGCCGTCATTCCGAAGGCGCTCAGCGGATGTCCATGGAGCTTGCCCGGGCAGGTGATCGTCGATCAGGCCTGCAACAAAGCCAAAAATTGTTTGAGCATCGTCAGCGATAGCCTTTCGGATGCTGATTCTGACCTGGGTCATGAAACCTCTTAATGCGCCTCGTCCCAGTTCTGTGCGGCGCGCGCGTCCACCGCGAGGGGAACCTTCAGCGACACGGCCGGGAAGGGGGCTTCGGTCATGACGCGGGAGATCACCGGCAGGCTCGCTTCGACCTCGTCGTCCGGCACCTCGAACACCAGCTCGTCGTGCACCTGCAGCAGCATGCGGGCGGAGAGGCGTTCGGCTTTGAGCGAATCCTCCATGCGGATCATGGCGCGGCGGATGATGTCGGCGGCGGTGCCCTGGATCGGCGCGTTGATCGCCTGGCGCTCCACGCCTGCGCGCTCGGAGGGGTTGCCCGAGCGGATCTGCGGGTAGTGGCAGATGCGCCCGAACAGCGTGGTCACGTAGGTCTTCTCGCGCACGAATTTCTTGGTCTCGTCGATATAGGTGCGGATGCCCGGGAAGCGCTCGAAATACTGCTTGATGAAGGCCGACGCCTCCTGGTTGCCGATGCCGAGGCGCACGGCAAGGCCGAAGGCCGAGATGCCGTAGATGATGCCGAAATTGATAGTCTTTGCCTGGCGGCGCAGGTCGCCCGTCATCTGGTCGAGCGGCACGCCGAACATGGCCGATGCGGTCGCCGCGTGAATGTCGACGCCGTTGGCGAAGGCTTCCTGCAATTGCGGGATGTCGGCGATGTGCGCGAGCAGCCTAAGCTCGATCTGGCTGTAATCGGCCGAGATGATCTTGTGGCCTTCCTGCGCCACGAAAGCCTTTCGGATCTTGCGCCCGGCCTCCGTGCGGATCGGAATGTTCTGCAGGTTGGGATCGGACGACGACAGGCGCCCTGTCGTGGTGGAGGCAAGAGAGAACGAGGTGTGCACCCGCCTGGTCTCGGGATTCATGTGCTCCTGGAGGGTATCGGTATAGGTGGATTTCAGCTTCGAAAGCTGGCGCCACTCAAGAATTTTGGCCGGCAGCTCGTGGCCGGCCTGCGCCAGTTCGTCGAGGAGCGTGGCAGGCGTCGCCCATTGGCCGGACGGCGTCTTCTTGGCGCCGGGCAGGCCCATGCGGCCGAACAGGATGTCGCCGATCTGCTTCGGGGAGCCGAGGGAGAATTTCTCGCCCGCCATCTCGTGAATCTCGTCCTCAAGGCGCGCGAGAGACTGCGAGAAGTCGCCGGAGAGGCGGCTCAGGATCTGCCGGTCGACCATGATGCCGCGCATCTCCATGCGCGCCAGCGTGTCCACCATGGGGCGCTCCAGCGTCTCGTAGACGGTGGCGCGGCGCTCGGCCACAAGGCGGGGCTTCAGGACTTGCCAGAGCCGCAGCGTGACGTCCGCATCCTCTGCCGCGTAGGCGGTGGCCTTAGCAATCTCCACCTTGTCGAAGGTCACCTTGTTCCGGCCCGTGCCGGCCACATCCGAGAAGGTGATCGGCGAGTGGCCGAGATGCCGGCGCGAGAGCTCGTCCATGCCGTGCGAGCCCTTTCCCGCATCGAGCACATAGGAGATCAGCATCGTGTCGTCGTAGGGGTGCACCTCGATCCGATAGCGCTTGAACACGATCCAGTCGTATTTCATGTTCTGGCCGATCTTGAGGACGGACGAATCCTCCAGCATCGGGCGGATCACGTCGAGTGCATCGGTGACGGGGATCTGCCCCTTCACGAGGCCGCCGCCGAAGAGATCGGATTCATCCCGGTGCTGCAGCGGCACGTAGCAGGCCTTGCCCGGCGCAAGCGCCAGGGAGAAGCCGACAAGATCGGCGCGGTTGGCGTCGAGATCGCTCGTCTCGGTATCGACCGCCACATGCCCCTGCTCATGGGCTAAGGCGACCCATTCCTTCAGGCGCTCCAGGCTCGTGACGGTCTCGTAGGCACTGGTGTCGATGGGGATCGATGAGGCTTCCGTCGCGCGCTTTCCGGCCAGCTGCGAGGGCGTGCCGAGTCCCTCGACGGGCTTGCGGAGTGTGGCGGTCTCCGGCAGGTCGAGGCCGGCGAAGGGATCGACCTCGCCCGAGGCCGGGTCGGCCTTCTCGAAGAACGGCACCGCATCGTCGGTGGGGGCGGTCACGCCGGTGCCGTTGCCGGTCCAGCGGATTGCCTCGCCGCCCGGCATGAGGCGCGGATCGGGCGGGATTGCCGAGGGGTCGGCCTCATAGAGCTCCGCCACGCGCCGCGTGATGGTGTTGAACTCCATGGCTTTGAGGAAGCCCACCAGGGTCTTCGGGTCGGGATCCGGCACGCGAAGCTCGTCGAGCGGCACAGGCACCGGCGCCTCGCAATCGAGCGTCACGAGCTTTTTCGACAGGCGCGCGATCTCCGCATTGGCGATCAGGCTCTCGCGGCGCTTGGGCTGCTTGATCTCGGGGGCGCGCTCCAGGAGCGTTTCGAGATCGCCGTATTCCTTGATGAGCTGCGCTGCCGTCTTAAGCCCGATGCCCGGCACGCCCGGCACGTTGTCCGAGCTGTCGCCCATGAGGGCCAGCACGTCGCCGATCTTTTCCGGCGGGATGCCCTCCCATTTCTCGGTGACGGCAGCCTCGTCCAGGTTGCGCTCGGGCCGGTAGCCTGGCTTGCCCTTGGAGCCGGACTCAAAATCGTAGAAGCACACTTTGGGCCCCACGAGCTGCATCAGATCCTTGTCGGACGAGATGATGAGCACGTCGGCCCCGCGTTCTTTCGCCTGCTGGGTATAGGTGGCGATGAGATCGTCCGCCTCGTAGCGCTGCAGCTCCACGGGCTCGAGCCCGAAGGCCCGGATCGCCTCGCGCATGATCGGCATCTGGACTTTCAGATCGTCCGGCGCATCCGGCCGGTGGCCCTTGTAATCCTCGTAGAGCTCCTTGCGGAACGAGCCCTCGGACTTGTCGAGCACGATGGCCAGATGCGTGGGCTTCAAGCCGGCCGCCCCGTCGCGCATGAACTGGAGAAGCTTGGACACGAAGAGCCGCACGGCCCCCGTGGGCATCCCGTCCGAGGACCGGGAATTGTACTTCTGGTCCTGGTTCATGGACTGGAAATAGGCCCGGAAGATGAAGGACGAGCCGTCGACGAGAAACACATGATCGCCGGCTTGGACAGGACGGGAGGACGAGGGCATCGGGTCTCGGGGGCTTGAGGCTGGTCTTGAGCCAAGAAATAGCGGCTCCGGGGGCGGATGGCTATGGGAGGGGGCGATATCCCATTAGCTAACAGAACCCATGTTCGTAAGAACCTGATGTCACACCAGAAATCCTGCCTGACGTAAGGGATGGAGCCAAGCTGCTGGCCTAAAGCTTAGCCATGTGCGCTGTCGCACCCCAGTGACCTTGCGACACGATATAAACTTGCGATGAATCAGTTCGCGCTTTATGAGCGAATCTCAACTCAATTACGTAACAAATCCGATTTTGGAAACACCCTTGCAAGGAGCTGAACATGGCCATTGAGAAATGGGGCAATCCGATCACGGCATCCATAGCGTCTGCGGCTGACACGCGGGGAGCATATAATGGGACAGTGACGGCTCTGCCGAACGGCAGCCAAGTGGTTGTTTGGAGCTATCAGATGAGCAGTGGCCAGTATGCCACGTGCTTTCGCATCATCGACGGTCTTGGAAGGCCTGGAGCCATCCAGACGGTCACGACGACCGGCACCTCGGACACGCCCTCAGAAGTGACCGTTTTGAAGGATGGTAGCTTCGTCATCACCTGGAGCACCGCAAGCACGGCGACCACTCCGACCAGTATCAAGGCGCAAAAGTTTTCCATCACGGGTGTTCCGGACCAGGCTGGTCCTGTCACACTCGCTGCGCCTATGGCGGGCAAAAAGCACGATCTTCCGGAGGTTGCCGCAAACAGCCTGAGGGGCGAGGGTCATTGGGTTGCAGTTTGGGCCGAAACGAACAACACCGATACCGATCACATCTGGTTCTACCGGTCGACGGGTGAAAAGATCAGTGTCTGGGCCGAGATTGCAGGCGAAGACGACTCGCAGAACGGCGTCAACAAGCCGGCTGTCACTGAAGTAGCGAATGGAAAGCACGTCGTCACCTGGGTGCAGAGCGGGAAAGTCAAGGTCGCGCTGATCGATGCCAGCGGCATCGTGACAGCCCTCGCGGACGCTTTCAATAGCACTTCGGCTACCGCCGACTATCCATCCATCACAGCCTTGTCTACCGGTGGTTTCGTGATCAGCTGGTTCACATCCAGGGGTACATCGAGTGGTAACGAATACTACATTTCCACCCAAGCCTACAGCGTTCAAGGCAACAAGATCGAATCAGCAATCGAAGTAAAGATCGGAAAAGATGTCAACGAATCGACAGACATCACCGCACTGACAAAGGGTGGCTTTGCCGGTGGTTACGCTCTCGTCTATTCAGATGATTTCGACGATGAAGGCGACACGGATCCTAACAACGACACGGACGATATCTACCTGCGGCTGGTGAAGGCTAACGGAGACTTCGTCGAAAAAGTCATCAACGATGGCACTCTGAGGCCTGGCGTCCAGACGATCTCTTCCGTCACGGAGTTGGCGGACGGGCGCATTTCGGTTGTGTGGCAAACCGGCGCCGAAAATCCGGCGCGCGTCTACACCCAGATCATCGATGCGCGGGAGACCCACGTCATTGTTCAAGGAACCCGGCACAACGACATCTATGTCGGGACGAAAATCGATGGTGATCAGCTGTTTGGAGGCGGAGGTAACGATGCCTTGTATGGCGAGGGTGGTAATGACGAACTTTCTGGTGGAGAGGATAACGACACGCTAGATGGCGGCGCCGGGCACGATACTCTCTATGGTGATCGTGGAGCTGATCGACTCATTGGCGGAGAAGGCAATGATTGGGTGGATTACTCCAAGTCGACTGATGAGGGAGGGGTGACCGCTGACCTGAGCAAGGGAGGAAGCTCCGGCGATGCGAAAGGCGACGCCTATGACGGTATTGAAAACCTCCTTGGCACTGACAACGCAACCTTCAAGGACATCCTGATCGGCAATGCGGGCGCCAACAGGCTTGAAGGAGCACGAGGCGATGACACTCTCCATGGTGGCGCCGGGAATGACACCCTTCGAGGTGGAGAGGGATCTGACAAGTTCTATGGTGGTGCAGGCGCCGACAGCATCGATGGCGGCTTCGATGGCCGCGTCCTCTGGGACATTGTCACCTATGAATATTCTGCGGCAGGCATCGTTCTCGATCTCACGAACTCGGGCAATAACAGAGGCGAGGCCAGCGGTGACACCTTCGACAACATCGAAGCCTTCATCGGCAGCGGCGGCGACGATACGATCACCGGCGCAGATGCCTACGACACGTTCTATGGCCATAACGGCAACGATCTGCTGCAGGGTAAGAGCAACATCGACGAACTCTTCGGCGATGCCGGCAATGACACACTCGAAGGTGGCGTAGATGCCGACAAGCTCAATGGCGGCGATGGCTGGGATTTCGCATCCTATGAGAATGCTAAAGAGGGGGTCAAGACTTCACTCTGGTCCGGTAACACTACCAGGACTGGAGAGGCGATAGGTGACCTGTATGTCAGCATTGAAGGCATCATCGGCTCTGGTCATGGAGATGTCCTTCAAGGCAACGCCACCGACGATGAGCTTCGGGGCATGGGAGGGAATGACCAACTCGTTGGTGAAGGCGGTTCCGACACGCTGGAAGGCGGTGATGGGGCCGATACCCTGTCCGGCGGGAGCAGCGTCGCCTTCGCGCCCAACGGAGATGTCGACTACGCCAGCTACGCCAATGCTGGCAGGGGCGTGACGGCAGATCTCAACAATGGACCAAATCCGAGATTCGCTCCCGCGAACATCGCCAGCATTGCTGGAACCGGAGATGCAGCTGGGGACGTATACCAAGATATCGAGGGCCTGATCGGATCGGCCTATGCTGATAGGCTGATTGGTGATGCTGGGGATAACACCCTGCGGGGCGGTAGCGCCAATGATACCCTCGAAGGTGGCGATGGCAGCGACCGCCTGGAAGGTGAAGTGGGCAACGACGTGCTCACCGGCAGTGTCGGCGCCGACACGCTGGTGGGCGGAGCGGGCGACGATGTCTACAACGTGGCCGCAGGAGACCGCATCACCGAACTGGCTGGACAAGGCAACGACACCGTGGTGATTACGGCAGACTTCGTGCTGACGGGCAATGACTTCGCTAATGTCGAGAACATTCGCCTGGATGTGAGCACGATCACGAACACTTTGACCGGCAGCGAGGATGCGAACCAACTGACCGGCAACGATGTCGCCAACATTGTTAATGGTCTCGGCGGGAATGATGCCATCTATGGTCGTGGCGGCAACGACGCTCTGTATGGCGGCACCGGCGACGACGTGATCGACGGTGGCACCGGGATCGACGGCATGGATGGCGGCATCGGCAACGATGTCTATTATGCCAACGACAGCGGCGACTACGTGGTCGAAGCCGCAGGCGGTGGCATCGACACGGTCTATGCCTCCGTTGACTTCGCGATGGGCGATGGCACTGAGGTGGAGTACCTGTACGCCACCGGCAGTGCCTCGGTGCAGCTCAAGGGCAGCAACTTCGCCAACACAATCATCGGCAATGCTGGCGCCAATGGCATTTATGGCGGCTCAGGTAATGATCAGCTGCGGGCCGGGTCGGGCAACGACAAGATCTACGGTGGATTGGGCAACGACATGCTTTACGGCGAGGCGGGCAAGGACATCTTCGTGTTCGACATGAGGATGGACAAGCGCACTAACGTGGATCGGATCGAGGACTTCCGCTACCAGGATGACAGCATCTACCTGGAGAACAGGATCTTCAACAAGCTAGGGTCGGGCACGGCCACCAAGCCGAAGAAGTTCAACAGTGACATGTTCGTCAACGGCACCAGAGCTCAAGATCGCGAGGATCGGATCATCTACGACAAGAAGTCTGGTGCTCTTTACTACGACAAGGACGGCACCGGCGGCTCGGCCCAGGTGAAGATCGCAACCCTCGATAAGAACCTGAAAGTCTTCTATCACGACTTTTACGTGATCTAAGCCTCATCTCATGAAGAGCCATGTGCCGCTCGGTGAAAGCCGGGCGGCATTTTTGTTGTGGTGAGGGTGCAGCTGTATTCTTGGCAACATGGCTCCCATCGCCTCATCCTGAGGAGGATTGCGTCAGCAATCCGTCTCGAAGGAGCTTCCAGAGCGCACTGAACCTCCCTCGAGACGCAGCCTGACGGCTGCTCCTCAGGATGAGGGTTCAAGGATGAGGCCTGCTCCGTGTCGAACTTTCACGCCGCCTTCAGTCGTGCCAAATCGAGATCAAGTTCGCGCAGAGCCTGCATCACCACGCCCTCAGTCAAAAGATCCATGGAGGATTCCACTACGTGGATCGTGGCGAGGGCGCGCAACTCCGGGATCGTCTGCGATTCGAGCGCGGCCTCGAAGGAGGGGCGCAGGAGGTCCATGGCGCGGGTACCGGGGCCGCAGATCACGATGTGGTCGGGCTCCAGCGTCTGAATTAAGATTCCGACTGCATCGCCCAACACCTCGCCGGCGGCATGAAACAGGTTGAGGAGCGCAGGATCGCCCGCTCTCGCCTGATCCACGATGGCCCCCATGGCCTCCTCGCCCGGCAGGAGCAGGGTCGGGGCGGGGCGGTGGTCGATGAGCTGCGCGTCCCGGTGCAGGGCGTAGTCGGCGAGATAGGCCTCGATGCAGCCGCGCCCGCCGCAGCGGCATTGCGGACCGCTCCGGCGCAGGCGCACATGGCCGAACTCGGAGCCGCCGAAGCGGGCGCCGCGATAGAGCTCGCCCTGGATGAGAAAGCCGAGGCCCACGCCGTCGCCGACCATCAGGCAGGCGGTGCGGCCGGAGCGCAGGTCCGCGTTGCGCTGCGCGATGGCAAAGGCCATGGCGCTGGCGTCGTTTTCCATCAGCACCGGCTTGCCGAGGCGCTGTCTTAAGCCCGAGGCCAGCGGCAGGTCGCGGGTGCCGAGCACCGGGCTCCAGGCCACGATCCCGTCGCGGGTATCCACATAGCCCTGGCAGGCGAGGCCCACCGCCTTCACGTCCCGCGCGCCGCTCTCCTCGGCGAATGTCGCGATGGTGTGGGCGAGCACATCCATCAGCTCCTCGCCCCCGAGATTGCGCAGGGGGCGCTCCACATGGCGGCTCGCGCGGGTGCGCCCGGCGCTGTCCACGAGCCGCAGCTCGATGCGGTTGAAGCCTGTCCAGACGCCCACCACGGAGCCGAGGGTTTCGGCGAAGTAGAGGCGGGTCTTGGGCCGGCCCCGGAGCAGGCCGGGACTCTGGTCCGGGCTGTCCTCCGCCACCAGGACGCCTTCGTCGAGAAGGCCTGCGGCGAGTTCGGAGACGCTGGCCGGGCTCATGCCGAGATGCTGGCCGATCTCCACCCGCGCCATGGGGCCTTCCCGGCGCAGGGCGTCGAGCAGGCGCCGGCGGGCAGTTTCGCGAGGAGAGAGGAGCTGCGGGATCATAGGAGCACTTTATTCACAGTTTGAATAAATCAAAACTATGAGCTGCGCATATCCGACCAAAATATTAGGCGCAGAACGCTTGAAGGCGGCGCAGCCTCGTATAATTATTTCCGCGCTCGAACAATAACGCATGGCATGTTGAGCCACGTCCGTCGGTGCCCCCAAGCCCGGCAGCTGCCATGAGCGCGGTGCTTTCCAGGGAAGCGCCGTCCAGGAGGAAAACCGATGCTTTCGAAGAAACACGCTCTCATCTCGCTTGCCGCTCTGGCCCTGTCCGCCGGCGCCGCCTTCGCTCAGGGCAAGGGCCCCGTGGTCGGTGTCAGCTGGTCGAACTTCCAGGAAGAGCGCTGGAAGACCGACGAAGCCGCCATTAAGGCTGCGGTCGAGAAGGCCGGCGGCACCTATGTGTCGGCCGATGCCCAGTCGTCGCCCGCCAAGCAGCTCACCGATATCGAGAGCCTCATCTCGCGTGGCGCCAAGGCGCTGATCGTGCTGGCGCAGGATGCGGACGCCGTTCGTCCGGCCGTCGAGAAGGCCGTGGCCGAAGGCATCGCGGTCGTGGGCTATGACCGCCTCATCGAGATCCCGCAGGCCTTCTATCTCACCTTCGACAACGTCGAGGTCGGCCGTCTGCAGGCCCGCGAAGTGTTCAAGCTGAAGCCCGAGGGCAACTATGCCTTCATCAAGGGCTCGGGCTCGGATCCGAATGCCAACTTCCTGTTCCAGGGCTCGATGGAAGTGCTGAAGGCCGCCATCGATTCCGGGAAGATCAAGAATGTGGGCGAGGCCTATACGGACGGCTGGCTCCCCGCCAATGCACAACGGAACATGGAGCAGTTCCTCACCAAGAACAACAACAAGATCGACGCGGTGATCGCCGCCAATGACGGCACCGCCGGCGGCGCCATCGCGGCTCTCGCAGCGCAGGGTCTTGCCGGCACCGTGCCGGTGTCGGGCCAGGACGCCGACAAGGCGGCGCTGAACCGCGTGGCGCTCGGCACCCAGACCGTGACGGTGTTCAAGGATGCCCGCGAACTCGGCCGCAACGCGGCGGAGATCGCCTTGCAGCTGGCCGGCGGCAAAAAGCTCACCGAGATCCAGGGTGCGAAGTCCTGGAACCTCGGCCCGAAGAAGCAGAACATGACGGCTCTGTTCCTCACGCCGGTCGCGGTCACCAAGGACAACCTCAACGTCGTCATCGACGCGGGCTGGGCCTCGAAGGACGTGGTGTGCCAGGGCGTGAAGGCCGGCACGGTGAAGGCCTGCAACTGATCGCATCGTCTGGCTGACCTCATCCCCGACGGCATATCGCCGTCGGGGATATCATTCATTTATCGAAGTCCTTCATCCGCCTTTTGAGCGTGACGTCATGACCGCACCCGTTGCCACTGCCGCTCCGCCGCCGACCGCTGCGTCCGGCTCTTTCCTGTCGAAGCTCGAGATCGATGCCCGCATGCTCGGCATGCTGGCGGCGCTTGCCGTGATCTGGATCGGGTTCGATCTTCTCTCCGGCGGCGTCTTCCTCACCCCGCGCAATCTCTGGAATCTGTCGGTGCAGACCGCCTCCGTGGCGATCATGGCCACCGGCATGGTGCTCGTGATCGTCACGCGCAACATCGATCTGTCGGTGGGCGCAATCCTCGGCGTCACGGGCATGATCATCGGCGTCGCGCAGGTGCAATGGCTGCCGGCCTATCTTGGACTTGAGCACCCGCTGACCGCGCCGCTCGTGGTGGTTCTCGCTATGGTGATCGGCGGATCCATCGGCCTCTTCCAGGGCTGGCTCATCGCTTATCTCGGCATTCCCTCCTTCATCATCACGCTTGGCGGCCTGCTGGTGTGGCGCGGCGCGGCCTGGTGGGTCACCACCGGTCAGACCGTTGCCCCCATGGACACGCGCTTCAAGGCCTTCGGCGGCGGCGTGGAAGGGGCGCTTGGCGCCACTACCACCTGGGTCATTGCGGCTGTCGCCTGCGGGTTGATCATTATTGCGCTCGGCTTGTCGCGCCGCCGTCGCCTGCGCTTCGGCTTTCCCGTGCGGCCGGGCTGGGCCGATGCGGTGATCGCGGCGCTCGCCTGCGGCATCGTTCTCGCGGCGGCGGCCATCGCCAACGCCTATCCGCTGCCGGCTGGCACGGCGCGCCGCTGGGCGGAGGCCAATGGCCTCACCTGGCCCGAGGGCGGCTTGTTCATCCCGCATGGCGTCGCGCTGCCGGTGCTGATCGCCATCCTGGTCGGATTGGTGATGACCTTCATCGCCACGCGCCGGCGCTTCGGCCGCTACGTCTTCGCCATCGGCGGCAATCCGGAAGCCGCGGAGCTGTCGGGCATCAACACCCGCTGGACGCTCATGAAGGTGTTCGGCCTCATGGGCCTGCTCTGCGGCATCTCCGCCTGCATCTCGACCGCGCGCCTCAATGCCGCGACCAATGCGGCCGGCTCCCTCGACGAGCTTTACGTGATCGCCTCTGCGGTCATCGGAGGCACATCGCTGGCGGGCGGCGTCGGCACCATTGCGGGCGCGATGCTCGGCGCTCTCGTCATGCAGTCGCTGCAATCCGGCATGGTGCTGCTTGGCGTCGACACGCCGCTGCAGAATATCGTCGTCGGCGCGGTGCTCGTGCTGGCCGTGTGGGTCGACAGCCTCTACCGCCGTCGCATCAAGTAAGGAGCGCGTATCATGCAAACGAATGGAACGACGCCTCTTGTCGAGATGCGCAACATCTCCATCGCCTTCGGCGGCATCAAGGCCGTGGATGGTGTGTCGGTCGATCTTCGCCCCGGCGAGGTGGTGGGCCTGCTCGGCCACAACGGCGCCGGCAAGTCGACGCTCATCAAGATCCTGTCCGGCGCCTACAAGCCGGATGCGGGCGAGATCTATGTGAACGGCGAGCATGCCGATATTGCGACGCCGCGCGATGCCAAGCGCTACGGCATCGAGACGATCTATCAGACGCTCGCGCTCGCCGACAACATCGATGCGGCAGGCAACATCTTCCTCGGCCGCGAGGTGCTCACCCCCTACGGCACCCTCGACGATGCCACCATGGAGGCCGAGACCCGCAAGGTGATGGCGCGGCTCAACCCGCATTTCCGCCGCTTCAAGGAGCCCGTGAAGGCGCTCTCCGGCGGTCAGCGGCAATCGGTGGCGATCGCACGCGCAATTTACTTCAACGCCCGCGTGCTCATCATGGACGAGCCGACCGCGGCGCTTGGCCCTGCCGAGACCCAGCAGGTGGCCGACCTCGTGCTGCAGCTGAAGAAGGAAGGCATCGGCATCTTCCTCATCAGCCACGACATCCACGACGTGTTCGGCCTCGCCGACCGGGTGAGCGTGATGAAGAACGGCAAGCTTGTGGGCTCGGCCAACGTGCAGGACGTGACGCAGGACGAGGTGCTCGGCATGATCATCCTGGGAAAATGCCCGCCTGGAGCAACGCCAGGACCAGGCGCGAGTTGACCGGCTGCGAGCTAACAGTTGGCGTCATCCCGGACGGAGCGGAGCGAAGATCCGGGATCGGGTGCAGGATAGATCGCCATATTCGTCTTGCGATCCCGGGTTCTGCTCCGCAGCCCCGGGATAACGACTTTTTCTTTTGATGTGAGGATTCATGACCCAGACCATTTACGGCTCCCTGAAAGGCAAGTCCGTTCTCATCACCGGCGGGGCCAGCGGCATCGGTGAGAGCATCGCGCGATCATTCCATGCTCAAGGCAGCAAGGTCGCCATCCTCGACTACAATGCCGAGGCCGGCCAGGCGCTGGCCAAGGAACTCGGCGACGGCGCGCATTTCGAGCATAGCGACGTGCGCGATATTCCCGCCTTCCAGGCTGCGATCCGGCGCGCGAGTGATGCCATCGGGCCGATCACGATCCTCGTCAACAACGCGGCGCGCGATGATCGTCACACTATCGATCAGGTGACGCCGGAATACTGGCGCGAACGCTTCGCCACCAATCTCGACCACCAGTTCTTCGCAGCCCAGGCCGTGCTGCCGGATATGGAAAAGGCGGGCGGCGGCTCGATTATCAACATGGGCTCGACGAGCTACATGGTGAGCGACGACTCGTTTGCGGCTTACAAGACCGCGAAGTCTGCTGCAGTCGGACTCACCCGCGCGCTGGCGCGGGAACTGGGAGACAGGAACATCCGCGTCAACTGCCTCGTCCCGGGCTGGATCATGACGCAGCGCCAGATCGACCTGTGGCTCACGCCGGAGGGCGAGAAGGAACTGCTCAAGCGCCAATGCGTGAAGCGCAAGCTCGTGCCGCAGGACATCGCTAACTTCACGCTGTTCTTAGGCTCCGACGATTCCAGCGCCATGTCGGCGCAGACCTATCTGGTGGATGGCGGCTGGGTTTGATTGCAGCTTGATCAAGCGTCATCCCGGACGGCGTCAGCCGATCCGGGATCGCAAGCAGAAGAAGGCGCCATTTTTGTCAAACGATCCCGGGTTCTGCTGCGCAGCCCCGGGATGACTGCCTCAACTCAAGCCCGCGACCCAGCTGCGACTGCAGGCGTGGCCTCAGCCATTTCCTCATCCTTTTCGGCAATTGTCTTCACGGTATCCCGCCGCACGATGAAGCACAGGATCACCAGCGGGATGCCGATGCTGGCGGTGGCGGTGAAGAGGAGGGGATAGCCGTAGGCGTCCACCACCGCACCGGACGCGCCGCCGATGAGCTTGCCCGGCAGAGCGTAAAGCGAACTCAAGAGCGCATATTGCGTGGCAGCAAAGCCCGGTGAAGTCAGTCCTGACATATAGGCAATCAGGGCAGAGCCCGCAAAGCCTGCGGCGAAGTTGTCGAAGCTGATGGTCAGGGTCAGACCAAGTACGGTGGCGTTTCCTGATGCGAGCCAGGCGAACATCAGGTTCGAGCCGGCGGCAATGACGGCGCCGATCAGCAGCGTCCACCATAGTCCGAGGCGCGTCAGCGCCAAACCGCCGGCGAAGGCTCCGATGATCCCGACCCACACGCCGTAAAGCTTCGATACGTTGGCGATGTCGGTCTTTGAGAAGCCGAGGTCGATATAGAGCGGGTTCGCCATGACGCCCGCGACGAAGTCCGGCAGGCGGAAACAGGCAATGAGCGCGAGGATCGGGATGAGGATCAGCCCCTTGCGCCGGAAGAGATCCGTGAGCGGCTCGATGATGGCTGCCGTGAACGGGAGGCGTTCGCGCACGGCGCTCTCGTTGCCGCGTGGGGCCAGAAGGGTGCCGATGAGGCCGACGCCCATGAGCACGGCCATGGCCAGATAGGCGCTGCGCCAGTTCACGAACTCCGCGATGTAGAGCGCGCCGGCGCCGGCGCAAATCAGCGCCAGACGGTAGCCGAGCTGGTAGGAGGCCGCCATCATGCCCTGGCGCTCGGTGGAGGCCACGTCGATGCGCCAGCCATCGACCACCACGTCCTGCGTGGCCGAGGCGAAGGCGACGAGGAGCGCCGACGCGATGGTGAGGGAAAGGCTCGTCTGCGGATCGCTGACGGCGATGCCGACGATGCCAAGGGCCGTCACGATCTGGGCGAACGCCATCCAGCCACGCCTCCGCCCAAGCAGGCTTGCCAGACCGGGCACGTCATAGCGGTCGACGATGGGTGCCCAAAGGAATTTGAAGGAATAGGCCAACGCCACCCAGCTCAGCATGCCGATCTCGGTGCGTGAAATCCCCGCCTCGCGCAGCCAAGCCGACAGGGTGCTGAAGACCAGCAGGAAGGGCAGGCCCGAGGAGAACCCTAAGGGCAGCATGAGCGCAATGCGCCCGTCGGTCAGGACATCGCGGAGGGAAAGACGGCGTTTTTCTGCAGAAGCCATGAAATGATCTTGTGAACCTGAAAGGCGGGCAGATTGGCACAAGGCGGCGCCGGTGCCAATCAGACCCCGTCCTCGTCTTTCTCGACGGCCTTGCTGAGCTTGGTGAGGAACTTTTCCAGCGCCTTTTCCGGCGGGCACTCCTTCTCCATCAGCACCTGCAGGCCCCATTGCTCCAGAACGGCTTGCTCGACCGGGTTGGCGCGCAGCATGAAGACGTAGGACTGCGGCCGGTCGCGCTCGTAGCCCGACCCGGACCAGGTCTTCCAGAGCCGGTGCATCAGGAAGCGGATGTTGAGGTCCGTCATGCTGTAGCCGATGAACAGGATGGTCTTGCCCAGCGAATCGGAGCGGAACTTGATGTCGAGGGGCGACTCAAAGGACAGGCGCTCCAGATAATCGGTCTCGGCGATGACGATGGAGCCGTCGTCGTCGAAATCGCCGTGGTACTTCACGATCTGCGGCACGCCTTCGCGAACGCGGGCGATGTCCTTGGCATTGACGATCTTCACGTAGTCTTTGCCGTGCAGGTCGTAGGCCGTTTCCAGGTTCCGGTCGAAATTCGTGGTATAGACGATCGGAAAGTCGAGCTTGCAGATCAACTCGTGAACGCGGGATCTCCTCAGGGTGTCCTCGGGAATGGTCCAGTTCCGGTCCATCCAGCTGCGCAGGGGGCCGATGCTGCCCTGCTTGAGCCGGTAATACTCCGCCAGCGTCAGGTAATTAAGGTCCGTGCCCTTGAAGTCGGACAGGTCGATCTCAAGCTCGTCGGCGATGTGCTCGATCAGGGTGCTCCAGGAGGGCAGGCCGACCGTCATGGAAACGCCGGCGCCGGCGAACAGGATCGCCTGCTTCGTCCTGATGGCTGCGACCAGATCATTGAGCACGCCAGACTCCTTGCACTGTCCTGGCCTTAACGCACAAAACTGCTCTTAAGCTTCATCACAGGACAAGGGACAACTTGAGCGTTTCAGGTGTTGTCATAGGGTGCAACCCGCCAATCAGGAGAGAGCAGGACGTGGCAGGCTACAAGATCAAGCAGGTGGAAACCCTCTACGAGGGCTGGCGCAAGCTTCTCAAGCTGACGGTTCAGATGCCGGACGGCCGCACCATGGCGCGGGAGGTCCTCAACAGCGCCGATGCGGCGGCGGTGCTTCCGTATGATCCGGAAACGCGCAAGGTCATCTTGGTCCGGCAGTTCCGTGCGCCGGTCATGCATGTGGAGGGGGAGTCGGATCTCCTGGAGGCTGTGGCCGGGCTGCTCGACGAGGATGAGCCCGAGGCCTGCGCCCGGCGTGAGGCCATGGAAGAGGCGGGCCTTCGTCTCCGTAATCTGGAACGGGTGGTCACCGCATGGTCGACTCCCGGCATCACCACGGAACGCCTGCACCTGTTCTTGGCCCCCTACACGAGCGCCGACCGGGTGGACGAGGGCGGCGGGCTCGCCGACGAGCACGAGGATATCGAGGTGCTGGAGATCGGCCTCGACGAGCTGATGGGCATGCTGCAGCAGGGCGCCGTTACCGATATGAAGACGCTGGTTCTGATCCAAGCCCTGCAGCTCCGGCGCCCGGAGCTGTTCGGGAAGGGCTGAAGACTGCTTCTGCAAATTCCGGTCATTCAGAATTTGTCCGAGAATGACGCCCTCCACGTCATGGCCGGGCCTGACCCGGCCATCCCGATCCATGAAGCGCCGCGCTTTTCCAATCGAGATCACCGGCACAAGGCCGGTGATGACGACAGAGATTGACTGCGGGTCAGTCTCTTAGACGCCGAGACGCTCGGCATGCCAGCGCAGGTGATCCTCGATGAAGGTCGCGATGAAGAAATAGGAATGGTCGTAGCCCTCCTGCATCCGCAGGGTCAGAGGCTGCCCTGCCTTGGCGCAGGCTTCTTCCAGCAGCCCAGGCTTGAGCTGGGTATCGAGAAAACTGTCGGCGGTGCCCTGGTCGACCAGGAGGTTGGGCAGGCGGGCGCCGCCCTCGATCAGCGCACAGGCATCGTAGTTGCGCCAAGCTGAGCGATCGGAGCCGATGTAGTTGTCCAACGCGTTCTCGCCCCAGGGACAATTCATGGGCGAGGCGATGGGCGCGAAAGCCGAGACGGCCTTGAAGCGGCCCGGATTGCGCAACGCGATGGTGAGCGCCCCGTGTCCGCCCATGGAATGGCCGGTGATGCCCTGCCGGCTCATGTCCGCCGGCAGGTTTTCTGCAACAAGACCCGGAAGCTCGTGCTCGATGTAGGAGCGCATGCGGTAGTGCTTCGCGAAAGGCTCCTGCACCGCATCCACGTAGAAGCCGGCACCGAGGCCGAGATCGTATGCGCCCTCCGGATCGTCGGGCACGCCCTCACCGCGCGGGCTGGTGTCAGGCGCGATCAGCATCAGGCCGAGTTCCGAGGCCACCCGCTGCGCGCCCGCCTTCACGGTAAAATTCTCCTCCGTGCAGGTGAGGCCGGAGAGGAACCATACCACCGGCACCTTTGCGTCTTTCGCCTGCGGCGGCACGAAGACCGCCAGCCGCATGGGCGTGGATGTTTCACGGGAAACATGGCGGTAGACGAATTGCGTGCCGCCGAAGCAGAGCGATTGCGAGACTGTCTCGAAGCTCAAGCAGCCACTCCTTGATCAGTAGATCACGACCGAACGGATCGACTTGCCCTCGTGCATGAGGTCGAAGGCGGTGTTGATCTCTTCGAGCGGCATGGTGTGGGTGATCAGGTCGTCGATGTTGATCTTGCCTTCCATATACCAGTCCACGATCTTGGGCACGTCAGTGCGCCCGCGTGCGCCGCCGAACGCCGTGCCCTTCCAGACGCGGCCGGTAACGAGCTGGAACGGACGGGTGGCGATTTCCTTGCCGGCCTCCGCCACGCCGATGATGATGCTCTCGCCCCAGCCGCGGTGGCAGCATTCGAGGGCTTGGCGCATCACATCCGTGTTGCCGGTGGCGTCGAACGAGAAGTCCGCGCCGCCGCCCGTGAGATCGACGATCGCCTGCACGACCTTGTCGTTGCCGACCTCTCTTGGGTTGATGAAATCGGTCATGCCAAATTTCTTGGCCATTGCCATCTTGGCCGGGTTGATGTCGACACCGATGATCTTGTCGGCGCCCACCATGCGCGCGCCCTGGATCACGTTGAGTCCGATGCCGCCGAGACCGAACACCACCACGTTCGCGCCGGGCCACACCTTCGCAGTGTAGATCACCGCGCCGATGCCTGTGGTCACGCCGCAGCCGATGTAGCATATCTTGTCGAACGGTGCGTCCTCCCTCACCTTGGCGAGCGCGATCTCCGGCAGCACGGTGAAGTTCGCAAACGTCGAGCAGCCCATGTAGTGGAACACCGTCTCACCGTCGCAGCGAAAGCGCGAGGTTCCGTCCGGCATCAGACCCTGCCCTTGAGTTGAGCGGATGGCCGTGCAGAGATTGGTGCGGCGCGACAGGCAGGATTTGCAGTTGCGGCATTCGGGCGTGTAGAGCGGGATTACGTGATCGCCGGGTTTGAGCGTCGTCACGCCGGGGCCGACCTCACGCACAATGCCCGCGCCCTCATGGCCGAGAATCGCCGGGAATTTGCCCTCGGAATCGAGACCCGACAGGGTGTAGGCGTCCGTGTGGCACACGCCCGTCGCCATCACCTCTACGAGCACCTCGCCGGCCTTGGGGCCTTCGATGCGAATGGTCTCGATGGTGAGCGGCTTGCCAGCCTCCCACGCCACGGCGGCCCTGGTTTCCATGCTCGTGTCCTCGGTTGTGATTCGATGAGGGACTATGTGAACCCGGCTGTCGGAAGGTCAAGTAAAGCCCTTGCGAAGCGTTGAGGCTTTCCAGGTGCGTCTGCGGCCTTTATGTCTCACATGACCACAGGAAGGATCTCAGAGTGCCAGACGTTCGCGCCGCCATCATCCCCGTGACGCCGTTTCAGCAGAACTGCACGCTGCTGTGGTGCGAGAAGACCAAGAAGGCCGCCGTTGTCGATCCCGGCGGTGATCTCGACCGTATCCGTGATGCGGTTGCGCAAAGCGGCGTCACCGTCGAGAAGATCATCCTCACCCACGGCCATATCGACCATGCGGGCGGCGCGGCTGAGCTGCGGGAGGTGCTTGGCATCCAAATCGAAGGTCCGCACCAAAGTGATGATTTTCTTCTGCAGCGACTTGCCGAGCAAGGGAAGGCCTACGGATTCGAGGCGCGAGCCGTCACGCCGGATCGGTGGCTGAATGAGGGCGACACGGTGACTGTCGGTGATCTCAACCTCGACGTGCTGCACTGCCCCGGTCATTCGCCGGGCAGCGTTGTGCTAGTGTCGAAGGATCAGCGCTTCGCCCTCGTGGGCGACGTGCTGTTCCAGGGGTCCGTCGGGCGCGTGGATCTTCCCGGCGGTGATGGCAAGGCGCTGATCCGCTCGATCAAAGACAAGCTCCTGCCGCTCGGCGACGACATCACCTTCATTTGCGGTCACGGCCCCATGAGCACCATCGGCCAGGAACGGCAGAGCAATCCCTTCCTGCAGGGCGACAATCCTTTCTGATTGTAAGCACCAAACAGAAACGGCTCGGGATCACTCCCGGGCCGCTACTTTTGTCCCTACGGCTTTTGCTTATTCCGCAGCCTGAATCATCACGGCGCCCTTGAGGCCCATGCGGTCCGCAACGCCGAGGCCATAGGCCTTGTCGGCGAGGTAGAAGTGCACGATCTGGCGCTTCACGATGTTCAGCGGCACGCCCTGCATGGCTTCCGCGATGTTGTCCATGAGCCGGCCCTGCTCGTCCGGCGTCATGAGGCGGAACAGGTCGCCTGGCTGCTTGTAGTCGTCGTTGCCGGCGCGATGGTCGTAGCGGTCGGCATCGCCCGAGATCCTGAGCGGCGGCTCCGCGGCGCGCGGCGTCTGCACCGGGCCGTTGAAGGAGTTCGGCTCGTAGTACGCGTCGCCACGGTTCGGGACATCGAACAGCATGCCACCATCAGCGTGGTAGTGATGCACCGGGCAGCGCGGGCGGTTCACCGGCAGCGCCTCGTAGTGGGTTCCGACGCGGTAGCGGTGCGCATCCACATAGGCGAAGATGCGGCCCTGCAGCATCTTGTCCGGCGAGAAGCCGATGCCGGGCACGATGTTCGACGGCGAGAACGAGGACTGCTCCACTTCAGCGAAGTAGTGCTGGGCGTTGCGGTTTAATTCAAGGATACCGACCTCGATCAGCGGATACTCCGCATGTGGCCACACCTTGGTGACGTCGAACGGGTTGTAGGAGGTCTTCTCCGCGTCGGTCTCCGGCATGATCTGCACGCAGAACTTCCAGCGCGGGAAGTCGCCACCTTCGATCGCCTCGTAGAGATCGCGCTGGGCGCTCTCGCGATCCTTGGCGACGATGGCTTCGGCCTCGCGGTTCGTCCAGGTATTGATGCCCTGCATGGACTTGAAGTGGAACTTCACCCAGAAGCGCTCACCGGCTTCGTTGATGAACGAGTAGGTGTGCGAGCCGAAGCCGTGCATGAAGCGGTAGCCCTGCGGCAGGCCGCGATCCGAGAACAGGATCGTCACCTGGTGCAGCGTCTCGGGGCTGAGCGACCAGAAATCCCACATGGCCGTCGGCGAGCGCAGGTTCGTGGCGGGGTGACGCTTCTGCGTGCGGATGAAGTCGGGGAATTTTACAGGATCGCGGACGAAGAACACCGGCGTGTTGTTGCCGACGATGTCCCAGTTGCCTTCTTCTGTGTAGACCTTCAGGGCGAAGCCGCGCACGTCGCGCTCGGCGTCGGCCGCGCCGCGCTCGCCGGCGACCGTCGAGAAGCGCAGGAACACTTCCGTCTGCTTGCCGATCTCGGAGAAAACCTTCGCCTTGGAATATTGGGAGATGTCGTTGGTGATGGTCAGCGTACCGTAGGCGGCTGAACCCTTCGCATGCACCACGCGCTCTGGGATGCGCTCCCGGTTCTGGTGCGCCAGCTTCTCGATGAGTTGGTAATCCTGCAGCAGCAGCGGGCCGCGGGAGCCGGCGGATAGGCTGTTCTGGTTGTCGGCGATCGGCGCCCCGGCCGTGGTGGTCATTGTGGTTGTTTTTGTCATGATTGTCCCCGTTGAGCGGGACGGACAATGGTCTAGGTGTCCGATCAGATCCAATTGTATTGATTACAAAGAGCGATCAGATATTCTTATCGCATGGTTACCCTCAGGCAACTCCGCTACTTTGAAACACTGGCCCGCACAAAGCATTTTGGCATGGCTGCCGATCAATGCGCCGTCACACAGCCGGCTCTTTCCATGCAGATCAAGGAGCTGGAGCGGGAACTCGGCATCGAGCTTGTCGAGCGTCGGGGCAACACCATCGCGGTGACCCCGGCCGGGCAGGAGATTGCGGCGCGGTCCGAGGCGATCCTCAGCCAGGTGCGGGAGCTGTCCGACTACGCGCGCCAGCATCACGGTGTCCTCACGGGATCTCTTCGGCTCGGCATCATTCCGTCGATTGCCCCCTACCTGCTGCCGGACATTCTGACCGAGGTCACCAAGCACTATCCGCAGCTCGATTTGCAGATCCGTGAAACGCAGACGAATGCCCTCGTGGAGGAACTGGTTCGGGGCGAACTGGATGCGGTGCTGGTCGCCTTGCCGGTCGAGCCATCGCAGCTCGAAACCATGCCGCTTTTCGAGGACCGCTTCCTCATCGCCGTTCAGAGCCAGGCGGCTCCGGATTGGAGCAAGAGCGACCTGCGCACCAGGATCGGGCAGGAGCGGCTGCTGCTGCTGGAGGAAGGGCATTGCCTGCGCGATCAGGCGCTTCAGTTCTGCCAGATTGCCAACATGCAGGCTCGCAAGGCGCTCGGCGCGGCCTCGCTCACGACCATCATGCAGATGGTGGCGGCGGGTCACGGCGTCACGCTGCTGCCCGAACTCTGCGCCAAGACGGAGGTCGACCGAAAGCGGGTGGCGCTCATCGCGTTTCCCGAAGAGCCGCCCATGCGCGTCGTCGGGCTCGCCTGGCGCCGCAGCTCCGCTCGGCAGAGCGACTTCACGGCGCTCGGCGAACTGATCAAGGCGCTCAGGCGCGAGGAGATGGACGCAGGTAGGCTTGTGAACCGCTGATGCGTCGCGCAGACAAGACGGAGTTCGGACGAAGCCGGGATCCGCACCTGCACAGAAACGAAAAGGTCTTCCGGCGTATACCGGAAGACCTTTTGAAACCGGGTTAAGCGTTCAGCAGCCGGTGAGCTTCACGCGTTCCACTTCAAGGCCGAAGAGCGGACGCACGCGGGTGCCGAGGACGTTGCCGGCAAAGGCCGCGACGAGCCATACCCAGCCGTGCAGGCTGCCCGAGGCGATCCCGGAGAAATAGGCCCCGATGTTGCAGCCATAGGCGAGGCGTGCGCCATAGCCGAGGAGCAGGCCGCCGGCCACGGCTGCCACGGCCGAGCGCAGGGGCACCTTCCAGGTCGGCGCGAAGCTTCCGGCGAGGGAGGCGGCGAGCAGGGCACCGAAGATGATGCCGAAATCCATCACCGTGGTGATGTCGTTGAAGATGCTGCCGGTGAGCTCCGCCTGACGGGCTGGCGATGACCAGTAAGGCCAGCTCGCCACGTCGAAGCCGATAACAGCCGCGATCTTTGAGCCCCATAGGGCGAAGGCCGAGGTCACGCCCCAGGGACGGCCGGCGAGATAGAGCGTCACGAAGTTGAGCAGCGCCAGCGCCACCGCGCCTGCCACGATGGGCCAAGGCCCACGCAGAAAGCGGGCAAGGCCGTGACGCGGCGACGGATCGGCTGTGATGAGGCGACCATGACGGCGCTTCTCGAACACCACTGTGACGGCTGCGATCAGGGCAAAGACGACGAGCTGGAAGGCCAGCGCCGTCCAGGGGCCCCAGGTTTTGATGATCGAGATGGCTGGCAGGCTCGGCAACGCAACCCACCAGTGCAGGTGCGCAGCGCCGATGGCGGAGCCGGCGATGAAGGCAGCCAGCGTGATCAGCATGCGGGTCGAGCCGCCGCCCACCGTGTAGAGCGTGCCGGAGGCGCAGCCGCCGCCGAGCTGCATGCCGATGCCGAAGATGAAGGCGCCGAATACGACGCCGATGCCCGCGGGCGACACGTTTCCGGCAACCGGCTGGCCGAACAGGGTGCCTGCAGCGAGCACGGGGAAGAACAGCACGGACGCGATGGCGAGCATCACCATCTGAGCGCGCAGGCCTTCGCCGCGACGGTCCGCGATGAAGACGCGCCAGGCTGAGGTGAAACCGAAGGCTGCATGATAGAGCACGAGGCCAAGAGCTGCGCCGAGCACATAAAGCGCCGCTTGGCGCGGATTGATGATAGCGCCGAGCAGGGCTGCGCCGCCGATAATCCCGGCTGCAGCCGCGAAGGTGGTCGGAGCGTTGATGGTCAGGCTCGCGCGGTTTCCTGCGGAAAGAGGCGGTGCCACTGCAGAGCTGGACATGGTGATTCCTCAAGCGGCGTGGGAAAGAAGTGCCAGGTGCCTCATGCGCCTTGCACAACCAACATGGCGTTCGTTATAAAGAACGTCAAGATATGTAATTCTTTATATAATTACATAAATTATATGTGATTAAACATCTGGGCTTTCAGCGCGCTGCCCTTCACCATGGGCTGAAAGCCAGCTTGTCCTGAAACAAGGTATGACCTGATGACGATCCAGCCCGACGTTCCCTCCGCCATCGGCAAGACGCCCCTCATCAAGCTCCGCCACGCCTCGGAACTCACAGGCTGCACAATCCTCGGCAAAGCCGAGTTTATGAATCCCGGCCAGTCGGTGAAGGACCGGGCGGCGCTCTTCATCATCCAGGATGCGGTCAGGCGTGGCGCGCTGCGCCCGGGCGGGGTCATTGTTGAGGGCACGGCGGGCAATACGGGCATCGGCCTAGCGCTCGTCGCCAACGCGATGGGCTTCAGAACCGTGATCGTGATCCCGGAAACGCAGAGCCAAGAGAAGAAGGACATGCTGCGCCTTGCAGGCGCCGAGCTGATCGAGGTGCCGGCGGTGCCCTATGCCAATCCCAACAATTACGTGAAGGTCTCAGGCCGGTTGGCGGAGCGTCTGGCGAAAGAAGAGCCGAACGGAGCCATCTGGGCCAACCAGTTCGACAACGTGGCCAACCGGCAGGCGCATATCGACACGACGGGACCGGAGATCTGGGAGCAGACCGATGGCAAGGTCGACGGCTTCGTCAGCGCGGTCGGCACAGGTGGGACCCTCGCTGGCGTCGGCATGGCGTTGAAGGAACGCAACGCAAAGATCGCGATTGCGCTTGCCGACCCGATGGGCTCCGCCATCGCGAACTGGGTTCATACGGGTGAACTCAAGGCGACCGGCACGTCGATCACCGAGGGCATCGGTCAGGGGCGGGTGACGAAGAACCTCGAAGGCGCACCCATCGATGTTGCGTTCCAGATTCCGGACGAGGAGGCGCTGCCCATCGTCTTCGACCTTTTAGAGCACGAGGGGCTCTGCCTCGGCGGATCGTCAGGCATCAACGTTGCGGGCGCGATCAGGCTCGCAAAGCATCTGGGACCCGGGCACACCATCGTTACCGTGTTGTGCGATTACGGTACACGCTATCAGTCGAAGCTTTTTAATCCTGATTTCCTGCGCGGCAAGAACCTGCCTGTTCCCGCATGGCTTGAGACGAAGAGCACCATCGACCCGGGGCTCGTGTAGCGCAGGAACGTTGCATCCCTGCATTTATGGGCCGCGCCCGAATGAATCAGGCGCGGCGTTTCTAGATTACGCAGCGGATGATGTGGTCGCCTCTGTGGTTGAAGCTGTGCTGGCCGTCTCATCGGAGCGCTGCTGCTGAGGGCGGCTGAGATTGGCGGGCGAGCGGCCCGTCGATTGCGTTGCTGCAGCAGGCGCCTTCGCATGGAGCGAATGCAGATCGGCCTGAATGCTGTCGATCAGGTCGACGAGCCAGGTTTCTCCGTTCTGAACGCGCTCGCGCAATGCGGATTTCGCGATGTCGAGCTTCGCTGAAACCTCCATCGTGTTGCGCGACGGCAGATCGCTGAAATCCTGCTCGATGGTGGACAATTCGCGCAATAATTCATCCCGCAGCGAACGCTGCTCATCGACCATGATCAGCGGCGAGTTCAGCATGCCGCGCAAGGCAGCCCACCGCAGGCCGAGAGCGCTCACCGATTGCGTTCCGTCGAGTCCTGACATGTTTGAGGATTCAGCCACGGTCATTTCCTTTTTGCGACAACTCAGAATCGAGACGTGCAGGAAGGAGCATGGTTGTGGCGTGAATCGGGCAGCGGCCGGCAAAAAGCCGCTTGTGGTCGCGCTATTTCGAATATGGTTATCGAATTCAGCGGATAAAGAAATACAGTGTCAGTGCTGCGCCGACCGCAATCACGAGCCAGCGGATGATGTTCGCCGGCAGACGCCGGCCGAAGGCCACGCCGAGATATCCGCCGATCACGGAAGCTGCCCCAACAACCATCGTTTCCGGCCAGCTTACGAGACCCGCTGCAATGAACAATACAACAGCAACGAGCTGGATCAGCGTGGAGCAGAGATGCTTGGCGGAATTGATGAGATGGAAATCGTCGCCCTCGGTGATGGCGAGTGCCGCCAGCATGACGATGCCCATGCCGGCGCCGAAGAAGCCGCCATAGACGGCGACACCCGTTTGGAAAACGAGGCCGGCAGCCCAGGCCTTGGTGGAAGGATGATCACCTTCCTGCTTGCCGATGGCCCGTGCCAGCGCGACGATCTTTGGGCTTGCGGCAAAGAGCAGGGTCGCGAACAGCAGCAGCCACGGCACGAGCTGCCGGAAGGCATCGTTATTGGTGGCGGTGAGAATATAGGCGCCGCCCAAGCCGCCGATGAGGCTGACGATCCCGAGCGCGGCAAAGCGCCGGGCATTGGCTGCGAGCTCCCGGCGATAGGCCCATGCGCTGGAGAGATTGGCTGGCGTGACGGCGACCGCGCTGGTGGCATTGGCCACGACCGGCGGAAGACCGGCGGCAACGAGGGCCGAGAAGGTGAAGAAGGTGCCGCCGCCCGCAATGGCGTTGACGAGGCCGGCCGCAAGGCCCGAGGCGGCGAGCAGCGCCGCAGTGGACAATTCCATGATGATCAGTCTGGTGATGACGGCAGGGCAGGATGGTTCAGGATGTCAGCCATAGGCCGGACGCTCTGCGAGCGCAATAATGGTCATCGCTGAACCTTGGTCAAGCGGCGGAAATCTGCTTGTAGAACACGGTCGTGTCGCAGAACCCACCCTTCGGCCAGAGCGCATAGTTCGGGATGATGCCAGACTTCACCCAGCCGGCCCGCTCATACAGGCGCTCTCCATCACTACCGGTCACCGTATCGAGCACGAGCACGGTCTTGCCAGCCCGTGCTGCCGCCGCTTCGGCCGCCCGCATCAGGGCGGCGCCGACGCCGCGCCGCCGGGCCCGGTTGTGAACGAGCATCTTGGCGATGTCGGCCCGGTGGGGCTGGTTCTCAGGCTGCTTGAGGATCACCTGAACGGTCCCGATGATTATGCCGCTGGATGCGTCATGCGCGACGAGCAGGATCCGCTCTCCGGCGGCGACATCGTCTGCGACCCCCTGCCAGAAGGCATCGGCTCGCTCCTGGGTCAGGGGCAGCATGAAGCTCACCGAAGCGCCGCCTTCGACGCAGTCGATCAGCACGGCCGAAAGGGCGCCGATTTGCTCGTAGGCTTCCCTCGGGGTGAGCTGACGGATGATGACGGATTCATTCATAGGCGCTGTCTCATCGATAAAGGTTGTGAGCGGCATGGGGATCGGTGGCGAGCGCCACCAGGTAGCGGGCAGGAGCATCGGTGGGGTTGCGAAAAGCGGTCGGCCGGTCGAGCCGCATGGACAGGCAGTCACCGGTGCCGAGGGAGTAGGTCTCCTCGCCCAGGCTGAGCGTGATGGTTCCCTCAATGATCCAGATCTGCTGGTGAACGGCGGCGGCCCGGCGTCCCGTGTCATAGGCCACCCGCGCACCGGGCGGGAGCGCCACCTCCACCAGTTCGACCGGGGAGGGGAAGCCGGGCGCGGACAGGTTGCGCCGGACATAGCCGCTCTCCGGGTCGCGCCACACAGGCTGATCCTCGCGCCGTGACAGGGGCGAGGCGGCGGCGCTCTCCTGCCCCGCGAAAAGCGACGCCAAGGTGACGCCAAGGCCCGCGGCAAGCTTGTCGAGAACGGCCGCTGTCGGGCTGCTCTCGCCGCGCTCGATAAGAGAGATCATGGAGCGGCTGACGCCCGTCCGCTCCGCAAGGCCATCAAGCGTCATGCCTGCTCTCGTACGGAGGTCACGAAGGCGAGCCGCCAGATGGGTGCTGATCGTTGAGGCGCCATCCATCAAACTAGAATGCAATTCCAAAATAATGGAGTCAAGCCATACGACCAAAGCTCCTGGGAAGTGACTCCCAAGCAAAAAGGAGTCGTCAGACAGCTTGGCAGGCCCTATGGCTGCGGTTTGCTGTGGATCACGCAGGGGCAGTCCATTGCCCTCGGCAGAACAAAAGAAGATTTTCAACCCATGTCGAACGTGATCCCTCTCGCTCCCCGCCTGAAGCCGGGCCGGTCCGCTCATGCGGAAGCGGAGGAGAGGGCTGCGCTCGCGGCCGACCTCATCGAATTGATCGAGCGGGTGCGAGACCTGACGGAGCATGTGGCGGGCCTGCCAGGCTCTCCCCTGCAGATCCAGCAGACAGCCCAGCAACTGCTCGATGCCGGCACCGCCCTCGAGCGCGCCGTGGATTCGCTGACTGAAGGCGGCGAGTGGGTGCCTTTCTAAGGTCCGGACATCCAGGCGCCGTCCTGCCTATCGCAAAGCCTCCAGCCGGTCCCGTGCCTGGGCCATGCCCAGAGCCTGTGCCTGTGTGTAGAGTTCCCGAGCCTTCGCTGCATCACCCTTGAGACCCATCGCGCCGAGCTTTGAGAGCATGTTGGGATCGAAGGTTTCCGCCAGCAGGAAGGCTGCGCGGGCGTGACCGCTCGCAAGCGCGCGTTCGAGAACAAGACGCGCACCGCTCACGTCACCCTTGCTCAAGAGCTCCTCGCCGCGGGAGACGAGGCGGTCGTCAGGCTTGGGGGGCTCGGCCTTGACCGAGGTTTCGCCCCCGAGCGGCACACTCGCTAGGGGCAGCGGTGAGATGCTGTCCGGTAAGGCCGCGACCACCACGGGAGCGGGAGCCTTGGCCGGTACTGACGATGTGGCGTCCTGCGCAGCCGGCGGGCTCTCGGGCGGCAACGGGCGTGCTTGAGCGGCCGGAGCAGGAGCAGCCTCTACGGGCGCCGCGCCCAAGGGAGGCTCCGCGCCTGTTGACGCAAGCCGGAACATCACAGGAGCGGGACCCGGTTGCCCGGGCTCTTTGACGGCGCGCAGTTCATCGCTGGCCGCAGTCAGTTCCTGGGTCAGCACATCGCCGCGTATTTGAGCGTGCGCCAGCGCCTTCTCCAACTCGGTCATTCGGGATTTCGTTGACGCGACGATTTCGTCCTTGAGGCCCTGCAGCTCGCGCAGGTCCTTGAGAGTGCTCGCGAGCTGGCGCTCCGCCAGATCAAGTCTTTCGCGCTCCTGCCGCACGCGATTGTCCGAAGCAGCGATGTCCGCCTGAGCGGCAGCTTGCTCCTTCGCCGCCCGCAGGGTCTGGTACTCCTCCTGGAGCCTTTGCAGTTCTTGCGTGAGCTTTTTGCTTCGCTCCTGCTCCTGCTGCAGGGCCTGCTGCATCCCAGACGATTTGATGTCATGAGAGGCTGTGTCGGATTCGATCCGAGCAGCAAGGGCGTTGTGCTCCTGCATCAGAGCCGTCAGAGTCTGCGAGATCATGCCCCCGTAGGACCGTTCCTGCTCGAGAGCCTGCTGGAGTTCGGCCAAGTTGGCACTGCTGATCTCCGTTGCTGTCGTGCAGGCTTCCGGCACGCCTGCTGCAGGAGCATCCGTCAGGGGTGCTGAATCGGCAGAAGCCTGAACATTGAGGTCCTGCAGCGATCTGAGCAGGTTCGGATTGCTCAGATGGTCGGAGAGAACGATAGCCAGGGTGCCGACCTCGATGGCAGTGTTGAGGCTCGCTTCGGCTGCCTTCAGGTCACCTTTGCGAATGGAGGTTTCGAGATCGGCCGCAAGCTTGCGCCGGTCTGAGGAGGTCAGCAGCAGCGGAAGAAATTTCTGCAGGTCACTTTGCGCGATGGCGCTCTCAAGCGGGTTCCCCGCCGCCTCTGTGTCAGGTGTGCTGCGGGATGGATCCTGTGCGGCGGCAGGAGCGAGAAGTGCGAAGCCAAGAAATGTCGTGGTCAGCAATTCAGCCATGAAAAATCTTGATCGAGATGATGCGTACCCAATCATGTCGGACCTCCTGTTGTTATCGCCGAAGGCTTGAGGAGCAGCCTTCGGCCTTGGGTCCTGCCTCTGGCGTCAGTCCTGCCGGTTCACCTTCCGGAGCGCCCGCTCCCGATCGCCCTGCCAAGCCAGAAACTCGCGGAACAGAACCTCGCGTTCCTGCGCGGAGACGTTGATCCCCCGGTTGTTCATGAAGAACTCGAAGCTCTGAACCTGGGGCGAGGACGTGCGGGCGGCGACGGCACGATCCAGCCAATCCTGCGCCGGCTTGACGCGCTCCCATCCGGGCACGTCGGCCGCGAGATTGACCTCCTTCCATTTCGGGTGCCGTCCGGGCTGCAGGAACTCGTCGAAACGGGAGAAGAACGCATCCACGAACCGCTTCACGCGATTGAAGCGGTCGGAGTTCTCCGGCCAGTTGAAGACGGCAAGCAGGCTGCCGACGGCCAGGGTCTCCACCGGCTTGGCCGCATCGACGAGCTGGGGATAGTCGGCATTGGCAAAGCGCGCCGGGAAGTAGCTTTCGGCAATCTCGCCTTCGAACGGAATCGGCAGAAGATGGAAGCGCCCGTCGGTCTGGAATTCCGCGATGGCGCGCACCGGACGTCCGGCCACATAGACGGCGGCTTGGATCTCGCCGGACTTGAGCTTCGCATATGACGACGCCTGATCAAAGGTGGTGACCTCAGGCTTGATGCCGAGCTTCTCGAAGATGAGGCGCGAGGTGAGGTTGGTGCCGCTGCCGGCCTTGTCGATATTGACCTTCTGACCATTGAGCTGCCGGATATCCGTGATCTGCCGGCTGGCGATGATGTGTACCTCCTCGTTGTAGAGGCGTGTGATAAAGCGCAGGCGCCGGACGGCGCTGTCTTGGAGTTTCTCTGCCTTGAGCTGCTCACGGGCATCCATCTGCACGATGCCGATGTCGACGCCGCGCAGGAACATGATGTCGCGAAGGTTCTGCAGGGAGCCACGGCCGATCATCGGCAACACGCGCAGCTCCTCGCCGTCGAGGACGTTGGCGAGATCCGCCGCGATGCGGATGTAGGTGCCATCCGCACCGCCGGAGATGACACCGAGCGTACCTGCATTGGCACGGGATGGATTGAAGGCTGGGGCGGTCTGAGCCGATGCGACGCTCAGACCGTAGACGACGAAGGCCGCCACGGCGGCAGCTCGAGCAAAGGAAGATCTGAGGCGATGGCAGATGAAAGAAAAAACGGAAACTCGACCCGACATTCTTGTCCTCCCCGGAGGTGCCTTGTGGCTGTTGTCGCTTCGATCGTTTCGTTTTTCAGGACGGATGAATGAAATGAAATAGAGACAAAGAATAACGAAACGAAAGAACGGTCATCGTATGCTCATGTAACCTATGGTCAATCGTGCTTTGCGTCCGGATTAGTACTCATGAAGTGATAGAGAATAATCAGAAAGAGATATTTCTTATCTTTATATTCCTTGTGGAAGCTGAATTTCTTATCCTCCAGTCGAGGTTCGGGAGTTGGGCATCGCGGCGGATCGGCTGCGGCATTAAGAAATTTATGAGCGCCCGGCGCTCCCTTTAACCGTCCGTTAACCATAAGCGGTCGAAATCATACGGCATTAAAGGAATCTGAACTCCCGTGACCATTGCCGTTCGAAATCGTCCGTCTCTTCGCTTCCGCGGCAGGTCCTTCATGGCCCTGGTCCTCGCGCCGGAAGTGCCGCTGAGGGACTGGCTCGAGGATCTCGATGCCGTCTCCGAGCGCTCCCCCGGGTTTTTCACCGGGCGTCCCATCATTGCCGACGTTTCATCCCTGAAACCCTCGAAGTCCGAGCTGAAGTTTCTGCTGGCGGCCTTCAAGATGCGCAACATCCGCGTCATCGGACTTGAGGGAGCAGCGCCGGAAAACGTCGATGCCGACATGCCGCCGCAGATCAGCGGCGGAAAGCCCACGGGCGAGATTGACGTGCCGGACGCCGCCAATGCGGCTGTGGTCGCAGCGGGCTCGCCCTTTGCGGACGCTCCCGTGCCGGAGAAGTCGCTCCTCATCGAGGGCTCCGTGCGTTCGGGCCAGTCGATCCTGCATCCTGAGGGCGATGTGACTGTCCTGGGCTCCGTCGCCTCGGGCTCGGAGATCGTCGCGGGGGGCTCGATCCACGTTTACGGCTCCCTGCGCGGCCGCGCCATCGCCGGCTGCACGGGCAACGGCAAAGCCCGCATCTTCTGCCGCAAGTTCGAAGCCGAATTGATTGCGATCGATGGGCTCTACAAGACCGCTGACGATCTCGGCGGCAAGTTCCTCGGTCAGCCTGTGCAAGTGAACCTGGATGGCGATTCCATCATCCTAAAAACAATGGATTGAGAGAAAGAGAGACGACAATGGCCAAAGTCTTGGTCGTAACTTCCGGCAAGGGTGGCGTTGGCAAGACAACGTCTTCGGCAGCTCTGGGCGCGGCACTGGCGCATGGCGGCGAAAAGGTCGTGGTCATCGACTTCGACGTCGGACTGCGCAACCTGGATCTCGTGATGGGAGCCGAGCGCCGCGTGGTGTTCGATCTCATCAACGTGGTGCAGGGCGATGCGAAACTCAATCAGGCGCTCATCCGCGACAAGCGGCTGGAGAACCTCTCGCTGCTGCCCGCCTCGCAGACCCGCGACAAGGACGCGCTGACGGAAGAGGGCGTCGCTCGCGTGCTCGACGAACTGCGCCAGAAGTTCGACTGGATCATCTGCGACAGCCCGGCCGGCATCGAGCGCGGCGCCACGATGGCCATGCGCCACGCGGATGTGGCCGTGGTCGTGACGAACCCGGAAGTGTCCTCCGTGCGCGATTCCGACCGCATCATCGGCCTTCTCGATTCCAAGACCGAGCTGGCCGAGAAGGGCGGGCGCATCGAGAAGCACCTGCTGCTCACCCGCTACGACCCCGTCCGTGCCGAGCGCGGCGAGATGCTCAAGGTCGACGACGTGCTGGAGATCCTCTCCATCCCGCTCATCGGCATCATCCCTGAGAGCGAAGAGGTTCTGCGGGCGTCGAACGTCGGCTCGCCGGTGACGCTCAACAATCCTGCCAGCGCGCCGGGCCGGGCCTATTTCGACGCCGTGCGTCGGCTCAAGGGCGAAACCGTCGAACTCACGATCCCCACCGACAAGAAGGGCCTGTTCGGCAAGTTGTTCGGACGGAGGGCTGCATGAATCTCCTGAGTTTCTTCAACCGGCGCACCTCCGCGCCCGTGGCGCGCGAGCGCCTGCAGATCCTGCTGGCGCACGAACGCGGCATCGTCGGGGGCAAGCCCGACCTCGTCGCTCAGCTGCGGGAGGAGATCCTGGCCGTCGTCCGCCGCCATGTGATGGTTGAGCAGGACAACGTTCAGGTGAAGATGAACCGCGACTCGGACATCTCGACCCTTGAGATCGAGATCGAGATCCCTGCTCCGGTCGCAGCGCGCGCCTGAGATGCAGTGTCACGAAGGATGAGCGGCCCCGCGTGACCGGGGCCGCTTTTTCATGGCTGCTGCTTGCCCCACACGCCGATCTTGGCCTCGCGGGCCTTGTCGGCTGCGGCCTTCAGCTCCGGCGTCGCATCGCTGGTCGGGCGCCCACCGCCATTGAACAGCACGACCCGCGACAGATCCTGATTGCCCACCTGGCATCGGTAGACATCGTTCGAGCCCGCGGGCTCACAGGCCACCTCGCGGCCGTTGAGATAGCTGGTCAAATCCTCCGGCTTGCCGCCGCCGGGAGCCCATTCGACGCCGAACAGACGGACCACTTCTCCCTTGAGGGATAGTGTGGCCGTGTCGATCACATCCGGGACGCCGCGAAGAGACGCTGAGGACGCAGTCGAGCCGGTGGTTGAGGGCTCGGGATCCTGGAGAGTGCTGGCCGTCTCATTGCTGGCCAAAGCGGGCTGTGCCGCACTGGCCTGCGGAGTGGGTGCATCCTCTCCCTGGAACAGGAAGGCGCCGACGCCGAGAAGCGCCAGGAGCGCAACAGCTCCCAACACCAAGCCGGGGCGTGCCCGGGAGCGCGTGTGCATCCCGCCGAAGACAACCTGCTCATGCTCAGCTGCTACCGGGGCAGGTGGTTTGCCGGCCTCCGTCCGCGAGCCGAGCTTAGGCGCCAGAGAGGTCCGCAAGCTGGCCAATGGGTTGCGGGACCAATCGTGGATGCGTGGCTGTTTAAGGGGAGGGTTTTGAAGAGGGGCAGGTTCTGCCCGTACTGGAGACGCTTCGACCTCGGGCTTCTGCGCCCCATCATCCAGCGTGAGCCAGTCGCGCTGCGGCTTCTCACGCTTTTCCGGACGTCGCTCGGCTTGCACACGGTCGGTCGAGTCGGACTTTGCCGACCTGAACAGCACGCCATACCTGCCGCGCAGTTCCTCCAGGAGATCCTGAAGGGTGAACTCTCTCTGCTGCCCGTCCTTCTCGATCGTCCGGGGCTTGCCGTCCTGGTCGATGACGGTGAGTTTCAGCGCTCCATCCACCTCCGATGGACGCAGCGAAGATTCAATGATGAGTTCCAAGGCGCGGCGGGCGTCATCGTTTGGGTTGATCTTGTCGAGTTCCGCATGGATGACCTCGCGCATTCTCCCCCTTGTCTGATTCCAGTTGCGGCGCGGATCTGCGGAAGGATCGTGAGTCGTGGTTTCATCAATCATTGGAGGCACCCTCTAGGGCAAGATTTCGCTTGCGCTCCTGACCGAGCAGCGTGCTGTGTTCTGCAACGATGACGGGCCTGTCGCCGATAAAGTGAACGACGAGTTGCAGGGCGCCCGTGCCCTGCGACACCCGCCGGCGCCGGGGATGGGACGCCGTGTAATCGAACACCGCGTGGACCGTGCAGATTTCGCCTGCCGGATTGCACGTGGTGCCGACCCCATCCTCGCGCGGACGGTAGTCCCGTTCGGGCCAGCGCTTCACGAAGCGCCGCTTCTCATCGAACAATCGCTTCATCGACACCTCGCGCCCGTGAAAGAGCACGCGCGGCGCATAGAAGGCTGCCGTCGATTCGAGAGCGGTGTCGTTGGGAGCGGACCATGACGTGAGGTAATCGACGGCGAATCGCTTTGCCGTGGAGGCCCGTGCCTCCCGCCTGTCGTCAGCGGGATCCTGCTTGGGCCGAGCGGTCGTCACAGGCGCCGGGGCGGCCGGTGCCGGGGCAGGTGGGGCGGGAGCCGCTTCAGGCTGCTGCGCCTGACGGGTCGCCGGCGTGTCGGGTCGGACAACAGGAGTCTGCGGTTGGGCTGTTTGTGCCGGTGGTGCTGCGGGTGTGGGCGGCGGCGGTGAGGCAGCCTGCGGCGGAGCGGCAGGAGCCGGCCTGACGGGTTCAGGAGCTTGAGGTTCAGGCGCCGGGGACGGCGCCGTCGTGCCCCCTGCGGGAGGGTCGACCCAGGGGCGTCCTGTCTGCGCCGCAGCCATGGAACTCACAGCCATCAGCAGGGTCAGGAGAGCGGATTGCGTTGCGAGCGGCCAGCCGGTTTTCATGCGTTTCCTAAGGCCTCTTCTCAAGAAAAGGTGACTGGGGAAAAGCGGGTGAAAGGCGTCCCGGTTCCATGAATATCCTGGCCGGAAGCTCCGGCCAGGAGGGATTGCAATGATTAGGTAATGAAATGAACTTGGCTAAAAGGGAGGTATAATCAGAGCTGGGCCAGGGTGACGGATCCCACGCCTGAGATCCCGATCGCCTGCGCGGAGGCTTTCGAGAGATCGATCACGCGACCATGGGCATAAGGGCCGCGATCGTTGATGCGCACCACCACCGACTTGCCGGTTTTCTTGTTCACCACTTTCACCTTCGTGCCGAAGGGCAGGGTGCGGTGGGCGGCGGTCATCTCGTTGGTGTTGAAGGTTTCGCCGCTCGCCGTCTTGCGTCCATGAAAGCCCGGTCCGTACCAGGAGGCGGGACCGCTCTGAATGACCTTGCCGGAGGTGCCGGCGGGTTCAGCCTGCGCGACAGGAGCAGAGATGAAGGCCGAACCGGCGATGAACAGACTTGCGAGTGTGAGCGTTACCTTGCGTTGATCCACGATGCATTCCCTTGTTCGTTGTGTTGGGCGTGCAAAATGGAGGCTAATGGGGCAACAATAAGACGTTCAACATGGTTGAACATCGATTAATCTAGCCTAGGCTGGCGCAGAGCCTTAAAGATATACTAGTTTATATTATAACAGTTTGTAGATATAGCCTCGAAAATCGTTGAAATTCAAGAAAACATCGTTGTTGTCGAGGTGCTAAGACGCCGTCGAATCCGGCTTGGCACGGCCGGATGGCAGGAGCATCAGCCAGAAGGCTATTGACAGAGCCGCGACAAGTAGAATCGCAACAAGACCCGCGACTCCAGGCCATGCACCACGGGCCCAGAACACGCCGCCTAGAGTGCCGATAGTGCTGGAGCCGAGATAATAGCAGAACAGGTAGAGTGCCGAGGCCTGGGCCTTTGCGCTCGCGGCCCGGCTGCCGACCCAGCTGCTGGCGATGGAATGGGCGCCGAAGAAGCCGAAGGTCACGGCGACGATCCCCGCAATGATCAGCAGGAGGTGATCGAAGAGGGTCAGCGCGAGTCCCGCCAGCATGATCGCGATCATCGCCCAGAGAACCTGCTTTCGGCCGAGCCGGTCGGCCAAGCCTCCGATCCAGGCCGAACTCCAGGTGCCGATGAGATAGGCCGCGAAGACGGCCCCGATGGCGCTCTGGCTTAAGGCATAGGGTGGTTCCGTCAGGCGGTAGCCAAGATAGTTGTAGAGCGTCACGAACCCGCCCATGAGCAGGAACGCCTCAGCGAACAGGGCGCGCAGACCCGGATCCCGCAGGTGCTCGCCCATGGAGCGCACCAAGTCCATTGGGCGAGCCCGTCGTGGCTGGAAGTGCACTGAGGCCGGCAGGCTCCGCCAGGCAGCAAAAGCGGAAGCCAAGCCGATGCAGCCGATGAGCCCGATGGCAAGCCGCCAGGAGCCCAGATCCGTCAGCACGCCGCCGATGATCCGCCCGGACATGCCCCCCACCGCATTGCCACCGATGAACAATCCCATAGCAAGCCCGATGGATTTCGGATCGACCTCCTCGCTCACATAGGCCATGGCCACGGCCGGCAGCCCGCTCAAGGTAATCCCGATCAGCATGCGGGCGATGAGCAGGCTGGTCCAGTTGGGCGCCAAGGCAGACAGGATGGTCAGGAGAGCCGAGAGCAGGAGCGAGGCCACCATGATGGGCTTGCGCCCCAGCACCTCCGACAGAGAACCGGCGACCAGCATGGCCACGGCCAGAAGGCCGGTGGAGAGCGAAAGGGACAGGCTGCTCGCGGCGGCGCTGACATCGAATTCGCGCGAGAATTCCGGCAGCAGGGGCTGAACGCAGTAGAGGATGGCGAATGTGGAGAAGCCGGAGGCGAACAGGGCCAAGTTTAGGCGACGAAAGGCCGGTGTGCCGCTCACCAAGCGGTTTGGCTTCTCCGGCGGATGATCCGTCATCTGGTCTTCCTGTACTCGACTGGCTTCTCGGCCCAAGAGACCTGAGCTTCCGTTATCGTATGCTCTTGGCGCAAGAGTAACTACGTCTGCCACATCACCCATTCGCTCAGAGCATGCGATATGTGCCGAGTTTGCACTTCTCCGCTGGCGAAAACAGTACTTTTATGAAGGCCAATACCCTCCAGACTTGAGACCCTCAGGCTCGTCGCGGCCCCCCGCGCGAGCCTCATTTTTTGAGCGCGTCATGACCTCCTCTCCCGCCGCTCGGGCGAGTGCTTCGTCCCTGGAGCCCTCAAGCCAGCCGGCTCCCTCGCCGCTGCGGGGCGTTCTGTTCCTGATCGCCTCCACCATTGTGTTCTCGGTGGCGGACGTGATCACCAAGCAGCTGGCTTCCACCCTGCCGCCGCCGGAAGTGGCGTGGATGCGCTATGTGACCTTTGCGCTCGTGATCGTTCCGATTGTGCTCCTCAAGGGGGGACCTGCGCTCCTGCGCTCCCGGCGTCCGAAGCTGCAGGTGCTCAGGGGCTTCGGCATGGTGGGCTCCTCGCTCCTGTTCATCGAAAGCCTGCCCTATCTGCCCGTGGCCGATGCCACCGCCATCTTCTTCGTCTCGCCCATCCTGATCATGGCCCTGTCGGTTCTCTTCCTCGGCGAGACGGTGGGCTGGCGGCGCTGGACGGCGGCAGCGGCCGGCTTCGTCGGGGTCATGATCGTCGTTCGTCCCGGAACGGGAGCGTTCCAGTTCGCCGCGCTCCTGCCGATGATGGCGGCCTCCAGCTGGGCGGTCGGCGCCGTGGTGACCCGCAAGATCGTCGGCGACCATGCCTTCACGACACTGGCCTATTCAGCCCTCGTCGGCACGGTGGTGCTCAGCGCGCTCATGCCGTTCAACTGGGTGACGCCCGATGCGACGGAGATCGGCCTAGGCCTCAGCATGGGCGTGCTGTTCGCCATCGGACACTGGTTCATCGTGCTCGCCTATCGGCATGGCAATGTGTCGATGATCGCGCCGTTTTCCTATGTCCAGCTCATCTGGGCCGGAAGCCTGGGTTATCTGGTGTTTGGCACGGTTCCCGATGCCCTGACGATCACCGGCGCCGGGATCATCGCGCTCAGCGGCCTCTACACGGCTTATCGTGAGCGCGTGCGCGCGATGGAGAAAAAGTTCTCGGCCTAAGGGCCGAGAGATTGAATGCATCAAGCGCCCGAATGGACGACGCGGAGGCGCGGGCGCGCCGTCCGGCTGAGGAAGTTGATCTCGATGAAATCCCCCTCGTCGGAACCTTCGACGAGGCGGTAGCCGAACTGCTCCACCAGGGCGCGCACTTGGCCCAGGTTGTCGCGCGAGATCTTGCGGGTGAATTCCGTCAGATCCTGGCTCATGAGCGCCGCCACGATCCCGATCTCGACGCCCTGGTCGAAATCGGCGCTGCGTGCCGGAAAACGAAGCCGCATACCCTCAGCAAGATGGATGTGGTGCATGGGATCCTGGTCAGTTCACGTCCTGTCGGGCGCTGTTTATCGGGCCAAAAATCCTACCGGTTGCTTAAAGCAAGCCGGATAGCCCCTGAGGGTTCAAGGCGTGGTTAATCCTTCGTGCAGGGTGGATCCTGAAGCTGAGCTTTGCATTTACCCTGCATAATCCGCCCTGTGCGAGCAGGGGCGCGGCGAGGTGATGCAATGAGGCGCAGCATGAAGCAGCTTTTGGTCGGGATGGCACTTGCCGCAGGTCTGGTAGGGCAGGCGGCACTGGCCGCGGATGTGAACACGGTCGTCGGCGTTCGCTCCAGCCAGGTCCATACGACGCGTCCTATCGCGCGGCTCGCCGACCAGGGGCTCGGCTATTCGGTGCTCCATGACGTGCCAGGCGTGCCGCAGCGGGGCTATCGCGTGCATGTGACCTGCGCCATCGACGAGAGCTTCATGCAGACCTATTGCCCGACCCCGGTCTATGTCTCGTCCTGCCCGCGGGCCCGTATCAGCTGCGCGGGCGGTACGCAGGAGGTTCGCGCCTTACGGCTGAAATACTAAACTGCCCTCAGGTTTGCCGCGCGGACTGCAGTGGACTAGAAGGCCTTGTTTCATTGACAGGCCAACAGATTGCACGACTCGACACGAAGCGGCGTCTACGGGACGCCACCGGCCGAATTGGCCGAAGCGCCGGAAGGTGCCACCCAGTTCTCACCCCTGATTCCAGGCTCCGCAAGGCTGGAGGAGCAGCCGGAGGGCTCGTTCAGCGATATGCTGGTGCTGGCGCCGCCCGGCACCGTGGAGCGCCGCTACACCACCGCGCTGGCGCTGCGGGCGCTTGATCCCGGCGGCGCCCTCACAATCCTGGCGCCCAAGGACAAGGGCGGCTCGCGGATCGCCAAAGAACTTAAAAGCTTCGGGTGCTCGGTCTCGGAGACTTCCCGGCGGCACTACCGCATCTGCACCTGCGAGCGGCCCTCGCTGCTGACCGGGATAGACGAAACACTGATGGAGGGCGGGCCGCGCCGGGATGAAGCCTTGGGCCTGTGGACTTGGCCCGGCGTGTTCAGCTGGAACCGCCTCGATCCCGGCAGCGTGCTGCTGGAGCAGAGCCTGCCTGCATTCAGCGGCCGCGGTGCGGATTTCGGCTGCGGCATCGGCATTCTCGCCCGCACGATCCTGGCTTCCCCGACGGTCGAGCATCTTGCGATGCTCGATGTCGACCGTCGCGCTGTCGACATGGCAGCCCGCAACATCGCCGATCCGCGTGCCGAGATGCGCTGGGTGGATGTCCGCAGCGGGACCGGGCTCCAGGGACTGAATTTCGTGGTGATGAACCCGCCATTCCACGATGGCGGCGCCGAGGACCAGAGCTTGGGCCAGACATTCATCCGCCGGGCGGCCGAGGCCTTGCGCCCCGGTGGCGTCCTCTGGCTCGTGGCCAACCGGCATCTGCCCTACGAGGGGGTGCTGAAGCCCCTGTTCCGGCGCGTGACCCCGAAAGTAGAGGCCGGCGGCTATAAGATCTACGAGGCGATGAAATGAGCAAGACACCGACCCTGCGCCTCGACCGGCTCCTGGCCAATCTCGGCTATGGCTCCCGCCGGGAGGTGCAACAGCTCGTCTGGGCTGGGCTTGTGACCCTGGACGGGGAGGCGATCGAGGATTCCGACCAGCGCATTGCCTTAACCCGCGATCTCTCGCAACGCATGCGGGTTCAGGGCAAGCCCCTCGATCCGCCGCCGGGCCTCATCCTGATGCTGCACAAGCCTTTGGGCGTCACCTGCTCGCACAAGGAAGCGGGCCCCCTGGTCTATAGCCTGCTGCCCGACCGTTGGCGCCGCCGCGACCCGGCGCTCTCGACCGTTGGGCGCCTCGACAAGGAGACGTCGGGGCTGCTGCTGATGACCGACGACGGCAACCTGCTCCACCGTATCATCTCGCCCCGCGCCAATGTCTCCAAGCGCTATCTCGTGACCCTCGACCGCACCTTGCAGGGTGACGAGGCGGAGATCTTCGCCTCTGGGACCATGATGCTGGAAGGCGAGGACAAGCCGCTCCTGCCGGCACATCTGGAAGTGCTCTCCCCGACAAGCGCCCATGTGACGGTCACGGAAGGACGCTACCACCAGGTCAGGCGCATGTTCGCGGCCGTGGGCAACCACGTCACCGCCCTGCACCGCAACCGGATCGCCGCTCTGGACCTGCCCGTGGACTTGGAGCCGGGGCAGTTCCGGATCATGAGCGAGGCCGACCTCGCCCTGATCCTGCCGCCGTCCGGAACCGCCTCTCGGCAAGCCTCGTGAGCGGAGAGGTTGCCCTCGAGGCCGTAATCAGGTAGGGAAAGTGAAGGCGAACCGCCGCAAGCACCCGTAGCTCAGCTGGATAGAGCGTTGCCCTCCGAAGGCAAAGGTCACACGTTCGAATCGTGTCGGGTGCGCCACTTCTCAGCTCTTATAGAGCGGGAAGTCAGGCTCAACGGATCGCTCCCTCCAAGACAGTCAATGGCATTCACGGACGTTGCGGTCAGCAACTGAGCGCACGCCGGGATGCGTGGTTGCCCGGACAATCGATGCGTCCTGGATGAACCTACTTCCCGATGAAGGCGGATGCCAAGATCGTCGTGGCGTAGGCTGAGATCACGAAGAACGGGCCAAGCACGGAAGCCGACACAAGCAGGACAAGCGAGTTCTTGAGGGTACGCATCGTGAGGCTCCTACACTTTTGAGCCCCGATCCTAAGAGCGTTAAAGTTAACCTCAGACTAACCTTGGCTGGAAAATCACTCTGCGAGGATCAGGACCCTCGCATGCGCCGGGAGATCGGCTGACATGCAAGGGCCCGGATGCAATCAGTCGCAGCGGCGAACCCGCCGCGTTACGGACCCACCCCAGCGATCTTGCTCCACGATGGTGACATTCCGACAGGTTTCTTCGTAAGCACCATAGCGCCGCTCATCACGTCGGGCGTCGCGCCGCCCCTGCTCGTAGGCACGCTCGGCCTCCCGGCGCTCACGCCAGCGCTCGCGCCGCTCGCGTTCCTCCTGCTGAGGGTCACGAACGCCGATCTGAGGGCGACCATCGGGGCCGATGCCGAATTGAATCGCCGGCTGGGCCATCGAAGGCGTCTCGACGAAGAGACCAGAACCGAGAGTAGCAGCAACCAAAAGGGCAAATTTTCTCATGGGTTCAATTCCTTAGGTGATCGCGACGTAACGTGCGATGACCAAGGCAGTTCCAACCCACAGCCGCGTCGCGGCACCTTGCCTCACATTTTAACAGAGTTGTCAGGCGCTAACTGTCAGTGACTGTTTTCAAGCCTCACGCTTTGCAGCGCTCACGGGAATCGCTCTGAGAAGACAGATGAGGGGACTTCAATCCTTCTTCTGCGCGCGATGCTTGGCCCGCACGAACCTGTTGCTCCCCTGCGGTCAAGCATTCCTGTCGAATGATCGACCGATATGGCTCGCCTGAAAGATCAATCGTGATCTGACGGCCGGAGATGGGATCGAAGATCGTCATGAAGGTCTGCTCTCATCGCGGCGCGAGGATCTCGCTGCCTGCATGAGAGAAACGGCCGAAGCGGAACTCTGTTCGGATGACGCATCCTGCGGTGTGCGCTCCAGCACCAGGAGAGGCTAAGGGCTTCAGCGATAGGGCGAAGGATTGCGCCGCGCGATGATCCAGACCGCGTGGACGATGCCGGGAATGTAGCCCAGGATCGTCAGCAGGATGTTGAGCCAGAACTGACCGCCGAGGCCCACGGTGAAGAACACGCCGACCGGTGGCAGGAGGATGGCGAGGATGATGCGAAGCAGGTTTCCCATAGGTCAGATCATTGGGCTCAGGTCTTGATGAGGATCATGAGTGGAACGGGATCGCGCTCCTCCTGTTCCACTCACGTCATGCAATCGTGACGCCTCCGTCCACGACTACGGTCTGGCCTGTCATGAAGCTTGATGCCGATGATGCCAGGAAGGCCGCCACGGGGCCGATCTCGTCGGGCGTGCCGATCCGGCGCAGGGGAGTTTGGCTGTTGCGCTGCTCCAACGCCTGCGGATCTTCCCACAAGGCGCGGGCGAAATCCGTTTTCACCAAGCCCGGCGCGATGCAATTGATCCGCACGTTCTGTGGGCCCCATTCCACCGCGAGATTGCGGGCAAGCGCGAAGTCCGCCGCCTTCGAGATGCCGTAGCCGCCGATCACGCCTGTGCCGCGCAGGCCCGCAATCGACGAGACGATCACCACCGCGCCGCCGCCGCGCGCGGCCATTTCCGGCATGACGAGGTTGCAGAGCCAGAGATTGCTCTTCACATTGGCGCCCATGATCTTGTCGAAGGCCTCATCGGTGAGGCTGCTCATGGGGCCGTAAACGGGATTGACGGCGGCGTTGCAGACCAGGATGTCGACCGGCCCGAGACGCTCCCGCGTCTGAGCGACGAGCGCTTCGACCTCAGGTTTGCGCGAGATGTTGCAGGGGATGGCGACGGCCTCGCCGCCTGCCTGCCGGATAGCTTCGACCACAGGCTCACAAGCCTCGATCTTGCGGCTCGACACCACGACCCTGGCGCCAAGCGACGCCATGGTTTCCGCAATGGAGCGGCCGATGCCGCGGCTCGAGCCGGTGACGATGGCCACCTTTCCGGTGAGGTCGAAAGGGTTGGTCATGCGGCAGGCCCTGCATTGTGCGGCCTTTCGGCCGGCTTGTATTTGGCGAGCTCGATCTTGGCGACGGTTTCGCGATGCACCTCGTCGGGGCCGTCCGCGAGTCTCAGCACCCGGGCGCGGGCATAGGCATAAGCGAGGTGGAAGTCCTGGGATACGCCGCCGCCGCCGCAGACTTGAATCGCCCGGTCGACAACTTTCTGCGCCACGTTTGGCGCTACCACCTTGATCATGGCGATCTCGGCGCGAGCCGCCTTGTTGCCGACCTCGTCCATCATGCGCGCGGCCTGCAAGGTAAGCAGGCGTGCTTGGTCGATCTCCATGCGCGACTCGGCAATCCAGTGGCGCGTCACACCGTGATCGGCGACTTGCCTGCCGAAGGTGCTTCGCGACAGGGACCGCTTGCACATCGTCTCCAGTGCACGCTCGGCGAGGCCGATGGAGCGCATGCAGTGATGGATGCGGCCAGGGCCCAGGCGTCCCTGCGCAATCTCGAAGCCGCGCCCTTCGCCGAGCAGGATGTTGGAGGCGGGCACGCGCACGTTCTCGAACACAACCTCCGCATGGCCGTGCGGCGCGTCGTCGTAGCCGAAGACCGTGAGCGGGCGGACCACCGTCACGCCGGGCGTGTCCATCGGCACCAGGATCATCGATTGCTGCTGGTGCTTGGGCGCATCGGGATTCGTCTTGCCCATGACGATGGCGATCTTGCAGCGCGGGTCCATGGCCCCGGAGGTCCACCACTTGCGCCCGTTGATCACGTATTCGTCGCCCTCGCGGCGGATCTCGGTGCGGATGTTGGTGGCATCCGACGAGGCGACCTCCGGCTCTGTCATGGCAAAGCACGAGCGGATCTCGCCGTCCATCAGGGGCTTGAGCCAGCGCTCCTTGTGCTCCTCCGTGCCGTAGAGGATGAGCGTTTCCATGTTGCCGGTATCGGGCGCGGAGCAATTGAACGGCTCGGCCCCGATAGGCGAGCGCCCCATGATCTCGCACACCATGGCGTATTCGAGGTTCGACAGGGAATCCGGGTAGTGGCGCTTAGGGAGAAACAGGTTCCACAAGCCTTGAGCCTTGGCGCGCGCCTTCAGATCCTCCATGACCGGCGCCACGCCCCAGCGAGTGGGCATGGCGTTGAGCTGCTGCTCGAAGATCTCCTCGGCCGGATAGACATGAGCGTCCATGAATTCCGCGACGCGGTGGCGCAAATCCTCGGCCCGCGGGCTTATGGGAAACAGCATCGATCCCTCCTATCAGGCCGCGATCAGACCACCGGTTTCGGCAAGCTTGGACAGATGGTGATCGGCATCGCCGAACAGGGCGTCGATCATCGTCACGCGCTTGAAGAGATGACCGACCTTGTATTCCATGGTCATGCCGACGCCGCCATGCAGCTGGATCGCCTGCTGGCCGACGAAGCGGCCCGAGCGGCCGATCTGCACCTTCGCGGCCGAGATCGCCTTGCGGCGCTCTTCCGGGTTCTGCTCCTGCGCCATCATGGCGGCGAACATCGCCATGCTGCGCCCCTGTTCGAGCGCGATGAACATCTCGGAGGAGCGGTGCTGCAGCACCTGAAACGACCCGATTGTGGCGTTGAACTGCTTGCGGGTCTTCAGGTAATCAACCGTGAGCTTGAGCATCTCGTCCATGGCGCCGATAGCCTCGGCCGCGAGGGCCGCGATGGCGATGTCGGTCACCTTCTCCACGACCGGCAGAGCGCCTTCCGGGTTGCCGATGACGCTTCCGGCGTCGACGCGCACAGATTCCAGCGTCACCTCGGCGGCGCGTTGCCCGTCCTGCGTCGGGTAGCCACGGCGGGAAACGCCAGGTGCATTCGCATCGACGAGGAACAGGCCGATGCCGTCGCGGTCGCGGCGGGATCCGGCGACGCGGGCCGTCACCAGGATCTTGTCGGCGGTGTCGCCGTGCAGAACGACGCTTTTCTGTCCGTTGAGGATGAAGCTGCTTCCATCGCGTTGCGCCGTCGTTCCGACATTAAAGAGGTCGTAGCGCGACTGCCGCTCCGTGTGCGCGAAGGCGAGGCGAAGATCGCCAGATGCGACCTGGGGCAAATAGGTGGATTTCTGCTCCTCGCTGCCGCCGTGCTGCAGCAGGCCGCCGCCGAGAATGACGGTGGCGAGATAAGGCTCGAGTGCCAGCGAGCGCCCAAAGGCTTCCATGATCGTCATGGTTTCCACAGGCCCGCCACCGAAGCCGCCATGGGCCTCGTCGAAGGGAAGGGCAAGAAGGCCCAACTCGGCATAGGCGCTCCACAAGGCCCGGCTCCAGCCCTCCGGCTCCTTGGCGTAGCGCTGGCGGCTCTCGAAGTCGTAGCGGTCCGCCATCAGGCGATCGACGCTGTCCTTCAGAAGGCGCTGTTCTTCGCTGAGATCAAAGTCCATATCCGCGTTTCCTCAAAGCTTATGTCATGAGGGGTCAGAACCCCAGGATCGCCTTGGCGATAATGTTCTTCTGGATTTCGTTCGAGCCGCCATAGATCGAGATCTTGCGCCAGTTGAAATAAGTCGGCGCGGCGGTGCTCGCCCAATCGGGTCCGTCGGTCGGCTCGTTGCGGCCTTCCTCCTCCGGATGGTACGGCATGGCGAAGGGACCGACGACCTCCATCAGCAGCTCGGTCGTAGCCTGCTGGATCTCGGAGCCCTTGATCTTGAGGATCGAGGAAGCCGGATCGGGCTTGCCCTTCTCGCGCCGGCTCTCAGCCGCCACCACGCGCAGCTGCGTCATCTCCAGGGCCTTCAGCTCCACCTCGACGGCGGCGAGCTTTTCGCGGAAGCGCGGAACATCGATCAGCGGCACGTCCCCGATGCGCTCGAGGCTCGCGAGTTCCCGCACACGCTTCAGGCGCGCCTTCGAGATGCCGATGCGGGCAATGCCCACGCGCTCATTGCCGAGCAGGAATTTGGCGTAGTCCCAGCCCTTGTTCTCCTGGCCGACGAGATTTTCGACCGGCACGCGCACGTCGTCGAAAAACACCTCGTTGACCTCGTGCCCGCCATCGATGGTCTGGATCGGACGCACGGTGATTCCCGGCGTCTTCATGTCGATGAGCAGGAAGGAGATACCCTCCTGCTTCTTTACGGCAGAATCCGTGCGCACCAGGCAGAAGATCCAATCCGCATGCTGGGCGAGCGTGGTCCAGGTCTTCTGACCGTTGACGATGTAGACGTCGCCTTCGCGTTTTGCCGTCGTCTTGAGCGACGCGAGATCGGAGCCGGCGCCCGGCTCGGAGAAGCCCTGGCACCACCAGTCGTCGAGATTGGCGATGCGCGGCAGGAAGCGGCGCTTCTGATCGTCGTTGCCGAAGGTATAGATCACCGGGCCGACCATGCTGACACCAAACGCCAGCGGCTCGGGAGCCGGTGCCTGCTGCAGCTCGTCACGGAAGATGTACTGCTTCACCGGGCTCCAGCCCGTGCCGCCCCATTCCACCGGCCAATGCGGCACGGCCCAACCCTTGGCATTGAGAATGCGGCTCCAGGTGACGAGGTCGTCCTTGCTCGGATGATGGCCCTCGATCATCTTGCGGCGGATCGAGTCGGGCAGGGCGGTACGGAAGAATTCGCGAACCTCGTCGCGGAAGGCGAGCTCCTCATCGGTGAAGCGCAGATCCATGGGCGATATCCTCTAAGCAGAGAAACGAAGGGAATGGAGGCGGCTGGTCATGACGTGGCGTTCTCCGCCTTGCGCCGTTCGGCATCGCGCAGCTCGATCTTCGACAGCTTGCCGACGGAGGTGCGCGGGAGCGCCTCGCGGATCTCGAGAGCTGCCGGCATCTCGTGCTTGCCGATTTTGTCGGCGAGAAACGCCTGCAGCTCTTCGAGCGTGAAACCGGGCGCATCGCTTCTCAACTTCACGAACACCTTGGCGGCTTCGCCCCGATAGGCATCCGGAATGCCGATCACGAGAGCTTCCTCCACCTGCGGGTGCTCGTAGACGGCCTGCTCGATCATCTGCGGATAGACGTTGAAGCCGCCGGAGATGATCATGTCCTTGCGGCGATCGACGATGAAGAAATAGCCGTCCTCGTCCCGGTAGCCGATGTCGCCGGTGAGAAAGCCGTCCGGGGTGAAGGCCTCGGCCGTCTCCTTCGGCTTGTTCCAGTAGCCGCGGCTCACGTTGAGGCCCCGGACGCGAAGCTCGCCGGTCTCGCGCACCCCGAGCACCTGGCGGGGCTCGTCGAGGGATACGATGTCGAGTTCGACGCCCGGCATGGGAATGCCGATGGAGCCGGGCTTCGGTGGCCCGTTCAGCGGCAGGTTCGTGCCGGCGGGCGAGGTTTCCGTCATGCCCCAGCCGCCGAGGAGACGCTGCCCCGTGAGACGATGAAAGCGCTCCCCGACCTCGACCGGCAGCGGCGCTCCTCCGGAGCTGAGATGGATCACGGAGGAAAAGTCGCGGTTCTCGATGCCAGGATGATTGGCAAGCGCAATCCACATGGTGGGAACGCCCGGAAAGGCGGTGGCCCGCTTCACCTCGATGTCGCGGAGCGTCGTCTCAGGATCGAAGCGCAGGCGCAGCAGGATCTGGTTGCCGTTCCGGATCTGGCGCAGCAGGATCGTGGTCAGGGCGAAGATGTGGAACAGCGGCAGCACGCAGATCACCTTCTGCTCGCCGGGGCGCGTGTTCAGCTGCGGGCCGAACCACGTCTCGTACATGGCTACCGCTGCGGTCAGGTTGCCATGGGTGAGAATGGCGCCTTTCGGGGTGCCGGTGGTGCCGCCGGTATATTGCAGCAGCGCGATGTCGTCCGGCGTGATCGCAGGCCATTGCGCGGGCGGAACCGCATCGCGCGTGAAGGCCTCAAAGGTGACGACGTCGGGCCGCTCCGGGATCGGCATCGTGGGTGCCGAGCACGGCCCCCACACCGCATCCTCGCCGACGATCAGCTGATCCACATGGCCGGCATCCAGGAGCTTGAGCGCCATGGACAGCATGCTGGCGAGATTGGTCGTCACGAGAATGCGCGCGCCGCTGTCGTGCAGCTTGTGCGCCAGCTCCCGCTCGGCATCGAGAGGGCTCAGGTGAGCGAGGCGGATCCCAGCCTTTGCGGCGCCGAAGAAAGCATAAGGATGATAAGGCGTGTTCGGCAGATAGAGCGCGACCGCTCCCGTGGCGTCGATCGGCGAGCGGAGGAGGGCGGCGGCGAACGCATCGGCCTGACGACCGATCTCTGTGTAGCTGATATGCCGGTCCCGGTATTCGATGGCAGGCCTGTCGCCATAGGCCGCCACTGCGTCGTCAAGGAGCTTGGGCAGCGTCGACGGCATGATGGGAGCATCCCAGCGAACGCCGACAGGATAGGAGCGCTCCCAGGGAAAGGCTATGCGGCTCATGATTCGTCCGCCCCATTCATGGTGACGACGATCTTGCCAAGAGCCTTGCGCGCGCTCAAGGCCGCGATGGCCTCGCCAGCCCGGGCCAAGGGCACGCGCTCGGAAATCACCGGCTTGATTTTCCCGCCTGCATAGAGATCGAGAAGTTCTTGCAGATTGGCCGCATTGGCCTTCGGATCGCGCTTGGCGAAGGCGCCCCAGAACACGCCGACGATCTGGCAGGATTTCAGGAGCGGCAGGTTGAGGGGAAGCTTCGGGATTCCGGCCGGAAAGCCGACCACGAGGAAGCGCCCTTCCCAGGCAATGGCGCGCAACGCCGCTTCCGAGTAATCGCCGCCCACAGGGTCATAGATCACATCGGCTCCGTTCGGGCCGCATACGGTCTTGAACTGTTCGGCCAGGGCCTTGACACCATCCTTATCGAAGGGGCCGGATGGATAGACAATGCTCTCATCGGCGCCGTGCTGCTTCGCAAGAGCAGCTTTCTCATCCGAGGATGCGGCGGCGATCACTCGTGCGCCCATCGCCTTGCCGAGTTCCACGGCCGCAAGCCCGACGCCTCCGGCCGCGCCCAGCACCAGCAGGGTCTCGCCCGCCTTCAGCCCGGCCCGGTCCTTGAGGGCATGATAGGAGGTGCCGTAGGTCATCACGAAGGCCGCCGCCTCGTCGAAGGGCATTGCATCGGGCATCGGGATGCAGCGGTCGGCCGAGAGGGCGAGCTTCTCGGCCATGCCGCCCCAACCGCAGGAGCCGATCACCCGGTCGCCGGCTTTCAGGAAGGACACCCCTTCGCCCACCGCCTCGACGATGCCGGAGACCTCGCTGCCGGGGGCAAAGGGGCGCTCGGGCTTGAACTGGTAGCGATCCTCGATAATCAGCGCGTCGGGATAATTCACCCCGCAGGCCTTCACGGCCAGCAGGATTTCGCCCGGCTTCGGGCTGGGCTCGGCTACGGATTCCAGCACGAGCGTCTCGGGTCCGCCCGGCTGTTTGCTGAGTAGGGCCAGCATCCTTCGCTTCCTCCCCAGAAAGCGCATAATCTTTATAGGAGTTAGGGTATCCGGGCCGTCTCCAGATGCAAGCCGATTTTTCGAAAAAATTCAGAGACGTGAATTTTCCTCATATTTTCAAAAGGATTTGGGCTAGACAAAAACATACCGCTTTTGTCATTAATAGCACGAGACAAGGTTTGGAGCGCTCGCCGCCGCCGGCGCCGAGTGGCTTGGAATGAAGGGGCTGCAACCGCCCCAGCGATCCAGGGAGGATCCCAACATGCGTGAAGCTGTCATCGTTTCCACGGCCCGCACCCCCATCGGAAAAGCTTATCGCGGCACTTTCAACGACACCCAAGCGCAGGCGCTGGGCGGTCATGCCATCGCCGAGGCGGTGAAGCGCGCCGGGGTCGATCCGGGCGAGATCGGCGATGTTGTGATGGGCGCAGCGCTGCAGCAGGGCTCGACCGGGTCGAACATCGCCCGCCAGGCAGCCCTGCGCGCGGGCCTGCCGACGGGCGTCGCCGGCATGAGCATGGACCGGCAATGCGCCTCCGGTCTTATGGCTATCGCCACGGCCGCTAAGGAGATCGTCGTCGATGGGATCGGCATCGCGGTGGGCGGCGGCCTCGAATCGATCTCTCTGGTGCAGAACGAGCATGCCAACCGCTACCGCGCCAAGGACCCAGCGCTCGTGGAGACGGTTCCGGCGCTATACATGAGCATGCTCGAGACCGCCGAGACCGTAGCCGACCGCTATGGGATCTCCCGCGAGGCACAGGACGAATACGCCCTGCAGTCGCAGCAGCGCACTGCCCAGGCCCAGGCCGAGGGCCGCTTCGCCACCGAGATTGTTCCCATGACAACCAGCATGGTTGTGGTCGACAAGGCCACCGGCACCACCTCCCAGCGGGAGATCACGCTCTCGCAGGACGAAGGCAATCGCCCGCAGACGCGGCTTGAAGATCTGAAGGCGTTGAACCCGGTGTTCAAGGACGGGTTGCGCGTGAAGGAAGGCCGCTTCATCACGGCGGGCAACGCCTCGCAACTATCGGACGGCGCCTCGGCGGCCGTTCTGATGGAAGCCAAGGAGGCCGAGCGGCGTGGTCTGCAGCCGCTCGGCGCCTATCGCGGCATGGCGGTGGCCGGGTGCGATCCGGACGAGATGGGCATCGGGCCGGTCTTCGCCGTGCCGAAGCTGCTCAAGCAGCATGGCCTGACAGTGGACGACATCGACATTTGGGAACTGAATGAGGCCTTCGCCTGCCAGGTGCTCTATTGCCGCGACCGGCTCGGCATTCCCAACGAGAAGCTCAATGTGAGCGGCGGCGCCATCTCCATCGGCCATCCCTATGGCATGTCGGGCGCGCGCATGACCGGGCACATCCTCATTGAGGGCAAGCGCCGCGGCGCGAAATACGGTGTCGTCACCATGTGCGTGGGCGGCGGCATGGGCGCTGCCGGTCTTTTCGAAATCTACTAAGACACGTCTGTCAGACAAGCGCACCGAATCAGGGGAGAGAACAGCATGAGCAGCGCGGCCGAGATGAGTTCCGCAACCCGCATCAATCCCGTCGTCGAGTTGAGGCGCGACGGCGAGATCGCCGTGCTCACTGTCAACTCGCCTCCCGTGAACGCACTCTCGGCGCAGGTGCGGGAAGGCATCGTGGAAGGCATCCGGCAAGCCGGTGCTGATGCGAGCGTCAAGGCCGTAGTGCTGCATTGCGAAGGCCGCACCTTCTTCGCCGGTGCCGATATCAGCGAGTTCGGCAAGCCGCCGAAGCAGCCGATGCTGCCGGAGGTCGTGGACTTCATCGAGGCCTCGTCGAAGCCGGTGGTTGCTGCCCTTCACGGCACGGCGCTCGGCGGAGGTCTCGAGACGGCGCTCGCCTGCCATTACCGCGTGGCCGTGCCTTCTGCGAAATGCGGCTTTCCGGAAGTGAAGCTGGGGTTGCTCCCGGGCGCCGGCGGCACGCAGCGCCTGCCGCGCCTCGTGGGGCCGGAGCGGGCCATGGAGATGGTTACCTCCGGCAGCCCGGTCTCAGCGAAGGTCGCGAAGGAGATGGGCATCGTCGACGAACTCGTCGACGAGAGCGATCTATTGGCGAGCGCCATCGCCTTCGCACGCAAAGTGGTTGCCGAGAACCGGCCGCTCAAGAAGGTGCGTGATCTCGACGACAAAATCGCGGCCGCCCGCGGCAAGCCGGAGGTTTTTGACGCATTCCGAAAGGCCAATGCCCGCAAATTCCGTGGCTTCCAGGCGCCGGAATACAACATCCGCTGCATCGAGGCGGCTGTGAATCGGCCCTTCGACGACGGCATCAAGCTGGAGCGCCAGCTGTTCCAGGAACTCGTGAGCGGCGAGCAATCGGCGGCCCAGCGCCACGTGTTCTTTGCCGAGCGCCAGGTTTGGAAGATCCCGGACATTTCCGACGATACGCCCACCCTGCCGGTGAAGAAGGTCGGCGTCATCGGTGCCGGCACCATGGGCGGCGGCATCTCGATGAACTTCGCCAATGTGGGCCTGCCCGTCACCATCGTCGAGGCGAAGCCCGAGGCGCTGGAGCGGGGTCTGGGCGTGATCCGCCGCAATTACGAGAGCACGGCCAAGAAAGGCCGCATGAGCATGGAGGACGTGGAGCGCCGCATGGGGCTCCTCACTGGCAGCCTCAACATGGAGGATCTGGCCGATTGCGACCTCATCATCGAGGCCGTGTTCGAGAACATGGCGATCAAGAAGGAGATCTTCTCCAGGCTCGATGCCATCGCCAAGCCTGGGGCGATTCTCGCTAGCAACACGTCCTATCTCAACGTGAACGAGATCGCCGCGATGACCAAGCGGCCGGAACACGTGCTCGGCATGCACTTCTTTTCGCCGGCCAATGTCATGCGGCTTCTGGAAGTCGTGCGTGGTGAGAAGACCGACAAACGGGTGATCGCCACCGCCATGCAGCTCGGCCGCCAGATCGGCAAGATTGCCGTGCTGGTGGGCGTCTGCCATGGGTTCGTGGGCAATCGCATGCTTGAGCCGCGCCAGCGCGAGGCCAACCGCCTGATCCTCGAAGGTGCGATGCCGTGGGACGTGGACCGGGTGCTTTACGAGTTCGGCTTCCCCATGGGACCCTTCGCCATGGCCGATCTTGCCGGCCTCGATATTGGCTGGTCGCGCGAGACTTCGAAAGGCGAAACCGCGCGCGAGATCCTCTGCGAACAGGATCGTCGCGGCCAGAAGACAGGCGCCGGCTTCTACGATTACGATGAGAACCGCAACGCCAAGCCGTCAAAACTCGTGGAACAGATCATCCTCGATCTCTCGGCCAGGAAGGGCATCACACGCCGGGAAATTTCCGATCAGGAAATCCTGGAGCGCTGCGTCTACACGATGATCAACGAGGGTGCGAAAATCCTGGAGGAGGGCATCGCGATCCGCTCCTCCGACATCGATATCGTGTGGATCAACGGCTATGGCTGGCCGGTCTATCGCGGCGGCCCAATGTTCTACGGCGAGCAGGTGGGCTTAGGCCATGTGCTCGATCGGCTGCGCGCCTACGAGGCCAAGTTCGGGGCCGATTTCAAGCCGGCCGCGCTGCTCGAACGTCTCGTTATCGAGGGCAAGGGCTTTCGCGATCTCTGAACAGGGATCGCGCCTGCCATGAACGATACGGCTCCCAACCCGCGGCGTCTGACGCTGCTTGCCTCGCTTGACGGCGCGCGTCCAAGCGCGCCGCACTGGTTCGATCAGGCTCTGGCGCAAGCGCCTGAGCGCGGCTTCACTGAGGCCGCAGGCGCCTGGATCGAAACGCTCACCTGGGGCGAGCGCGGCAGGCCCGGTCTCCTGTTCCTGCACGGCAACGGAGCCCATGCCGATTGGTGGAGCTTCATCGCACCGTTCTTCTCAAGCGAGTACCGCTGCGCTGCCCTCTCCTGGTCGGGCATGGGTGGCTCGGACCGGCGCGAGCGCTACTCTTTCGACATCTTCGTCGAGGAGGCGATGACGATCGCCGAGGCGACAGGGTTGTTCGAGGACAAGGCCAAGCCTGTCTTCATCGGCCATTCCTTCGGGGGCTTTCCCATCATCGAGGCCGCTGCGCGGCACGGGGAGCGTCTCGGCGGCGGGATCATCATCGACACACCGATCTTCTCCCCGGAGAGACGCAAGGAGCGCAAGGAGAAGGGCGCCGCCTGGGAGATGCGGCCGCACAAGATCTATCCGACCCTCGAGGATGCCCTGCAGCGGTTCCGGCTCGTGCCAGCGCAGCCCTGCGAGAACCTCTTCATCGCTGATTTTATCGCTCGGACGTCTTTGACTCAAGTCGAGACGCCCGAGCAATCCGGCTGGATCTGGCGTTTCGATCCGTATCTGTGGCGCGACTACGAATGGGAGGATCCGGCCCCGGCTCTGTCGGCGCCGAAATGTCCTCTCGCGGTTCTGCTTGGTGCCCGGTCCACCCTGATGCAGGCAGGGGATATCGCGCGGATGCGAAGCATCTTGCCGCCTGGCACCCCGGTGATCGACATCCCCGAGGCCTACCACCACGTGCCGATCGATCAGCCCCTCGCGCTGGTGGCGGCGATTCGCGCCGTGCTGGCCGGATGGGACTCGACCTCCGGCTCCGGCGAAAACACCCCGATGAACAGCGGTCTGGCATAGACATCCGCCGCCGTGTCCCGCGTGACGCCCGAGATCCAGCGCTCAAGCTCCGCTGCCGCGTTGATGGCGCTGTCGACCACGTGGGCGGCGACGAACGGATCGAGCGGCCGGATCGAGCCGTCCATCATCCCGTCGATGACGAAGCTGCTGAAGCGCTGCGCCAGCCGGTCCATGGTGCGCTTGGTCTGGCCTCTCAAAGCTTCCGGCAGGGCGCTGAAGGCGGAGATGCGCAGCAGCGGTCCCTGATCGGAGATCTGGTAGCGGATCAGCTCGTTCGTTGCCGCGCAGAGACGATCCCAGCCTGTGTGCCCGTCCGCCTCTGCGGCCTGCTGGACCTGCCGCACCACCGCGAAGGTGCGCTCGAAGCAGGCGGTCACGAGATCGTCCTTGTTGTCGTTGTGGTGGTAGAACGAGCCCTTTGTGACGTTCAGCCGGGCCGAAATCTTCTCCACGGAGGCGCCCCGGTAGCCCTGTTCGTTGATCAGGATGGTGGCTGAACGCAGGAACGCCTCGGGCGAAACCTCCTCGACCGAGGGCCACATCATCTGCGGCAGCACCGCGGGGCGCCAAGCCGATTGCGGCGTGGCGAGCCCGTGGACCAGGATGTCGCTGATCCTGTCGGCAACCCGGCTGTAATCCTGGGGCTCGTAATGGTCGATCCAGTGCCGGACGCCGTGCATGACGGAAATCAGCAGATGGGCGCGCGCATTCTTCTGGGCACGGCTTAAAGGCGGCGCGCCGTCGAGATCGTACAGGCTGCGCAGGTGCCGGAACATCTGGTTATAGGTGTCGAACACCAGCTCCACGTGTGGGCTGGTCAGAGACCGCATGTCGCTGAAGCTCATGAGCGGCGGCCGGTCTCCCGACGCGCTTTCCGCCAGCCTTTCGCAATAGAGCCGCAGGATCGTCCGCAGGCGCTCTTCCGGCGTCTCCCGCTGCAGGGCGATCGCGATGAGTGCGTCCAATGCTTCGATGGAGCGCAGGAGGCAGGCCGTCGCCAGCTCCTCCTTCTTGCGGTAATAATAAGTGACGCTGTTGGTGATCAGCCCGACGCTCTGAGCCACATCGGCCAAGGTCGTTCCCTTCAATCCTTTCTGATTGAAGAGTTGGACGGCCCCATCGAGGATGGCCTGTCGCTTCTGCTCGTAGCGCTTGGTCTGGCGCGGAAGAGCGTTCGAGGTCGGCGTCATGGCAGTTTCGTGGCTCCTGGCCCGAGGGCAGGCCCAGGGCCGCCCATGGTTGAGCTCCTAGCACGAATTGATGCAGGGAGCGATGCCGCGCGTGCAACTCTTCGACTGTACCGGTTATTCTAAGAGAGTGTCGAGGGTGAATTCAGTGCCGCCGAAAGTCGGTGCAATTCTGCTGCCATGATCCGTTGACGAGGCCATAGTCTCGTGTCAGTCTCCCCTCAGACACAGGACAGGGCCAATGAAGCTCTGCCGGCGGTGCGAGCCTGAAAAGGACCGTACCGTTCATTCGAGAGGAAACGATCCGAGGAGCCCGGTTCGTCCGGTTTGAGGGTCCGGTGCCGCAAGTCACAGGTCCTCAGTTTCTGCCCCAGCCAGGCAGAAATCGCGGTCGAGCACGGGAGCCCGGAGCCCAGGAGGAGGACGCGGCTCCTTGAACATCTTTTTTCAGCAGGTTCTGAACGGGCTGACGCTCGGGAGCGTCTATGCGCTCGTGGCCCTTGGCCTCACGCTCGTCTACGGGATTCTTCACATCCCCAACTTCGCCCATGGCGCCCTGTACATGGTCGGCGCCTATATGGCGTTTTACCTCGTGGGCTCGCTCGGTGCGAATTACTGGGTTGCCATGGCGGGAGCGGCACTCGTGGTGGCCCTTCTCGCTGTTCTGTCGGATCGCCTGATCTTCCATCGACTTAGAAATGCGCCGCCACTGCACGACATGATTGCGGCGATCGGCCTTCTTCTGTTTCTCGAGGCTGGCATTCAGGCGATCTGGGGTGCGGAGTTCCACCGCCTTGCGCCGCCTTATCCGCAGATCGTGCGCCTCTTCGATCTCGTGGCGCCTGCGCAGCGTTTGATCATCATCGCGGCGGCGTTCGGCCTGATGTTCGTGCTCCATCTCTTCCTGACGCGCACGCTCACCGGCTCTACGATCATCGCCATGGCGCAGAACCGTGAAGGAGCCTCCCTGGTTGGCATCGACGCCACCAAGGTCTCTGTTCTCACCTTCGCGATCTCCGGCGCCCTTGCGGCGGTGGCTGCAACGCTCTTTGCGCCGATCAACCTGATCTATCCGTCTATGGGGCATCTCGTGATCATGAAAGCGTTCGTGATCATCATCCTGGGCGGCATGGGCAGCATCCCAGGCGCCATCGTCGGCGGTCTCGTGATCGGCTTCGCGGAGAGCTTCGGGGCTTTCTATGTCTCCACGAACTACAAGGACATCATCGCCTTCGCGCTGCTCGTGCTGATCCTGTCGTTCCGGCCTCAGGGCCTCTTTCCCAGCGGAGCCCGGGCATGATGTCGAAGACCTGGCAAAAGCCTCTTCTCGCCGTCCTGCTCGTTTTGGCCATCGTCTTCCCGATGATCGCCGCGAACGACTATTACATCTACGTGATGTCGCTCGCCTACATCATGGCGATCGCCGCGGTGGGTCTGAATCTCATCCTGGGCTACACGGGGCAGCTCAATCTGGCGCATGCGGGCTTCATGGCCATCGGCGCCTACACGGTCGGTATCCTGACCGTCGATTACGGCGTGCCCTATTGGATCGCCTTCGTGGTCGCAGGAGTCTTGAGCGCAGTCATTGGCTTCTTCGCGGGTCTCCTCTCGCTGCGGCTGAAGGGACACTTCTTCTCGATCTTCACCCTCTGCGTCGGCTTCATGATCTACCTGATCATCGAGAAGTCGGATGCGCTGACCCATGGAACGGTGGGCATCATCGATATTCCGGCTCCCACCGGCATCGGCCCGATCCGCTTCGACAACACCTGGTCGCAGTATTACCTCGTGCTGTTCTTCCTGGTCGTGAGCCTGTGGCTCATGAGCCGGATCGTGCATTCGCTTCTCGGCCGCGCTTTCGTCGCCATCCGCAATGGTGAGGACCTCGCCGAGACTTTGGGCATCAACCTGATGCGCACCAAGGTGCTCGCCTTCGTGCTCTCCACCTTCTATGCCGGCATGGCCGGTGCGCTGTATGCTGGCTTCGTGCGCTTCATCGGACCGGCCATGGCGCTGGAGAGCCACACCTTCGATATGATCGCCTTCATCCTCGTCGGCGGCATCGGCACCCTGTTCGGTCCGCTGCTCGGGGCTATCCTGCTCACCTGGCTCACCCAGTCGCTGCAGTTCCTGCAGGATTTCCGAATGATCGTGTTCGGCCCACTGCTCATTCTCCTGGTCATGTATTTCCCGCAGGGCCTTATCGGCTACTGGCGCGAACGGCAGGCGCGGCGGGCAGCAGCTTCCATGCAGGACCGGCGCCTCAAGCGGTCGGTGATCGGCTCCCAACAGGAGGTCAGCACCAATGCTTGAGATCCAGGGGCTGACCAAGCGTTTCGGCGGTCTGACGGCCGTGCGTGATGTGACCACCTCCTTTGAGAAGAATCGGATCAACGCGATCATCGGGCCAAACGGCGCTGGCAAGACCACGTTCTTCAACCTGGTAAGCGGTTATCACAAGCCGACCTCAGGGCGCATTATCTTCGACGGGCAGGACGTGACGGGTTTGAGACCCGATCAGGTCGCCAAGCTCGGCGTCGCACGCACCTTCCAGTCGACCACCCTGTTCGACAAGGCGACGGTGCTCGACAACCTGATCGTCGGGCATCGCCTGCGCACCACCTCCACCTTCTGGGACGTGGTGCTCAACACGCGCCGCCTGAAAGAGGACGAGCACCGCTGCCGCGCCAAGGCCGAGGAGGTGCTCGATTTTGTCGGCCTTTTCTCTGTCGCCCATCATCTGGCGGCGGACATCTCGCAGGAAGAGCGCAAGCGCGTCGCCTTCGCCCTGGCGCTCGCCACGGATCCAAAGATCGTGCTGCTCGATGAGCCCGCTGGCGGCGTCAATCCGGAGGAGACGCTGGGCTTGGCCGAACTCATCCGGAAGATGATCCGCAAAGGCCTGACCGTATGCCTGATCGAGCACAAGATGGACATGATCATGAGCCTCGCCGACAAGATCGTGGTGCTCGACCACGGTGAGATGATCGCTCAAGGCACGCCGGCGCAGATCCGGTCCGACCAGCGCGTCATCGAGGCCTATCTGGGAGCTGACTATGCTGCGGCTTGAGGGAGCACAGCTCAACTACGGCAGCTTCCGGGCGCTCGATGGCATCTCGATCCATGCAGAGCCCGGCGAACTCGTGGTGATGCTCGGCGCCAACGGGGCCGGCAAGAGCTCGCTGTTTTTGGCTATCAGCGGATTGCGCAAGCTCACCCGCGGCAACATCTGGTTCAGGGACCAGAACATCGCCGGACACAAGCCGTCGCAAATCGTTCAATCTGGCGTCGTGCACTGTCCCGAGGGGCGCAAGCTCTTCCCGGAGATGTCCGTGCGCAAGAACCTGCTGCTCGGCGCGTACGTCCATCGCCAGGACAAGAAGGAATCCGAGAAGATCCTCGATCAGGTCTTCGAGATGTTCCCGATCCTGTACGAGAAGCGCCACGACATGGCCGGCTCGTTGAGCGGCGGCCAGCAGCAGATGGTTGCCATCGGCCGCGCCCTCATGGGGCGGCCGCAGGTCCTGCTGCTGGACGAGCCGTCGCTCGGCCTTGCGCCCCTGGTGGTCAAGCAGGTTCTCGGCGTCATCAAGGCGATCAACGACAAGGGCACCACGGTGCTGCTCGCGGAGCAGAATGCCTATGCGGCTCTGCAGATCGCCCATCGCGCTTACGTCATCGAGAGCGGCCGGATCGTCATGGAAGGCGACCGGGATACCCTGCTCAACGATGAGCGTGTTCGGAAAGCCTATATCGGCGCCTGATCCGGCGCCGGTTGTGGAAGCCTGCGGATCTGAGAAGGTTCGCCAACAGAGAGACGGGAGCCGATTGCGGTCGAACTCCCGCCCCATGAAGAAAGAACAAGAGGAGAGGAAACAAATGGCTCTTTGGAAACACCTGGTTCACACCGCAGGCGCAGTGACGCTTGCAGCTGGCTTCGCGTCCGTCGCATCGGCTCAGGAGACGGTGAATATCGGCTATACCGGCCCGCTCAGCGGCGGCGCTGCGCTCTACGGCAAGAATACCCTGGTCGGCCTCGAGATGGCCGCAAAGGAGATCAACGATGCCGGCGGCTTCGATGTCGGCGGCAAGAAGTACAAGTTCAACATCGTGGCTCTGGACGACAAATATTCGCCCAGCGAAGCGGCTGTGAACGCCAAGCGCCTGAAGGCGCAGAACAACACACCGATGGTCTTCACGCCCCATTCCGGCGGCGCCTTCGCAATCCAGGCCTTCAACGAGCAGGACAACTTCATCCTCGGCGCCTATACCAGCGTGCCGAACATGACGGAGCGCGGCAACAAGCTCACCTTACGCATTCCGCCGTCCTTCGCGGGCTATGTGCAGCCCTTCATCAACGTGCAGATGAAGACCTTCGGCAAGAAGCTCGCCATGGCCGGTGGCGATCACGATTACGCGAAGGCCTGGGCGCAGCTCTTCGGTCCCGCCTGGACAAAGGCCGGTGGCCAGATCGTGGCCGAGAACCCGATGTCCTACAACAAGGATACGGACTTCTACAGCGGCGTCAGCCGCGTGCTCGCCGCCAGCCCCGACGTGCTGTTCATCGGCGGCGCCTCGGAGCCCACGGCTCTCATCGCCAAACAGGCGCGCGAGCTCGGCTTCAAGGGCGGCTTCGCCGTGATGGATCAGGCCAAGCTCGACGAGATGGCTGCCGTCACTGGCAGCATGGAGATGCTGGAAGGCTCGGTCGGCGTTCTGCCTCTGATCTATGACAAGCGTCCCGGGACTGAAAGCTTCATCGCGAAGTTCAAGAAGCAATACGACCGTAACCCGGGCACGGAAGCCTCCTACCACTACTCGACCCTGAATGCCGTGGCCGAGGCCATGAAGCTCGCCGGTAGCGTCTCCGACCCGAAGGCCATCCATGCCAAGCTGAGCGAGGCCTATGGCAAGCTGCCGCCGGAAAGGAACCCGGCGCGCATCACCAGCGTCGATGAGCGCGGCGGCACCAACGCCAACATCGTGGTCGGCGTCGTCAAGGGCGGCAAGGTCGAGACCGTCGAGGCGGCAAGCCTCGGCCAGTAAGACGTGACGGACAGGGCTGGCCACAGAGCCGGCCCTGTTTTTTTCCGCAGAGGGGCAGGCGATCCGCATGGATGCAATCCCATTTGATGTTCGCGCTGCCGGCATCCGGGAGCGGGTGGCCCTTCAGGGCTTCATGCATCTCGTCGGCGCGCAGATCGACGATCTGGCGCCCGGCTCCGCGACAATCTCCGTCAACCGTCGCGATGATCTGCTTCAGCAGCACGGCCTGTTTCACGGCGGCGTCACCGCCTTCCTGATCGACAATGGCACAACCATTGCGGCCGCGACCGTTCTTAAAGCCGGCCAGGGCGTCCTCACGGCCGAATACAAGCTCAACCTGTTTTCGCCCGCTGATGGCGACCGACTCATCTGCCGCTCGCGGGTGGTCAAGCCCGGTAACCGCATGATCGTCGTGGCGGCGGACGTGTTCACGGAGAAAGACGGGCGCGAAAAGCAAACGGCGGTCGCGCTCGCTACTATTGCCGTCCTGGACCAATCCTCGATGCCGCCCCTGCGAGAGACTGGACAACACGCAAGCGGCCGATAAATTCCTGACAATAAGCAAAAAACGGAGGGAAGAAACGATGTTGAAGGGAATGATGATGGATCGGCAGCTGTCGATCCCGGCAATCATCGATCTGGCCGCGGAGGTGCACGCCAATACCGAGATCGTCTCGGTCGCCACCGAAGGCGGCATCCACCGCACCACCTACAAGGATATCCATAAGCGTGTCGCTCAGCTGGCGCATGGCCTGCGCGCGCTTGGCGTCAAGCCAGGTGACCGCGTGGCAACGCTGGCCTGGAACGGCTACCGGCATTTCGAGCTCTACTACGCCATCTCCGGCATTGGAGCCGTATGTCACACGATCAATCCACGCCTATTCCCCGAGCAGCTCGTCTACATCATCAATCATGCGCAGGACACAGCGCTCTTTTTCGACATCACCTTCGCGCCTCTCGTGGCCGCCCTGCGACCGAAGTTGCCTCCGAACATCACCTTCGTGGCAATGACCGGCCGCGAGACCATGCCGGCGCAGGAAGGGCTCGATGGCCTTCAGTGCTACGAGGACCTGCTCACCGGACAGCCTGACACCATCACCTGGCCCGACCTCGATGAGAACACCGCGGCGGCGCTGAGCTACACCTCCGGCACCACGGGGGAGCCCAAGGGCGTGCTCTACTCGCACCGCTCGCAGGTGATCCATGCCATGACGTCGGTGATCGGCGCCTCGCGCTATTTCGGCATGGGAAAAAAGATCCTTCCCGTGGTCCCGCTTTTCCACGTCAATGCCTGGGCGCTCCCCTATTCTGCGCCCCTCTCCGGCACCTCTCTGATCTTTCCGGGCGCGAAGCTTGATGGCGCGAGCCTCTTCAACCTCATGGAGGCCGAGAAAGTCGACAGCAGCTGGGGCGTGCCAACCGTGTGGCTCGGGCTCCTGCATGAGATGAAGCAACGAGGACGCAAGCCCGAGGGACTCGATTATGTCATCATCGGCGGCTCGGCGGCCCCACAGCCGATGATCGAAGCTTTTGAGCGCGATTACGGCATCAGCGTCTGTCACGGCTGGGGCATGACCGAGATGAGCCCCATCGGCACCTTCGGCATGCTGAGCCCGGAGATGGAGCAGCTGCCCCTTGATGAAAAGGTTGCCTTGAAGGTGCGCCAGGGACGGCGCCTGTTCATGGTCGACATGAAGATCATGGACGAGAACGGCAAGGAGCTGCCCAAAGACGGCGTGGCATTCGGCGAGCTGTGCGTGCGGGGGCCTTCGATCGCCTCGGGCTACTACAACAACGAGGCCGCGACCGCGCAGGCTCTCGATGCGGAGGGCTGGTTCAAAACGGGCGATGTCGCCAAGATCACGCCGGACGGGTTCCTGCAGATCGTCGACCGCACCAAGGATCTGGTGAAGTCCGGCGGCGAGTGGATTTCTTCCATCGATCTGGAGAACGCGGCCCTGGGTGCGCCAGGTGTTGCCAACTGCGCCGTACTCGCCATGCCGCATCCGCGCTGGGGCGAGCGGCCGCTTCTCGTCGTTGTGCCGAAGCCAGACGCGAAGCCCGCTAAGGAGGATATTCTCGCCTATCTTGCCAACAAGGTAGCGACCTGGCAGGTGCCCGACGACGTGCTCTTCGTCGAGACCATTCCGCTGACGGCGACGGGCAAGATCTCCAAGCTGGAGTTGCGTAAGATCCTGAAGGATTATGTCCTTCCCACAGCCGCGTGAGCGGCCGATGACTGAAGCTTACCTGAACGCGTTGTTCTCGGTCGCGGGCAAGACGGCGCTCGTGACCGGGGGCGCTACGGGCATTGGCCGCATGATCGCCGAGGCCCTTGTGCGGGCCGGCGCGCGGGTGCTGATCGCCTCGCGCAAGGGCGAAGCCTGCGAGGCTGTGGCGCGGGAGCTGAATGCGCTCGATGCCGGCGGCACGGCGGAAGGTTTCGCCGGCGATGTGGGGACGGAAGCCGGCGTGATGGCTCTGGCTTCCGAGGTGAAGGCACGAACCTCGCACCTCCACATCCTCGTCAACAATGCGGGAAAGACCTGGGGCGAGCCGCTGGAGCATTTCCCGCACAAAGCCTGGGACGGCGTGTTCTCCGTCAACGTGGCGGGTCTTTTCACGCTCACTCAGCAACTGCTGCCCCTGCTTGAGGCTGCAGCCAGCGACGACGATCCAGCTCGCATCGTCAGTCTCGGCTCTGTCATGGGAGCAGCTCCCATCGGCGACAACGCTTATTCCTATGCAGCGTCCAAGGCCGCCGTGCATCACCTCACCCGCATCCTAGCGAAGGAATTCGCCCCACGCCGCATCACCGTGAACGCCTTTGCGCCAGGACCTTTCCAGAGCCGCATGACGGCTTTCGCCACGGGTGACGAGCAGAAGCGGGCGCTGGTCGCCGCCAGCGTACCCTTCGGCCGCATTGGCCGGCCGGATGATATCGCGGGCGCGCTCCTGTTCCTTTGCGGCCGCGGCGGCGCCTACACGACCGGAGCCATCATTCCGCTCGATGGCGGGATCGGCGTGGAAACCGGACACAAGATTTTCGGTGAGGCGTCTCTATGAACGTGCATGCGCCGGTCTCTGTCTCCATTGACGACCTGAAGAGCCGCATCGGCCAGGAAGTCGGGGTCTCGTCCTGGAAGATGATCGATCAGAACAGGATCGACCGCTTCGCAGCTGTCACGGAAGATCTTCAGTTCATTCACGTCGACCCGGAACGCGCCCTCGCAGAGACGCCCTTCGGGAGCACGATTGCGCATGGCTTTCTCACCCTGTCGCTTCTCTCTGCCATGGGGCAGGAGGCGCTGCCGACAATCAGAAACAGGGTGATGGGCATCAATTACGGCCTGGAGCGCGTCCGCTTTCTCTCGCCGGTGCCGGTGGGAGCACGGGTGAGGGGACGCTTCACCCTGTCCGAGGTTTCCATGCGCTCGGAGAGCCAAGCCATGCTGCGCTATCAGGTGACTGTCGAGATCGAGGGCGCGGAGAAGCCGGCGCTTGCGGCCGAGTGGATCACCCTTGCTGTGCTCGGTTGAAGGCTCATGACAGCACGAGCAGCAGCCCATCTCGACACGGAGCACCTCGGCCCCTATCTCGCGGCTCATATTCCTGGCTTCGGCCAGCTGATCAGCGCTGAGAAATTTGCCGGCGGGCAATCGAATCCGACCTTCCTGATCACATCGACGGCGGGCCGTTTCGTCCTGCGGCGCAAACCGCCAGGAACGCTGCTGAAATCGGCCCACGCGGTTGATCGCGAATACCGGGTCATGGCGGCCCTCGCCCGCACCGACGTGCCGGTGCCGCGCGTCCTGCACCTATGCGAGGACGAGGCGATCATCGGCTCCATGTTCTATGTGATGGACTATGTCGAGGGCCGCATTTTTTGGGACGGCAAGTTGCCGGATCTCCAGCCTGGCGAACGCAACGCGATCTACGATTCCATGAACGCGGCGCTTGCCGCCTTGCATGAGGTCGATCCCGCAACCGTTGGCCTCGCCGATTACGGCAAGCCGGGCAGCTATTTCGAGCGCCAGATCGCCCGCTGGTCGGGCCAGTACCGCGCGTCGGAAACCCATCCAATCCCCGAGATGGACGACCTTATCACATGGCTGGAAGGCAACACGCCGGAGGATGACGGGCGCGTCAGTCTCGTCCATGGCGACTACCGGCTCGACAATATGATCTTCGAACCGGCTGGCACACGCATCCTGGCGGTGCTCGACTGGGAGCTGTCCACCCTGGGCCATCCCCTGGCCGATCTCGCCTATCAATGCATGCAGTGGCGGTTGCCCTCCGAGGGAGCCTTCCGCGGCTTGGGCGGCATCGACAGGAAGGCCCATGGCATTCCCACAGAAGCCGAGTATGTGGAGCTGTATTGCCGGCGCACAGGAACCGAGGTGATCGGCAACTGGCCCTTCTATCTCGCCTTCAGCTTCTTCCGGCTCGCGGCGATTCTGCAGGGCGTCTACAAGCGCTCGCTCGACGGCAACGCGTCTAATCCGGAGCGTGCCCGCCGCATGGGCGAAGCCGTGCCGATGATGGCCGGAATGGCGCTGGAAGTGGTCGGCGCCCGCTGAACCTTTAGAGCTGTTTCCACTTACGTGGAATCATCTCTCTTCTTTGGTTTTCCGCATTTTCTAACGGCGAACCGGAGCCACTTCGCCGAAAAATGCTCTAGCGGTCCCACTTGATGTTGAGCGCGCTGGTGACGAGCCGGTCGACGAGCACCGGCGCGTCGGCCGCCATCCGCTCGATGCCTGCCACCGCTTGGCGCGTCATGCGCCCGTTCAGGAACGCGTAGTCCATCACGATCGCGCTGACGAGCGCGATCACGGTCTTGAAGGCACGCGAGGCGAGATCGGACCAGGTCATGAGGCTTCTCAGAGAAACGATGCTCGCCTCATGCCCGAAAGGTTTGAGCAGATCAAGGGACAGGCGGTCTCAGGCTGAGCGCATCGGGCGGAGAAGTGGTTCCGGTTCTCCGCTCTCAACAATGCGTCAAGTTAAGACTTCAGCATCCACTCGTGGTCTGGGTCGTTGTGGAATTTCCAGACCCGCTTCGGGCCCGCCATCACGTTGAGGTAATAGAGCTCATAGCCGTGCGGCGCGCCGACCGGATGATAGCCCTTAGGCACCAGCACCACGTCGCCGTTGGCTGCCGCCAGGGTCTCGTCGAGAGAGCGGTCGTCCGTGTAGACCCGCTGGAGCGCGAAGCCCGAGGGCGGATTGAGGCGGTGGTAATAGGTTTCTTCCAGCAGCGACTCCTGCGGCAGCATATCCCGATCGTGCTTGTGCGGCGGATAGCTCGACCAGTGGCCCGAGGGCGTGATCACCTCGACAACAAGCAGGCTCTCAGCCGTCTCGGTTTCGGGCAGGATGTTGCGCACATGACGCGTGTTGGTGCCCTTGCCGCGCGTCTCCTGGCCGACCTGATCCGGGCCGATGACGCGGGCCGGCAGCCTGCCCTCAGCTGGCGCGGTGCAGACCGCGATCTCGCAATTCGTTTCCGCTGTCAGAGACCACTCCGAGCGGGCAGGCGCATAGAGCGACCACGGATCCGGCTCGAACGGCGAGGATCGCCCGCCGATTACGCCGAAATCCTGGCCGGCGGCCGCAACACGCGCCTTGCCGGATAGCAGGACGATGCAGGCTTCCCGGTCGCCCGTTGCTTGTTTGTGGCTCTGCCCGCTTTTCAGCCGGTAGACCTCAAACCCCACATAGGTCCAGCCGGCGGATTCCGGCGTGATCGCGTGGATGCGCCCGGTGCTATCGGGCGCCGACGGTTTAACGAGAAGCTTCGACATCGCATGTTGTCCTTATCGCAGACCGGCTTCCTTGAGGGACCGGTTGAGATTGGCATAGCCCATCTTGGCATAGGTGAGCGGATGCGCCTTCTTCGGATCCTGCTCCGCCTCGATCACCACCCAGCCGCTGTAGCCCGGAAGTTCCTTGAACACGGAAACAAAATCCACCATGCCGTCACCCGGCACGGTGTAGACGCCCTCGATGATGGAATCGAGGAAGCTCCAGCCTTCGGCGCGAGATTTCTCCATCACGCTTTTGCGCACATCCTTCGTGTGCACGTGGCTGATGCGGCTGCGGTAGCGGCGGGCGAGCGCCGCCGGATCCGCGCCGCCCCAGGTGGCGTGACCCGTATCGAGGAGGAGGTGAACAGCCTCGCCGGTCGAGCGCATGAAGGCATCGATGTCGGCTTCCGACTCGACGATGGTGCCCATGTGGTGGTGATAGACCACGCGCACACCTTCCTGCAGAGTGCGCTCGGCCACTTGCGTGATGCGGCGGCCGAATTCGGCCCAGTCGCCCTCCTTCATCACAGGTCTCTGCGACAGGGGCTTGGAGCGGTCGCCATGGATCGCGTTCGACGTTTCGGCGAAGACGAGCACGTTCGAGCCCATGGCCTTCAGGAGATTAAGATGCGGACGCAGCGCCTTCATCTCGGCATCGGCATCGCGCGTGAGAAGCTCGGCGGAATACCAGCCGGACACGCAAGCCATGTTGAAGGGCGCGAGCGCCTTCTTCAGTGCTTCCGGCTCGCGTGGGAATTTGTTGCCAAGCTCCATGCCCTCGAAGCCGGCCTCCTTGGCCTCGGCCAGGCACACCTCCAGGGGCGTCTCGCCGCCTAGCTCCGGCATGTCGTCGTTGGACCAGCCGATGGGATTGGCCCCGATGCGGATCGTCATGTTCTTGTCCTTCTGTCGTGATTAATCGCCTACCCGCTGCGCAGCGAGGGCTGTTTCGTAATCCTTGCGGGCGGCCTTCACCTGCTCGCGCACGGATACCTCCGGCACCGCCACATCCCACCAATGGCCGCCTTCATCCGTGGAGGCGAGAGGGTCCGTGTCGATGACGATCACGGTGCTGCGCTCCGCACTGCGCGCCTTTTTCAGCGCATCCTCGAGCTCGCCGATGCCCTTCACCTTCACGGCCTGCGCGCCGAGGCTGGCCGCGTGAGCCGCGAAGTCGATATCGGGCAGCGTCACGTGGTTGGTGTGCTCCAACAGATTGTTGAAGCTTTCGCCGCCCGTAGCGCGCTGCAGCCGGTTGATGCAGCCGTATCCACGATTATCCAGGAGAACCACAGTCAGCTTCTGGCCCAGCATCACCGAGGTCGCGAGTTCGGAGTTCATCATGAGATAGGAGCCGTCGCCCACCATCACGATGACCTCACGGGAGGGATCAGCCATCTTCACGCCGAGCCCGCCGGCGATCTCATAACCCATGCAGGAATAGCCGTATTCCAAGTGGTATCCGAGGGCTGTGCTTGCCTTCCAGTGCTTGTGCAACTCGCCTGGGAGACCGCCTGCCGCGCAGACCACCACGTCTGTTGGCTGCGAATTGCGCTGCACGGCACCGATTACCTGTGCGTCGGAAGGGAGTTCCGCATTGGTCGGATCTGTGAAGCGTGCGGCGGTGTCGAACCAGCGGGCCTTCTCCTCCCGGGCCTTCGCGGTCAAAGCTTCCGGTGCCTTCCAGCTGCCGAGCGCCCGGCTCAGCTCTTCGAGACCGACGCGTGCATCAGCCACGAGCGGCAGAGCATTGTGCTTGGTCGCGTCGAAGGCCTGCACGTTGAGGCCGACAATGCGCCGGTTCGGGTTCTTGAACAGAGCCCAGGACCCGGTGGTGAAGTCCTGCAGGCGCGTGCCCACCGCGATCACCACATCGGCATCTTCGGCGAGTGCATTGGCAGCCCCTGTGCCGGTGACGCCCACCGCGCTGAGATTGGCTTGGTGATCGTGGGGCAGGCTTGACTTGCCGGCTTGCGTCTCACCGACGGAGAGGCCATGCCTTTCGGCGAAATCAGCCAGCGCCTGTTCCGCGCCGGAATAGAGCACGCCGCCGCCGGCGACGATGAAGGGCTTCTTCGCGTTTCGAATGAGATCGGCGGCCTGCGCAAGCTCCGCCTCGTCAGGGCGGATGCGGCGCGGCGTCCAGATTTTTTCGGCGAAGAAGCTTTCCGGATAATCGTAAGCCTCGGCCTGCGTGTCCTGGCAGAGCGCCAGCGTCACTGGCCCGCAATCGGCGGGATCGGTGAGCACACTCATCGCACGCTGAAGCGCTGGGATGATCTGCTCGGGCCGTGTGATGCGGTCGAAATAGCGTGAGACAGGCTTGAAGCAGTCATTGGCCGAGATGGTTCCGTCGGAGAAGCTCTCGATCTGCTGCAGCACGGGATCGGGTCTGCGGTTAGCAAAGACATCGCCGGGCAGAAGCAGCACGGGCAGGCGGTTCACATGAGCCACGGCGGCGGCTGTCACCATGTTGGTGGCGCCAGGGCCGATGGAGGTGGTGCAGGCCATCATGCGGCGGCGGCGCGACGCCTTGGCGAAGGCGATCGCCGCATGGGCCATGCCCTGCTCGTTATGGGCGCGGAAGGTGGGAAGCGTGTCCCGTACACCGTGCAGTGCCTCGCCCATGCCGGCCACGTTGCCGTGGCCAAAGATCGCCCAGACGCCGCCGAAGAGCGGCATCATTTGCCCGTCGATCTCCGTCTTCTGCGCCGTCAGGAAGCGGGCGACGGCTTGTGCCATGGTCAGGCGGATCGTGCTCATGGGGTTTCCTCTCGAATGGCGCCGACCTTGGACGAGGGGCGCAGCCTTCTCAAGCTCGTCTTCAGGATAACAGCTCCGTCGGTCTCACGCGGCCTTCGCACGGCCGGATGCCCGCTGCCACGCGTCGACAAGGCGCTGGAAGCGGGAGGCCATGTCGGCGACAGCGGCTTCGTCCGTGATCTCGCCCTTCAGCCAACGCCGTGCGGCGTCGTTGAAGATCGTGCGGCCGACGGCGAAGCCCTTCACCTGCGGCTCCCTGGCGGCAGCGGCAAACGCTGCTTCCAGCTCGGTCTCCGGCGCTTCGAGGCCGAGCAGCACGATGCCGCGGCAATAGGGATCGTTCATCGTGATCACATGGCCGATGGCGTGCCAGGCGGCCTCATCGCGCTGCGGCTCAAGCTTCCACCAATCGGGCTTGATGCCGAGATCGTAGAGGCGCTGCAGGATGCTCGCCACGGTATCGGTCTTGAGCGTCCCATGCTTGCCGGCGATGATTTCGACCAGCAACTCGCGGCCGATGCGGCGCGCGGCATCATGGAGGCGCAGCAGGTCGCGCTCCTGGCGATCCTTGAGCTCCGGCGGATCGTCGGGGTGATAGAAGCACAAGCACTTGATGGTGTGCCCCACCGGCCATTCCACGAGCTTCGCTCCGAGCGAACCGCCGCCCTCGAAATCGAGCGGGCGCGAGCCCGGCAGTTCCACCGGGCGGCCGATCCAGAACGGGTGGTCGGCGGCGCGGAACAGGGCCTCGCGACCATAGGTGCCGTCGATCAGCATGCCGAAACCAGGGCGGCCGTCCGCCACCCGCGCCGCCGCTTGCACGGCCAGAACCTTGAAGTCAGGAATGCGCTCGACTGGGGCGCCGATCTCCTGCGCCATCGATTCCAGCTGCATGCGGTGGTCGATGGCGAGCGCCATAAGGGTGTTGGGTTGCGGCCGGCGCGTGGTCGCCCAGTGGATGTGATTGATGTCTTCGTCGAAGCGTAGCGCCTTGTGCCGGCTGCCCGTTTTGAGGAAATGCTGCAGTTCGGGAAAGGTTGGAATCTCGGGCGAGCAGAGCAGGCGCGACACGGCAAAGGCGCCGCTCGCATTGGCATAGGCGCAGCAGGTCTCGAGCGGTTCAGCCTTCAGCCACCCGCGCAAAAAGCCGGACAGGAAGGCGTCGCCGGCACCCAGCACATTGTAGACCTCGACCGGAAAGCCCGGACCCTTCACGCCATCGTCGAGCGAGTCCGGAATGGCATCGGGAAACACCACGCAGCCCATGGGCCCGCGCTTGCACACGATGGTGGCCTTCGAGGCCGCGCGGATGGAGCGGATCGCCTCCAGCGTATTCTCCGATCCACCTGCGATGTGCAGTTCCTCCTCCGTGCCGACGATGAGATCGCAATCGGCAAGGATCGGTTGCAGATGTTCCGTGACTGCATCGGAGCGCACATAGCGCGACTCGCCTGCGCCATGGCCGAGCAGCCCCCAGAGATTGGGTCGGTAATCCACGTCGAACACGACCTTGCGCCCGTTTGCTTTCGCCACACGAATGGCCTTTTTCTGCGCGGCGGCGGTTGTTTCCCGTGCAAAATGCGTGCCTGTAACGACGATGGCTGCGGCGGAGGCGATGAAGCTCTCGTCGACATCCTCCTCGGTCAGCGCCATGTCGGCGCAGTTGTCGCGATAGAAGATCAGCGGAAAGGAGTCCTCGTCCCGTACGCCGAGGATCACGAGGGCGGTCAGGCGCTGTTTGTCGGTGACGATACCTTGCGTCGCGACACCCTCGCGCTCCATCTGCTCGCGGATGAAGCGGCCCATAGCCTCGTCGCCGACGCGGGTGACGAGGCCTGACTTCAGTCCGAGCCGCGCCGTGCCGATGGCGATGTTGGCCGGGCAGCCGCCGACCGCCTTGGAGAAGGAAGCCATGTCCTCCAGCCGCCCGCCCACCTGCTGGCCATAGAGATCGACCGAGGAGCGGCCGATGGTGATGACATCGAGGGCTGGCTTCATGCTATTCCTCCCGCTCTCGGGTGTAAGCACCGGGCGAGGGCCGTTCGGCCCTTGCGGCTATAGAACGTTTATTCTATTAACAAGTTATGTTGGAATATCAATTCTAAATATTGCCGTAGCCGGCAAAGGATCTGAGGGGAAACATGATCAGGATCGCCGTTCTGGGCGCTGGCCGAATCGGCCGCATTCACGGGCACAATGCCGCTAGCCATCCCGACGCCCGCCTTGTGGCGGTCGCGGATCCGCATGCTCCTGCGGCGCAGGAGCTGGCGGCAGCCACCGGCGCTGAGGTTGCGTCGCTGGACGAGATCGTCGAGCGCTCCGATGTGGACGCCATTCTCGTCTGCACCCCGACCACGACTCATGCGGATCTGATCGAGCGCGGCGCGCGGGCCGGCAAGGCGGTGTTCTGCGAGAAGCCCGTCGATCTCTCAAGTGCCCGCATCGAGGCCTGCCTCGCTACGGTCGAGAAGGCTGGCACGCCGCTGATGATCGGCTTCAACCGCCGCTTCGATCCGAACTTTGCCGCCTTGCGCCGCCGCCTTGCCGACGGCGAGGTGGGCGAGGTGGAGCTTGTGACGATCCTCTCCCGCGATCCCGGCCCGCCGCCGGTGAGCTACATCGCCACCTCGGGCGGCCTGTTCCGGGACATGATGATCCACGACCTCGACATGGCCCGCTTCCTGCTCCTGGGCGACGAGCCTGTGGAGGTGCACGCCGTCGGCTCATCCCTGGTTGACCCGGCGATCGGCCAGGCGGGCGATGTGGACACCGCCGCCGTGATGCTCAAGACCGCCAAGGGTCGGATCGTCCAGATCTCCAATTCCCGCCGCGCCACCTACGGCTACGACCAGCGCATCGAGGTCCACGGCTCCAAGGGCATGATCCGCGCCGGCAACATCCATCGTACGACGGTAGAAGTGGCGAACGCCTCCGGCGTCACCGCCGATCCGGTCCAGGACTTCTTCCTGGAGCGCTATGCCGACGCCTACCGCGACGAGCTCACCACGTTCCTGAACGCCATCCGCGATGGCAAGCCGTGCAACCCGACCGGTCAGGACGGTTTGATAGCCCAGCGCCTCGCCGATGCGGCGACGGAGTCGGCGAAAGAAGGAAAGCCCGTGCGGGTTTGACTTCACAAGTCATCCTGGACGGCGAAGCCGATCCGGGATCACTTTCAGGATAGACCACCGCCGTTCCGGGGCCGCGCAGCGGAGCCCGACCCGAAGGGCCGCGCCCTAGCGTGGAAATCCATAAACACTACGGATATGGATTAGAGGCGGGCCTTGCTGCCGCACCCTTTTTGATGCCGTCACCGGCTATGGATTCCCGCCTACGCGGGAATGACGGCGTTGAGCTTCCTGCGCTTCAGCATGCACCCGATCCCGGATCGGCTCCGCCGTCCGGGATGACGGCTATATCAGCTTTCCGCCCGCTTCTCCGCCGTGCCGACGGCCAATGCCATCGCCAACGCAAACGACGCAGACAGCGACCGGAAGGCGCCGAAATCGGCCTCCGCCACCTCCAGCCACACATCGGCGCTCGTCACCAGCGGGCTGAAGGCCGAGTCGGTGATCGCCACGACCGGGATGTTGCGTTGCGCGGCGGCGGCCGCGAGGTCGGCGGTCACGGGCGCATAGGGTGTGAAGCTGATGGCGAGCACCGCGTCGCGCTTGGTAGCGATGGCGAGCTGCTCGGGGCCGATCTGGCCCACATGGTCGATGAGAATGGCCCGCACCCCGAGCTTTCCGAACGCATAGGCGCAATAGGCGATGACGGGAAACACCCGACGCGCGCCCAGCAGATAGATCGTATCGGCCTTCGCGAGCGTCTCGATGGCGCGGGACAGCTCCTCCGGGCGCACGGAGCCGCGCATACGGTCGAGGGAGACGGCGGCCGCATGGGCGAAACCATCGAGCAGGGAGGCCGCATGGACGTGATGACCTTCGGCATCCCGCAAGCCCTTCAAACGCTCGCGATAATCCGGAAAGCGCTCCCGCAGGCGATCGCGAAAGATCTGCTGCAGGTGGGAAAAGCCGTCATAGCCGAGGCTCTTGGCAAAGCGCACCAGGGTTGAGGGCTGCACGCCTGCATGCTCGGCAATGCCCGCCACCGTCCCGAACGCCATGTCCTCGGGATGCTCCAGGGCGAAGGCTGCGAGCTGCTTCAGCCGCTTGGGCATGGCATCGTGGCGGCTGAGCAGAAGGGCCCGAAGTCCGTCGAAATGATCCGGAACCTCTGTGGTCGCCTCTGCCTCGTCCATGCTTCTGTCCGCCCTCATGCCCGACCTTGCTGCTCCAGATCGGGCCTTGACACCAATCCTACAAAAATGGAATAAAAATTCCAATATACAAACAAAAAGGTTCCGGCGTTCCGTTTAAAGGAATGACCGAATTGGTAGAGGGAACGCCAGAAAACGGACGATTCGCTCTCGAATCATCTGGTGTTTCCCTGACAACTCATACCAGCGGCCCTGGAAGCCGCACCGCTCAGCCGAGCCAAATCTCTGGCAGATCGAGCGCATGAGATACCAGTTGGGAGGAAACAGATGAAATCACTCGTTACCAGTCTTGCCGCAGCCGCTGCCCTGACCCTCGCCGCGGTCGCGCCGGCTGCCGCGCAGCAGAATTCCCGCATCATCGTCGTCAGCCACGGACAGGCCAACGACCCATTCTGGTCGGTGGTCAAGAACGGCGTGGCGGCAGGCGGCCAGGACATGAAGGTCCAGGTCGATTACCGGGCGCCCGAGACCTTCGACATGGTGGCCATGAGCCAGCTCATCGATGCGGCCGTCAACCAGAAGCCCGCCGGGCTGATCGTGTCGATCCCCGATGCTTCGGCGCTTGGACCCTCGATCCAGAAGGCGGTGGCTGCCGGGATTCCGGTAATCTCCATGAATTCGGGCTCCGACGTGTCGAAGAAGCTTGGCGCTCTGCTCCATGTGGGCCAAGACGAGGTCGTGGCCGGACGCATTGCCGGTGCCAAGCTGAAGGAGATGGGCGGCAAGGTCGGCCTGTGCGTGAACCAGGAGGTCGGCAACGTCTCGCTCGATCTGCGCTGCAAAGGCTTCACGGAAGGCTTCGGCGGCAAGGTCACCGTGCTGCCCGTGTCGAACGATCCGGCGGACATCCGCGCCAAGGTGAAGGCGGCGGTTGCGGCTGATGCTTCCGTCGACACGATCCTGGCGCTGGGCGCCGGCACGGCTGGTGAGCCGTCGGTTGCGGCCGTGAAGGAAGCGGGCAAGACCGGTGCCATTCGCGTTGCCACCTTCGACATGTCGGCGGGCTTCCTCAAGTCCGTGGCGGGCGGCGAGGCCGTTTTCGCCATCGACCAGCAGCAATATCTCCAGGGCTATCTCCCCGTGGTGTTCCTGGCCAATTACGCCAAGTACGGCCTGATGCCGGGCGGCGACGTGGCCTCGGGTCCGAACCTGATCACCAAGGAGAAGGCCGCTCAGGTGGTTGATCTGTCCGCGAAGGGCATCCGCTAAACAATACCCAAAGCCCGCGATCCATGTGGATCGTGGGCTTTTCATTTTGATGTATTTTTCGGGATGGCGCCCATGGTGAACACCACTCAGCCGACCGCGGATCTCAGCCCGCCTTCAACGGTCAAGCAGATCCAGGACGAACGCCTGAGGGATGTCTCCCTCGTCACCAAGATCATGCGGCGTCCCGAGCTCGGCGCCTTGGCCGGCCTCATCCTGGTCGCGATTTTCTTCGCCTCCACGGCCGATGCCTCCATGTTCACGCTCGCGGGCATCATGAACATCCTCTCGCCTGCAGCTCAGCTCGGGATCCTTGCGATTGCGGCGGCGCTCTTGATGATCGGCGGCGAGTTCGATCTCTCCATCGGCTCGATGGTCGCCTTCACGGGGCTCATCTTCGGCGCGTTCCTCACCCTCAACAGCTGGCCCCTGCTGCTGGCGATCGCCGCCACCTTTGCCGTCGCGGCCCTGCTCGGGGGCCTCAACGGCCAGATCGTCATCCGCAGCCGGCTGCCGTCCTTCATCGTGACGCTGGCTTTCCTGTTCATCCTGCGCGGGCTCTCGCTGGTCGGCCTGAAATGGGCCACCGGCGGATCGACCCAGATGCGCGGCATCGGCGATCAGGCTGGTGAGGGGATCGTGCGCGAGCTGTTCTCCGGCGTTGCGTTCGAGGGCGTGTTCGCGTGGCTCGCCGCCAACGACCTCATCGGCAAATTTCCCAATGGCACGCCGACGGTCACGGGCGTGCCGGTCTCCATCGTCTGGTTCGTCGGTTTCGCGCTTGTCGCCACCTGGATTCTCCTGCGCACGCGTGCCGGCAACTGGATCTTTGCGGCGGGTGGTGATCCCAACGCGGCGCGCAATTCCGGCGTGCCGGTGGACCGGGTGAAGACCGCGCTCTTCATGCTCACCGCCTTTGCGGCCGCGCTCGTGGCCGTTCTCACAGTGCTCGATGCCGGCTCGACCGATGCGCGGCGCGGATTCCAGAAGGAGTTCGAGGCCATTATCGCGGCGGTGATCGGCGGATGCCTGCTCACGGGCGGCTACGGCTCGGCCATCGGTGCGTTCTTCGGCGCCATCATCTTCGGCATGGTGTCCATCGGCCTCACCTACACACGGTTCGATTCCGACTGGTTCCAGGTGTTCTTGGGCGCCATGCTGCTGCTCGCGGTGCTGTTCAACAACTTCATCCGCCGCAAGGTGACGGGAGAGCGCTGATGGAAGGCCAAGTTCCGCTCATCGAGATCCGCAACCTCGTCAAGCATTTCGGCTCGGTGATCGCGCTGTCCGGCGTGTCGCTCAGCGTCCATCGCGGCGAGGTCATGTGCCTGCTCGGCGACAACGGCGCCGGCAAGTCGACGCTGGTCAAGACGCTCGCCGGCGTTCACAAGCCGACATCCGGCGACTTCCTGGTCGAAGGCCAACCCGTGAGCTTCGCCAGCCCACGTGATGCGCTCGATGCGGGCATCGCTACGGTCTATCAGGATCTCGCGATGATCCCGCTCATGTCGGTCACGCGCAACTTCTTCATGGGCCGCGAGCCGGTGAAGGGCGTCTGGCCCTTCCGCCGCGTGGATTTCGACCATTGCGACGAGGTCACCCGCGAGGAGATGCACAAAATCGGCATCGACGTGCGCGACCCGCATCAGGCGGTAGGCACCCTGTCGGGCGGCGAGCGCCAATGCGTGGCAATCGCCCGCGCGGTCTATTTTGGCGCCAAGGTGCTGATCCTCGACGAGCCCACCTCGGCCCTCGGCGTGGCGCAGACCTCCATGGTGCTGAAATACATCCATCAGGTGCGCCAGAAGGGCTTAGGCGTCATCTTCATCACCCACAACGTGCGCCATGCTTATGCGGTGGGCGACCGCTTCACCGTGCTCAACCGCGGCAAGACGCTCGGCACCTACGCGAAGTCCGAGATCCAGATCGATGAGCTGCAGAACCTGATGGCCGGCGGCAAGGAGCTGCAGGCGGTGTCGGCAGAGTTGGGTGGGATGGTTTAGCGTGCTGCTCTTGCTCCGGTCCTGAAAGCATGAGCGGGAAGAATGCATGACCAGGAGCATGCTTCTTCGCATTGCTGAGATATTCGCTTTAGCATGGTGGCTGTTCTCCTTTGGAGCAACCTTCCTGTTCACAGTCCATTTGCCGTTTCGTGAGAACGTAGCGCAGCAGGATGGTTGTTACCTGACGTCTGACTGGTTCGTTCATGTCGATTGCAGATCGAGCGAAGGCAGAGATCTGCTTGGAGGCGTGCTCACCTGGGCGATGCTCTGGACGAAGGACGTCGATGTCCTGATCAGCCTATCGTCCATCCCGGTTCTCGCGCCTCTCGTGCTTCTCTGGCTTGGTTCGATCTTTCTCGCGGCCAGTTTTCTCTTTCGAATGCTGCTCAAAAGTCATCATCGGAGACCAGAATGACATCTCTCGGCATCGGCCTCATCGGCACGGGCTATATGGGCAAGTGCCACGCGCTAGCCTGGAATGCGGTGGCAGCCGTGTTCGGGGATGTGGCGCGACCGCGCCTTGCGGTACTGGCCGAGCATTCGCAGGAACTGGCCGAGCGGAAAGCACAGGAGCTCGGCTTTGCGCGCGCCACAGGCGACTGGCGCACGCTTGCCACCGATCCTGCCGTCGATGTGGTGTCGATCACCACGCCCAATGCCTTCCATCCCGAGATGGCCATTGCGGCCTTGGAAGCAGGCAAGCATGTGTGGTGCGAGAAGCCGATGGCGACGCGGCTTGAGGATGCCGAGCGTATGCTGGCTGCGGCTCGTGCGTCGGGCAAGGTTGCGGCCCTCGGCTACAATTACATCCAGAACCCGGTTGTCCGCCTGATCCAGCGGCTCCTTGACGAAGGTGAGATCGGGGATGTGAACCATGTGCGTGTTGAAATGGACGAGGACTTCATGGCGGACCCGGAGGCACTCTTCTACTGGAAGAGCGAGGCGAGTTCGGGCCATGGCGCGCTCGACGATTTCGGCGTTCATGCCCTGAGCCTGTTCCACGTCCTGTTCGGCGGCGTCCGCCGCGTCTGCGGTCACATGGCGAAGCCCTATGCGGATCGGCCGGTGCAGGGCGGCGGACGTCGCGCGGTCGAGACTTATGACATCGCCACAACCCTGATCGAACTAACGAGCGGCGCCTCCGGGGTGATCGCGCTCAACCGTTCCGCCTGGGGCCGCAAGGGGCGCATTGCCGTGCAGCTCTTTGGATCGAAGGGCACCATCGTGTACGACCAGGAGCGCATGAACGAGGTGCAGCTCTACACAATCGACGGAGCCAAGGAGACACAGGGCTTCCGCACCATCCTCACCGGGCCGCAGCATCCGCCCTACGACAAGTTCATCCCGGCGCCCGGCCATGGCCTCGGCTTCAACGACCTGAAGATCATCGAGTGCCGCGAGCTGATCCGGTGCATCGACGGCGAGGCGGCGCACCTGATCACGTTCGAGGACGGCATCCTCATCGAGCGGACGGTGGATGCGATGGCGCGTAGCGCGCATGAGGGACGGTGGGCGGAGGTGGCGGACAGATAAGAGGAAGTGTACGACCTGATCCATCTTGTCATCCCCGGCGCACGAAGTGCGGGAAGGGGATCCATAGCGCAGCGCTTGATCGTGGATTCCCTTCCCCTTCGCTACGCTCCGGCCGGGAATGACGCCCTCTCACGTCATTCCCGGGCTTGTCCCGGGGAACCACGTCTTCGCTCCACTTTGTTTCTCTCCAGCCTCATCCTGAGGAGCAGACGTAGTCTGCGTCTCGAAGGAGGCTCCAGAGAGCACTGGAGGCGCCCCCGTCCTTCGAGACGGCCTGACGGCCTCCTCAGGATGAGGGCTTAGGGTTTTCGTTATTCTCAAAGACTTGGATGGCCGGAACAAGTCCGGCCATGACGATGGAGGATGTTTTAACCTGCGTGCGCCTTCAGCACATCGAGAAACGCATCCGCATAGCGGTCGAGCTTGGCCTGTCCGACGCCGTGGATCTCGCCGAAGGCGCGCACGGTTACCGGGCGCTTGGCCGCCATATCGATGAGGCTGCGGTCTGAGAAGATCACGTAAGCCGGTACGCCCTCTTCCTTGGCAAGCTTGGTGCGCAGGCCCTTGAGGTCGAGGAGCAGCGGATCGTCGGAGGGCACCACGGATTCGGCTTCCATGCGGCCGCGCCGGCGGCGGCGCTCTGCCGGTTTCATGAGCACGTCGGAGCGCAGCTCGATCTTCTCCTGGCCCTTGAGCACGGCAACGCCTCTGTCCGTGAGGGTCCAGCGGCCGTATTCCGCAAGCTCCAGGCCGATGAGACCGGCGGCGTAGATCTGCCGCAGCAGCGAACGCCATTCGGGCTTCGAGCGGTCGTTGCCCACGCCAAAGGTTTTCAGCTTGTCGTGGCCGAAGCGGCGGATCGAATCCGTCTCCTCGCCGACCAGGATGCTGATGAGATGCTCCGTGCCGAAGCGCTCGCCCGTGCGCACGATGGCCGAGAGAATCTTCTGCGCCTCGATGGTGCCGTCGAAGGACATGACGCCGTCGATGCACAGGTCGCAATTGCCGCAGGGCTCCGTCGTCTCGCCGAAATAGGCGAGCAGCGTCTGGCGCCGGCAGCGCGGCGCTTCGCACAGGGCCACCAGCGCATTGAGGCGCTGGCGCTCCACGCGCTTCTGCTCGTCGGCCGCATCGCTCTCCTCGATCTGCAGGCGGCGCAGGCGCATGTCGTCGAGGCCGTAGAGGGTGAGCGTGTCGGCGGGCGCGCCGTCGCGGCCCGCGCGGCCGATCTCCTGGTAATAGGCCTCGATGGATTTAGGCAGGGCTGCGTGCGCCACGAAGCGCACGTCCGGCTTGTCGATGCCCATGCCGAAGGCGACGGTGGCCACCATCACCACGCCGTCCTCCTGCAGGAAGATGTCCTGGTTCTTGGCCCGGTCCTGCTGGTGCATGCCCGCATGATAGGGCAGGGCTCGATAGCCTGCTTGGCTCAGCGAATCGGCCAGCCGCTCCGTCGCATCGCGCGACGAGCAATAGACGATGCCGCTCTCGTGCCGGTGCTTGTCGAGGAAGCCGAAGAGCTGGCGCTTGGAATTCTCCTTCGCCTGCATGGCGAGGCGCAGGTTCGGGCGGTCGAAGCCGTGGATGAAGAGGCGCGGCTCCTCCTCGAACAGCCGGTGCATGATGTCGCCGCGCGTCGCCACATCGGCGGTGGCCGTGAGCGCGATGGTCTGCACGTTGCCGAGGCGCTGGCGCACCTCGCCGAGCATGGCGTATTCGGGCCGGAAGTCGTGGCCCCATTGCGAGACGCAATGCGCCTCGTCGATGGCGAGCAGGTTGACGCCCGAGCGCGCGAGCCATTCGGTCGTGCTCGTGTTCGCCAGCCGCTCCGGCGAGGCATAGAGGATGCGCATACGCCGGTCACGCACGGCATCGACCACGCGGCGATTCTCGTCCTGGTCGTTGGCGGAATTGAGGCTGCCGGCCTCGATGCCAAAATGGCGCAACGCCGCCACCTGATCGCGCATGAGGGCGATCAGAGGCGAGACAACGAGGGTCAGTCCTTCCCGGGCTAAGGTGGGCAGCTGGAAGCACAGGGACTTGCCGGCGCCCGTGGGCATCACGGCCAGAACGTCCTCGCCGGCCAGCACGGCGCGCACGATCTCCTCCTGTCCTTCGCGGAAGGAGGGGAAGCCGAACACGTCGTGGAGGATTTTAACCGGATCGATCACGTCTGCCGTGTGGCCGATGAGGGCCCCAAGGTCAATGCGGCATCGGGAATCCGGAGAGAAGCCAGCACGCCACGGGCGGCCGCGATGCCGGTGGCGAAGGTGGCCTGGAGCAGGTAGCCGCCGGTGGGCGCCTCCCAGTCCAGCATCTCGCCGGCCACGAACACGCCCGGCAGCCGGCGCAGCATCAGGTGCGCGTCGAGTTCGCTGAACGGCACGCCCCCGGCGCTGGAAATGGCCCGGTCCAGGGATTTCGTGCCGGTGAGCCTCAGGGGCACGGCCTTGATGAGGCGGGCGAGAGCCTCAGAGTCGGTCGGAAGGGCCGGGGAGGCCTCCCGCAGCAGTGCAATGCCAACCGGGCTCAGGCCCACTGCTTTCCGCAGGAAGGTCGAGGCGGATTGGCCTTTTCGCGGAGCATCGAGCTTCTTCCATACGGCCTCATGGGTGAGGTCGGGCCTGAGATCGATGTGCAGGAGTGCGCTGCCATCCCGCTCGATGGCATCGCGCAGCTTTGCCGAAAGGGCGTAGACGGCCCCGCCCTCGATGCCATCCTGCGTGACGATGGCCTCGCCCTTCACAAGGGTGCCTGCGAAGGTGAGGGCGATCCGCTTCAGGGGCTCACCCGCGAAGCGGCTGCGCAGGATGTCGGACCAGGGGCAGAGAAAACCCATATTGGCCGGGCGCAGGGCCGCGACCGCGATGCCGCGTTGAGCGAGAATCCCCACCCAGGTCCCGTCGGAGCCGAGGCGGGGCCAGCTCGCGCCGCCGAGCGCCAGGATCGTGGCCTTGGGCTTGGCCTGCACGGGCTCGCCGGCGGCGTTGGTGAAGACCAGGCGGCCCTCCTCATCCCACCCCTGCCAGCGATGGCGCAGGGCAAAGCGGACGCCGAGGCCGTCCAGCCGCGCCAGCCAGGCCCGCAGCAGCGGCGAGGCCTTGAACGCCTTGGGGAACACGCGACCGCTGGAGCCCACGAAGGTCTCTTGGCCCAGTCCCTCGCACCAGGCGCGCAGGTCCTCGGGGCGAAAGGCTCCGATCAGAGGCTCGAGCTGCGGCTGGGCCTCGGCGTAGCGGGCGACGAATCGCGCGAAATCTTCCGAGTGGGTCAGGTTCAGGCCGCCCCGGCCCGCCATGAGCAGCTTGCGGCCCACCGACGGCATCTGGTCGTAGACGGTGACGGACAAGCCCGCGCGCACCAACATCTCCGCGGCGATCAGGCCGGCGGGGCCGCCGCCGATGATGGCGACTTCGACAGGAGAGACGGGCGGAGGCATGCGGTCAGCTGACGCGGGAGGGCAAGGAATCTGGACCCTCACGCTGCAACATGGCATTGAGCGGCATCGGGTTCATGGCCCCTGCACATGAACGCCAAAGGTCTTTTTTTCAAGGGGAGCGGCGCCTCAACGCCGCCCGAAGGGGAATGCGATGCGTGCTCTTTTCATCTCCGGCGTGATCGCCCTGGGGCTGGCCGGCTGCGCGGGGGATTCCGCCCTGACGCCGACCGATACCGTCCTGGCGAGCTCCACGGGCGATGCCGCCCAGGCGGCGGCCCTCATCTCGGCCTATCGCGTGTCGAAGGGCCTGAGCCCGGTGACGGTGGATTCCCGCCTCAACAAGGCGGCGGAGCACCAGGCGCGGGTCGTCGCCGCGGCGGGAAGGCTCAGCCATGGCAGCTTCGTGAGCCGTATGGATCAATACGGGATCAGCGGCTATTCCGCCGAGAACCTGTCGGCGGGCCAGAACTCTGTCGATGGCGCCATCAGCCGCTGGAAAGCCTCGCCCGGCCATAACAGCAACCTCCTGATGCCCCAGGCGCGCAAGATCGGCCTCGCCCGCGCGGATGCCGACAACCGCTACGGCCGCTACTGGGCGCTGGTCCTGGGTCAGTAATCAAGGCACTTATGGGAGCGTGACGCGTTAGGACTCCGGTTCCTCTCGTTAGCGCTCCCCATGACCCAGCCACAAATGCTTTCCTTCGCCATCGTCGCCGGGATGATGGCCCTCTTCGTCTGGGGACGCTTCCGCTACGATCTCGTGGCGGTGCTCTCGCTCCTCGTGGCCGTGCTGGTGGGCATCGTGCCGGCCGACAAGGCTTTCGAGGGCTTCAGCGACGACATCGTCATCATCGTGGCAAGCGCGCTTCTGGTCAGCGCCGCGGTGGCGAAGTCAGGCATTCTCGAAGCAGGCCTCAATCGTGTCGGACCTTACTTGCGCACCACACAGATTCAGGTCGTGGTGCTCGTCGGCGTGGTCACCGTTCTCTCCGCCTTTGTGAAGAACATCGGCGCGCTCGCCATGATGATCCCGGTGGCGTTCCAGATCGCGCGGCGCACCAACACGCCGCCATCGAGCTTCCTCATGCCGATGGCCTTCGGCTCGCTGCTCGGCGGCATCGTGACCCTGGTGGGCACGTCACCCAACATCATCGTGTCGCGGGTGAGAGAGGAGTTGCTCGGCGAGCCCTTCGGCATGTTCGATTTCACGCCCGTCGGTATCGGCATCGCGCTCGCGGGTGTGCTCTTCCTGGCCTTCGGCTACCGCCTGCTGCCGCAGGGCCGCAAAGGCGCCGCTTCGCTCGATGCAGCCCTCGACATCAAGGATTACGTGACCGAGGCCCGTGTGACGGCGGAGTCCGAGGTGGTCGGTCAGACGGTAGCGGATCTGCACAAGCTTGCCAACGGCGAGGTCAAGGTCGCGTCGATCATCCGCAACGAGACCCGCAGCTCGAGCCCGCTGCCCGACGCAACGATCCGCGAGAACGACGTGCTCATGTTGGAGGGCGAATCGGATGCGCTGGAGAGCGCCGTCGCACGCGCAGGCTTAAAGCTCAGCCGCGAACACCACCAGCCGGAAACCGATGAGGCCACGGACGAGATCGGGGCCATCGAGGCGATCGTCGGGCCGAATTCCGTGCTGACCGGGCTCTCGGCGGAACGCATCGGCCTCTACGAGCGCTTCGGCGTCAACCTGATCGCGGTAAGCCGCAGCGGCGTGCGGTTCAAGGAGCGGCTGCGCACCATCACCCTGCGGCCCGGCGACGTGATCGTGCTCCAGGGCAACCTCAAGCGGCTGCCCGATACGCTGCGCGATCTGGGTTGCCTGCCGCTCGCGGAGCGCGAGATCCGGCTCGGCAGTGCGCGGCGGAGCCTTATGCCGGCGGTCATCCTGGCCGGCACCATGGTGCTCGTCGCCTTCAACATCCTCCCTGTCGCCATCGCGTTCTTCGGCGCGGGTGTTCTGCTCGTGCTGTTCGGCTCGCTGACCCTGCGCGAGGCCTACGACACCATCGAATGGCCCATCATCGTGATGCTCGGCGCCCTGATTCCGGTCAGCGAATCGATCCGCACCACCGGCGGCACCGACCTGATCGCCGGCTGGCTCTCATCGGCCGCCAACATGCTGCCGCCAACAGGCGCGCTTGTGCTCATCATGGTGGCCGCCATGGCCGTGACGCCGTTCCTCAACAATGCCGCAACCGTGCTGGTGATGGCCCCCATCGCGGCGAGCTTCGCCGGGCAACTCGGCTTCAAGCCCGATGCCTTCCTGATGGCGGTGGCGATCGGCGCGGCCTGCGATTTCCTCACGCCCATCGGCCACCAGTGCAATACCCTGGTTATGGGTCCGGGCGGCTATCGCTTCGGCGATTACTGGCGGCTCGGCCTGCCGCTCTCGATCATCGTGGTGGTGGTCGGCATCCCGCTGATCATGCTGGTCTGGCCGCTGAACTGACTCAATGCAGAAAGGCCGTGAGCAGCAGGGTGGTGCCTGCCGCCGAGGTCGAGAGCGCGACGATCATGGCCCAGATGTGCAGCCGGTCCCTTTCCTCCTGATTGAGGAGGGGACGGTAACGCGAATCCGAGCGCCCGAAGATGAAGGTGGTGGTCCTGGCTGGTCGCGGATCGTGAGGCATCACGCAGAAGCTCGATCTGGCCACGGATCGCACCGGCTGAGGTTGAACGCTGTAGGACGGCTCACGAGACATCGGCGGGTTCATGGCTTACGCAATACAGGACAAGTTACGAGCCAGACGCTCGCCCCCAAGCCATGAACGCGGAGTAAAGATGTCGCGTCACTTGTCAGCGTCGTAAACCAATCCTTTACAGGCCAGTCGATCTTACCGGTGGACAAGTCCTATGGTTGCGGCGCACAGGCGCTTCCCGTGGATGCCGTCCCCTAGGGCGATCAGCCCGCTCCTGTCTGGTCACAGGAAACGGGTCGCCCGCTCGGTGGACTTGTGTCATTCCGTTGTTCCAGAAGCGCAAGGCACCCGAATGACACAAGCACCCGTCCACAAGACCATGACCGCGTCCGACTGGGCGCTTCTGATCGCTTTGTCCGTTGTGTGGGGCGGCTCGTTTCTGTTCGTCGGGATCGCCGTCAAGGAGTTGCCACCCCTGACCATTGTGGCGTCCCGCGTTCTGTTGGGCGCGGCGGCCCTGCTGATCGTGCTTCGCATCCTGGGGCTTCACCTGCCCCGCACCCGGCAGGCCTGGGGCGCTTTTCTGGGCATGAGCATTCTCAACAACGTCATTCCCTTCACGTTGATCGTCTGGGGGCAGAGCCACATCGCCAGCGGGCTCGCCTCCATCCTCAACGCAACCACGCCGCTCTTCACCGTGATCGTCGCGCATTACCTGACGGACGACGAGCATCTCACCGGTCAGAAATTTGCGGGCGTTCTCGTAGGCTTTGCCGGCGTGGCCGTGATGATCGGGGCTGCGGCCATGACCGCGTGGGATGCGAGCATCCTAGCGCAACTCGCCGTTCTCGGAGCCGCCCTGTCCTACGGCTTTTCCGGCGTGTTCGGGCGACGCTTCAAGACCATGGGCATCCCGCCGCTCGCCACTGCCGCCGGGCAGGTGACGGTGTCGAGCGCGCTTCTGCTGCCGGTGGCGCTGATCGTCGACCAGCCCTGGACCCTCGCTGTGCCGAGCACGGGTGCCCTTCTGTCCATGGTGGCTCTCGGCCTCGTCTCGACCGCCTTCGCCTATCTGATCTTCTTCCGCCTGCTGGCGCGGGCGGGAGCCACGAATGTGGGTCTCGTGACCTTCCTCATCCCGGTCAGCGCCATTCTTCTCGGCGTGCTTGTCCTCGGCGAGACTCTCGCGATGCGGCACATCCTTGGCATGGCGCTCATCGCAGCAGGCCTCATCCTCATCGACGGCCGGGCGGTATCAGCGCTGACGGCGCGGTTTAGCGGGAAACGGCTGGCGACGCGCGGAAACGGTTGAACATCATGTCCGGCGCGCTGGTGTTGTGGCGCGACGGAACGAGCCGGCCCATCCAGGCATCCGTCGCCTTACCGCCCCGGAAGTTCATGATCATCTCCTCGCGCCAGGACCGGGCGCCTTCCTCCCGCACGGCGACGCGGGCTACGTCCGCGTTGAACTCGGTCACGTACATGGACCTGAGCCCTGCGAAGGGCAGGCCGGAGACCCCCTGGTCGAAGGAGACGTCGAGGGTCATGCGCTCTTCGTTAAGGGCTTTCATGACGACACTCGCCTTGCCGCCTTTGGCCAGGGTGAGGGTGAAGGTCATGGTTGCCGGATCGAAGGCGACATCCTTCAGGTTCACCACGGGCCGCTGGTCGAACTCCACCGGGCCGACCAGGAAGGACGAGCCGTAGGAGGTCCAGTCGAGATGGCCGGGCGGCAGCGGCTTGATGCGCCAATAGCCGTCGCCCGGATAGATCACCAGCACCTCCACGGCCTTGTCGCCGCGCTTCTTGAGCAGTTGGAGCAGGTGGATGTTGCGCTCGACCCTGGAGCCGATGGTCACTGTGGTGTCGCTGGGGCGCCAGAACTCGGTGAAGGACAGGCCCATGATCCGCACATTGCCGTCCTCGTAGAGGGTGCTCATGGTCGGATGCGGCTTGGTGGAGGTCGCCTCCGAAATGTCCTCGCAGGCGGTCCAGTCCGGTTCCCAGCGGTCTTGGCTGAGGGCGCCCATATAGGCCGGATGCACGGCCTCGATCTGGAAATGCCGCACCTCAGGCGAAGCAAAGTTGATCGCCACGTTGTCCTTCTCGGCGCAGAGCACGGGCTCGCTGGTGTTCGTCACCTCGACCGCCAGGCCGTCGAGGGTGGCGGCGCCGGCCGCGGTGGCAAGACCAAGGAAGCCAAGGGCGAGGAGCCTGGGAAAAAGCATGGGAATCGTCCGGAATGTCTGCGGAAGCGGGGCTGTTAGGCGGAGAGATAGCGCATCGTGCGGAAAAGTGGACCCGGTTTTCGCTAGCGCGGCCCGCTGGATCCGGTCCACACGATGCGCCAGCATAAAGCGTAAGCATCGGATGGATCCCGAAAGTGCAAGTCCACTTTTGGGTCCGATGCTCTAGCGCGGGCGGACTATGCCGTCGAGCCAAGAGACGTTTGCATCGCGGCCTGTTGATCCGGCATGGCAGATGTCACATCTCTGGCATTAGAGATCGGGCGGTGCCTGTGCTAGGGTGCAACGAGCCTTAAAGCGTGGCTTGAAGGGCCTGTAGCCCTGAAACACCCGGTTTTCCGCCAGATGTGAGGCTGTTTGCCCGAGTTTTCGATGATGCGCCTGACCTTGAGCCTGTCCGACAATCCCGCCACGACCCTGGTCGAGCGGGCGATCATGGAGTTCCGCAGCGCCCGTCCCGTCGTGATCGACGGCACTGAGGGCAGCGCTCTCGTGATCGGCGTCGAGGATCTGGACGAGGCCAGGGCCGCCGAGATCGAGGCCGTTGCGGGCGCTCATGCCCATCTCGTCCTGCCGGCTGCAAGGCTTCGCCGCCTTGGCCTTGAGCGGGAGGTTCCCGGGCGCGTGGCCTTGCCCGTGGTCGATGGAACCCGCGTGGAGGCGCTCGCCCTTAAGGTGGACGGCCGCATCGATGCGCCGGTTCGTGCGACCGATGCCCTCGACGAGGAGGCACTGGAACTCGCCCGCCTCTCCCTGGTCCTGCCCGCCGTGATCGTGGTGCCGCTGGCCGCAGGCATCGAGATCGATCCGTCCCTGATCCGCGTCCCAGGCGAAGCCATTCGAGGTTACCGCCGCGCCAAGGCGGCCGATCTCACCATCGTCAGCCGCGCACCCGTGCCGCTGGATGGCGCCCCCAACAGCGAATTCGTGGTCTTCCGCGGTGGCGAGGGTCTTCGCGACCAGGTGGCGATCATCGTCGGCAAGCCGGATCTGTCTAAGCCCGTTTCCGTGCGGCTGCATTCGGCCTGCCTCACGGGCGATCTCTTCGGCAGCCTCAAATGCGATTGCGGCGACCAGCTGCGCGACACCGTGCGGTTCATGGCTAACCATGAGGGCGGCATCCTGCTCTATCTCGATCAGGAGGGGCGCGGAAACGGCATCAGTAACAAGATCAGGGCCTACAAGCTGCAATCGCAGGGCTACGACACCTACGACGCCGACGAGGTGCTGGGATTCGAGGCTGATCAGCGCCGGTTCGATTTCGCCGCCGTGATGCTGAAAGGGTTAGGCGTCGGCAAGGTCCGCCTGATGACCAACAACCCCGAGAAAATCGCAGCCCTCAGCCAGGCCGGGCTGGAAGTGATCTCCGATCACCGTGTGCTGGGCCGCCCCACGGCCGAGAACGTGAGCTATCTTGCTGCCAAGCGGGATCGGGCCGGGCACTATATCGATCTCGAGGGCATGCTCGCCTGTTCGAGCAAGGATTGAGGGCTAAGCCCTCAATCCTTCTCTCAGTTGTCTCCTGCTTATCGCGCCGGCATGCCGGTTTCGATGATCTTCGCCCACAGCGAGACGCCGTAGGGGCTCGCCTCGTCGTTGAAGTCGTAGGCCGGGTGATGCACACCGGCCGTGTCACCGTTGCCGAGGAAGATGTAGGCGCCCGGGCGCTGCTCCAGCATGTAGGAGAAATCCTCCGCGCCCATGAGCGGCGGCACGGTGGTGTCCACCGCGTTCTCGCCGGCGACAGCACGCGCCACACGGGCCATGAACTCGGTCTTGTCGGGATCGTTCATGGTGACCGGATAGCCGCGGTCGTATTCGACCTCGGCCTTGGCCCCGAAGGCGGCGCAGACGTTCTCGACGATGGCGCGAATGCGGGTCTCGGCGAGGTCGCGCACCTCCGGCGACAGGGTGCGCACGGTGCCGAGCAGCATCGCTGTCTGCGGGATCACGTTGAAGGCTTCACCGGCCTTCACAGTGCAGACGGACACCACCACGGATTCGAGCGGGTCGGCATTGCGGGAGGCAATCGTCTGCAGAGCCGTGATCACGTGGGCGGAGATCACCACCGGGTCGATGCAGTCATGCGGGCGCGCCGCGTGGCCGCCTTTGCCCTCGATGGTGATGGTAAAGCGGTCGGCGGCCGCCATCATGGCGCCGGCCCGGATGGCGAACTGGCCCACGGGAATGCCCGGCATGTTGTGCATGCCGTAGACCTCCTGCACGCCGAAGCGCTCCATGAGGCCGTCCTTCACCATCTCGTTGCCGCCGCCGCCGCCTTCTTCCGCGGGCTGAAAGATCACCACGGCGGTGCCGTCGAAGTTGCGCGTCTCGGCCAGGTACTTGGCGGCGCCCAGCAGCATGGCGGTGTGGCCGTCATGGCCGCAGGCATGCATCTTGCCCGGTACCTTGGACGTGTGCGGGACGTTCGTTGCTTCTTCGATGGGGAGCGCATCCATGTCGGCGCGAAGGCCGATCACCCGTCCCGAGGTGTTCGTGCGGCCCTTGATCACGCCCACGACACCGGTTCGCCCAAGGCCCGTGACGACCTCGTCGCAGCCGAAGCTCTTGAGCTTCTCGGCGACGATCCCGGCGGTGCGGTGAACGTCGAACAGGAGTTCCGGATTTTCGTGGAAGTCGCGACGCCAGGTGGTGATTTCATCGGCGAGGTCGGCGACGCGGTTGATGATCGGCATGAGGGATCCTCGAGCAGGGAAGCAGGAACCCTCAGCCAAGCAGAGGCAGGGGCCTTCCGTCAACCGTTACGGCATGGCCTGTTGCAGGATGTCAGAACTTCTTGCTCAGCACGGCCTTGGGACGGGTGGTGCGGAACTGCCCCCGCTCGATGGCCACGAAGATCAGTACCAGCACCACGAGCGCGGCGAACCACCAGACCTGCGTGGTGCCGATGCCGAGGCAGCCCAGGGCGTAGGCACAGGCGAACGCCGCCATGATGCCGGGCGCGACGGTGGGGCGATGGCTTTGGATTCCCACCACGGCCCGATAGAGCAGCAGGCTTGCCGCCACGGCTCCCACGAGGCCGAGCTCGTACCAGATCTCGAACAGCAGGGTGGAGGGGGCGTTCCGGGGAACCAGGCCGAAATACCGGCCGCGCAGGGCGGTTTCCAGCCCATGCCCCGTGAGGAGCCGCAGCGGTTCGCTGAGAACGATCTGGCGCCAGACCTCGAGGCTCGCCGTCACCGGAGCCCGCGCGCCGAAGAGGGCTGCTGCAAGAGGCTTCAGGAGAAAGGGCAGGAGCGGAGCGAACAGCAGGAGGCCTGCCATGACCAGCCCGACCAGACGCGGGCCGAGTCTGGGGCTGGCCGCCGTCAGGACGAACACGATGGCGCCGGCGGCAAGACCATAGAGAGGCAGCCCCTCCCGGGTGAGGAGGGCTGCAACCGCAACCGCAAGCGCCAGCGCAACGGCCTCCAGATTCCTGCCGCGGGAATGGAGCCAGGCGAGCGCCGGCCAGACCAACAGGGCCAGCATGAGCATGCCGCGCTCGAGGCTCAGGCCCTCCGGGTCGAAGCGGCTGCTGCCCTGGAGCGCCAGGAGGATGCCGATCACGGCCGCCAGGCCCACGCCCACGGGCAGGAGATAGAGATTGGCTGCGCGCATCCGTTCCGGCACGGCCAGATAGCCGCCCAGGCCCATGAGAATCATGCCCGCGATGTTTAAAAGGCGCTCGGAAGCTTCAGGCAGGAATGGCGTCCAGACCAGGGACAGCCCGGCCCAGAACAGCAGGACGAGCCCGGCAATCCCGCCCGTGGAGGTCGCAAGCGCCAGCATCTTATCCCGGGCATACCTCGCGCTGCCATCCAGAACCGAGGCGAGGACCAGGAGAATCACCGCAAGCGGCGCCATCACCACAAGGGCGCGCCGCGTGAACAGGGCCGCCAGGGGAACGGCGAAAAACAGGATCGCGAAGCCGAGGCGCCGCAGCATGGCGGCGGCGTCGGCGGAAGGGTTGGCCGTCTGGGAAACGGGGCGGACCATGCGGTGGGCTATCGACCTTGGGACGTTCGGGACCGGGAGCCTAATGGACGAGATCGCCAAAAGCTGTAGGTGTCATGCAACACATCCTGTTCCTTTGTGTCCCCTTCCGGAGTTCACAACCCTCATGCCATCGAGCGCTAAGACCGCCGGCAAGCGCCTCCTCCTGGTGGGCGGCGGGCACGCTCATGTTCTGGTGCTCGAAGCTTTTGCCCGCAAGCCCGAGCCGGGCCTGACCATTACCCTTGTCAGCAAGGACCGCCTGACACCCTATTCGGGCATGCTGCCGGGGCACTTGGCGGGAGCTTACACAAGGGACGAGATCCACATCGACCTGGAGCGCCTCGCCCGTGCCGCCGACGCCGGACTGATTCTGGATGAAGCCGTCGGGTTCGACAGGGCCGCCCGGCGCGTGCGGCTGAAGGGCGGCGAGGCATTGGCTTACGACATCCTCTCGGTCGATATCGGCATCACGCCGGATCTATCGGGGATCGCCGGAGCGGAGGAGCGTGCGCTCGCGGTCAAACCCATCGGCAGCCTGCTGCAAAAATGGGACCGGCTTGTGGAGAGCGCCGTCGCGCCAAATGGCCCGCGCCGATTCGCCATCGTCGGGGGAGGGGCTGCCGGGATCTGCCTTGCCTTCGCAGCCTCGGCTTTCTTCAGGGCGCGGGTGAGCGATCCCATCACAGTGTCGCTGATTGGCGCATCCGAAGCGTCTGGCATCAATGCCGGCATGCACAGACGCATCGCGCAGGCGCTCAAACGCCGCGGGATCACGGTTCATGCCGATGATGCAGCTGTGCGCATTGATCAGAACGGCGTGACTCTCGCGAGCGGCCGGTTCGTGCCGGCTGACGCGGTGCTTGTCTCGACCCATGCCGCGCCGCCGCCGGTGCTCGCCGCGACGGGTTGGGCAAAGGACGAGGGCGGTTTCCTGGCTGTTCGCCCTACGCTTCAGATCCTAAACGATCAAACTGCTTTCGCCGTTGGCGATTGCGCCACGATGTTCGCTCATCCGCGGCCTAAGGCGGGCGTCTTCGCCGTGCGGCAGGGGCCGGTGCTCGCCCGCAATCTGAGACGTGCCGTTCGGGGCGAGGCTCTCGAAACCTACATCCCGCAGCGCGATCACCTGCTTCTGATCGCAACGGGCGACGGCCGCGCCATCGGCGGCCGCGGCCGTCTTCTCGCCTTCGAGGGCCGCCTCGCATGGCGGCTGAAGGATTTCATCGACCGGCGCTTCATGCGCCGGTTTGTGTAAGCAACTCGCGACCCTCCTTCGTCATCACCGGCCTTGTGTCGGTGATCTCGATCATGGGAAGCGCAGCACTCTTCCAACCGAGATGGCCGGGACAAGCCCGGCCATGACAGGCGATGATGCCAGTTACTTTTTCTGCCCGCGCAGGAAGTTGACGATGCCCGAAAAGTCATCGCCGTCATGGCCCGCATTGGCGAAGAGCGCATACAACTGCGCGGCCTCCGCACCGAGCGGCGTCGAGGCGCCTGAAGCCAGCGCCGCTTCTTGAGCAAGCTTGAGATCCTTCAGCATCAAGGCCGCGGCAAAGCCCGGCTTGTAGTCGTTGTTGGCCGGCGAGGTCGGCACCGGGCCCGGCACGGGGCAATAGGTGGTGAGCGACCAGCACTGACCCGAGGAGGTGGAGGCCACGTCGAAGAGCGCCTGGTGCGAGAGCCCGAGCTTTTCCGCCAGCACGAAGGCCTCCGACACGCCGATCATCGAAATGCCGAGGATCATGTTGTTGCAGATCTTCGCCGCCTGACCGGCGCCCGCCTCGCCGCAATGCACCACCTTCTTGCCCATCTTGGCCAGGATCGGCTCGGCGCGATCGAAAGCCTCTTTCGCGCCCCCTGCCATGAAGGTGAGCGTCGCGCCTTTCGCACCGCCGACACCACCGGAGACCGGCGCATCGAGGCTCGTCAGGTTGCGTTCCTGTGCCAACGCATGCGCCTTATGGGCGCTTTCAACATCGATGGTTGAACAGTCGATCAGCAGCGTGCCGTCCTTCACGGCCGGCAGGATGTCGGTCCAGACCGACAGCACATGCTTGCCGGCGGGCAGCATGGTGACCACGATTTCGGCATCCCGCACCGCATCGAGTGTCGAGGCAGCGACGGTCACGCCGTCATTCTTCGCCTGATCGCAGGAGGCAGGCGACAGATCGAAGCCGGTGACCGTGTGCCCGGCCTTGACGAGATTGGCCGCCATGGGGCCGCCCATGTTGCCGAGTCCGATGAACGCGATGCTGGTCATGAGAATCCTCCCGTATTGTCGTGCAATTCTTGAGCCAAAGGTTCGATGAAGGCTGCCATCATGGGCGTCGCGCCACCCACAGGGCTCCCGCGAGCGAGAAGCCGTAAAACCACAGCATCAGGGATCCGAAGACCTTGTCGAGGGCAGGATCGAGCCGTGGGAAGAACACCGCGAAGTGAGAGCCGATTGCGGCCATGATCAGCATGCCGGGAACGGCCACGAGAGCCATGGCTTGCACGGCAGCTTTTCGTGGCACCTGCAGGATGCTGGCGATCATCAAACCAAGCCCCAGACCGAGCGCGGCACCAGCCGTGAAGTTAAGCTGGAACGGCCGCCGCCCATCGAGGAAGAACCACGAGCCTGCAAAGTGGAACAGCGCGAAGATCGCAGCAGTGATGCCGAAGCCGAGGATGAGCGATTTGAGGGTTAGACTCATACAAAAGATTGGCTGCTTTTCCCCTCACCCTTGCGGGGAGGGGTAGGGGTGGAGGTGGTCTGATCGAGCGAGCGAGACATCCAGTCAGGCGCTGTAGCAGCCTTTAAGCTTTCTGACTTTAACATGGAGCTCTGACTGTCCGACCCCCACCCTTTATCCCTCCCCGCAAGGGGGAGGGAAACACGCGCGATGGGAGAGAGCACGTCTCTCATCATCACCGATTGCCGCGTCCCACCAGATCGCGCGCCACAATCAGGCGCATGATCTCGTTGGTGCCCTCCAGGATCTGGTGCACGCGCAGGTCGCGCACGATCTTCTCGACGCCGTAATCGGCAAGATAGCCGTAGCCGCCATGGAGCTGGAGCGCGTCGTTCGCCACTTGAAAGCCTACGTCGGTGGCCATGCGCTTGGCCATGGCGCAGAGCTTGGTGGCGTCGAGCGCCTTGGCGTCGAGCGCCGAGGCTGCGCGCCACAGGAAGGTACGTGCCGCTTCGAGCTCGGTGGCCATGTCGGCGAGCTTGAACTGCAGCGCCTGGAAATCCGCGATGCGCTTGCCGAAGGCCTTGCGGTCGCCCGTGTAGGCGAGCGCCTTGTCGAGCGCGGCCTGCGCGCCGCCCAGCGAGCAGGCGCCGATGTTGATGCGGCCGCCGTCGAGGCCCGACATGGCGATCTTGAAGCCCTGGCCTTCGTCCGACAGACGATTGGCGACGGGCACGCGCACGTCTTCGAAGATTACGGCGGCGGTGGGCTGCGCGTTCCAGCCCATCTTCTTCTCCTGCGCGCCGAAGGATACGCCGGGCATGTCCTTCTCGATCACCAGGGTCGAGATGCCGGAGGGGCCTTCCTCGCCGGTGCGCACCATGGTCACGTAGATGTCCGAGGTGCCCGCGCCGGAGATGAACTGCTTCACGCCGTTGACGATGTAATGGTCGCCGTCGCGCACGGCCTTGGTCTTGAGCGCCGCCGCGTCCGAACCCGAGCCCGGCTCGGTGAGGCAGTAGCTCGCGATCAGCTCCATGGTGGCCAAGCGCGGGATGTAGCGCTCGCGCTGCTCCTGCGAGCCGTAGCGGTCGATCATCCAGGCGGCCATGTTGTGGATCGACAGATAGGCCGAGACGGCAGGGCAGCCCGTGGCGAGCGCCTCGAAGATCAGCGCTGCGTCGAGCCGCGTCATGCCCGATCCGCCCACGTCGTCGCGGGTGTAGATCGCCGCCATGCCAAGCGATGCCGCCTCCCGCATCACGTCCACGGGAAAATGCTTCTTCTCGTCCCATTCGAGGGCATGGGGCGCGAGGTTGTCCGCCGCGAAGGCCAGCGCCATGTCGCGGACGGCGATTTGATCGTCAGTGAGGGAAAACTGGGTCATTGTCCTAAATCGTCACGGCAGGGGCAGTTGTGCACCCCGACTTTGGATCTAGAGCATCTTCCGACGAAGTGGTCTGACGTGCCGTCAAAAAGATGCGGCTCCAAAACAAGAAAGGCCGGGAGCGAGCCCCCGGCCATGATCTTGGTTTCTTACTTCATCGTCGGAATGGAGAATTCCGCGCCTTCCTTGATGCCGGACGGCCAGCGGGAGGTGACGGTCTTGGTCTTGGTGTAGAAGCGCACCGCGTCGGGGCCGTGCTGGTTGAGGTCGCCGAAGCCCGAGGCCTTCCAGCCGCCGAAGGTGTAGTAGGCGAGCGGCACCGGGATCGGCACGTTGATACCGACCATACCGACGTTGACGCGCGAGGCGAAGTCGCGGGCGGCGTCGCCGTCGCGGGTGTAGATCGCGACGCCGTTGCCGTATTCATGATCGGAGGGCAGGCGCAGGGCGTCCTCGTAATCCTTGGCGCGCACCACGGAGAGGACGGGGCCGAAAATCTCTTCCTTGTAGATGCGCATGTCGGTGGTCACCTCGTCGAAGAGGCAGCCGCCCATGTAGAAGCCGTTCTCGTAGCCCTGCATCTTGAAGTCGCGGCCGTCGACCACGAGCTTGGCGCCTTCCTGCACGCCGATATCCACATAGGAGCGCACCTTCTCCATGTGCGCCCGGGTGATCATTGGGCCGAAATCAGCCGACGGATCGGTGGAGGAGCCGACTTTCAGGCTTTCCACCCGCGGGATCAGCTTGTCCATGAGCGCGTCGGCGGTGGCGCGGCCCACCGGCACCGCCACCGAGATCGCCATGCAGCGCTCGCCCGCCGAGCCGTAGCCGGCGCCGATGAGCGCATCCGCCGCCTGATCGAGATCGGCGTCGGGCATGATGATCATGTGGTTCTTGGCGCCGCCGAAGCACTGGGCGCGCTTGCCGTTCGCCGTGGCGCGGGAATAGACGTATTGCGCGATCGGCGAGGAGCCGACGAAGCCCACGGCCTTGATGTCCGGATCGTCGAGGATCGCGTCCACCACTTCCTTGTCGCCGTTGACCACGTTGAGGATGCCGGCCGGAAGACCCGCCTCCATCATGAGTTCGGCGAGGCGCATGGGCACGCCCGGATCGCGCTCGGAGGGCTTCAGGATGAAGGCGTTGCCGCAAGCGATGGCCGGTGAGAGCTTCCACAGGGGGATCATGGCCGGGAAGTTGAACGGCGTGATGCCGGCCACCACGCCGAGCGGCTGGCGGATCGAATACATGTCGATGCCGGGGCCGGCGCCTTCCGTGAACTCGCCTTTCAGGAGGTGCGGGATGCCGGTGCAGAACTCGGCCACCTCGACGCCGCGCTGGATGTCGCCCTTAGCGTCCACAATGGTCTTGCCGTGCTCGCGGGCGAGCATCTCGGCAAGCGAATCGGTTTCCCGGGCGATGAGCTCCAGGAACTTCATCATCACGCGGGCGCGGCGCTGCGGGTTGGTGGCAGCCCATGCGGGCTGAGCGGCCTTGGCGTTCTCCACCGCTTGGCGCAGCTCGTCCTTGGAAGCCAGCGCGACCCGGCCCAAAACCTCGCCGGTCATGGGCTGGAAGAATTCGGTGGTGCGTCCCGATTTACCGGCAACCTGCTTGCCGCCGACGAAATGTCCGACCTCACGCATGGCGTCTCTCCTCCTGAAGGGATGTTTTTCGTGCTCTTCTTCTATCATTGTTGAAATCGCACGACTATGGGTGAAACCGAGGCACCGTTGTGCGAAAACGCCAATACAACTTGGTGCAAGAATGAGCGCATTCGATTGGGACGATCTCCGCTTCTTCCTGGCCGTGGCCCGCGCCGGCCGGCTCACAGTTGCTTCACGGCAGCTGGAGGCGGACCACACCACCGTGTCGCGCCGCATCTCGGCCCTTGAAGCCTCGCTCAAGGCCAAGCTCTTTGAGCGCAGCCCTCAGGGCTATACCCTCACCGAGCCTGGGGAGCGGCTGCTGAAACATGCGGAGACCATGGAGACCCAGGCGCTGGCGGTGGCAAGCGAACTCGGCGGCACCGACCTCGCACTGACGGGTACCGTCCGCATCGGCGCGCCGGACGGGATCGGCACCTATTTTCTCGCACCCGAGCTCGGGGCGCTCGCCGAGCGGCATCCCGGCCTCACCCTGCAACTCGTGGCGCTGCCCCGCACCTTCTCGCTCTCCAAACGCGAGGCCGATATCGCGATCACCCTGGAGCAGCCCACGGAAGGGCGGCTCGTGTCGCGCAAGCTCACGGATTATCGCCTCAGGCTCTATGCCTCGAAAGAATATCTCGCCCGCCACGGGCCGATCACCGAGTTGGCGGACCTTTCGGGCAAGACCCTGGTGACCTATGTGGCGGACCTGCTCTACAGCCCGGTGCTCGACTACTTTTCAGGTATCGAGAAGCACACCTCCCGCCGTTTTGAGTGCGCCAGCGTGGTGGCGCAGGCTGAAGCCGTGCGGGCCGGAATCGGCATCGGCATTCTGCATGATTATGCCGTCCGGTCCTTCCCGGAGCTCGAGGTGGTGCTGCCGGAGATCTCGTATCTTCGCACCTATTGGCTCGTGACCCACGCGGATGTGCGGTCCTTGCGCCGGGTGGAGGAGGTCTATTCCTTCATCCTGAGCCGGGTGCGGGCGAACCGGGGACTCTTTGTCTGAGGCTTTGCCCTTCACGCGGGCGCCTGAACCCACTAAGTCAAATCCAAATGAAACCCACGGAGATCCCGATGTCCTCCAAGCTCGACCAATTGCGCGCCATGACGGTGGTCGTCGCCGATACCGGCGACCTCGATGCGGTGCGCCGCCTGAAGCCCCAGGACTGCACCACAAATCCGACCCTGCTCCTGAAGGCGGTCGAGACCCCGGCCTATGGCCATATCGTCGACGAGGCCCTGGCCTGGGGCCGCGCCCAAGGCGGCTCCCGCGAGGGCGTGGTCGCGGCGATCTGCGACCGCCTCGCGGTTGCCTTCGGGGCCGAGCTTGCCGGCATCGTACCCGGCCGCGTGTCCACCGAAGTGGATGCGGACCTCTCCTTCGACACCGACGCCACGCTCGCCAAGGCGCGGGCCATCATCAAGGCTTACGAGGCGCGTGGCATCGGGCGCGAGCGCATCCTCATCAAGATCGCCGCCACCTGGGAGGGCATCCGCGCGGCGGAAGTGCTGCAGAAGGAAGGCATCGACTGCAACCTGACGCTTCTCTTCAGCCAGGTGCAGGCCCAGGCCTGTGCCGAAGCTGGCGTGTTCCTGATCTCGCCCTTCGTTGGCCGCATCCTCGACTGGCACGTGAAGACGGGCGGCGGGCCTTATACCGGCGAGACGGATCCCGGCGTGCTCTCGGTGCGCAAGATCTACGCGTCGTACAAGGCTCAAGGGATCAAGACCGTGGTGATGGGCGCCTCCTTCCGCAACATCGGCGAGATCGAAGCGCTCGCGGGCTGCGACCGCCTCACCATATCGCCAGCGCTCCTCGACGAGCTGGCAAACGCGCAGGGCGAGCTGCCGCGCAAGCTCTCAGGCGACAACGTGGAAAAGATCGCGCCGCTGCCGCACACGGACGAAAAGAGCTTCCGCTTCGCCATGAACGAGGATGCGATGGCGTCCGAAAAGCTCTCCGAGGGCATCCGCTCCTTCGTCAAGGATCTGCGGTCCCTGCGCAGCCTCGTGGCGCAGCGGCTGGAGGAGAAGGAGGCGGCCTGACACCGCCTCCCGCTTTAGCATATCAGAGCCGGCTCAACGGTTGTCGGGCCGGCTTCTCACGGCCTGCAATCCCTGCCGCGTGATGCGGTAGGGGCCGCCATTCGACGATGCGATCAGCCCTTTCTGGCGCAAGGCCTTGAACAGATCGAGCGTGCAGAGGGTGAGCAGCCACCCTTCGCGGGTGAGACATTCGATGTCGGAGATGCGGCCGCTGTCGTCCTTGTAATGACGGATGACGCCGCCTTGCGCGAGCACGTGGAGCACGCGCTGCCCATTGCGTGAAACGTTCACGGGAATAACCTGAAGCTTTATGTGGTGTCGGAGAGTGCGCGCACGTGCGCGTTCGGCTGATCTCGATCAGCCGCTGCCCGCTGTACTGCCAGCGGGCCTTACCGGGTCTCGGTCTCTCCGCGCATAAAAGCTCCAAAAGGAAACGGCGGCGTTATAAGCGCCGCCGTGTTGGGTCGTCAATAAGGCGCAGGTTGCTTCGAGCGTCATCCCGGACGAAGCGCAGCGGAGATCCAGGATCGCTGGACGAGAATGGCGCTACTGGCTCTCCTCCCCCTTGTGGGGAGGAGTTGGAGGTGGGGGTGTGAGCGCTACGCTGGTCCAGTCCAGCGCCGGCACCCCCACCCCGGCTGCTTTCGCAGCCACCCCTCCCCACAAGGGGGAGGGAAACACGCGGACTATCTTGCATCCAATCCCGGATCGGCTGCGCCATCCGGGATGACGTGCGTGGTAGCGCGCCTTACTTCTTCTCCGCCAGCGCCTTCTCGCGGATTGCCGACAGCGACATGCTGGGCGTGATCGCTTCCGGATCGAGGATGCAGTGCAGGATGGCGGGCTTGCCGGAGGTGAGCGCCCGCTGGAGGGCGGGGGCGAAGTCTTCCGTCAGCTCGACGCGCTCGCCGTAGCCGCCAAAGGCGCGGGCATAGGCTGCGAAGTCCGGGTTCTGCAGCATGGTGGCCGAGACGCGGCCGGGGTATTCGCGCTCCTGGTGCATGCGGATCGTGCCGTACATCCCGTTGTCGAGCAGGATCACCAGGATCGGCAGATCGTATTGCACAGCGGTGGCGAATTCCTGTCCGTTCATGAGGAAGTCACCGTCGCCGGCGAACACCACCACGGGGCTGTCCGGGCGCAGGCACTTGGCGCCCACCGCTGCCGGCACGCCGTAGCCCATGGAGCCGGATGTCGGCGCGAGCTGGGTGCCATATTGGCGGAACGGCCAGAAGCGGTGCACCCAGGTGGCGAAGTTGCCGGCGCCGTTGCAGAAGATCGTGTCGGAGGGCATCACCTCGCGCAGGTGCCGCATCACCTGGCCCATCTGCAGGGCGCCGGGATGCTTGATCTCGCTCGGATCGCTCCAGGCCAGATAGCTTTGATGCGCCGCCTTCGTTCCCGCGCCCCAGGGTAGCGAAGCCGGCGGATGCACGGCCTCGAGCGCCGCCGTGAAGGCGTTGGGCGAGGCGTTGATGGCGAGATGCGGCGCATAGACCCGGCCGAGCTCGCTCGAATCGGGATGGATGTGCACCAGCGTCTGCTGCGGAGCCGGAATATCGAAAAGCGTGTAGGCTTGGCTCGGAATCTCGGAGAGACGACCGCCGACGAGCAGGACGAGATCCGCGTCCTTGATGCGCGCCAAAAGCTTCGGGTTTACGCCAAGCCCGAGATCGCCGATGTAGGAGGCGTGATCGGCGGGAAACAACATCTGGCGGCGGAACGTGCAGGCGACCGGCAGCTCGAAACGCTCGGCAAAACGCACGAAGCGCTGCACGGCCGTCTCCGACCAGCGGCTGCCGCCGAGCAGCGCGACAGGATTTTTCGCGCCGTGGAGAAGCTTCTGCAACTCCGCCATCTGCGTGAGGCCAGGATGCGTCTCGATGACCTGATAACGCGGTGCGTCGGCGACTGCGGCCAACTCGGTGAGCACGTCTTCCGGCAGCGCGATCACGACGGGGCCGGGACGGCCCGACGTCGCGACGTGAAACGCGCGGGAGACGATCTCAGGGAATCGCGCCGGATCGTCCACTTCCGTGGCCCATTTGGCGAGGGGGCCGAAGGCGGCGCGGTAATCGAGTTCCTGGAAGGCTTCGCGCTCGCGCATGCCGCGCTCGATCTGGCCGACGAACAGGATCATCGGCGTGGAGTCCTGCTTGGCGATGTGAATGCCGGGCGAGGCATTAGTGGCACCGGGGCCACGGGTGACGAAGCAGATGCCCGGCCGGCCCGTGAGCTTGCCGTAAGCCTCCGCCATCATGGCCGCGCCGCCTTCCTGACGGCAGACCGTGATGGCGATGTTCGCGTCATGCAGCGCATCCAATGCTGCCAGATAACTCTCGCCCGGAACGCAGAAGATGTGATCGACTCCGTGCAGAGTCAGCTGATCGACAAGAATCTGGCCGCCGGTGCGGGAGGGCGCTGTCATGGAAGGCTCACGATGTAAGAGGGTAGATAGCAAAACGGAGGGCATCTCTGCCCTCCGTCGTGTGATTTCAGACGATCAGGCGTCCACGTCGAACTTCACGCCCTGGGCGAGCGGAAGCGTGTTGCCGTAGTTCACCGTGTTGGTGGCGCGGCGCATATACGCCTTCCAGGAATCCGAGCCGGATTCGCGTCCGCCGCCCGTCTCCTTCTCGCCGCCGAAGGCTCCGCCGATCTCGGCGCCCGAGGGGCCGATATTCACGTTGGCGATGCCGCAATCGGAGCCCGTTGCCGAGATGAAGGCCTCGGCCTCGCGCATGTTGAGCGTGAAGATCGAGGAGGAGAGGCCGGCGCCGACCGCGTTGTGCAGTTCGATCGCTTCCTCGAAGCTTGAATAGCGCATCACGTAGAGGATCGGCGCGAAGGTCTCGCGCGTCACCGGGCCGGTCTGGCCAGGCATCTCCACGAGGGCAGGACGGGCATAGATGCCGTCGCCTGCCACATCCGTGTAGCGTCCGCCGCCATGCACCTTGCCGCCGGCCGCACGGGCCTCGTCAAGCGCACGCTCCATGCCGTCGAAAGCAGCCTGGTCGATCAGCGGGCCCACAAGCGTGCCGGGCTCGCGCGGATCGCCGATTTTCACGCTGCCATAAACCTTCGCGAGACGCGGCACGAGGCTGTCATAGACGCTCTCATGCACGAAGAGGCGGCGCAGGGTCGTGCAACGCTGGCCCGCCGTGCCCATGGCGGCAAACGCGATGCCGCGCAAAGCGAGATCGAGATCGGCGGAAGGAGCCACGATCGCGGCGTTGTTGCCGCCGAGCTCCAGGATCGCCCGGGCGAAACGCTCGGCGAGCTTCGGCGCGACCTGACGGCCCATGGCAGTGGAGCCGGTGGCGGAGAGGATCGGAACACGGTGATCTTCCACGAGAATCTCGCCGACCTCACGGCCGCCGAGCAGTACCTCGCACAGGCCCTCCGGCACGCCGCCGAAGCGCTTGGCCGCCCGCTCCACGATGGCCTGCGTGGCCAGCGCCGTGAGCAGGGTTTTTTCCGAGGGCTTCCACACCACGCTGTCTCCGCAGACGAGCGCGAGCGCCGCGTTCCACGACCACACGGCCACGGGGAAGTTGAAGGCGGAGATCACGCCGCAGACGCCGAGCGGATGCCAGGTTTCCATCATGCGGTGATCGGCGCGCTCGGTGGCAATGGTCAGGCCGTAGAGCTGGCGTGAGAGACCGACGGCGAAATCGCAGATGTCGATCATCTCCTGCACCTCGCCGAGGCCCTCGGAGACGATCTTGCCGGCTTCCAGGGTCACAAGGCGGCCGAGGTCGTCCTTGTTGGCGCGCAGCTCCTCGCCCAGCAGGCGGATGAACTCGCCGCGCCGGGGCGCCGGGATCTTGCGCCAGGCCTTGAAGGCGGCGTCAGCCCGGCCGATGGCGGCTTTGGCCTCATCCGGCGTCGTCTCGCGCACATGGGCGATCACCTCGCCGGTGATCGGGGAGCGGGCCGGGCGGCCGCCGGTGGCGAAGGCGCTGTCCGGCACGCCGAGGCGCGCGAGAATGGCGCGGGCCTCGTCCGCAACGGAGGCAGGCGCGGAGGATACGGGTTTCAGGCTCGCGGTCATGGTTGATCTCCCTCGATGCGGGCTTAGGGCTCGGCATAAGGCCCCGGCCATCGCTTGGTCTTGGAACGAAACGACGGCGGCTGTCAGGCCACCGTCTTAAAGCATTTTCGGATAAGCAGGGAACTGCTTTTCCCGAATAGGGTCATGCGGTTTGGTCAAGAAGCTGGACGGTTGGCTCGACATACCCTCCTCCCCCTTGTGGGGAGGAGTTGGAGGTGGGGGTGCCGGCGCTGAACTGGACCAGCGAAGCACTCACACCCCCACCCCGGCCGCTACGCGGCCACCCCTCCCCACAAGGGGGAGGGAAACATGCGATCCTCACGCCACCGCGTCGAGACGGATGTTCTTCACCGCCGGCTCGTGGCTCTCGTCCAGGCGCTCGCCTGCATAGACGCGGCCGAAGCGGTTGGCGAGGAAGGTGTCGAGGTCGATCTCCTCCTGGCGCACGAAACCCTGTTTCGGCAGCTTGCCCGCCACCAGCAGGTCGAGCATGGCGCAGATGCCGGCAGCCGTCGTCACCTGAATGGCGGTGCGCTGGGTCCCGGCGACATTCTGGCCGTAGATACTGCGGGCATAGGTTTCCTGCACGTAACGGCCGCCGCGCTCACCGGTGACGGTCACGAACACGATGACCATGTCCTGCATGGTGGCCGGCACCGCGTTCTCCAGGATGTCCTTGAGGACCTCGCGGCGGTTGCGTAAGCCGAGGTCGTTGAGCAGCACCCGCATGAGGGCGCAGTGGCCCGGGTAGCGGATGGTCTTGTAGTTCAGGTTGCGCACCTTGCCTTCGAGCGTCTCGCACAGGGTGCCGAGACCGCCGGAGGTGTTGAAGGCTTCATAGCGTGTGCCATCGAGGGAGAACTCCTCGAGCTCCTCCATGGCCGGAACCTCGCGCAGGCGGCCATCGACCACGGCCTCGCAGCGCTCGATATACTCGTTGATGACGCCGTCCGTGCTCCAGGTGAGGTTGTAGGAGAGGGCATTCGACGGATATTGCGGCAGCGCACCGACGCGCAGGCGCACCGTGTCGAGCTTGTCGAAATGGCTGGCGATGTCGTGCGCCACGATGGAGATGAACCCGGGAGCGAGGCCGCATTGCGGGATGAAGGCCGTCGAGGCGCCCTCGGCCAGCTCCTTCACCATGCGGGTGGTGGCCACGTCCTCGGTGAGGTCGAAGTAGTTGACGTCCGCAAGGCGCGCAGCCTGCGCCACATGGCCGGTCAGGTGATAGGGGGCGGCGCTCAGCACGGCATAATGGCCCTTAAGGGCGTTCTGCAGGGCGACCGCGTCACCGAAGTCGAGCTGGATCGTCTGCACGCCATCCTTGGCAACCGCTTCGAGGGCCTCAGGCGAAGCATCCGCGACGGTCACGCGGTAGTCGCCGGTCTCGTGGAGCATGTCGACAATGGTAGAGCCGATCTTGCCGGCGCCGATGACGAGAATCGAGTGCATTCAAACCTCCCTGTGATCGGTGCAGAAAAAGGCAGAACGCTGCAAAGCGCCATAGACAAGCTGACGGAAAGCCGATTAGCTTTCGGCGAAATGCCGTAATGACTGGTCATAGTGATGCTAGACGCCACTGATCGTGCCCTGATTGCCCTCCTGCGGGAGAATGCCCGCATCGGCCATGCGGAGGCCGCCCGTCGCCTCAATCTCTCCCGCACGACCGTGCAGGCGCGGGTGGAGAGCCTGGAACGGCGCGGCGTGATCGCCGGCTACACCCTGCGCCTTGCCGAAGAGGTCACCAGCCGCATGGTGCGGGCGCATGTGACCATCGTGGTCGCGCCCAAGGCCTCGGGCGGGGTGGTGTCGGCGCTCCAGCGCATGCCTGAATTGCGCGCGCTTCACTCGGTTGCGGGTGTTTTCGATCTCCTGGCGGTGGTAGAGGCTCAGGACGTACCTTCCCTCGACGCCGCCATCGACAGGATCGGTGCGGTCGAGGGTGTCGAGCGCACCCAGTCCTCCATCATCCTCTCAACGAAGTTCGAACGATGACTCTAGCCACCTCCCTCTCAGCCGATATTGTGATCGTCGGCGGCGCCGTCATGGGCTCTTCCGCGGCCTATCACCTGCTCGCGGATTCCGGCTTCAAGGGACGCGTCATCGTGGTCGAGAAGGACCCGACCTATCAGCTCTCGGCTTCGGCGCTCTCGGCGGCTTCCATCCGCCAGCAATACTCCAGCGCGGTGAATATCCGCATCTCGCTCTACGGCATCCAGTTCCTGCGCAGCATTGGCGATCACCTGGCTGTCGATGGCGATCGGCCGGAGATCGGCTTGCGGGAGGGCGGCTATCTCTATTGTGCATCGGAGGCCGGCGAGCAGGTCCTTCGCGAGAACCAGGCGCTGCAGGCGGCGGAAGGCGCCGACATCCTTTTCTTGCAGCCGGACGAGCTGAAAAGCCGCTTCCCCTGGCTCAACGTCGAGGATCTCGCGGCTGGAACCTGGGGCCGTTCGGGCGAGGGCTGGTTCGACGGCTGGGGTCTGCTCCAGGCCTTCCGCAAGAAGGCGCGCTCGCTCGGGGCCGAATACGTGAAGGGCGAGGTGGCCGAGATCGAACAGGACGGCGGCGCCGTCACGGCGGTGCGCCTCAAGGACGGCACACGGATTGCCTGCGGCACGCTGGTCAACTGCGCGGGCTCCGGCGGGCGGGCGATCGCCGCCATGGCGGGCCTCGACATTCCGGTCCAGGCCAAGCGCCGCTACGTGTTCACCTTTGCCTGCAAGGCGCCGGTGGAGAACTGCCCGCTGCTGATCGACACGTCGGGCGCCTATGTGCGCCCGGAAGGTGAGGGGCATTTCATCTGCGGCGCCTCGCCGGAAGCCGACATGGATCAGGACTGGTCCGACGAGGATCCGGGATCCCAAGAGATCGACCATTCCTTCTTCGAGGAGTTCATCTGGCCGTCGCTCGCCCATCGCGTGCCGGCCTTCGAGGCGATCAGGCCCGGCCGCGCGTGGTCAGGCCCTTACGACATGTGCCTGCTCGACCACAACGCCATCATCGGCCAAGCGGGCGCGCTGAAAAACTTCTACCTATGCAACGGGTTTTCAGGCCACGGCCTGCAGCAGGCTCCGGCCGTTGGCCGGGGCTTGGCCGAGCTGATCGTGCACGGCGGCTACCGCACGCTCGACCTGTCAGAGCTCGGCTACGAGCGCGTGCTCGCCAACCGGCCGCTGCTCGAGCGGAATGTCATCTAGAGCCCTGTCTCGTCGGAGGTGCTGTAAGCCCAGATCCGCCCGCCGCGGTTCATGTGGCGCTGCATCAGGCCCGGCTGGTCGGCGGAGGGACGGCTGTCGACGGCAAGCTCGTTGACGCCCTCCCGGTCTGCGCGCTCGTCGCTGCGGCGGGCGCCGGTACCAACCGTCGTGCTTGAGCCCTGATTGGTCTGGGCGAACTCGTCCGTTCGCAAATCTGTCGTGCCCAGATCGTCCGCGCCTTCCGCCATGAGGCCCATGCCGGGCAGAGTGCTGGTGGTGGTCATGCCGCCACCGGAGCCGCCGGTAATGCCGGCACCGAGCGGCGCGCCCACATCGGCGCCGGACCGGTCATTCCCGTTCTGCGAGAGCCATTCCCGGCTGCTGCCGTCGAGGTCGACAGGATCGAACATCTCCAGCACGCGCACCGCTTCTTCGGCATTGTCCCGGTCGACCTGGGCAGCGATCAGGGTATGGCCCCGGTGAAGGCCTTGCTCGAAGAGCCGCTTGTCGGCATCCGGCAGGTTCAGGTCGTGCAGGGCTTCCATGGAATCGTCCCGGGCCGAGAGGCTGCGGAAGCCTGAGATCGAGGAGATCTCGCGGGCGTCCTGGTTGCCGACGGCGACAATTCTGTTCTGGGCGATCCCCACCTCGAGCAGGGACTGGAGAGCCTGGCGGGCCTGGGCGGGATCCCTGAACAGGGCTGTGATCATCTGGGGCATGGAACTCTCACCTATGGTTACTCCCTCAACGAAGAGGTGCTTCGGCCTGTTCCCGCGAGCGGCCATTAAGCCTTTTGTATGAAAGGGCTTCCATTTTGAAGCCGGCTATGATTGTCATGGTTTCGTCACAGAACCGTCATCCGGGCTTAACGCAGGGATGGTGAACGACAAGAACGTCCCAGACGGGATGATACGGGAGAGATTAGAATGATGAAGAAGTCGCTCCTCGGCGCTCTGGCCCTCGGCCTCGCGACGAGCACCTCCGCCTTCGCCCAGACGGAGATCCAGTGGTGGCACGCCATGACCGGCGCCAACAACGACGTCGTGAACAAGCTGGCTGAAGAGTTCAATGCTTCCCAGAAGGACTACAAGGTCGTCGTCAGCTACAAGGGCCAGTACGCCGACACCCTGAACGCCGGCATCGCGGCTTTCCGCGCGGGCAACGCTCCCCACATCCTGCAGGTGTTCGAAGTCGGAACGGCGACCATGATGGGCGCCCGCGGCGCGATCAAGCCGGTTCAGGAGATGATGAAGGAAGCCGGCGAGAAGTTCGATCCGCAGGCCTACCTCCCGGCCATCACCGGCTACTATTCCACGGCCAAGGGCGAGATGCTCTCCATGCCGTTCAACTCCTCCTCGATGGTCATGTGGATCAACAAGGACGAGCTGAAGAAGGCCGGCGTCGCCGAGATCCCGAAGACCTGGCCCCAGGTGTTCGATGCCGCCAAGAAGCTGAAGGCTGCTGGTCACGACACCTGCGGCTTCTCGAACGCCTGGGCACCCTGGGCCAACATCGAGCAGTTCTCCGCTTGGCACAACATCCCGATGGCCACCAAGGCCAATGGTCTCGACGGCTTCGACACGGAGATGAAGTTCAACTCTCCGACGCACGTGAAGCACCTGCAGAACCTCGTGGATATGCAGAAGGACAAGACCTACGACTATTCGGGCCGCGACTCGAAGTCTGAGGGCCGCTTCACCTCCGGTGAATGCGCGATCTTCCTCACCTCCTCGGGCTTCTACGGCAACGTGAAGGCCAACGCGAAGTTCGATTGGGCCAATGCGCCGATGCCGTACTACCCGGACGTCCAGGGCGCTCCGCAGAACTCCATCATCGGCGGCGCTTCCCTGTGGGTCATGGGTGGCAAGAAGGCTGACGAGTACAAGGGCGTGGCCAAGTTCTTCACCTTCCTGTCCGACACGGACCGTCAGGCCAAGCTGCACCAGGAATCGGGCTATCTCCCGATCACGAAGGCTGCCTACGAGAAGACCAAGGCTTCGGGCTTCTACGAGAAGAACCCCGCTCTCCAGACGGCTCTGATCGGGCTGACCAACAAGGAGCCGACCGAGAACTCCCGCGGCCTGCGCTTCGGCAACATGGTCCAAATCCGCGACGTGGTTTCCGAGGAGATCGAGGCTGCTCTCGCTGGCCAGAAGCCCGCGAAGGATGCTCTCGATGCGGCCGTGACGCGCTCCAACCAAATCCTGCGTCAGTTCGAGCGCACCGTTCGCTAAGCTGACCTGACATTAGCCACAAACTCATCCCGGGGAGCTTAAAGACGCTTCCCGGGATGATCTTATAGATCACCCTCGCAGACCGGTTGATGCCGTCATCTGCCCATCACCGGACCGACTTTAGAGCGATGGAAAAACGAGCTCACATTTCAGGTTGGACGCTGCCCCTCCTGCTGATCCTTCCGCAGATGGCGATCACCGTCATCTTCTTCTACTGGCCGGCCTCCCAGGCCATCTGGCAGTCCTTCCTGCGGGAAGACGCCTTCGGTCTCGCGTCCGAATTCATCGGCTTCGAGAATTACGTCGCTCTGTTCGAGCAGCCCGAATATTACCGGGCGATGGGCACGACCGCGATCTTCTCGTCGCTCGTCGCCTTTTTCTCGCTCGCCTGCGCGCTGCTGCTGGCCACGCAAGCCGACAAGAACATCCGCGGCGGGCATGCCTTCAAAACTCTTCTGATCTGGCCCTACGCGGTGGCTCCCGCCATCGCGGGCGTGCTGTGGATCTTCATGTTCCACCCGACGCTCGGCACGCTTGCGCGTCCGATCCGTGCGGCCGGTCTCGACTGGAACCCGATGCTCAACGGCAATCATGCCATGATCCTGCTCGTGCTCTCGGCCACTTGGAAGCAGATCAGCTACAACTTCCTGTTCTTCCTGGCGGGCCTGCAGGCGATCCCGAAGAGCGTGATCGAGGCGGCAGCCATCGACGGCGCCGGACCGCTCCGCCGCTTTTGGACCGTGATCTTCCCGCTTCTGTCGCCCACCACGTTCTTCCTGCTCGTGGTCAACATCGTCTACGTGTTCTTCGACACGTTCGGCATCATCGACGCCGTGACGGGCGGCGGCCCTGCCGGGCAGACCACGACCCTCGTCTACAAGGTCTATGCGGACGGCCGTCTTGGTGGCGATCTCGGCGGCTCGGCCGCCCAGTCGGTGATCCTCATGGTCATCGTGATCGCTCTCACCGCCATCCAGTTCCGTTACGTCGAGCGCAAGGTGCAGTACTGATGGTCGAGAATCGTCCCTTCGCCCAATTCATGGCCTACCTGACGCTCGCCCTTGGCGTCGTCATCGTGGCTTTCCCGGTCTATCTGGCGATCATGGCCTCGACGTTCGACGCCGCCACCATCATCAACGGCAACATGCCGCTGGTGCCCGGTGACCAGGCCGGCATTAACTATCCGCGTGCGCTGTTCTACGGCGGCGTGCATGCGCGCGAGCCCGTCGCCGGCATGATGTTCAACTCGATGATCATGGCTCTGGGTATCGCGATCGGAAAGATCCTGATCTCGATCCTCTCGGCATTTGCCGTGGTGTATTTTCAGTTCCCATTCCGCAAGACCGCATTCTGGATCATCTTCATCACGCTGATGCTCCCGGTCGAGGTGCGCATCTACCCGACCTACAAGATCGTCGCGGATCTCGGGCTGCTCGACACCTATACGGGTCTCGTCATGCCGCTTATCGCGTCCGCCACCGGCACGCTGCTCTTCCGGCAGTTCTTCATGACGGTTCCGGACGAGCTGCTCGAGGCGTCGAAGATCGATGGCGCGGGCGCGTTCCGCTTCTTCAAGGACACGCTGCTTCCGCTCTCCATGACGACGATCGCGGCGCTCTTCGTGATCCAGTTCATCTATGGCTGGAACCAGTATCTCTGGCCGCTGCTGATCACCACCAAGAGCTCGATGCAGACCATCGTCATCGGCATCAAGAAGATGATCACCACGACGGACGCGCTCACCGAATGGCAGATCGCGATGACCACGGCCGTGCTCGCCATGCTGCCGCCGGTGCTGGTGGTGATCTTCATGCAGAGGCTCTTCGTGAAGGGCCTTGTCGAAACGGAGAAGTAACGCGCTGACTGCGCAAAGCCCTTGCGGTGCGACGCCGTGGGGGCTTCTTCTCAAAAAGCGAATAACGATTTTCGCCCGACGCTTTGAGCCGAACGGGCCACGGTTAAAAGGAAGAGTACGATGGCAGGGGTGACGCTGGATACGGTCAGGAAGATCTACGCGGGCAATGTGGAGGCCGTGAAGGGCGTGTCGCTCGGCATCGAGGACGGCTCCTTCTGCGTGCTCGTCGGCCCGTCGGGCTGCGGCAAGTCCACGCTGCTGCGCATGATCGCCGGCCTTGAGACCATCTCGGGCGGCGAGGTGAAGATCGGCGACCGGGTCGTGAACCAGGTTGAGCCCGCCGACCGCGACATCGCCATGGTGTTCCAGAACTATGCGCTTTATCCGCATATGAGCGTGTACGACAACATGGCCTATGGCCTGCGCAACCGTGGCACGCCGAAGGACGAGATCGACAAGCGCGTGAAGGAAGCGGCCCGCATCCTCGCCATCGAGTCCTTCCTCGCCCGCAAGCCGCGCCAGCTCTCCGGCGGCCAGCGCCAGCGCGTCGCCATGGGCCGCGCCATCGTGCGCAAGCCCCAGGTCTTCCTCTTTGACGAGCCGCTCTCCAACCTCGACGCCAAGCTGCGCGTGCAGATGCGCGTGGAGATCAAGCGCCTGCAGCGGGCGCTCGGCGTTACGTCGATCTATGTGACGCACGATCAGGTCGAGGCCATGACGCTTTCCGACAAGCTGGTGGTGATGTCCGGCGGCCAGATCGAGCAGGTCGGCACGCCGTCCGAGGTGTATCGCCGTCCCGAGACCCGGTTCGTCGCCACCTTCATCGGCTCGCCGCCCATGAACATCCTGCCCGGCACCGTGGAAGGCCCCGGCCGCGTCTCCGTCGGCGGCCAGTCGATCGCTGTCACGGACATGCGTGAAGGCCTGACGCCGGGCTCCGCCATCGAGGTGGGCCTGCGCCCCGAGGACGTGCAGGCGGGCAGCACCGGCACGAGCTCGCTCTCCATGGATGTGGACTTCGTCGAGGAGCTCGGGGCCACCCAGCTCTTCCACGGCAAGGTCGCCGGCGCCGAATTCATCGTGCAGGCTTCCACCGGCCAGCTCCCGGCGGACACGCGCAAGCTCACGCTCGCGGTTGATCCGGTCAACGTCCACCTCTTCGATCCCCAGACCACGAAGCGGCTTGGTCGGGTGTAATCACGGCTTCGGCTGGTCCATTGCGAATTACAGGCCTCGGGCATGCCCCCGAGGCCTTTATGTTTCGAGCAACAAGCGCCGCTGTCATCCCCGGCGGCCGCAGGCCGGGAAGGGAATCCATGGCGCTTAGCGTGTGAGTGGATTCCCTTCCCCTCCGCTGGCGCTCCGGCCGGGAATGACACCGGAGCATCACCCCCACCACCGTCATCCCGGACGGCGCAGCCGATCCGGGATCGCGTGCGGGAGAGGGGGCGTTATTGCACAAGCGCAGCCCCTCTCCCGACCTGCTGCGCAGGCCACCCTCTCCCGCTGAAGGGGAGAGGGCAGGCAGGTGAGTGTATGTTCTCACTTTGTTCTTGACAGTCTAGCCAAGCTCGGCTATAGCTACAGACATCCTCGTCCGATGAGGGGCGCGCTCGCGAGGCGTCGCAAGAGTGGGACGGGGAGCGGTCCTGCCGCAGGCCTCGCAAGCCTGTGATCGCAGGTGGCCGATCTGGCATGCCTCCAGGTCCGCTGAAACAAACCGCGCGTGACGAGCAGTCTGGCTCTCACCTTCCACACCACACCATCGAGCCGGGCTGCATGACACGCCACCCTCGACACACCTTCAGGCTCGCAGCCCAACGGCTGCGGGCCCACAGGTGCTGCTTCTTTGACAACCAGAGCAACAGCGTCATCCCGGACGAAACGCAGCGCAGATCCGGGATCGCGCAAACCAGTCCAGCACTGTCATCCCGGGACTGCACAGCAGAGCCCAGAATCCATAACCGCCGACGGTGCAGGACAAGGCGCGACGCTGGTCGCCCTTCCTGAGGCGTCAGCGGTTCTGGATCCCCGCCTGCGCGGGGATGACAGTGCGGAGGTTCCGGCGCTCAATCCTGAAAACGATCCCGGATCGGCTCCGCCGTCCGGGATGACGCCTGGACGGCGTAAGCCGAAGCAGCGGTTGCACCGGGCCTGAAGCCCCGTTATCCCTTTTACTTCAACGTGAGGAACAGCGATGACGGTCAAGCTCGACGGGGCCACTCTCGGCATTCAGGACGTGGTGCGCGTGGCGCGCCGCGATGCTCAGGGAGCCTACGCGCAGGCAGCCCTGGCTCCGGAAGCGCGCGAGCGGATCGCTGCGACGCGGGATTACATCGACCGCACCTGGATGCATGACGACGCGCCGCTCATGTATGCCTTCAACACCGGCGTCGGCCTGTTCAAGGACCAGCGCGTTCTCATCAGCGACATGGCCGCGTATCAGCGCAAGACGGTGTATGCGCATGCCACCGGCGTCGGGGAGCCCTTCGCCGAGGACGTGACACGCGCCATGATGCTGCTGCGCGCCAACGCCTTCGCGTCCAACTATTCCGGCCCGCGGGTCGAGCTTGTCGAGCGGCTCATCGCCTTCATCAATGCGGGCCTGCATCCGGTAATCCCCCAGAAAGGCTCCGTCGGCGCGTCCGGCGATCTCGCGCCGCTGGCCCATATGGCCGGCGCCGTCTGCGGGTTTGATGAAGCCGACATGATCTACCAGGGCCGCGTCATGCCGGCTCGCGACGCCATACGCCTCGCGGGCTTCGATCCCGATTTCGAGCTTGGCGCGAAGGATGCATCGGCGCTCATCAACGGCTCGACCACGTCGCTCGCGCTCGGTGCTCTCGCAACCCACGATGCGCGCCGCCTGCTCAAGCAGGCCGACATCGCCATGTGCCTGTCGCTGGAGGCGATGCGCGGCGAGCTGGCGGCCTTCGATCCGCGCGTGCACAAGGCCCGTCCGCATCCCGGGCAAGCCAAGGTCGCCCGTAATCTCCTGCGTATTCTGGACGGCACGAAGCGCTGCTCGCAATCGGCTCGCGACATCGTCTTCCCCGATGAGCCGCGTCAGCCCGGCCAACCCGCAAGCCCGCGCGTGCAGGACGTCTACTCCCTGCGCTGCACGCCGCAGGTCCACGGACCAGTGATCGAGGCGCTGGAATATGTGGAGCGCATCATCGGCACGGAGATGAACTCCGCCACCGACAACCCGCTCATCTTCGACGACGGCCAGGGCGGCTACGTATCCATCTCGGGTGGACACTTCCACGGGCAGTACATGGCGCAGGCCATGGATTTTCTGGCCATCGCCATGGCGGATCTCGGCACGATTTCCGAGCGGCGTCTCGCGCGCCTCGTCGATCCCACCATGTCCTACGGTCTGCCGCGCAACCTGCTCGCGGGCAAGCGCGGCCTCAACACGGGCTTTGCCACCGTGCAGTGCTCCATGTCGGCTCTGGTGATGGAAAACCGCGGGCTCGCCACGCCGGGCTCTGTGGATTCGATCCCCGGCAAGTCCAACGCGGAGGATCACATCTCCAACTCCACCTGGTGCGGGCGCAAGGCGCGCATCATCGTGGAGAACGTGGAGCAGATCGTGGCGGGCGAGTTGCTGATGGCAGCCCAGGCGCTGACGCTGGTCGAGCCGCTCGCGCGCGACTACCCGCTGGGCAAGGGCTCGCGCGCCGCCATGGAAGCGATCCGCGCCGTCATTCCGCCGGCACTCGAGGGCGACCGCTGGTACGCCACCGAGATGCGCCAAGCCCTCGACCTCGTGCGCTCCGGCGCTGTCGTCGAGGCGGTCGAGAGCGCCATCGGCGAGTTGGAGTAAACAAAAAAGGCCCGGTCATCCCGGGCCTTTGACTTTTTGGAAGCGATGCCGATCAGCGGCAGCGGCGAATAGTGCGGTAGACCACATTGCCGTTTGCGCGAACGACGCGTTCGCGGATGGTGCGGCAGCGATCCGCCCGGCGCTGCCAGGCGGGAACGCCGCAGCGGCGAACCGTGCGATACACCACGCGGCCGTTGGGGCGCACGGTGCGGATGCGGCGCGTTACGCAGGCCACATTGTCCACGAGCGATGGTGGCTGAATCTGCTCAGGGCTGAAACGCGCCTGCGCTTCCTGAGGAACGGCGAAGAAGCCGGCACCGAGAGCAAGAGCGAAAGCGGGGAGAATGATGGCGCGCATGGTCCATTCCTTATCGTTGGAGCAGGGGGCTGACGACAACGGTAGGTCTATGGCATGGTTCCTGAAGCCGGAATGAACCTCATGTTGTCACCCGTTACCATTCGCGCTGTTCAGGCCTCGGACGGCGCCGAGCTGGTCACTGCCAATCTCGCCAGCATCGATCTGCACGAGCCCTGGGTGTCGCCCTGCCGCGATCATGCGAGCTTCCTCGGTTACCTCGCTCGCTGCGACGGCGAGCGCTCCATGGGCTTCATCGCACGCGAGCGGGAGAGCGGACGAATCGTTGGTGTCGTCAACCTGAACGAGATTGTGCGCGGCTTCTTTCAAAGCGCCTATATGGGCTATTACGGCATGGCCGGCATGAACGGGCGCGGACTGATGAGGGAAGCGGTGAGCCTCGTGGTCACGCACGCCTTCCGCAGCCTCGGGCTGCATCGGGTGGAGGCGAACATTCAACCCAGCAACCAACCCTCCCGCGCCCTCGTGCAGCGCCTCGGCTTCCGCCAGGAGGGCTTCTCGCCGCGGTACCTGAAGATCAACGGCGAGTGGCGCGATCACGAGCGCTGGGCGGTGCTGGTGGACGAGTGGAAAGGCTAATCGCCTTAAGTGACGGGGGCGAGCTTCTTTTGAAGGAAGAAGCGGTTGTTGCCCACAGGATAGTCCTTGAGCTCACCGAAGACCTCATAACCCAGACGTTGGTAGAGCGGGAGCGCGTGCGGATTGAGCGTGTCGAGCCAAGCCGCGTGACAGCCGCGCCGTCTTGCTTCCTCTTCAGCCATGGCGATGAGCTGTGTGGCGAGACCCATGCCGCGCAATGCGTCGGGCACGAAGAGCAAGTTGATCGCGAGCCACCCGCCGGACGTGCGGCCGCAGAGGCCTCCGACCGGCTCATGGGTGTCGGGATCATGGATGGCGATGGCAAGATCCTGGCCTGACGGATGGTCGGGGAACAGACCCGCGTTGAACCTACGAATGCCTTCGACAGCGACTTTCTGAATTGCGGAATCGTCCTCGACGAATGCGAGTGTCGGCGCTTGTGCCATTGAGTGAACCTTACGCAGCAATCTGCTTGACGGCCGCGAGCAGCACGCGGGCAGCCGCATCCGCATCCTCGATGGTGATCGACTCCGCCGGGTTGTGGCTGATGCCACCCTTGCAGCGTACGAAGAGCATGGCGGAGGGGCAGAGATTGGCTATCGCCACCGCGTCGTGGCCTGCTCCGGAGGACAGATGAAGCGGCTCAATCCCAAGGCTCCGCACGGCAGCCTCTAACTGCTCGATCAGGCCTTTATCCATGGGCGTCGCGGGCGAATCCATGAACGGCTCGATGACGAGTTCGACACCGCGCCTCTGGGCCGCCGCCTGACACTCGGCCATGATGTCCTGCACCATGGCCTCGCGCACCGCATCGTCCGGCGCACGGGCATCGAGGGTAAAGTCGACGCGCGCAGGAATGACGTTGATCGCGCCGGGCTGCACCTGCGCGACGCCCACGGTCGCCACCGTGTCGGTGCGTGTGGAGCCGGCGCGCTCCACGATGCCGATCATCTCGCCCACCGCCGCCAATGCATCGCGGCGCATATTCATCGGTACGGTGCCTGCATGGCCCGCCTCGCCGATCACGTAAGCGCGGGCCCGGGTGATGCCGTTGATGGCGGACACGATGCCGACCGGCAGGTCCTTCGCCTCGAGCTGCGGCCCCTGTTCGATATGAACTTCGAGATAGCCACGATAGCGCGCCGGGTCGCGGGCGAGTGCCGCAGCACCCTCAGGATCGCCCCCGAAGGCGATCAGCGCATCGCGCAGCGCGATGCCGTCCTGGTCCCGGCCGTCGAGCCATGCCGAGTTGAAGCGGCCGGCAAGCGCTTGAGAGGTGGAGAGATTGGTTGGGAAACGCACATTCTCCTCGTCGCCGAAGGCCACGATCTCAATGGGGCAGGAAGGCGTGATCCCTTGCTGCCGCAGAGCCTCGACCACGGCAATGCCGAGCACGACCCCAAGATTACCGTCATAGCGCCCGGCATCGACCACGGAATCGATATGCGAGCCGATGAGAAGGGCGGGAGCGTTAGGATCAGTTCCTTCGATGCGTCCGATCACTGATCCGAGCGCGTCGATATGCGCATCGAGCCCTGCGGCCTGCATCATGCCTAGCGTCGCTTCGGCGGCCTTGCGATGAGCGGTGGATAGATAGAGCCGCGTGATGCGGCCGGGCTCGTCCGTGTGCTGGGCGAGATCCTCGATCATCGCCATCACACGGCGGCCGAGGGTGAGATCGGTGGCGTTTGTCATAGGCCTGAGAGTTTCAGGAACCGGACCGCTTCGCAAGAGGATGCGGGCTTATCCTCGAAAGCATTCACCGTCTGGTTCATCGAGAAACCTCATCCTGAGGAGGCGCGTGAGCGCCGTCTCGAAGGAGATTCCAGAGAGCACTGGATCCTCCTTCGAGACGCAGACTGCGTCTGCTCCTCAGGATGAGGTGGCGTTTGTGAGAGGCCGTATCAGGCCGCGACGCCGAGCTTCTTCTGCAGGCTCGTGGACGAGGTGGTGTATTGGAACAGGAGCTTCTTCTCCGGGTACACGTAGCGGTGCACTTTCTGCGCCGCCAGCGCGCCCTCGTGGAAGCCGGAGAGGATGAGCTTCAGCTTGCCCGGATAGGTGTTGATGTCGCCGATGGCGAAGATGCCGGGCACGTTGGTCTCGAACTTCTCCGTATCGACCGGGACGAGGTTCTCGTGCAGGTTCAGGCCCCAATCGGCGATGGGCCCGAGCTTCATGGTGAGCCCGAAGAAGGGCAGCATCACGTCGCAATCGACAAGGTGTTCCGAGCCGTCATCCTTGCGGATCACGGCGCCTTCCAGCACGTGGTTGTCACCCTTGAGCGCGCTCACCTGACCGAGGTGAAGGTCCATATCACCGGCAGCGACGAGCGAGCGCATCTTCTCGACCGTGTGGGGCGCGGCCCGGAAGGCGTCGCGGCGGTGGAGCAGGGTGAGGCGCTTGGCGATGGGCTGCAGGTTCACGGTCCAGTCGAGCGCGGAATCGCCGCCGCCGACGATCAACACCTTCTTGTTGCGGAACATCTCCATCTTGCGCACGGCGTAGAACACGCTCGTGCCCTCGTAAGCCTCGATGTTGTCGATCGGGGGCTTCTTGGGCTGGAACGAGCCTCCGCCAGCCGCGATGATCACCGACTTGCAGACGAAGGTGGTGCCGTTCTCCGAGGTCTTGACCCGGAACAGGGGCGCCTCGGGCGTGCCGATGGATTCCAGGCTCTCCACCATCTCGTTGAGGTGGAAGGTGGGGTTGAACGGCTCGACCTGCGCCATCAGGTTGTCGACGAGGCCCTGACCGGTCACCATCGGGAAGCCCGGAATGTCGTAGATCGGCTTCTCAGGGTAAAGCTCGGCGCACTGCCCGCCCACTTTCGGCAGGATGTCGATGAGGTGGCATTTAATATCGAGGAGGCCCAGTTCGAACACGGCGAACAGGCCCACGGGCCCGGCACCGATGATGACGACGTCCGTTTCGATATGGTCGGTCATAAACAGGCTCCTTCGAGAGGCCTTTTCGAAAGCACGGCCTCTCCGTCTTGGCAATGTGACAGGCTGGCAATCAAGCGCCGGTTGGCGCCAGGGTGACTTCCAAGCCGTCGAGTTCGGGGGTCCACAGGATCTGGCAGGACAGGCGGGAACTGGGCTTCGTCACCACGGTGTCGAGCTGGTCCTCTTCCTCCTCCGTGGGAGGAAAGAGCTTGTCCAGCCAATCCTCAGCCACGAAGACATGGCAGGTGGCGCATTCGCAGGCTCCGCCGCACAGGCCCTCGATGGGCAAGCCCCAATCCCGGATGATCTCCATGACCCGCCAGCCCTCGATCGCCTCAAGGGTGTGGCGCTGGCCGGCCCGGTCGGTCACATGGATGACGCCCATGAAGCGGGATTTCCTTTGCGCGAATTCTGGGATGGGGCGCAGGAGGGTGCGCCGGATGGGCTGGATATCGGACTTTCAGTCCGCTCCGTCAATGGTTTAAGGCCCTGTTTGTTTCCGGCTTAGACCCCCAGGGTGTCCGCCCTCAGGGCCTCGTTCGCCATGAGCTCGGCCATGGAGCCCTGAAAGCGGATTTCGCCGCGCTCAATGACGCAGGCCCGGTCGCTGATGCCTGCCGCGAAGGCCCAGTTCTGCTCGGAGAGCAGCACGGCCACGCCTTCCGCTTTCATGGCCCGGATCGCCTCGGCCATCATCTGGACGATCACCGGGGCGATCCCCTCTGAGGGCTCGTCGAGTAGGATCGCGTCTGGGTTGCCCATGAGGGTGCGGGCAATCGCCAGCATCTGCTGCTCGCCGCCGGACATCTGGTTGCCGCGCCGCCCGCGCATCTCGGCCAGGTTCGGAAAGAGCCGGAAGACCCGCTCGGGCGTCCAGGGCGAGCGGCCGGCGGCGGCCGGCCGGCGTCCCGTCTCCAGGTTTTCCTCGACCGTGAGATCGGTGAAGATGCGCCGGTCTTCGGGCACATAGCCGAGGCCCAGCCGGGCGATCTTGTAGGTGGGCAGCCTGCCTAGGGATTGTCCTTTGAACGTGGCCTGCCTGGCCGAGGCCGAAACCAGCCCCATTATCGCCTTCAGGGTGGTGGTCTTGCCGGCCCCGTTGCGGCCCACCAGAGCCATCACCTCGCCAGGGTGAAGCCGGAAGGTGAGATCGAACAGCACCTGGGCGCGGCCGTAGAAGGCGCTGAGATTCCAAACTTCGAGAAGCGGCGTGCTCATGCAGGGCTCATCCCTTTCAGGGGCTCCAGAGCGCGCGCGTCGCCCAGATAGGCGCGCTTGACCTGCTCGTCCTGCCGGACCTCGTCCGGGGCGCCTGAGGCGATGATCTGACCGCGCAGGAGCACCAGTACCCGGGCCGCATGGCCGAAGACCACATCCATGTCGTGCTCGGTGAACAGGACGCCGATGCCCTGGGATTCGGCGATGGAGGCGGTGAGGTCCATCAGCGCCGCCCGCTCGCGCGGCGCCATGCCGGCGGTGGGCTCGTCCATGAGGAGCAGCTTGGGCTGGCCGGCAAGCGCGATGGCGAGCTCCACCCGCTTCACATCGCCATAGGCGAGCGCCGAGCAGGGCACATCCGCCGCCTCCGCCATGCCGACCCGCGAGAGCATCTCGACGGCCTTGTCGCGATGGCGTTCGCGGGCTGGGGTCCATAGGCCATGGCTCTGCCGGTTGCAACTGATCAGCGCCATCTGGACGTTCTCGGCAGCAGACATGGACAGGAAGGTCTGCGCCACCTGGAAGGTGCGCCCCACGCCGCGGCGGAAGCGCTTCTGCGGCGAGGCATGGGTGATGTTCTGCCCATCGAGCAGCACCTGGCCACGGTCGGGCCGCAGCTGGCCGCCGACCATGTTGAACACGGTGGATTTGCCGGCGCCGTTGGGACCGATGATCGCCAGCATCTCGCCGCGCGCGACCGTGAAGGTCACGTCGCGCGCCGCCACCACGCCGCCGAAGGACTTGTGCAGGCCGTTGACAGTAAGAAGCGTCATGCCCGCGCCCCCCACCAATCCCGGACGGTGCCGACGAGACCGCGCGGGAAGATGAGCACCATGGCGATGATGCTCAGGCCCAGCAGCAGCCGCCAGAGCGGTGTGAGCGGCATGATCCAGTCGCGCAGGCCATGCAAGGCCGCGGCACCCACGAGCGGTCCCATCACGGTCTGAATGCCGCCGAGCAGCAGCATCGTGAGCGCGTCTACGGAGGCGGAGATGCCAAGCAGACTTGGATCCACCGAGCCACGGGAAAACGCATAGATGCCGCCGGCGAGGCCAGCTGCGGCGCCGGCGATCATGAAGGCAAGCCAGCGGTGCTGGCGAACTTTCAGCCCGATGGCCTCAGCACGAGCCTCCGAGTCGCGGGCCGCTCGCAAGGAATAGCCGAAGGGCGCATCGATGATGCGCTTGAGAAGCAGCACCGTGACGACGGTCAGTGCAGCGGTCAGGAGGTAGTAGGGGATCGGCCCGCTCGCCCAGGCCGAGGGCCAGACGCCGACGATACCGTTGTCGCCGCCGGTGACCTCCACCCACTGGAACGCCACCGCATAGAGGATCTGGGCTGCGGCCAGCGTCATCATGGCGAGGTAGATGCCGGACAGGCGCACCACGAAGGCACCGACCAGGCCCGCGCCAAGGGCCGCAAGGGCAAGCCCGAGAGGCAGCGTCGCCTCCATCGAGACCCCGTACCATTTGACCGCGAGCGCCGCCCCATAGGCGCCAAGCCCGAAGAAGGCCGCATGGCCGAAGCTCACGACACCGCCGACGCCGATGAGGAGCTGCAGGCTGAAGGCGAAGAGCGCAAAGATCAGGATCTCGGTGGCGACCTTCAGAAGATACGCATCCGCCACCAGGGGGAAGGCGGCGAGAACGGCGATCACGACCAGCAGGATGAAGTGACGGCCGGGCAGTGGAGAGCGGCTTGCAATGCCCACCGCATGGGTTCCGCCGACGATCTCGGCCCTGCCGAAGAAGCCGTGCGGCCGGATCGCCAGCACCACGGCCATGAGGAGGAAGACGACGACGAGGGTGCTCTTCGGAAAGATCAGGATGCCGAAAGCCTGCAATTGCCCGATGATGAGCGCAGCGAGAAAGGCACCGGGCACGCTGCCCATGCCGCCGACCACCGTGACGACGAAGGCCTCGGCGATGATCGATAGGTCCATGCCTGTATTCGCAGACACCCGGGGGATCTGCAGCGCGCCGCCGAGGCCGGCGAGGAACGCGCCCAGAAACAGCGTGCCGGTGAACAGCAGGGCCTGATTGACACCGAGCGATGCCACCATGTCGCGATCCTGCGTGGCCGCGCGCACCAGAACGCCGAAGCGCGTCTTGCGCAGGAGCAGCCACACAAGGCCGAGCACGATGGGGCCGGCGGCGATCAGCACCAGTTCGTAGGACGGAAAGCGCCGTCCGAGGATCTCGACCGGCGCGCGCAGGCCCGGTGCGCGCGGCCCGAGAATGTCCTGCGGGCCGAAGACCTGCACGACGAGATCCTGCACCACGAGCACGACACCGAAGGTGGCGAGCAGCTGGAAGAGTTCCGGCGCGCCGTAGATGCGGCGCAGGAGCAGGACCTCGATGATGACGCCGATGAGTCCGACAATGATCGCCGAGGCCAGGATGCCGGCCCAGAAGGTGACGGGCCCGAAGGAGAGTTCAAGCAGCCGCGGTACCAGAGTCGCGGCCGTGTAGGCGCCGATCATGTAGAGCGAACCGTGCGCGAAGTTCACGATCCGCGTGACGCCGAAGACGATCGTCAGACCGCAGGCGGTGATGAAGAGCGAGGAGGCGCTGGACAGGCCGCTGAGGGCCTGAACGGCGAGGAAGGCGGGGTCCATGTTTCACCCTCCCCTTGAGGGGGAGGGTCGGCCATCAGGCCGGGGTGGGGTGGGAAGCGCGACGGCTTCTGATTGAGGCGAGCCATACAAGGCTGCGTAAATGGTATCGAGAACGCCGTTCATATTTTCGGTAAGCTCGGCGTTCCAGAAGCGGACCACGCGGTAGCCTTCGCTTTCGAGCCATCGGGTTCGATGTTCATCTTTGATGGCGACATCATCTTGTGAATGATGACCGCCATCAAGCTCAATGATGAGGCGTGCTTTCAGGCAGGCGAAGTCGGCAACGTAGGGGCCGATCGGCACTTGGCGGCGGAAGTGACTGCCGTAGACGGAGATATTCTTCAGGGCGCGCCAGAGGGCCTGCTCCGGATCGGTGGCATTCGAGCGAAGCTGTTTTGCTCTCTCACGTCTGAAGCGGTTAATGTTCGACATGCCTGGTTTTCTGTTGTGGTGCCACCCCACCCCGACCTACGGTCGACCCTCCCCCTCGAGGGGAGGGTGAAGGCGAGTCAATCCTTCCGAACCGCCTTCACCTCGGCCTCCGTCGGCATGAACGAGGCGCCGTCCTTGTAGGTCCAGTCCGTCATGCCCCCACTGGCAGCCTTCAGCACGAGCTTGCCGACCCAGGCGCCCATGGTGGACTGGTTGTCGATGCCGCGCATGGTGACGGGGCCGATGACCGTGTCGAACTTCGCATCCTCAAGCGCCTTGATGATCGCTTCCGTCTCGGTGGAGCCGGCACGTTCGATGGCATCGCGGATCATGGTCATGACCATGTAGCCGAGCAGCGAGCCGAGGCGCGGCGTGTCGTTGTACTTGGCGCGGTAGGCGTCGATGAAGGCCTTGTGCTTCGGCTCCTTGATCTCATCCCAGGGATATCCGGTCACGGTCCAGCCCTCGGGCACCTCGTCCTTGAGCGGCAGGAGCCATTCGGGCTCGCCGGTGAGAAGCGAGAGAACGGTCGCGTTCTCGAAAAGCCCGCGGGTGTTGCCCTCGCGGACGAATTGGGTGAGGTCGGGACCGAAGAGCACGTTGAAGATGCCGTCGGGCTTAGCCTGTTCGATGGCGGACGCCGTGGCGCCTGCCTCGATCTTGCCGAGCGCCGGGTATTGCTCGGTGACGATCTGGGCGCCGGGTACCCGCTCCTGGATCAGGCGCTTGAAGACGGCTGCGGCCGATTGGCCGTACTCGTAGTTCGGCGCCACGATGGCCCAGCGCTTGGCCCCGGAGGCTTTCGCCTGGTCCACCAACATGCCGACCTGCATGAAGTTGTTGGGCCGGATGCGGAAGGTGTAGCGATTTCCTTGAGCCATCGTCACGGCGTCGGTGAGCGGCTCGGCGGCAATGTAAACGATTTTCTTCTGGTTGGCGTAGTCGGCCATGGCGACGCCGACATTGGACAGGAACGAGCCGAACAGCAGGGAGACGCCCTCGCGGCTCACGAGCTCGTCCGCCACGCGGGTGGCACTGCCCGTGGTGGCGCCGTCGTCGCGGGAGACAATCTCGATCTTGCGGCCCAGCACGCCGCCCTTGGCGTTGATCTCGTCCAGGGCCATCTGCCAGCCGTTGCGGTAGGGCACCGTAAAAGCCGCCCACTGCGCATAGGAGTTCAGCTCGCCGATCTTGATCGGGGCCTGCTGCGCCTGAGCCGCCGGTGCCCCAAGGGCAAGCGCCGCTCCAAGAGCCAGCCAACGAATCGCTGATGTTGTCGCCATCACGGCATCCCTTCCATCGAGAATGTGCGAGGATTTAGGGCCAACCGGGCCGAGAAGAAAGATACAAACTGCCAAGGTTCATCGAATCCTGCCTTGCTTCCGCCCGGGGGAGGATGACACATTCGCCGTCCTTTCCGTTCCCTCATATGGCAGATCCATGCTCCTCGACCGCGATCCCGCCCATGCCTTCATGCCCTATCCGGCCGTTCCGGTTCCTCATGCGCCGACAGGGCCGCTGTCCGGCCTGACCTTTGCCGCCAAGGATCTGTTCGATGTAGCGGGCTATCCGACGAGCGCGGGGTCGCCTCACATGCTGGCCATGTCCGGCATCAGGACCCGCACCGCACCTACCGTCCAGAAGCTGCTCGATGCCGGTGCGCGGCTCGTGGGCAAGACGATCACCGATGAGCTCGCCTTCTCCATGAGCGGCAAGAACGCCCATTTCGGCACGCCAGTGAATGGCGGCGCGCCCGACCGCATCCCCGGCGGCTCGTCCTCGGGCTCGGCGGCGGCCGTCTCGAACGGCTTGTGTGACTTCGCGCTCGGCACCGATACGGGTGGGTCCGTGCGGGCGCCGGCTAACCATTGCGGCCTCTTCGGCATCCGGCCGACCCATGCGCGGGTGAGCCTCGAACTCTGCCACGATCTCGCCCCCTCCTTCGATACCTGCGGCTACTTCACCCGCGACGGCGCCACCTTCGAGCGGGTGGGCGCGGTGCTGCTGGGCGAGGACACGACGCCTCTGCCGCAGAAAGCCAGAGTGCTCCTGGCGCGGGATGCCTTCGGGTTGCTGCACAAAGAAGTGCGGGACGCGCTCGCGCCGGCCCGGCGCAGGGCCGTGACTGTGCTTGGCGAGCCAGATGAGGTCGATGTGGCCACGGAGGGCTTCACGGCGCTCTACTGGGCCATGCGCTATATCCAGAGCCGGGAAGCCTGGACGGTCGATGGACCGATGATCGAGCGCTACAATCCACCCCTCGGCGCCGGCGTGGCCGACCGGTTCGAATTCTCCAGGGCCGTGACCGATAGCCAGGTCGCTGAGGCCCAGGTGATTCGCGCCGCGTTCCGCAAGCGGTTCGGCGCCCTGCTCGACGGTGCCGTGCTGATCCTGCCCACCATGCCCGACATCGCGCCGCTTCTCACCGAGAGCGACGAGTCGCTGAACGATTACCGCAACAACGCCCTGAACCTGCTCTGCCTGTCGGTGCTATCCGGCCTGCCGCAGGTGTCGATCCCGCTCGCCTCCCGATCAGGCGCTCCGCTGGGGCTGTCGCTGATGGGGCCTGCCGGGTCGGACCTGAGCCTCGTGCGGCTGGCGCGGCGCATCGCCGAGAGCGCATAGCTGACGGGACCCATCGGACGCCGCCGGAGTTACCGGCACAGCGAGAGCACATCACAAGCCTATAAGGGGAAGCCATGACCCATCCAGCCGTTCACCCGGAGACGCCGCATGTGGCGGTGGCCAGCGCCTGCGTGCTGGGAGAGGGACCGGTGTGGGACCACCGCTCGAACATCCTGTTCTGGGTCGACATCAAGAACCCCGGGGTGTGGCGCTACCGGCCGGAGACGAAGGAGCATTTCCGTGTCGATGCGCCCGAGCGGATCGGCTTCATCGCCCTGACGCCTGACGAGGATGTGGTGGTCGCCGGCTTTAAATCGGGCCTCGCCCGATTCAACCTTAAGACCGGCGCAGTCGAACCCCTCGTGTCGCCCGACAAGGACAAGCCGAGCAACCGCATCAACGACGGCCATGTGGGCCCGGACGGGGCGATCTATTTCGGCACCATGGACGACGAGGAGGCGAATGCCTCGGGGGCGTTCTGGCGCTGGGACGGCAAGGAGCTGACCCAGTTCCATTCCGGCATCGTGGTGACCAACGGTCCGGCCTTCAGCCATGACGGGAAGAGGATTTACGCGACGGACACGACGGGTCAGACGATCTATACGCTCGATGCCGGCGAGGGCGCCATCGGCGAGCCGCGTCCCTTCACCCGCTTCGAGCAGAGCTGGGGCCATCCGGACGGCATGGCGGTCGATGCGGAAGGCTATGTGTGGGTCTGCCATTGGGGCGCCTCGCGCATCACGCGGTTTGCTCCCGACGGTTCGGTGGAGCGCACCGTGTCGGTGCCGACCGCACAGGTGACGAAATGCGCCTTCGGCGGGCCTGATCTCACCACGCTCTACATCACCACCGCGGCCATCGGCCGGGATCCGCATATCGACGTGATGGCGGGCCATCTCTTCAAAGTGGAGACCGGCGGCATCCGCGGGCTGAAGACCAACATCTTCGAAGGATAAGCACCATGAGCATCGAGCGGTTCGGCTCACTCAACGGGCAGGATGTCCTGCAGGTCTCGCTCACAGGTCCTGACGGCATGGAGATGAAGGTCCTGACCTGGGGCGCCGTGGTGCGTGATCTCGTCGTGCCCGCTGTGGCAGGCCAGCAGCGCGTGGTGCTCGGGCTCAACTCCGTCGAGGATTACGTTGCTCATTCCCCCTATTTCGGCGCCATTGTCGGACGCCACGCCAACCGCATCGGAGGCGCGTGCTTCACCCTGAACGGGGAGACCTATCGGCTCGACGCCAACGAGGGCCGCAACCAGCTGCATGGCGGCGGCATGGGTTTCGGTACGCGGCTCTGGAGTCTTGTCGACCACAGCGCCGCCAGCGTGACCTTGAGCCTCGTGTCGGAGGATGGCGACATGGGGTATCCAGGGCGGCTCGTGGCCACCTGCACCTACACGCTCCTGCCCTCATGCGGCTTGCGGATTGTACTGGAGGCCACTTGCGACCAGCCGACTCCGGTCAACCTCACCACCCACGGCTACTTCAATCTCGATGGCAGCGCGGATATCCTCGCCCACCACCTGATGATCGCAGCCGACTACACGACGCCGACCCGTCCCGATCTCATCCCGACCGGAGAGATCCGGCGCGTGGCGAACACCGGCTACGACTTTACCACCCTGAGGCCCATCGGGGCGGCCGAGTTCATGCAGGAGCGCATCCTCTACGACATCAACTACGTGCTTCACGGCCCCTATGGAGAACTTCGACATGCCGCGACTCTGGCATCGCTCAAGAGTGGGGTCTCCATGGAGCTCTGGACCACGGAGCCGGGCGTTCAGTTCTACGACGGGCACCTGATGGACATGCCGGTGCAAGGCCTGGGCGGAGCCAAGTATGGCCGGCATGGAGGGCTCTGCCTGGAGCCGCAGCGCTTCCCTGATAGCCCCAATAAAGCCCATTTTCCGTCGTCTCTTTTGATGCCAGGACAGGTGTCTCGCCAGGTCAGCGAGTTGAGGTTCGCTCGCTGATGAAGGGAACTTTGCTCATGGGTGCGGGTTCTTCTTTGTAGGCGTTGCGTTTCCAGACAAACACAAACAGTAGGGGAGGGCGCCCATGCCGGTGCTCGATGCGAAAGCCTTGGAAATCGACCCCAAGGGAATGATTTTTCTCAAGAGCATCCTGCGCCCGCCTGTCTCTTCCGAGGTAACCCCAAAGGATAAGCCCCGCATCAGTCGCATCCGGCTGCACATGCCGCGACGGGTGCGCGAAGCCGTCACTGGAACGGCGTGACGGGCCCGCTCGAGCCCGCCACCTTTCTCACTCAAGCATCTGCACCCGCAGAGACAAGTCCACGCTTAGCCAGGAGAGCGTCTGCCGTGGGGAGACGTCCGCGGAAGGCCGTGTAGGCCTCGGCCGGATCGCGCAGGTTGCCGGCGGAGTAGATGAAGCGCTTCAGCTTGTCGGCCATGTCCCGGTTGAAGGCATCGCCCGTCTCCTCGAAGGCCGTGAAGGCATCGGCATCCAGCACCTCCGACCAGAGATAGCTGTAATAGCCCGACGAATAGCCATCACCCGAGAACACGTGGGTGAAATGCGGTGTGCGGTGGCGCATGATGATCTCGCGCGGCATGCCGATCTTCTGCAAGGTCTCCGCCTCGAAGGCTGACGCGTCGAGGTTGCTCAAATCCTTGCGGCGGTGCAGTTCGAGATCGACGAAAGCCGAGGCAAGGAATTCCACTGTGGCGAAGCCCTGGTTGAAGTTGCGCGCCGCCATGAGGCGCTCAAGCAGTTCTTCCGGAATCGGCTCGCCGGTCCGGTAATGGGTCGCGTAGCGGCGAAGGATCTCGGGCTGCGAGAGCCAATGCTCGTAGAGCTGCGAGGGCAACTCCACGAAATCCGTCGACACGGCCGTTCCCGCAAGCAGCGGATAAGTGACGTTTGAGAGGAGGCCGTGCAGGCCATGGCCGAATTCGTGGAACAGGGTGCGTGCATCGTCGAAGCTGAGGAGCGACGGCTCGCCCGCACCGCCTTTCGCGAAGTTCATCACGTTGACAATGATCGGGCGAATGTCGCCGGTGAGCTTCTCCTGCGAGCGGAAGGCGCTCATCCAGGCGCCGCTGCGCTTCGACGGGCGGGCGAAGTAATCGCCGATGAAGGTACCCACTTGGCGACCCTCCGCATCCGTCACCTGCCAGGCGCGGATGTCGGGATGATATTTGGGGAAATCCTTCAACTCCTGGAAGCTCAGGCCGAAGAGCCGGTGGGCGGTCTCGAACGAGGCCTCGATGATGCGGTCGAGCTGGAAGTAGGGCTTGATGATCGCTTCATCGAGATTGTGCCGCGCCATGCGAACCTGATCGGCGTAATAGCGCCAATCCCACGGCTCGATGGCAATGTTGTCGCCGATGGATTGTGCCTGCACCTGCAGGTCGTTGCGCTCCTCCTCGGCACGAGCGCGGGCTGGTTTCCACACGTCGTTCAGGAGCTTCTGCACGTTGTCAGGCGTCTTCGCCATCGTGTCAGCGAGCTTGAAGTCGGCGAAGGTCTCGTAGCCGAGAAGCTTCGCCCGCTCGGCGCGCAGGGCTGCCGTTTCAGCGATGATGGCCTTGTTGTCGGTCGCATTGCCATTGTCGCCGCGTGCGGCCCAGGCCTTGAAGGCCTGCTCGCGCAGGTCGCGCCGCTTGGAGAATTGCAGGAACGGCTCGATGCTCGAGCGTGAGAGCGTGATGACGTGTTTGCCCTTCAAACCCCGCTCTTCGGCAGCCTGCGCAGCGGCTTCGCGCAGGAAAGAGGGCAACCCTTCGAGATCCGCCTCGCCGTCGAGGACGAGCTGATAGGATTTCTCGTCCGCCAAAACGTTTTGCGAGAATTGCGTGCCGAGGCTCGCGAGCCGCTCGGTAATGGCAGCCAACCGCTTCTTGTCTTCAAATCCGAGCTTGGCGCCGGCGCGCACGAAGATGGTGTGATAGCGATCAAGAACGCGCTTCTGCTCAGGTGTGAGGCCTAGGCTCTCGCCTTTCTCGTAGAGCGCAGCCACGCGCCGGTAGAGCGCCTCGTTCATGAAGATGCTGTTGCGGTGCTTGGCGAGAACCGGCGCCATCTCGCGCTCGATCGCCTGGATCGCGTCGTTGGTGTGCGAGCCGGCGAGGTTGAAGAACACACCGCCCACTGTCTTGAGCGTCCGGCCGCTGCGCTCCAGGGCCTCGATGGTGTTGGCGAAGGTGGGGACGTCAGTACTGTCCGCAATGGCGGCGATCTGCGCCTGCTGCTCGGCCAGCGCCGTGTCGAAGGCCGGCCTGTAATGCTCCGGCGCGATGCTCTCGAAAGGCGGAAGACCGAACGGGGTCGTCCATCGCGTGAGAAGGGGATTGCCTGCGAGAGCCGCGTCTGAAGCCGTCATGATCGCTCCTGCCTATTCATCTGAAGATGAGAAGTCTTAGTCGGGTCAGCCATCCACGGAAAGGGGCTTCGAGTCCGACGCAGCCCGGCTGCCGGCAAGGTGGCGCTGCAGAAAGGCCAGCGCCCTGCGGGTCGCATCCTCTTCCGCCGCGCCCCTGAAGCCGTGGCCCTGGCCAGGGTAGACCTTCACCTCGTGCGGCACGTTCTGCTGGCGCAGCAGGGCTTCCACCGCATAGGCGTTGGCTACCGGCACGATGGGGTCGGACGCGCCGTGCAGCACCAGGGTCGGCGGCAGGCGCGAGGTGGTGGCGATCGCACCTTGCGGAAGGGGGCCGAAATAGTTCACCAGCGCCTTCACGCGCGGATCGGTGCTCGACACGGCGAGCCCCAAGGCGGCGCCCAGGGAGATGCCCACGATGCCGATGCGGCCAGCATCCGCACCTGGATGATTCGCCGCAAAGCTGAGGGCATCCTGGACCGTGCTCATCCACGGCATGAAGTTCTGAAACAGGGTGCTGAACGACGCCCGCTTCTCGCCCGTGCGGTCGAGATAGTGAACCAGGTGAACCTGATAGCCGGCCGCCGCCACGGTGCGGGCCGCCTCGCGATACTGGCTGTTATAGCTCAGGCCGTCGGCGCCGTGCAGCATGAGGAGCGTGGGGCGGGGCGAAGGGCCGGATCCTTGGAAGGTCTCGACGGCAATGGCCTTGCCGCCGCTCTTGAACGCGTTGCGCTGTGCGGTAACAGACATCGAGAGGGACTTGTCCTGTTGGGCCTGTGCGGTGGAAGAGGCAACAAGGGCTGCCCCGATGAGAAGGTTGCGTCTGGTGATCGACATGGGAGATTGAAGCCGCTCGGCGGGAATTTTGTGCCCTTGAGATGGGGGCGCCTGCCTGAGGCTTGCAGATGGCAAAAGGTCCCATGATTTCGAACGGACAAGCTTTCGGCCAAGGTTGGAGGATCGTTTCAGGCTTGAGCACGTTGTTTGCAGGCCAGCGGGATCGTCTCGCCGGCCTGTAGAGATCACCTGAATGCGTCCCGCGCCTACACCCGTGCCTCCTCCGGAGACGGAGATTCAGCCCCCAGGCGTCCCGGGGCTTTCCGGCCTGTTGACCCTGGCCGTAGGCGTTGTGGTGCTGGCCGCACTCTATGTCGGGCGGGAGGTGTTCCTGCCCGTCGTGCTCGCCATCCTGCTGGCGTTCGTGCTTGCTCCGTTCGTCGAGCTGCTGCGCCGATGGCGCATGGGCCGGGTGCCGGCCGTCATCATCGCGGTGCTGGTCGCCCTCGGGATCATCGTGTCCCTGGCCACCGTCATCGGGTTCCAGGTCGCCGGTCTGGCAACCGACCTGCCGCGCTATCAGAGCACCATCGAGAACAAGATCGGCCACCTGCGCGAGGGTTCACTCGGCAAGCTGCCAGCGCTCCTGAAGGATTTCGGTCGCCGCTTCGACCAGGCTGTGGCGGAGCCCCCGCCGGAGCAGCAGGCGCCAGCGCCTTCGAATCCCGCCACGCCTCCGCCACCCGAGGAGCCGAAGCCTCTCCCGGTGGAGGTGCACGAGCCGGATCCGACACCGGCTCAGGTTGCCCGGAACGTGCTTCTGCCCCTGCTTGAGCCTTTGGCCACCATGGGCATCGTGTTCGTGGTGCTGGTCTTCATCCTCATGCAGCGGGAAGACTTGCGTGACCGGATGATTCGCCTGTTCGGAGCGAGCGACCTGCATCGCGCCACAGCCGCCATGGACGATGCCGCCCGTCGCCTCAGCCGGTACTTCCTGACCCAGCTGGCGCTGAACGCGTCCTTCGGGGTCGTGGCCGCGGCCGGTCTCTGGCTGATCGGGGTGCCGAGCCCGATCCTGTGGGGTGTTTTCGCGGCCCTCATGCGCTTCGTGCCTTACATCGGCTCTTTCCTCGCGGCCGTGCCGCCGATCCTCCTCGCCGCTTCCGTCGATCCCGGCTGGTCCATGGCTCTCATGACACTCGCGCTCTACGCCATTGGCGAGCCCCTGATGGGTCATGTGGTGGAGCCCATCGTCTATGGGCAGAGCACGGGCCTTTCACCCTTTGCCGTCGTCATCTCGGCTATTTTCTGGACCTGGATCTGGGGACCGGTCGGCCTGTTGATCGCAACGCCCCTGACCCTCTGCCTCGTGGTGCTGGGACGACATGTGGAGCGGCTTGAGTTCCTCGATGTGCTGCTCGGCGACCGGCCTGCCCTGACGCCGGCCGAGAACCTCTATCAGCGCATGCTCGCAGGCGATCCGGATGAAGCCTTGGAATCGGCCGAACTGCTCCTGAAGGAGCGTTCGCTGACGTCCTATTACGATGAGGTTGCGCTGCGGGGCCTCCAGCTTGCCGCCAACGATGCGACGCGCGGCGTTCTCACCCATCGCCAGCTCGATCAGGTCAGGGACGTGATCCGCGCCCTTGTGCAGGATCTGGGCGGTCACGACGATGTGGAACCCGAGCCGGAGGACACCGAGGACGAGCCCGTTGCTGCTCCTGCCAGCGAAAAGCCTGCGAACAAGGATCCGGCCGTACCCGAGGTCATGCCGGAAGAGAGCCGGATTCCAGAGGCCTGGAGGGCGGAGGGAGCGGTGCTGTGCGTTGCAGGCCGCGGACCTCTCGACGAGGCAGCATCGGAGATGCTCGCGCAGCTCCTGAGCAAGCACGGGCTCGGCATACGCGTGGTGCCGCACGAGGCCGTGTCGCGCCGGCAGATCTTCAACCTGGACATGAGCGGCGTGCAGATGGTGTGCATCAGCTATCTGGAGATCAGCGGCACGCCGGCCCATCTGCGCTACCTGCTGCGGCGGCTGAAGCAAAAAGCCAAGGCTCCGACCCTTGTCGGCCTCTGGCCTGCGGAGGATGCGGTACTGAAGAGCGAGACGATGCGCACCCAACTCGGCGCCAACTACTACGTCTCGTCCTTGCGCGATGCGGTGGTGCAGTGCCTGAAGGTGGCCACCGGTGAGGAGAAGCTGCCGGATCCGGCCAATTCATCGAGCGTGAATGAAGCAACGGCAGCCAAACGGCTGCCGTTGCCTGCATGACTTTTTTAGGCCGCTTCTTCCTTCAGGAAGTTCTCGGCGTAGTGGCAGGCGACCTGCCGTCCGTCGAGCTCCCGCAGGGCTGGACGTTCCACCTTGCAGCGCTCGGTCACATAGGGGCAGCGGGTGGAGAACACGCAGCCCTTCGGCGGGTTGAGCGGCGAGGGGAGCTCCCCTTTCAGAATGATGCGCTTGCGTTTCACGCCGGTGATGCCGGGGGTGGAGGAGAGCAGCGCCTGCGTATAGGGATGCAGCGGCCGCGCGTAGATCTTTTCCTTCGGGCCGTGCTCGACTGCGTGGCCCAGATACATGACCAGCACGTCATGGGCGATATGCCGGACGACGCCGAGATCGTGCGAGATGAAGAGATAGGCAAGCCCCATCTCTTCCTGCAGGTCGGCGAGAAGGTTGAGCACCTGCGCCTGGATCGACACGTCGAGCGCAGAGACAGGCTCGTCCGCCACCACGAGCTTTGGCGAGAGCATGAGCGCACGGGCGATCGCGATGCGCTGACGCTGGCCGCCGGAGAACATGTGCGGATAGCGGTTGTAGTGCTCAGGCCGCAGGCCCACCTTCGCCATCATGGCGCGCGCCCGCTCGGTGCGCTCCGCGCCTGAGAGCTTGGTGTTAATGGCCAGCGGCTCCTCCAGGATCGCCCCGACCTTCTTGCGTGGGTTGAGCGAACCATAAGGGTTTTGGAACACGAACTGCACCATGCGGCGCAGATCCTTGGCGTAGTTGGCCGGCGGATTGACCGCATCGATGCCGTCGAGGGAGAGCTGCCCCTCCGTCGGCTTCTCGATGAGCGTCACCATGCGCGCGAGCGTGGACTTGCCGCAGCCGGATTCGCCCACGACGGCCAACGTCTTGCCGGGTTCAATGGCAAAGGAAATGCCGCCGACGGCCTGCAGGTTGGCCGGCTCCTTGAACAGGCCGCGCTTGATTTTATAGACCTGCTTCAGGCCTTTGGCTTCGACAACGGGAGCGCTCACGACGCAGCCTCCGTTCCAACGGGATGATCATGATTGATGGCTGCGGTCCGGTTCGGATCGCCGAGCGGATAATGGCAGCGGATATGGCCGCCCGCCCAGGGCTTCAGGCCTGGGCGCACATTGCGCGAATGCTCGGTGGCAAAGGCGCAGCGCGGGCTGAACAGGCAGCCCTTCGGGCGGTCGTAGAGGCCGGGCACCACGCCAGGAATCGTCGCCAGGCGACCGCCCTCGCTGCGCTCAGGCAGCGCTGCCAACAGAGCTGCCGTGTAGGGATGCTGCGGCGACGCGAAGAGGTCCTCGGCGGAGCGCTCTTCCATGATCTGCCCGGCATACATCACCATCACGCGCTGCGCGGTGTCAGCCACTACGCCCATGTTGTGGGTGATCATGACGAGGCCCATGTTGCGCTCCTTCTGGAGCGATATGAGCAGATCAAGAATCTGCGCCTGGATCGTCACGTCGAGAGCGGTGGTCGGCTCATCGGCGATGAGCAGCTTCGGATTGCACGCGATGGCCATCGCGATCATCACGCGCTGGTTCATGCCGCCCGACATCTGGTGCGGATAGGCGGACAACCGACTTTCCGGCGAAGGAATGCCGACTTGGCCGAGAAGTTCGACGGCCCTGCGCTCGGCGGCCTTACGGTCCATACCCTCGTGCAGGCGCAAGGTTTCCGTGAGCTGGAACCCGACCGTGAAGGACGGGTTCAGGCTGGTCGTCGGCTCCTGGAAGATCATAGCGACATCTTTGCCGGTGAGCTTGCGCCGGTCCTTGTCCGAGATCGTCAGGAGGTCGCGGCCATTGAAAGCGAGCTTGTCGGCCTTCACGCGGCCCGGGAAGGGGATGAGGCCCATGAGGGCCAGCATCGTGACGCTTTTGCCGGAGCCAGATTCGCCCACAACGCCGAGAACCTCGCCCTCTTCGAGTTTGAGGCTCACGCCGTCGACGGCCCGCATGATGCCGCCTTGGGTCGGGAATTCGACCGACAGATTTTCAATTTCAACAAGAGCCATGATCAGCGCTTCAGTTTTGGATCGAGGGCGTCGCGAAGACCGTCGCCCAGAAGATTGAAGGCAAGCACCGTGATGAGGATTGCCAGACCTGGGAAGGTGACGACCCACCAGGCGCGGAGAACGAACTCACGGGCATCGGCCAGCATGGTGCCCCATTCAGGCGATGGAGGCTGCGCACCAAGGCCGAGGAAGCCCAGGGCAGCGGCATCCAGAATGGCGGTCGAGATGCCGAGCGAGGCCTGCACGATGAGTGGCGCCGTGCAGTTGGGCAGCACTTCCTTGAACATCAGGCGCGTCGTGCCAGCCCCGCTGACGCGGGCGGCCGTCACATAGTCCTTGGAGGTTTCGGTGATCACCGCCGCGCGGGCAAGGCGCACGTAATGCGGCAGAATCACCAGAGCTACGGCCAGCATGGCGTTCATCAGGCCTGGGCCCAGCACCGCCACGATCACGATGGCAAGCAGGAGGCTCGGCAGCGTAAGGATGATGTCCATCAGGCGCATGATGAAAATCTCGGTCAGGCCGCGGAAGAAGCCCGCCACGAGTCCGAGCACGGTGCCGATCGCGATGGAGAGTGCCACCACGGCGATGCCGATAAGCAGCGACAGCTGCGCCCCGTAAATCAGGCGTGAGAGAATATCACGGCCGATGGGATCCGTGCCGAGCGGGTAGGCAATCGAGCCGCCCTCCTGCCAGAACGGGGGCTTCAGGGCGATTGCCGTGTTGGTGAGATTAGGATCGTGGGGTGCGATCACATCGGCCAGCAGTGCGATAAGCACAACGGCCACGATGATCACGAGCCCAGCGACGGCGCCATGGTTGGCGCTGAAATAGCCCCAGAACTCGCGCAGGGGATGAGGAGGTGTGGCTGTCGGCACCGCGACGGCCGGAGCTTCCATGGTTTCAGTAGTCATCGCGTATGCCTGATACGAGGATTGATGAGGCCGTAGGCGAGATCGACGAGGAGGTTCACGCTCATGACCACCACGCCGAGCAGCAACGCACCGCCCTGCAGGACGGGATAATCGCGGCGGAAAATGGCGTCGATGAGCCATTTGCCCACACCCGGCCAGGAGAAGATCGTCTCGGTGAGGATCGCGCCGGTGAACAGCACGCCGATCTGCAGGCCGATGACGGTCACAACGGGGATGAGCGCGTTGCGCAGGGCATGCAAGGCCACGATTCTGAACCGGGAGAGGCCCTTCGCCTTGGCGGTGCGGATGTAATCCTCGCCGAGAACCTCCAGCATCGCCGAGCGGGTCATGCGGGCGATTACCGCAAGCGGCACAGTGCCGAGCACGATGGTGGGAAGGATCAGGTGCCTGACCGCCGACCAGAAGGCCTCCGGCTCATCCGACAGGAGCGTGTCGATCAGCAGGAAACCGGTAATCGGTTCGATGAAGTACAGCACGTCGATGCGGCCGGAGACGGGCGTCAGGTCGAACTGCACGGAGAACAGCAGGATGAGGATGAGCCCCCACCAGAAGATCGGCATGGAATAGCCGGCGAGCGAAACGCCCATGACGCCATGGTCGAAGATCGAGTTTCGCTTGATCGCAGCGATGATGCCGGCTGGAAGACCGAGAAGAAGCGCGAAGAGGATCGCGCAGGTGGCGAGCTCGATGGTCGCCGGGAACAGGGCCGAGAACTCGCTCAGCACCGGCTCCTGCGTGATCATGGACTTGCCGAGATCGCCCTGCAGGACACGGGCCAGATAGATCCCGTACTGCACAAGGATCGGCTGATCGAAGCCGTATTCCTTGCGGAGCTGCTCATGGCGCGCAGGATCAATCCCGCGTTCGCCGGCAAGAGTTTCAATCGGATCGCCTGGCACGAGGCGGATCAGGAAGAAGGCCAGCAATGTAATCCCGATGAAAGTCGGGATGATCAGGCTGACGCGGGTCAAGATGAATCTGAGCATCGTCTGAACGTAAAAAGGCGGAGCGGCTTTTTTGAGCCGCTCCGCCGTAGGTTGAAAGGATTAGCTTACTTGCCCTTGATGTCCACGCCGTAGAAGGTGTGGCGACCGAATGGCGAGAGCTTGAAGTCCACGACTTCCTTGCGAACCGGCTTCAGCTGCACGGCGTGAGCAACCGTGAACCAGGGAGCCTGCTCCTTGAAGATCTTCTGAGCTTCTTCATAGAGCTTGGTGCGCTCGGCCTGGTTCGTGGTGACCTTCGCCTTCGTCACCAGATCGTCGAAGGGCTTGTGGCACCACTTGGCGATGTTCGAGCCGGAGTTGCTCTGCGCCGAGGCGCAGCCCAGCAGAGTGTGCAGGAAGTTGTCCGGGTCGCCGTTGTCGCCGGTCCAGCCGAGCTGAGCCATCTGGTGCTCGCCAGCCTGGGCCCGCTTGCGGTACTCGCCCCACTCGAAGCTCTTGATCTCAGCCTTCACGCCGATCTTGGCGAGGTCAGCCTGCATGAGCTCCGCGATGCGGCGGGCGTTCGGGTTGTAGGGCCGCTGCACCGGCATCGCCCACAGGTCGGTTTCAAGACCGTTCGGGTAGCCAGCCTCGGCGAGCAGCTTCTTGGCGGCTTCCGGGTTGAACTCATCGTCCTTGATGGACTTGTTGAACGACCACATCGACGGCGGGATCGGGTTCGTGGCGGGAACGCCCGAGCCCAGGAACACGGCGTCGACGATCGCCTTTTTGTTCATGGCCATGTTGAAGGCCTTGCGGACGCGCACGTCGTCGAAGGGCTTCTTCGTGGTCTGATAGGCGAGGTAGCCTACATTCAGGCCGGCCTGCTCAAGGATCGTGACGTTCGGATCCTTCTTCATGGCCTCGAGGTCAGCCGGGTTCGGATACGGCATGACATGGCATTCGCCCTTCTGGAGCTTCGCCCAGCGCACGGAGGCGTCCGGGGTGATCGAGAAGACGAGGTCGTCGATCTTGGCCTTGCCGCCCCAGTACTCAGGGAAAGCCTTGTAACGGATGATCGCATCCTTCTGGTACTGAACCAGCGAGAAGGGACCCGTACCGATCGGCTCTTGGTCGATCTTCTCCGGAGTGCCGGCCTTCAGCATGGCATCGGCATATTCCTTCGACTGAACGCTCGCCCACTGCATAGCGAGGTTGGCCAGGAACGGAGCCTCAGGCTGATTGAGGGTGATGCGGACGGTGTAGTCGTCGACCTTCTCCACGGACTTCAGCAGCTTGGGCATGCCCATGTCGTTGAAGTAGGAATGGTTCGGGCTGGTCACCTTGAAGAAGGCGTTGTCTTCCTTCCACTGGCGCTCGAACATGAACACGACGTCGTCGGCATTGGCGTTGCGGGTCGGTTTGAAGTTCTTGTTCGAATGCCACTTGGCATTCTTACGCAGATGGAAAGTATACACTGTGCCGTCAGCGGAGACGTCCCACTTCTCGGCCAAGCCGGGGGTGACCTGCGTGCCGCCGCGCTCGAAATCGACGATGTTGTCGTAGATCTGCTCGCTGGCGTCGAAGGACGTTCCGGTGGTGTTCACGCCTGGGTAGAAGTTCTCCGGGCTGCCTTCCGAGCAGTAGACGAGGGTCTTGGCGGCCAGGGGAGCGCCAGCCAGAAAGGCCGGAACGCAGATGGCTGCGAAAAGGGCTGATTTTTTCATTACCTGTAGTCCTCTGAGACGGCTCTAGTCGTGGCCGTTCTGTGACGGAGTTAAGGTGCGAAGCCCCGATATTGTCAATCTGTCCATGCAACAATGGATAATTTTTAGAAGAAATTAACCATTTTCTGAGCCTGCAGCAGCCTCAAAGCGCAGCATTTTAGTCAAATTTGCGCGATTCTTCACAATTCTGGCTCACATCGCCCGGAAGCAGGGTTGTCCACAATCGCAGAAGGGATCTGCCCAGCAGGCAGAGCCATCATTCCTGCTTCTGACCAGCCGCCTCGCTGACCTTTGCGGCAAGGTCGGCGCGGGTGAACGGCTTGTGCAGAATCAGGTAGCCCTCCGGGACGCGCCTGGGATCGGCATATCCGGTCACGAGCATGACGCCTAGGTCGGGACGAAGCTCGCGCGCTTTGTCGGCGAGTTCGGTTCCCGTCATGCCGGGCATCGCAAAATCCGCAATCAGCACGTCGAGTTGGTTGTCGGCCTTCAGAATGTCGAGGGCTGAGGATCCGTCAGCGGCTTCTACGACCCGGTGGCCCATTTCGCTCAGGTAAGCCGCCGTTACCGTGCGCACTTCCGCATCGTCATCCACGAGCAGGATGCGAACCTTGGGAGCGTCGGGAGCGATGGACTTCTCCTCATCAGGTCTGCCGTCCTGTGCGGCCGCGGCGCGGGAGAGATAGAGTTCCACCGTCGTGCCGACGCCGACCGTGCTGTTGATCGTCACCGTACCGCCGGATTGCTGCGCCAGACCGTAGACCATGGGAAGGCCCAGGCCTGTGCCCTTGCCCACTTCCTTTGTAGTGAAGAAGGGCTCCAGCACCCGCGCCAGAACCTCCGGCGGAATGCCGGTGCCGGTATCGGCTACCGAAATCACCACGTAATCGCCGGCGGTGAGATCAGTGATGCGGCCCTCCTCGACCGCCTCGTTGCGGGTCGAGAGGGTGAGAACACCGTTCTCCGCCATGGCGTCGCGAGCATTGATGCACAGGTTCAGGATGGCTAGCTCGAGCTGGTCCGGGTCCACCATGGCGGTCCAGAGTTCATCGGCGAGATGCCGCTCGATCCGGATCACGCCGCCGAGCGTGCGGGTGAGCAGATCGCTCATGCCGGTGATGACCTGGTTCACGTCCACGGCCTGTAATCTCAGGTCCCGCTGGCGGCTGAAGCTCAGAAGCCTCTGGGTCAGGGATGCGCCCCGCTCGGCCGCATAGGTGGCATTCTGCAGAAGGCGCGTCAGCCGCGGATCGTCGGGCGCCCGGCGCGAGGCGAGGTCCAGGCTGCCGAGCACGGCCATCAGCAGGTTGTTGAAGTCGTGGGCCACGCCTCCGGCGAGGGTGCCGAGAGCCTGCATCTTGTCGGCCTGACGCAGGCGCATTTCCATCAGCTTGCGCTCCGTGATATCGCGCTCGATGGTGGCGAGATTCGTCACGCTGCCCTGATCGTCGAGAATCGGAATATGGTTGATGAGACACCATTGCGTCTTGCCATCAGGAAGCGTGCGCTCCTCGACCACCTCATCAGGCTGACGGGCTTCGATGGCGCGCCGCTCCGCCTCCTCGATCATCGCGGCCCGCTCAGGTGAGACGTAGTCCCTTTCCTTGCGGCCCAGGCAGTCGCCGGCCGTGCATCCGAGGCTCCTGGCCTTGCCAGCGTTCAGGCGTACGAATCTGCCTTCCAGGTCCTTGAACGAGATCAGGTCGCCGGTGCTCTCCATCAGCCCGTGCAGGAGCGCGCGTTCCGTGTCGAGAGCCCGCGCCAGCAGGCGCCGCTGATAGGCGGCGGCAACCATGTTGGACAGGGCGGTGGGCTCCCAGGGCTTGGGCACATAGGCCATGATGCGGCCCTTGTTGACCGCGCCGATGACCGCCTTCAGATCCGCATATCCTGTAAGCAGAATCGCCTCTGCATCGGAAACATCCCGGGCCTTGGCCAAAAACTCATCGCCTTGCATCTCAGGCATGCGCTGGTCCGAGATGATGATGGCGACTTCCGGCGCATGCCGGAGAATCTCAAGTGCTTTGATCGGAGAAGAGGCGGTCAGCACCCGGTAATCGTTCTCGAAAAGATCTTCGAGGGCGACCAGAATATCCGGCTCGTCGTCGACGACCAGAATCGTGCCATTCGTTGCTGTCATCTCGCTCGGCAAGGTCATGAAATAATCTGCCTCGGGATCGTGATGATGAAGCTGGCACCGCCGGCCGGCCCCGTACTCACCGTGATTGATCCCTTGTGGGCCTGGACGACGCTATAGGCGATGGCCAGTCCAAGTCCAGTTCCAGACCCAACGGGTTTGGTCGTGAAGAACGGTTCGAAGATGCGCTCCCGCAATTCCGGTGGAATTCCCGGTCCCGTGTCGGTGATCCTGATCGTATAGGTTGTCTTGTTGCTTTCGGTTTCAATGTCTATGCCGCCGGTTCCCTTGATGGCATCGGCCGCGTTGCCGACGATGTTCATCACGACTTGGTTGAGCAGAGCCGGCGAACAGTAGAGATCCGGAACCGCGTTGTAGTGGCGGCGCACATCGATTCGGGTGCCCAGCTTGTGGCCCAGGAGAGCCAGAACGGTTTCGATCGATTCGGGGACATTGACCGTCTGGAAATCACCTTCGTCCAGGCGCGAAAAGCGCCGGAGATTCAGGACGAGTTCCTGAATTCGGCCGAGCCCGAGTTTCATGGCGCCGATCCGGTCGAGGGATTTTCGAACTTGTCGCTCGAGCCCGGCCTCGGGTGGAAGCTTTCCCTCGATTTCCGTGAGGAGCCGTTCAACCGTTCCCTGATGCGCCTGGATGAAAGCCAGGGGATTGTTGATCTCATGGGCGATGCCCGCCACCAATTCACCCAGAGAGGCCATCTTGGCGGCCTGAACGAGCTGGGCCTGCGTTCCCTTCAAGAGGTCGTTGGCTTCTTCCAGCTCGCGGTTCGCCTTGGCGAGCGCCTCGGCCGAAGCGGCTTCGGCCCGAGCGCGGGCAAGCGCGATCTCACGCTCGCGCAGCTCCGCCTCGATGCGCCAGTTCTCGTCCTGCATGAGCTTGCGCCGCACGAGCGCGCGGATGCGCACCCGCATCCCGTCGGCCTCGATGCTGGTCGGGATGATATCGTCGACACCTGCAGCGAAGGCCCGGGCAAGGAGCTGCCCACCCTCTTCGTTGCCGAGGCCCACGATGGCAAAGCTCGGAGCGTCCGCCCCAGGCAAGGGTGCCAAGCCTCGGTAGAGGTTCAGCTGCCGGCAGAGCTCGATCCCGTCGAAGCCTGGACTGAGCAGGTTCACCAGGATGCAGTCCCAGGTGGCATTCACTGAATGAACGAGCCGCAGGGCCTCGGCAAGATCCGGCGCTGCCGTAACCGCATAGCCCTCATGGGCCAGCATGTTCTGAAGATAGGTTCGGCGGGTGGGGCTGTCGTCCACGATCAGGATGCAGGCCCGGCGAAACGTTCCGAAGCTGGGAGATTGCCGCTCCTCCGGCTCGTCGCCGATCAGCGACGAGCGCCGGCGCAGAAGCGCCTTGATCCGCAGCAGGATCAGCTCCTGTTCGGCGGACTTGGAGATATAGGCGTCGGCTCCGCTCTCCAGCCCCTGCCGCTCGACGGTGCGCTCCCGGGCCTCTGTCAGCATGATCACGGGAATGGCGCGGGTGCGAACGTTCAGGCGCATCTGCCGGGTCAGCTCGTCCCCGTTCATGCCGGGCAGGTGGTAATCAGCGATGACGAGGTCGGGGAGCTTCTCGTTCAGCCCGTCGAGGGCGGCCTCCGCGGTCGAGCGCCAGGAGACATGAAAGCCGTTTGTCTCCAGCATGTGGCGCAGCTGCAGCGCCTGGGTTTCCGAGTCCTCGACGAGGAGGATTGCGGCCTGCGCCATGGGGGCCGTGCTCATTCACCATCTCCCCAGGCCAGGCGCAGGATGCGGGGTGCAATCATGTCGAGGGGGAGGCTGACATTGACGCCGCCCATGCGCGCTGCCGCCGCCGGCATGCCGTAGACGACCGCAGTGCTTTCGTCTTCCGCCACCGCATAGCCGCCGGCCTGGCGCAGCTCGACGAGGCCCTGAGCGCCGTCCTCCCCCATGCCGGTGAGGATCACCCCCAGACCCCTGCGACCGAGGGAGCGTGCCATCGACTGGAACAGCATGGTGGCCGAGGGGCGCTGGTTGCCGAGCGGCGGCTCGGCGCTCAGTTTGAGGGTGCCTGCCGAGGACACAAGCAGGTGCCGGTCGCCCGGCGCGACATAGACCCGGCCGGGTGATGGAATCTCCTGGTCCTGGGCGAGGCGCACCTCGAGAGAGACCAGCCCGTTCAGCCAGGACGCGAAGCCTTCCATGAAGGGAGCCCCCATGTGCTGGACAAGGAGGATCGGAAGCGGAAAGTCCGCCGGCAGGGCACTGAGGATCTTCGCCAGCGCGGGCGGTCCGCCGGTCGAGGCGGCGATCCCCATGAGGCTTGGGCGTGTCATGCTCCATTCCGATTCGCGCCGGGGTGCGCCGGTCTCACGCCAGGGCGCGAACGCACGCTGCCGGACGACGGGCACCTGGCTCATGATGTAGAGCTGGGTGCAGATGGTGCTGGCGATGGCGGCATAGCCGTCGCTGGAGAGGCCGACAGGCTTCTCCACCACCGTGAGCGCACCGGCCCGCAGCGCGTGCATGGAAATCTTGAGCGAGGAATCCTCGATGCTGTCGGCGATGACCACGATGGGGGTCGGCTGCTCCGCCATGATTCTGCGCGTCGCCTCCAATCCGTCCATCCCCGGCAGGCGAATATCCATGGAGATCACATCCGGCCGAACGCGGCCGATCTCCCGGAGCGCCTCCTCCGCCGAGTCGACGGCCGCGGCCACCACAAGGCGTGGGTCGCTGGCGATGATATGGACGAGCAGCTGACGGACGACGAGGGAATCCTCGACGACCATCACCCGAACCCGAGACTGCGGCGCCATACTCATCACCTGGAACTCACAACACCTGTCCAATCGTCGCCAGCAACTCGCGCTGATCGAACTTCTGCTTGGTAATATAGGCGCTTGCGCCGAGATCGAGACCCCTGCGCACGTCCTCAGGGTCCGCCCGGGACGTCATCAGGATGACCGGAAGGGCGGAAAGCCTCGGGTCGTTCTTGATCGCCTGCAGCAGACCGAAGCCGTCCATGCGCGGCATTTCCACATCGGCGATCACAAGATCGATCATCGCCTCGCCCGAGCGCAGCACATGGAGGGCGTCGATGCCGTCGACACTGAGGACGACCTCGTAGCCCTGCGCCTCCAGAATGCTCTTTTCCAGAGTGCGTGTGGTGATGGAATCATCGACCACAAGGATCGTCCTGGCTTGGCGTTGCTCCTCCTTGGCCCATTCTGTGAGACCCAAGCCTCCGCTCGCGAGGCGGCTTTCGTTCCTGATCCAATGCTCGATCAGCCGATCCGGGCTGAGCACGAGAGCCGGCATCTCGTCGTCCAGAAGCACGGTTCCCGAGACCAGATCGTTCAGCCCGATGGCCTCGCTGTCGCTGACGAGCATCGTGCGAACATCGTGGAATGCGTTGACGGCGAAGGCGCAGGTTCGTGAGCCGTGGCGAATGAGAACAGCCTTCACGTGTCCAGCCTCGGTCGGGAGGGGGGCATTGGGGGATCCTGTCAGAGCGGCAAGGGCGACGACTGGGACGACAACGTCCTGCCCCCCGATCTCGATCCGGGCTGCCGGCCGGCCCTCCACGCTTTCCAGTGATTCGGTTCGCAGGCGCAGGAGGCGCCCCACCGCGTGGGCGGGCAGGCCGAACATGCGGCCTTCCGCCTCGAGCAACAGCAAAGGCTGGCGCGCGGCGGTGAACGGCACGTTCAGCAGAACCTCCGTGCCGTGCGGGTAGCGGGGCCGGAGCAGAACCGATCCCTGCAGCTTCCGGACCGCTTCCGCCACGACGGACAGGCCCATGCCTCGACCGGACAGCCTGTCGATTTCGCCTGCCGTCGAGAACCCCGGCGTGAAGACGAGAGTGAGCAGCTGATCCATCATCGGCGGCGGATGGCCTGGGGGCCTGGGCTGGAGCAGTCCACGCTCGATGGCCACCTGCTCGATCCGAGCAAGATCGGGGCCGCGCCCATCATCACGGATGCTGACGACCAAGCGGCCGCCGCGCGATGTCAACTCCAGCATGATCTCGGCCCGCTCGGGCTTTCTCTTGGCGAACCGTTCCTCAGGCGGTTCTACACCGTGGCTCACCGCATTGCGCAGGAGATGCATCACTGGATCCTTGAGGGCCTGAAGCACCTGCCGGTCGACCTGGATGTCGAGGCCGGTGCTGCGCACATGCAGATCCCGACCGGCCTCCCGGGCAATCTCGCGCACCATGTGCCCGAAGCCGCCGAATACCGTCTCGGCCGACACGAGCGACACCCGGTCGATGTTCTCGCGGAGCTGGCGGGCGGCCTGCTCAACGGACCAGCTCGAATGCCGTCGCTCGCGGGTCAGGGCGGAGATCCTGCGGAACAAACCTTTCAGGCTTTGATCAAAATCGCGCAGGCGCGGAGCGAACGACGCGGCATTGCGCGAGGTCGAACGGAGCCCCTGCTGTGCAGCCGGGCCTGAAACGTTCATCTGCTCCTGCAGCTGATCCCAGCTCCGCCTCAAGCTGCGGATCTCAAGCTCAATCTGCCGCAAGTCATCATCAAGGTTTTCGTTTGCCTGCAGCACGGTCAGAAGCTGGTGCATGGAGGTGGAGACTTCCTCCATCTGTTCGGCCGCCACGCGCATATATGCGCTGCCGCTGGCATCAGCGGGAACAGCCGCCTCGGCTTTCGTCGGTGAGAACTCTGGCTCGCGAGGTATCGTCGCCAGTGCGGGCGTGGGCTGGGCCTCAACCGGAGACGGAGAGGGCTTAAGAACGCCGGCGACGAGATCCTCAATCAGATCGAGATTCCGGCGTACCGTCGCAATCGTCGGCTCATCAAGAGATTGCTGGCCTTCCAGAACCTGTGAGAACAGCGCCTCAAGCTGGTGCGCGACCTCTTCCACCGCAGGCAGATCGACGGCGCGGGAAGCGCCTTTCAGGCTGTGCGCCCGGCGAAAAACATCCGTCAGGTCGATCTCGCCCCGGCCGGCCTGATCGAGTGCAGACCGGATCGCACCGAGATGCTCCCGATGCTCCGCGTCGAAGGCTGCCAGCAGCTGTTTGCGGATGTCCGTCACGATGCGCGCATCTCCATGTCCGCCACGTTAGAGACGGTAGCGTTCGGCAAGGCCGAGGAGCTGCTGCGAGAGCTGAGACAGATTGGCCGCTGCCGTGTCGAGCTGCCGTGTGCCGGCGGCCGTCTGCTGGCTCGCCTGGCGAATGTTCTGGAGGGCACCCATCACCTGCTCGATACCGAGCTGCTGCTGGTTGGTGGAGGCGACGATCTGCTGGAAAGTCTGCACGCTCTCCTGGATCTGGTCCGAGATGCCGGTGATCGTCTGCTGCGTGATGTCAGTGCGCTCCTTGCCGGCGGTCACGCGCTTGACGGCCTCTTCGGTCAGCATCACCGACGAGTTGATGCCGCGCTGAATGTCGCCCAGGATCGAACGTACCTGCGTGGTCGCGTCCTTGGCCTGATCGGCGAGCGTCTTCATCTCGGACGCCACGACCGCGAAGCTGCGGCCGTTCTCGCCGGCTGCTGCCGCTTCGATGGCTGCGTTGAGCGCCAGAAGATGGGTGCGTTCGGAGATGTCGTTGACGGAGGTGATGATCTCGCCGACAGCCTGCGTTTTCTCGCTCAAGGCGACGATGTTTTCCGCCACCGCTTCAGCCTGCTCGCGGATCGCGTCCATGGCGCGCGCGGTGTCGTCGACAGCCTGAAGGCCAGCCATGCTGGTCTGGGCGGCCGCCTGTGCGGAGGCGATGACCTCCTGGGCACGCTTGCCGATCTGGGATCCTGAATGGGTGATCTCGTCGACAGTCGCGGCGGTCTCCTGAACGGCAGCGAGTTGCTCCTCGACGGAGGCCGCTTGCTCCTGGGTTGACGCGCGGATTTCCGCTGCGGCCGCATTCAGATTCTCGGTCGCCTCACGGCTCTGGCGCGCAAGCTGGCGCAAGCCCTCGACCATGGAATTGAGCGTGGCGCCGAGATGCCCGATCTCGTCGTTGCCGGTCACGGCCATCGGGCCGCCAAGCTCTCCGCGTCCGATCCGCTCGACAAAGCCCATGAAAGCACCGAGGGGCGTGGTGATGGAAGAGCGCAGGAGATAGCTGATGATCAGGCTCAGCAGTGCAATGCCCGCCACTGCGACGATGATCGAGGTTCGGCTCCTCTCGTAGATTTCGCTGGCCTGCCGCTGCCCGACTGCATTGGCCTCGAGCATGACGGATCTGGCGCTGTCGAGCGTTCTGACCCATTCGCTGCGCCGCGCATCCAGGATTGTCTGCGTCCTTTGCATGGTGGCGAGGTCGCCACTCCGCAGTTCCGCGAATTGCTGTTCGCTCGCGGCTCGCAATTGACGGAGACCTTCGTTGGCTTCCTTCAGAAGTTCCGCGACCCGCTGCCAAGCGGTTCCGCGCTCCTGGGAGATCGACTGCGCGGCGAAGCCGCTCACCATGGCTGTCGCCTGGGCGATATCCGCCTCTGTCTTCGACGCGACTCTGCTCCATTCCTGGATGCGATCCTCGAAGGAAGCTGGCTGGCCCAGGGCGCGAAGCAGGTATCCTGCCATGATCTGCTGCCGCAGGTTGCGCATGATGTTCTGGTCATCATCAATGACCTCCAGCTGGCGCATCAGGGATATGTCCCGAGAGACAATCCGCTCGGTTGTCTGTCGGACGTCGTCGAGCCGGTTGATGGCGTAGAGACCAAGCGCGACCATCAGGGCGACAATGACGGCGAAGCCGAGAAGAATACGATTGGCGATCGAGATCGTCACGTCAGACTCCAGGAACAGAGGAAGGGGACAGGAAGGGGCGCAGAAGCCGCTCGGGATCGAGAAGGGACAGGATGTCGGGTTGATCGTCAGTGATGTCCTGCAGGCGGGCATAGCCAGTTACTGCATCGCTCCGGTAGCCCGTGGCATCCTCGCCCGTCAGCAGACGAATGTCGGCAACCGCGTAAGCGCGCTCGACCCTGAGAGCCACCTGCGGCTGATCGCGACGGAGCAGCACGAAATGGTGGTCTCCATCCGAGGCAGAGGATGGTTCAATGCCCAGCGCGAGCGCCAGATCGATTACGCTCACCAGCCGTCCGCCCCGACCGAACAAACCGACCAGTGCCGGTGGTCCATCCGGGACAGGCATCACTTTATGCGGAGGCAGCACTTCGGCGACAGCCTCAATCGGAATCCCGAAACGCTCGCGGCCTGCGCCGCAGACAAGGGCACGCGGCAGGATCTCAACCGGCGCGGCCTTATCCTTACGCCGCGATGCAAGACTCTCGGTTCTCTCATCGAGAATATGCTGCACCCGCTCCTCGGCCGAGCGGATCCTGCCTCTCTCGATCTGCCTCAACTTCCGGCGCACCGATTTCGCCATGGTCATGCCTTCCGCTTGGACGGCGTTGCCGCGTCGAGGTGGATGCGGATCAGGTCACGTAGCTCCTTCGCGGTCACCCCGTCTCCCTCGGCGAGCGGGCAATCGTCATCCAAGGCTGAGACGCTCTGGGCCGCATGGGTGAGCGAGCGCCGCCCAGGGGCCGTTTTTCCCTCAGAGAGCAGCAGGAGGCCGAGATGATAATGAGCCATGGCGAAGTTTTTATCGAGATAAAGGCTTTTGAGGAAGCTTTTCTCAGCCTCGTCAGGATGCCTGAGAGCCCGAAGAACCAGGCCTTGGTAGAAATGCAGCGCGGCGTTCAGCGGCTCGGCGATGAGAGCCTTCCGGCAGAGATCTGCTGCCGCGGCGAAGTCGGCCGCATCGGCGCGCGCCCTGATATCGCCGAGCAGGCTGCCGGCTGTTTGAGGGGCGGGAAAGGCAGGCACCTTTTGAGGAGCCTTCGGGAGGCGCGGGATGGCTGGTCTGTGAGCTGGCGCTTCAGGTTTCGATTCAGGCAGGAGCGGCTTCCACTCCTGCAGGGTGGTCTTGGGTTGCAAGGGAGCAGGCACAGGCAGTGGCGCATCGCCGGCGCCACGCCGGTAGGCAACAGTTCCCGGCAGGCTCAGGGCCTGCATCATTGTCGCGAAAACAGGATTGGGCTCGGCATGGCCCAGCAGCATCCAGCCGTCGTTGTCCAAGCGGTCGCGCAGGGCGCCGACGATCCCGGTGACCGTGTCGGGATGAAAGTAGATCAGCACGTTCCTGCACAGGATCAGGTCGAAGTCGGTGAGTTCAAGCGGCGAGGTGCCGTCGAGAAGGCTCAATAGGTTATGCCGTTCAAACCGTACCAGGGAGCGGAACTCCCGCCTCACGTCCCACTGATCCTTGCCTGCTTCGGTGAAGTAGCGCTGTCGCTGCTCCTCCGGCATTGAGCGAAGCGCCCATTTGCCGAATCGCGCCTGCCGGGCTGCTTTCAGGAAGCTGTCGTTGATGTCGGTGCCGATGATGCTGACGCGCCAGGTTCCAAGGTTTTCGCCGAGGATCTCATTGGCCAGAATGGCAAGGGAATAAGGCTCGGCTCCGGTGGCGCAACCGGCGCTCCAGATCCGCAGCCGTCGCGTGGCAGCCTTCCTGGCGATGATCTCGGGCAGAATGGTCTCGCGCAGGGCTGCGAACTGTTCCGCGTAGCGGAAGAAGAACGTTTCGCCGATTGTGATTTCGGCCTCTAACTTTCCCCATTCCGCCGGACCTGAGATCGGATCATCCAGCAGGGTCAGATAGGCGCCGGAATCGGACAGGCCCGTGGCGCGCAAACGCTTGCGCACGCGCTCCCACAGGAGGTCATCCTTGTCCTGGTAGTAGAAATGTCCCGTGCGTTCGATCACACGGCTTTTCAGATGAGGAAAGCCGGCGTCGAGCAGCGGAACAGGATCGGGTCGTGCGGCCATCAGGCCGGCACCGCCCATTCATTGAGGCGGCTCTGCGCCTGGCGTCCAAGTTCCGCCAGCGCCTGCTGTTCTTCTGTCAGCAGGATCCGCTCGGCAGACAGAAGATGAACGAGCCGGTCACCCCAGGTAACCTCCGCCTCGACGCAGCCGTTCAGGGTCTCCGCCTGCCTGACATCCGAGATTTGCGTGGCATTCACCGTCGCCACATCCAGAACGCGGTCGACAAGGAGTGCGTTGGGGACGGCTGAGCCACTGGCTCCGATCAGGATCAGGTGCCGGTAGAGATCGGCCTCCGGATCATCCTCACCTTTCTGGAGGCCGAACAGCACATCGAGCCGGAGCACGGGAACCGCATCTCCCCCGAGATTGAAGAAGCCGGCGACTGGCCGGGGCAGGGCCGGCGGACGCCATAGGCGGGGCAGGGGCAGGAACTCGCGCACGGCACTCCGGTGCAGGGCACAGGCGGTGCCGCACACGTCGAAGATGATGATCTGCAGGCTCGCCATGGATCAGATCGCTGGACGCCGGTTCCGAGGGAGGGGGAGTGAAGGCTCTGGTGAGCATTAGATAGGCACCGGGTCACCTCCGGCAACCGCGCGCCCAGCCTATTGAGACAACTGGTCCGTGGCCTCGCGAATGGCGTTCAGGCCCACGCTGGCCTCTTCCGAATGACCCGTCCGCTGGACGGCCCGGAAGACCTGCTCGGCGTCTTTGTAGCGGCCGAGATTGAAATAGGACCAGCCGCGAATCAGCAGCAGATCGTTCTGCTCCGGCACGAGCCGCGCCCGCTCGCTGAGGGCGAGAAGGGTCTCGACGTAACGCTTGTCGCGGTAGGCCGCCAGCGCCCGTTGGGTCAGGATCGATGCCCCGAGCTCGACCTGACGCGACCGGGTCTGGGGTGCCTCGGCTGCCGCAATGGCAGCCTCGGAGGTCAGGTTCTTGCGCAGGTAGGCCAGGGACTTGCCGTAGGCGGCTTCTTCGCGGGTGCGGCCGCTGCCGGCGGCGATGGCCTGGTCGAAAGCTGCAACGGCCTCCAGGGGTCGGTTGATCTCCATCAGGCACCAGCCCCGGGTGAGAGCCGCGTCGCCCGATAGGCCTGTGGGATTGCGCGTCATGGCGCAGCTGCGCCCCAGGGTGGAGCGAGCCTGGGTCTGGCGGATCCGCACCCCTTCCTCCGTCCGGACGAGAGGCTGTTCGACCTCGACACGCTCCATGGTGACCTGACGGGGGACGGTCGGCCGCGGGACGGCATCCATCTCAACCCGAGGCTGAACCAGAGCGGATCGCCGTCCGGAGCCGGGATTGATGCCGTCCGCGAGATCTGCGATGCGTTCCGAACGGTTCCGCCATTGAGCGACGACAGCGTTGAACGCCGCGCGCTCGTTCAGGCGCTGGGTCGAGAGGGCAAGGCCATAGGCAGAGGGTTCGTCCTCAGGCCTCCAGCCGAGAGCGGTGCGGAACCAGTCCCGCGCAGTCCGGATCTGCTGCGTGTTGTAGGAGTACCAGCCAAGCGCCTGAGCACCGTCAGCGAAACGCTGCGCCGTCACGACCGGGACGATCCGCGCGACCACCCGGGCATCGAGCCGCGGCGCCGGATCCTGGCTGAGGAGCGCCGTGGCGATGTCCAGGTAGATCTTCCTGTTCTCGGGGGCGCGCTCGCGCCATTCATAGGCAAAGGCCTCGGCGTCCGTGAGCCGCTCAAGCGCCCTTAAGGACATGGCATAGCCTTCGGCCGCCTTGGCGCCGCCATTGCGATCAAGAGCCGTCTTGAACAGCTCGAGGGCCCGCGCCGGATTGCCATGGTGGTAGTTATACCAGCCGAGGGTCAGCACAGGGCCGGCCTCGTTCGTGTTCCGGATCAGCCTCTCGACCGCCGCGAGATCCTCGGCCGACGCGGTCATCTTGCTGTCGAGGGAAGCCCGCTCGACCCTGCGGCGGGACAGCTCATCGCGGATGGAGCTGAAATCGTCCGGGCTCTCGCCGGTTCTGCGCTCGAACTGAAGCAGATCGGCCACCTGCTGCTCGGGCAGAAGGGTGAGGGCCTTCTGCAGCGTCGCGAGGCGTTCGGCCGGATTGGCGCAGTTCGTCAGGAGATAGGTGTAGACATCCCGGGTTCGGGTGGACTGATCCGTCCGGGCGAACGCCTCCGCCACGCGCCAGAGCACATCCACGTTGGTGCAGGTGAGGAGGCCAGGCGACTCGGTTGCCACAGTCAGCACGGTCTGCCATTGACCTGAATCGGAGGCATTCACCAGGCGGCGGCGCGCCTCCACCGTTTCCAGAGCCGTGACCAGCTCCTCCGGCGGCTTCCAGTTCGGGTCCGAAGTCTGGCGCTCGGCGATGGCGGCGCGGACTTCGGCGATCCGGTCCTCGCGGTAGAGGTTCCACAGGCGCTCGGTGATCGGATCGGGCGGAGCGCTGGCGCCACCACCTGCCGAGAGCTGCGACAGGTCGCTGGGCGGTGTCCAGTTGGGATAGAGGGCTCTGAGCCGGGCAATCTCCGCGTTCACCCTTCGGGTGTCGCCTTGAGATGCGAAGTAGCGCAGAGCCGATTCATCGACCTGCGGCTGTGCACCGTTGGCGGGCGGGGACTCGGACGGCGGCGATCCGGCGGGCGGCTGGGCGCCAGGGCCGGTCTGCTGCGCGATCGCTGCAAATCCCAGGATCAGGATCGCAGTCGTTATGGCGCTGCCGACGAGACGCATTGCGGATATTTCTCACCCAGCAGGGATTTCGCCAAAAGGTACAGGGTGGACGGATAATAGAGGCTCGGCTCGAACGTTCTCAGCGCTGCCGGAACGGGCGTTCCTTCGAGCGCACAGGCCAGAGCGGCTTGAAGAATGGCATAGCCCTGGTCCGTGAGCCGTTCCCGGACTTGTCCGGTCACAACGTTGACCACGGCAACGCCTTCGTTCTCCGCAGACCAGCGCTGCTTGAGGGCTCTCAGCCACTCCAAATCAGTCATCCCTGCTCTCAACAGGTAAAGCGGTATCCTTAAGGAGTTGTAACCAAACTCGGGTGGGAAGCCGTCTGCCGGCTTAGGCTGCAATCCGCTCTGAAGGGAGAGCCAGTCCGCCGGAAGCCGCACGCGGCCCGCGGTTGACTGCTGAAGAAGCATCACCCCGTCGCGCCAGACGCGGTTCCATTCGTATTCCGGTGCGAGCGCCGCCATCACAGGGAAAGCTTCGAAGACCCAGTAGGAGAGATTGACCACCGGGCCGTCAGGACGGTCTCCGGCTCCGAAACCATCAGCGCCAGGCAGAAGCATGAGGGAGCGACCGCTGCGACTGAGGGCGTTCTTGCCGATCGCTCTCGCAATCTTCTGCGCGGCTGTGGTGTAACGGGGCTCCTGCCAGACTTCTCCAGCCTTCGCCAGCGCATAGGCGATGAGAAGATCGCCATCGGTGGCGTTGTTGCGGTCTGTCACCCTGGGCTTTGCGCCAGGATCCCACTTCCACACCGCCAGACCATCGTCCCGGATGAGGAGTTCCGTGAAGGTGAAGCTCCAGATCTGCTCGAAGGAGCGCCGGTCGGACGCCGCCAGAGCAAGGAGAAGACCATATCCCTGCCCCTCGCTGTGGCTGATATTGCCGTTGGCCGTATCGATTACACGGCCGCTGTCTTCGACGAAGCGGGAGCGATAAGCCTCCCAGTCAGCCGACGAGATGGTGCCGGCAATCTTCAGGGGCTGCACGGAAAGGTTTTGGGCAGACGCCATCGTGGTGAAGGCGAGAGAGAATATGGCGAGGAGCCCTGGCAGGAAGGGTGCGCGGCAATTGACCCGCCGCGTCATGAGCGTCGTCCCAGTCGACTGAGCAGCAAGGCGGTGGCGACGCCAAGGAACGTGCAGCATGCCAGCATGACGAGAGCATATTGGAGGATGTTGGCGGACATCCAGTTCGCCGCGACGAGGCGAAGATTCGTCAGCGAAGGCGGCTGGGTCTGCACGAAGCGATAATCGTTGATGGGCTCGACCTGCAGCTTCATCTCCCTCGGCTCCAGAGCGATGGCGCGCCCTGAGACCTGAGACCAGAGCAGGGGATTGGACAGACGGGCCATCTCGTCCGCCAGCGCACGATCGGTGCGAGCCGTCACCAGTGTCCAGACTCCGGATCCCTCACTGCGGCTCTGCGCCATGAGCAGGGATGCGCGCTGGGGCGGCTCGTAGGGCGCATCGGTCCGCTCTTCCAGCTTCAACGACGAGAGCGAGAGGCTGAAGGTTTTTTCCAGCCAGTCCTGCACGGACCCGATCGTCTGCTGAACGATGCCGCGGCGCTGAAACGTGTCGGACCAGCGCCGGCGGACCTCGTCGGTCGAGGCCGTTTGATTGGGTGACGCCTGGCTCAGCGGCATGGTGAATTCGGCGCTCGCCGTCTGTGCCCCTCCCTTGTTGTCCGCGACCGGGGTCGAAGGCCATATCATGCGCAGATGCTCCGTCACCTTCACGCGGTTGAGCATGCCAGGCGGTATCTGATCGACGGCGCCGATGAACAGAACGGATTCATCATCGGCGGAGGCCGCATTGGCGAACTGCGCCCGCACCGGCTGGCTGGCGTTGCGCGCCATGCGGGCCAGCAGGGTTCCTGCAGCGGACAGGTTCAGCGCGTCCGGCCGTGCGAGGACGACGGTGGTGGGAAGGTCTTCGTCCGAGAAACGGCCGGCCCCGAGAACCGCCAGATCAGGCAGGCGTCCGATCCGGCCGAATTTTGGAAATTCGAGGGTGGTGGTGTCGAATAGAACGAAGCGCTTCGTCTCCGAGAGAGTTTCCCCCGGAGCGCAGCGGGCGTCCGCGTCCGTCATCAGAGCCGCCTCGATGGTGACGCCGTTGAATCCGGATTTGAAATTCTTGAGAGGAACCCGAACGGTATGCCGCCGGACGATGTCTCCTTGCGTGGTGATCGTCATCTGCGTGCTGATCTGGCCGTTGACGAACACGTTCACATGACTGCCGGGCCGGACCGCCGCCGTATAGGCCGCATCGAGATGCAGGATCGCTTCCCCGTACTCGGTGGCGTAGAAGTCCGAGGGAAGATTGATGGCGAAATCCGCTTTCAGGCGCCGGCCGGAAAACTCCTGCGTCGGTACCCCAAGATCCGCAAAGCGGAAGGTCTGACCGCCGAATGCCGTTGGAACCTCGGGCCAGTGCCAGGAGGCGGTGTCGATGATCCCGCGCTCGGCGTTGAGAGGGTTGAGGGTCTGCGTTCTGACGATCCCGATTGCCGTGTCGAGATCCTGCCAAGTCGGCCCTGCCACCACAAGTGTTGAGCCGATGGAGCCCGGCTCCTGCATCATCATGGTCAGGGGCTGCACCGAAGCCGCGTCCGGAATGCCGGGCACAAGGCCGCGTAGCTCGCTGGCCAATCCCATAGCGACCTTGATCGTCCCGACAGGCGAGGGGCCCGGATCGGATTCCATCACCTGGATCACGGGATGGGCATAGCGCCCGCGCAGGGCAACCGTCTGCGCGAGACGCAGCAGCCTGTCCCGGATCTCCGGCCGGTAGATCTTGGGGGCAACCACTCGGATCGTCGTGACGCCCGTACTGTCGACGCCTACGGCGGGCAGATCGTCCAGGCCACGCAGGGTCTTGGTTGCGCCTTCGGCGAAGATGAGGCGCGTGGATGCCGAGTCCACATCGGTCCAGAGCTCATAGGTCGCCGCAATGGTGCAGTCCGTCCGATGACGCTGAAGGGATTCCATGCGGATGATGTTCTGCCCCGGACGGAGAAGGCCGGGACGGATCGACGATGTCACGCGCTTGATATCGTTCGACGAGGCGATCGGCGTGTCGAGCACGGATTCGCCGTTGATCGCGATCCTCAGGCGAGAGCCCTCGGGCATGACCACGACGGCGTTCTTGTATCCGATGGAGAAGGTCGCGCCGCTTGCCGCCTCGTCCTGCGTGAGATGGAAGGTCCAGGACCGGGCGTCCGTCTCACCTTCGAAACGGAGAGTCTCGAAGGGCAGGATCGGCCGCTCGATCCGCGCGACGTTGCGCACCGCCGGAGCACTGGCCGCCACGGGCGCGCGGGCAGGCGGGGGAGCGTTGCCAACTGCACCTGCGGAAGGTGCTGCATTCCGCGGTCCCATGCTGAAAGGTGCGGCTGTGCCGGCTGGTGGCGTTGGCTGCGGAGCGGCTGGTCGTGGAGCCGCTGATGCAGCCGGTGGAGAGCCGGGCTGGCGCATGTCGAAGGGCCCGGCAGGTGCGGTCTGATCCGGCGCAGGCGCAGGGCTTGTCTGAGGTGCTCTCGCGCCGCCGGGTGCCATGTTGAATGGCGCTGCCTGGGCGAGGGCGCTTGGTGCACCGATCGCTTGCAGCCCTAGTAGGAAGGGGATCAGAACGCGGCGCACGACACACCTCTACTTGACGGCTGCGACTACGGACGGAGCCGGTGGGGAGGAGCGGCCGATCCGCTGCAGCCCCAGGAAGTAGGAGAGGCCCCGGCCGGTCTGGTAGAACGCAACCATGAAGAACCAGAGCGTTCCGCGCAGCACGCCGATGTCATAGTGGCGATTCTTTTGGAATTCGCTCCACTGATCCGCATTGGCGAAGACGAGGTCCGCGATCATCTTCCGGTGCTCGGCCTTCTCGATCATGAAGCGGCATCCCAGCAGCAGCCCGTCGTCATCCATGCCGACCTTGCGGATCTCCACCGGAAGATGCTGGACCGGAAGGTTAGCAAAGGGCTGGAACTCGATGGTGCCTGCGGCTCCCTTCTTCAGCCTAGGCTCGACGGATGGCGGCACGTGAACCCTTGCGCCGCCGACCGACACGTCCCGCAGGACAGCATCGATAATCTCGTCGCCCATGACAAAGCGGCAGGGGCGCTCAACGCGGACCCGATGACTCTGGCGTCGTGTCGCACGCTCCGACACGACACCGAGGGCGCAGCCCGCGATGATCAAGTTGAGGATGTTCCAGGCTCCCGTGACGAGGGTCAGGTCGGCCTTGTAGGGCTCAGCCCAGACCCGCACTCCCGTCGCCACGACGCCGAGGAGCAGGATGCCGAAGATGATGAAATAGGGGGTGCCCAGTTCCGAGACCCGGCTCTCGTCCATGGTCTCGTTCTTCGACGTGACCTTGAAGGTAGGCTTGCTCGGATTGGCGATCACCGACAGAACGGCAGGCAGAAGATAGATCGTCTGGACATATTCGTAGAGATCCGAAATCCAGGGCCAGCGATAGCGGCCATAGAGATAGTTTTGCATCATGAAGTTCACCATCATGTAGGTGAACGTATAGGCGAAGAACTCGCCTCCTGATGCGGTGAAGATCTCCAGCGAGAAGAAAAGGTAGCAGAGCGGCGAAACGAGGAAGCAGAATCGCGAGAATGGGAACAGCCAGAACATGCTGCTCGACATGTAGCACAGGCGCTGCGACAGTTTCAGCCCGCGCTTGAAGGGCGGGAACTTGTAGCGCAGAATCTGCATCATGCCCTGCGCCCAGCGCGAGCGCTGGCCGATGAAGCTGGCAAAGCTGTCCGGCTGCAGACCTGCAATCAAGGGCTTGTCTACATAGGCGCTTTTCCAGCCTCGGGAGTGGAGCTCAAGGGCAGTCTCGCAGTCTTCCGTGATGCTGACGCCGCTGAAGCCGTTGGTCTCCTGAAGCGCCTCGCGCCGGAGCACAGCGGCCGAGCCGCAGAAGAAGGATGCATCCCACTTATCGAGGCCGCGCTGGATGACGCCGTAGAACATTTCGTTTTCCGACGGCATGGTCTGGAACGTGCCGAGATTGCGCTCAAGCGGATCGGGATTGATGAAGAAGTGGGGCGTCTGAACGAGAAACAGGTTCTTGTCCGACGTGAAGTACCCGACGGTCTCAGCTAGGAAGTTCCGCGCCGGCGCATGGTCGGCGTCGAAGACGGCAACGAGATCGCTCGTTGAGTGCTCGAGGCCGTTGTTCAGATTGCCGGCCTTGGCGTGCAGGTTGCGGGCACGGGTCAGGTAGCGGACATCGAGCGCGGCGCACAGGGCCTGCAGCTCCGCACGGCGTTCGCGGGCCTGGAGCGCCGCAAGTGCGTTCTGCGAACTGCATTTCTCGTCCGTGCCGCCGTCGTCCAGAAGCCAGACCGTCAGCTTGTCCTCCGGATAGGTCATAGCCTTGGCGGCCGCCAGCGTGGTCGCGAGGAGTTCGGCGCCTTCGTTGTAGCTCGGGACGAAGACATCGACGGTAGGCAGGTTGTGCGGGTCGATCTGGGGCGCCTTGCGCGAGGGCATCGGGCTGGAGACCACGAAGAGGCTCAAGAACAGCATCATGACGCTGTACATCTCGGCCAGGTACAGCAGGAAGCCGGGGATGAAGTTCGCCACCTCGGTGATTGGCGGGATGGTGCTGGTCGTCCGCCAGAAGACGTAGCGCAGGACGATGGCGGTGCCCAAAGCCAGGGCGATCTGGCGCCAGATGCCTTGCGCCCGGAAGAACTTGATGATGATCATGCAGGCCACGACGGTGAGGCCTGCCACGAGATGCGCCTGAAGGCTGATGGGGAGAACGACAAGCGAGACAATCAGGATCGCCGCCACTGCCCAAAGGGCCACGATAAGACCTGCTCGCATTTGTCCGGATTCTCGGCTTGAGTGTTCGCGTGGGAGAGTGCACGCTTAATTCAACCCTGGAGCCAGGTCTATTAATATATCTCTAGCTTTGCTTAGGCCTATTGTCACATCAGTAAATAAATCAATATATAACGTTATTACATTTATGTAACTAGACTTGGTTTTACTCGCTCGGTGGCGGCGGCACCACGGGGTAGCCGCCCAAGGGCGCTGTATTCTGCGGCACGGACGGGGCAGGGATTGCGGGCTCGACCGTATCTTTGTCGATCACGAGTCCGGACGTTTCCTCTCGCATGGGCGAGCGACGGCTTTCCATGGACAGCGCACGCCGGCGGATCACGGTAGCGTCCTCCCTACCGTTGAGGCCCAGCGGATACATCGGTGCGTCAACCTGCCCGAAGCCGGCAGGCGGTGACGGGGGATCACCATAAGGATTCCAGGATTCCTGACGGTAGTAAGCGGCAATCGTGTAGCCGTACATAACCCGCAGGAGCTGATCGACACTGGCATCGGCATCGCACAGGCGCAGGCGAACCGAGATTGCTCCCCCGGGCACCAGAACGGCGGGCTTGTCGGGTTCGATCTGCTGCCAGGCATAAAGGCAAAGATCGCCCCGAGAGGAGCGTCCCGTGGCAAATCCGAAGGGGCCGAACTTGTTCTGGACGTAGACGAGAGACGTCTCCATCGTGACGCCGGGGATCCGCTCCTCCATCTCCCTCTCGATCCGGTCTGGAGTGAGAGGGGACAGGGAAAGCGTCTCCGGGATATCCATATTGCTCGCGGTATTATTGAGCAGGCTGACATAGAAGGCGTTCTGCCCACTGGTCAGCGAGGCCGTCGACAGGGCGATCTCCTGCGAAATCCCGTTCTGGTAGGTCTGCTGCAGAACAGCCACGACGGAGGGCCCTCCCGGCGGAGGGACGATGATCGCGCGGGTTGCCGGCACTTCGGAGTTCAGGGAAGCATAGCCAAGATCGGAACGGCCTGCGCACGCAGCGAGGCACATCAGCGCTGCCGCGGCGGTGAGCCATTTCAGGAATTTGCCAGGACCGCCCGCATGCCGATGGTCACAGGCGATGCAGGCCTCGGGCGCCGCGGCGCCGAAGTGCATCTGAGTCCTGTGCGTTGAGGCGATCATGCGGAACGTGAAAACTCTGTTGGCTGGTCGGCCGAGGGGAGGCTTGCTCGCTGGAGGGATGCCCCTGGAGCGAATGGGCCCATTCAGCCGGATGGTTTAACCAGCTATGACCATTCATGGTTAACGAACAGTAAGCATCGGCTTCGGGGCGGATTTTAATCCGGCTTGGATGAGCGCTTCGCCTTGACCTCCCGGCCGGACGGCATACAAACGGCGAACCGCATTTAGGGATGATTGGCTCTGAGGCGCCTCCCGGGTCTCCCAATGACATTGCTTGGCCTGTCCGCTGGACCGGGCAGGCCGATTTTCGGTTCCGGCACTTGGGCCGGTTTGAAGAAAGCCTTTTCAATGCAGTCCGCCTTTTTGCGCAACGCGCTTGTCCTCGGCATGCTTTCTGCCGTCGGGCCGTTCGCCATCGACATGTACCTGCCTGCCTTTCCGGCGATCGCCCGAGAGTATCAGGTCGATGTGAGCGGCGTGCAGATGAGCCTGATGAGCTTCTTCCTGGCGGTGGCCCTGTGCCAGAGCGTATATGGGCCGCTGTCCGACCGGTTCGGTCGCAAGCCGCCGCTCTATGCCGGGTTAGGGCTGTTCGCGCTGGCCAGCATCGGCTGCAGCTTCGCGCCCAATGTGGAGACCCTGATCGCCTTCCGCTTCCTGCAGGGCGTCGGCTCCTGCGCGGCCATGGTGATCCCCAGGGCGATCATTCGCGACCTGCACACCGGACACGAGGCGGCTCGCCTGATGGCGACCAGCATGCTGGTCTTCAGCGTCTCCCCGATCCTGGCGCCGCTGGCCGGAAGCGCCCTGACCGCATTCTTCAGCTGGCGCGTGATCTTCTGGGCCATCGCGCTCATCGGGCTGGGCGGCCTTGCCGTCGTGCTCTTCCTCCTGCCCGAAACCCACAAGCCGGATCCGGGCAAGGGAGGCATCGCTCAGGCCTTCTGCACGTATGGGAGCCTGCTGAAGGACCGGCGCTTCCTCGGCCTCGCCTTCATCGGCGGATTCAGCCAAGCCAGCTTCTTCGTCTACCTCGCGGGCTCCTCGGTGATCTTCATCGAGCATTTCGGCATGACGCCCTCAGCCTACAGCATGATCTTTGCGTCGAACGCCATTGCGTTCATCGGCAGTGCCCAGTTCAACAGCACCTTCATGCGCCGTTTCGGCGCCGAGCGGGTGGTGCGCATCGCGATCTCCTGCTTCGCTAGCCTCGTGACGCTGCTCTTCCTGTTGACCGTCGCCGGCGTCGACAACGCCTTCGTCCTATGGGGCCTTCTCTTCGTGTCGTTCGGCTGTCTCGGATTTGTTATTCCATCCACGGCGGTGCTCGCCCTTGAAGAACAAGGCGCCGTGGCTGGCACGGCCTCGGCGCTTATGGGCACTATCCAGCTCGGCACCGGCGCCGTGATCATCGCGCTGGTCAGCGCCCTCTATGACGGCACGTCCGTCTCGATGGTCAGCGCTATCTTCTTCTGCGCTCTCGTGGCGCTCACCTTGAGCTTTCGGACGATGAAGCCGAAGCGGATCTATCCCTGACGGGTTTGATCGAGGATCCAATCGCGGAAGGAGCGCAGCAGCGGCGTCTCGGCCTTGTGCTCCGGGTAGACGAGATAATAGGCGCCGCCGCTGACGAGACTGTTGGCGAAGAGGATCTCCAGGCGACCCGAAGCCAGCTCGTCAGCAATCAGGAAATGCGGGATGAGAGCGGCGCCCAGGCCGGCTGCGGCCGCCTGGGCCACCATGGCGAACTGCTCAAAGCGTGGGCCGCGGAGCGGATTGCTCACCTCCACGTCAACGCTGGCAAACCACTCACCCCAGGCGGTGGGACGCGTGCTCTGCTGGAGCAGGGTGGCGCGGGCCAGGTCCTGTGGCGCATGCAGGTTCTCGCGCTCCCGGTAGGCCGGGCTGCAGACGGGCACCGCTTCCTCGGTCCGCAGCAATTCGCATACAGCGCCGGGCCAATGCGGCTCTCCGAAATGAATGGCGGCGTCGAACGGCTCCGTGGCGAAGTCGAAGGGCACGAGCCGAACGCCGAAATTCACCGTCGCACCCGGATTCTGGGCGAAGAAGCCGGGAATGCGCGGGATGAGCCATCGCGTGCCGAAAGTCGGTAGGGTGGCAAGATTGAGCACGCCGGTCGTGCCCGAGAGTGCAATGGCCTGATGGGTAGCGTCCGACAGCTCGGACAGGGTGCTGCGCACCTGGGACGCATACAGGCGCCCCACATCCGTGAGCACCACCCGCTGCCGCGAACGGCTGAACAGGGAGACGCCCAGCGATTCCTCCAGCTGCTGGATCTGGCGCGAGACGGCGCTCTGCGTCAGGTTGAGCTCTTCGGCGGCTCGTGACACGCTGCCATGGCGGGCTGTGGCCTCGAAGGCCAGGAGATTGCCCACATTGGGCAGGAAGCCGCGACGAAACACACGTTCATTCCGATTATGAATAACCTGCTGCGAAGATGTCGATTTACTTTTGGCCTGTCCAGCGCGATTTTGCCCCTCAAATTCAATGGGTTTGACTGGCCTGACGCCGGCGCCCGAACGCTCTCATGGGAAGGATGATCATCATGGCCGGTGCTCAACAAGAACTCGCGAAGCTCAAGTGGGAGGATCCACTGCTCCTCGACGATCTCCTCACTGACGACGAGCGCATGATCCGCGACACGGCGCGGGCCTATGCCCAGGACAAGCTCCTGCCCCGCGTGATCGAAGCCTATCGCGAAGAGAAGACGGACCGCGCCATCTTCAACGAGATGGGCGAGCTGGGCCTCCTCGGCGTGACCCTGCCGGAGGATTACGGCTGCGCCGGCGCGTCCTACGTGGCCTACGGCCTCGTGGCACGCGAGGTGGAGCGCGTCGATTCCGGCTACCGCTCGATGATGAGCGTGCAGTCTTCTCTCGTGATGTACCCGATCTATGCCTACGGCTCCGAGGAGCAGCGCCGCAAGTATCTGCCGAAACTGGCCTCTGGCGAATATATCGGTTGCTTCGGCCTCACCGAGCCTGATGCGGGTTCTGATCCGGCCGGCATGAAGACCCGCGCGGTGAAGACCGATGGCGGCTATCGTATCAGCGGTTCCAAGATGTGGATCTCCAACTCTCCCATCGCGGATGTCTTCGTGGTTTGGGCAAAGTCGGAGGCCCACGACAACCAGATCCGCGGCTTCGTGTTGGAAAAGGGCATGAAGGGGCTGTCCGCTCCGAAGATCGGCGGCAAGCTCTCCCTGCGTGCGTCCATTACCGGCGAGATCGTCATGGATAACGTCGAGGTCGGCGAGGACGCGCTGCTGCCGAACGTGTCCGGCCTGAGAGGTCCCTTCGGCTGCCTCAACCGCGCCCGCTACGGCATCTCATGGGGTTCTCTCGGTGCGGCTGAAGATTGCTGGCACCGGGCGCGTCAATACACCCTGGACCGCAAGCAGTTCGACCGGCCGCTCGCCGCCACCCAACTCGTTCAGAAGAAGCTCGCCGATATGATGACCGAGATCACGCTGGGCCTTCACGCCTCGCTCCGGGTCGGCCGCCTCTTTGACGAGGGCCGCGTGGCACCGGAAATGATCTCGCTGGTCAAGCGCAACAATGTCGGCAAGGCCCTCGATATCGCTCGCGTCGCCCGCGACATGCATGGCGGCAACGGCATCCAGGAGGAATACCATGTGATGCGCCATGCGCAGAACCTGGAGACCGTGAACACCTATGAGGGCACCCACGACGTGCATGCTCTCATCCTGGGCCGCGCCCAGACCGGCCTTCAGGCATTCTTCTAAGAGAGGGCACACCCATGGCGCTTCGGATCACCCTGGCAGGATCGACCGGCTGGGTCGGCAAAGCCCTCGTGGCGGCGATAGTGGCTTCCGACGACCTCGCGTTGGCCGGTGCCGTGAGCCGCAGCGCTGCCGGCCAGGATGCGGGAGAAGCCGCTGGTCTCTCCCGCCTCGGGATCTCGATCAGCGCAACCCTCGAAGAGGCGCTGCGCGAGCCGTCCGATGTGGTGATCGACTACACCAAGCCCGGTGCCGTGAAGGCTCACACTCTCACGGCTCTCGCACAGGGCCGGCACGTGGTTGTCGGCACATCAGGGTTGAGCGCCGAAGATTACGCCGAGATCGACGCGCAGGCGCAGCAGGCGGGGCGGGGCGTGCTCGCGGCCGGCAATTTCTCGATCACCGCGACTCTGCTGCGCCGTTTCGCCCTTGAGGCGGCCCGGTACGTGCCGGACGTGGAGATCATCGATTATGCCTCGGCCAAGAAGCCGGACACGCCGTCGGGCACCGCCCGTGAGCTGGCCGAGCTTCTGAGCGAGGCGCGCCAGCCTGCCACCTCGAAATCTGTCGCCGAACTAACGGGCGTTCGCGAGACCCGCGGCGGTGCGCTTGGCGCCAAGGAGCCTGTGCAGGTCCATTCCCTGCGCATGCCCTCCTTCGTCCTGTCCTGCGAGGCCGTGTTCGGGGCCGATAACGAGCGGCTCGTGATCCGTCACGATGCCGGATCCTCGGCTGCGCCCTACGTGGCCGGCACCCTGCTGGCCGCCCGTCGTGTCGGCTCGTTCACTGGCCTGCGCCGCGGCCTCGACACCATTATGGATTGATCCGCATGAAACCGCTTGCGGGCCTCAAGGTCCTCGAACTCGCCCGTATTCTGGCAGGCCCCTGGGTCGGCCAGCTGCTCGCCGATCTCGGCGCCGATGTGGTGAAGGTGGAGCGGCCGGGCGCGGGTGACGACACCCGCGGCTGGGGTCCGCCCTTCATTGAAGGTGCGCAGGGCGAGGACCTCTCGGCTGCCTATTTTCATTCCTGCAACCGCGGCAAACGATCCATTGCGGTGGATTTCGAGACGCCTGAGGGACAGGAACTCGTCCGCAAGCTCAGCATGCATGCGGATGTGGTGATCGAGAACTTCAAGGTCGGCGGACTGATGAAATATGGCCTCGATTACGAGAGCCTGAAAAAGGTCAATCCGCGCTTGGTCTATTGCTCAATCACGGGCTTTGGCCAGGATGGGCCTTATGCGTCCCGCGCCGGCTACGACTTCATGATCCAGGGCATGGGCGGGATCATGGACCTGACGGGCGATCCCGAAGGCGAGCCGCAGAAGATCGGTGTCGCCTATGTGGACATCTTCACCGGCGTCTACTCCGTCGTTGGCATCCTGGCCGCCCTTCGCCAGTGCGATGCGACAGGCGAGGGGACGCACCTCGACATGGCGCTGCTCGACGTGCAGACGAGCGTGCTGGCGAACCAGGCCATGAATTATCTCGCCTCCGGCCAGTCGCCTCGGCGCATGGGCAATGCCCATCCGAATATTGTGCCGTATCAGGTGTTCCCGGTGGCCGACGGTCACATAATCGTGGCGGTGGGCAACGATGGGCAGTTCGCTCGCTTCGTGTCGGTGTTGGGCAAGCCTGAACTGGCGCAGGACGAGCGCTTCAGGTCCAATGCGGGCCGGGTGGGCCGCCGGGCCGAGCTCGTGCCGATTCTCACCGAGCTCACCCTGAAAACCACCCGCGATGCGCTGCTGTCGGCTCTTGAGAAACAGGGTGTCCCGGCCGGCCCGATCAACACGGTGGCGGATGTCTTTGCCGACCCGCAGGTCATCGCCCGGGGCATGAGGATCGACCTGCCCTCGCCCGAGGCCAAGGGTGGGGCGATCCCATCCGTCCGCTCACCGATCGTGATGAACGGAGAGCCGATGGCGGCGGAGCGGCCTTCGCCGCGTCTTGGCGAGCATACGGTTGAGGTGTTGAGCGACCCGTCCTGGATGGCCTGAGCGGCAAGCTGCCTATTCGGCAATCCCTTTGGCCAGCAGGCGGTCGACCGCCTTTAGGATCCGATTACGGTCCTCGGTCGAGAAGGGGCTGAGGTCGTGCATCTCGAAGCTATTGAGGCCCTCGACGGCAAGCCAGGCGATGAGGGCCGCATCGAGATCGTCCGACGTTTCCTTGAATGACCTCAGGGTTTCCCTGATGACCTCCCGAAGCGGATCGAGCAGACGCGGGTTCTCGGCCGTTGCGGCCAGCATGCCGTTGGCCGTCTCCTTCATCTGACCGCTGCACAGCTTCAGCAGGGCCGCCGTGCAAAGGCGCGCCTCCAGGTTCCGCCCTGGCGGCGTCCTCTTGCGGATCTCTTCTTTCTCGGACGCTACATTGTCGATCAGGCGCTGGATCATTCCCTGAAGCAGGGCTTCCTTGGTGGGAAAGTTGTAGAGCAGCCCGCCCTTGCTGAGCCCGGCCTTCTCCGCCACGGCCTCGAGCGTCAGCCGGCCGGCTCCGATTTCACCAACAAGTTCTGCGGCCGCATCAAGAATTTTTTCTCGTGAGCTCTTACGGCCTCGGGTACAGGGAAACAGCATTCACAACTCTTGTTTTGTGCGTTGCCGCACTTGCGACTAAACCGTCCAGACGGTATATAAATTGTTCCACGGCATTGGCGTCAAGGAAAAGTCGCGTTAATGCCGCACCTCCTTAGTCTTAGATGAGCCCATAGATATGGGTTCGCAATGTCGGAAGAAGCCTATGAAACGGCGCCTTGTTGTCGGTCTTGTGTTCATTCTCGCGGTTGGTCTCTGCGGCGGCCTGATCTGGTTCAACTTCTTCCGCGACAAGATGATCACGCAGTTCTTCGCCACAATGCAGCAGCCTGCGCAGACGGTGACTGCTGCCAAGGTCGAGGCCAAGACCTGGACACCGGGGATTGGCGCCATCGGCACGGCCAAGGCTGCCAACGGCGTCGAGTTGGCTTTCGAGATCGCCGGCATCGTGAGCGAAATCAAGTTCAAGGCCAACCAGAATGTGCGCAAAGGCGAGGTTCTGGTTCAGCTCGACGACAGGGTTGAACGGGCGGATATTCAGGATGTTCAGGCCAATGTGAAGACGGCAGAGAGCAATTTTGAGCGTGCCAGGACCCTGTCGACCCGTGGTTACGGCACGGAGGCCAACTTCGATCAAGCCAGTGCTCTGCTGGCCGCAGCGCGCTCGCGCTTGGCTCGGTTAGAGGCAACCATTGAGCAGAAATCCCTAAAGGCGCCTTTTTCGGGCGTCATCGGTATCCCACGGATCGATGTCGGACAGTACCTCCAGCCTGGAACTGTTATTGCGAGCTTCCAGGATCTCTCCTCCATGAAGGTCGACTTCACGGTTCCGGAGCAGCGCGCCGGCGAGATCAATCTCGGCCAGGAAGTTCGTGTTGGCATGACGGAGACAGATCTGCCCTTCAAGGGGCGCGTCATCGGCAAGGATCCTCGGGTCGATCCGGCGACGCGTCTGGTCTCGGTTCAAGCATTGATCGAGGATAATAAGAACGGGGCTGTTCTCCCCGGTCAGTTCCTTCACGTGGAGGTGATCCTGCCGGAGCAGCCCAACGTCATGACCGTGCCACAGACGGCGGTTATCACCAGCCTTTATGGGGATTACGTCTACACTGTCGAGCAGGAAGAGCGCGCGGGCCAGCAGGTTCAGGTCGTCAAGCAGGTCTTCGTGAAGACCGGCCGCCGCCGCGGCGGCGCTATCGAAATTCTCTCGGGCATTCAGTCCGGTCAGCAGGTGGTCGCCTCCGGGCAGAACAAGCTGCAGGCGGGAGCGACCGTCAAGATCGACAACACCATCGATGTGACCAAGCTCGACACGACGAAGCTCGCGAACGGGCAATAGGCATCAGCCATGAGTTTCACAGAACTTTTCATCCGCCGCCCCGTCCTGTCGATGGTGGTGAGCCTCCTGATCCTGTTGCTGGGTGCGCAGGGTCTGATGAACCTCCAGGTGCGCCAGTATCCTGAGGTCGAGGAAACCACCATCACGATCACGACGGTCTATACGGGCGCCAGCGCCGACCTGATCCAGGGCTTCATCAGCACGCCGATCGCCAAGTCCGTGTCGAGCGCGGAAGGCGTCGACTACGTGACGACGCAGAGCCGCCTGGGCGTGAGCACGGTATCCGTGCGCATGCGCCTCAACACGGATCCGAACGCGGCGCTGACCGAAGTCACCTCCAAGGTGCAGCAGATCCGCGCGCAGCTTCCCTCCGAGGCTGAGGATCCGGTGATCATGAAGGGCACGGGCCAGAGCTTCGCCCTCATGTACATCACCTTCGGCAGCACGGAGATGAACCCGGAGCAGGTCTCCGAATTCCTCACCCGTGTGGTGCAGCCGCGGTTCGCCACGCTCGAAGGCGTCGGCAATGCCGAGATTCTCGGTGGGCGCGACTTCTCCATGCGTGTCTGGATCGATCCCGTGCGCCTGGCGGCTCGTGGCGTCACGGCCGGCGACGTGGTGGCAGCGATCAGGGCCAACAACTTCCTCGCGGCACCCGGCAAGACGCAGAGCGAATACGTGGCCTACAGGCTCGACATGCAGACCACCCTGCAGACGCCTGAGACCTTCGGCACGCTGCCGATCCGCTCGAACGGCGACCAGGTCGTGCGCCTGCGCGATGTGGCGGATGTAGAGCTCGGGCCCGAGAGCACGGACACCATCGTCAGCTTCAATGGCAGCCAGGGCACCTTCATCGGCATCACGCCGACGCCGTCGGCAAACCCGTTGACTGTTGCCGAAGAGGTGACGAAAGCCATCGAGGGCATCCGCGCGACCCTGCCTCAGGGCATGAACGTCGAGATCGTCTACGATGCGTCGAACTTCATCTCGGCTTCCATTGAGGAGGTGTTCAAGACCATCGGCGAGGCGGCGCTCATCGTCGTGGTGGTGATCCTGCTGTTCCTTGGGTCCTTCCGCTCGGTGCTGATCCCCATCGTGACGATCCCGCTCTCGCTCGTGGGCGTGTGCTTCTTCCTCTATGCGCTGGGCTACTCGATCAACCTTCTCACTCTGCTGGCGATGGTGCTCGCCATCGGCCTCGTGGTGGACGACGCCATTGTGGTGCTGGAGAACATTCATCGCCACATCGAAGAAGGCCTCAAGCCGGTCGATGCGGCCGTCGTAGGTATGAAGGAGATCTTCCTGCCCATCGTGTCGATGACGGTCACCCTGGCAGCTGTGTATGCGCCAATCGGCTTCACTCAAGGGTTGACGGGCTCGCTCTTCCGCGAGTTCGCATTCACCCTGGCTGGAGCCGTGATCATCTCGGGCATCGTCGCCGTGACGCTCTCGCCCATGATGTCCTCGAAGCTGCTGAAGGGGCATGGTGGCCAAGGGCGCTTTGCCGCTTTGGTCGACCGCGTCTTCACCCGGCTCGAGAACTGGTATGCCCGGCGTCTGAAGGGCTCGCTGGATTATCGCGGCGTGACGCTCGTCATCGTGGCCGTCCTGCTCGGAACCACGGCATTCATGTTCACCAAGACCTCCTCCGAGCTTGCGCCGGAAGAGGATCAGGGCGCCTATCTCGGCATCCTGAATGCGCCGAAATATGCAACCGCCGAATATACCCAGGCCTTCTCTAAGCAGTTCACCAATGCGGCGGAGAAGATCAAGGAAATCGACGACAGCTTCCTGATCGTCGGCATCGACGGCGGCGGCGGCGGCTTCTTCGGCTTCAAGCTGAAGGAATGGAGCGAGCGTGAGAAGAAGGGCGCAGAGACCAAGCAGGACATTCAGAATCTTCTGAATGAGAATGCGGGCCTCCAGGCCTTTGCCTTCGCGCCTCCGTCTCTTCCAGGAGCTGGTGACGGCCTGCCGATCCAGTATGTGTTGCGCACCATTGGCGATTCCTCTCAGGCCTATGAAACCGCCGATGAAATCCGCAAGCGGGCAATGAAGTCGGGCAAGTTCATTGTTGTCCAGAACTCCATTTCCTACGAGTCGCCGCGCGCACGCATTACGGTCGACCGTGATCGGGCTGCCACGCTGGGCGTGTCCGTGTCCGAAATCGGCAACACGCTTGGAGCTCTCGTCGGCGGTGCGCCGATCTCCAAGTTCGACCGGGACAACCGGAGCTACGACGTGGTCAGTCAGGTCCGGCAGGTGGACCGTCTCAATCCCGAGCGGCTTGCCGAGTATTATGTCCGCGCGTCCGACGGTTCCATGGTTCCCTTGTCGGCGCTCATCAGCATCAAGACGGATGCGGCACCGGCTGCCATCGAGCAGTTCAACCAGCTCAATTCGGCAACCTTGTCGGCCCTGCCGCTGCCTGGGGTGACCACGTCTGAAGGCTTGGCGACCCTGCGTTCGATTGCCAAGGAGGTCATGCCGCAGGGCTTCTATGAGGATTATGCCGGTCAGTCGCGTCTGGAGATCCAGGAGGGCAACTCGATCTTCCTGGCCTTCGGGCTCGCCATCATCGTGATTTATCTGGTGCTGGCGGCGCAGTTCGAGAGCTTCCGCGATCCGTTCATCATCATGATGTCGGTTCCGCTCTCCATGTTCGGCGCAATGATCTTCCTGAACTTAGGCTTGGCGACGCTCAACATCTACACGCAGGTGGGCCTGATCACCCTTGTGGGTCTGATCACCAAGCACGGCATTCTGATGGTGGAGTTCGCCAACGAGCAGAAGGAGAAGCATGGGGTCAGCAAGCGTGAGGCCATTGAGGAAGCGGCGCGCGTCCGTCTGCGCCCGATCCTGATGACCACGGCCGCCATGGTGCTCGGTGTCGCGCCTCTGCTCTATGCCAGCGGCGCCGGTGCGGCTGCTCGCTTCTCCATGGGACTGGTGATCGCGTCCGGCATGTCCATTGGGACAATCTTCACGCTCTTCGTGGTGCCGATGTTCTATACCTTCATCTCACGGGAGACTGTTCGGGCTCACCGGGCGGAAGATAGGATCCCCGAGCAGCGCCATCACCATCAGCCGGTTGCGGCGGAGTAATAAACAAAAGGCCGGGCAATGCCCGGCCTTTTGTTTCGTCCTGAGAGGCAGGTCGGTGTCGATCCTGCCTCTTTCTGTATTATTGAGCGATCTCGCCTTCGACTTCCATGAAGGGAGAGACCGATTTGAAGCCGGCCTGCTCGGCAGCCTTGCGCACAGCCTCGGCAACTTCGCTCGAATGAACCTCGACGGTCTCACCGGTCTTCGCATCCACGAACATGATCTTCATCGCGTTCATGTCCGGCTGGCCGTGGGAGATCACATAGGAGTTCTGGGTGGCCAGGCGATGGACGAGACCTGCGTCGCGCAGGAAGTCCAGGGCACGGTAGATGGTCACCGGAGCAAGACGCTTCTTCTCGTTGCTCAGGCGATCAACCAGATCGTAAGCCCCGACGGGGCCGCCGCTCTGGACCAGCTCGCGGTAGACGCGCTCCCGGATCGGCGTGAGCCTGAGGTTGTTCTGCCGGCACACATCGTCGGCACGACGGAGGAGGTTGTCCTCTTCTTCCTTCCTGAGGGCCTTGGTGCTCATGAGCCACACTCCTGTTATTACGGAACCTATATATTCATATAGGTAAAATATGGCCCTGACAATGTGCTATCGTTGCGAAAGATGCCGAAACTACACTTTTTCCTCAGCGGAAGGCACACGATAGCCATCAGATATCCCGCCAAAGAGCGGAATATCATGTAATAACATGCTAAATGTAATTAAGTTCCAGGTCAGGTGATTACTTGGCGCAGATCTCGCAGAGGCCCCGGATCTCCACCGTCACCTTCTTGGCCGAGAACGCGTGATCGTCGCTCCAGTGGGACAGGCGCTCGCTGATATGCGGATCTGTAAATTCCTTGACCAGACCGCAGCTCTCGCAGATCGCGAAGGCGGCCATATCCTGATGGTCATGAGGATGCTTGCAGGCGACATAGGCGTTCAGGCTCTCGAGCCGGTGGGCGAGACCCTTCTCGATGAGCTTGTCCAGCGAGCGGTAGACCGTCGGCGGCGTAACGGCCCCCTTGCCACGCATCTTGTCGAGAACCTCATAGGCCGAGAGCGGGTTCTGGGCGGAGCATAGAATCCGATGAACCCGCTTCTGGGTCTCGCTCAAGTCGTCGAGGCTGTGGTGGTGATGCGTATGGGCCATCTGGTATCGTCGGTTCCGCCGGGCGTGGTCGCCCTATACGTCATGATTGCGGAAGCGATTTCAAGACACCTGGGCCGATTGCCCTGCCGAGAACACCCGGCAAGGCTTTTCGGTTGATGGGCCGCTTTACAGATCCACCCAGGCTGCCTTGCGCTGCGAGGAGCGCACCGCTGCTTCGATGAAGCGGACGCCGCGGACGCCGTGGTCGACGGTGGGGACCTGAAGTGAGAAGGGATTGGGCTCACGCTTTTCGATGCGCGCCGTAATCTGCTCGGCCACATCCGTATAAAGCTGGGCGAAGCCCTCAAGATAGCCTTCTGGATGCCCGCCCGGGATGCGCGACGCCGCGCGTGAAGCCTCGTCTGCCCCATAGCCGTTGCGGCGGATGGTGCGGGGCGGCTCACCGAGAGGGGAGAAGGTGAGATAGTTCGGGTTCTCCTGGTGCCACTCCAGGCCTGCCTTCTCGCCATAGACGCGGATCTTGAGACCGTTCTCAAGGCCAGCTGCCACCTGGCTGCACCAGAGCATGCCTTTCGCCCCGGAGGCGAAGCGCAGCATCATGTGGGCGTTGTCATCGAGCCTTCGACCCTCCACGAAGGTGTGAAGCTCCGCCGAGAGCGACGCGACCTCGTCGCCCACAATGAACTCTGCGAGGTTGAAGGCATGCGTGCCGATGTCGCCCACGGCGCCGGCTGGCCCTGAGCGGGCTGGATCCGTCCGCCACTCGGCCTGCTTGCTGCCGCTCTCCTCCACGCGGGTGGCAAGCCAATCCTGCGCATATTCCACCTGGACGACGCGGATAGCGCCCAACTCTCCCGCCTGGATCATGGCGCGGGCCTGCCGCACCAGCGGGTAGCCGGTGTAATTGTGGGTCACCGCGAAGATGAGGCCCGACTCGCGGGCGAGCTTGGCGAGCTGATCGGCTTCGCGCCGCGTTGTCGTGAGCGGCTTGTCGCAGATCACATGGATGCCGGCTTTCAGGAACGCCCGTGCGGCGGCGGCATGAGCGTGGTTCGGCGTGACGATGGCAACCGCATCGATCCCGTCCTTCAGCCGCCGCTCGCGGCGCGCCATCTCGTTGAAGTCGCCATAGATCCGATCGGGCTTCAGGAGAAGATCCTCGCCGGAGGCCTTGGCGCGCTCAGGATCGGACGAGAGGGCGCCCGCGACCAGCTCCCAACGGTCGTCGATGCGAGCAGCGATGCGGTGCACCGCGCCGATGAAGGCGCCGCGTCCGCCGCCGACCATGCCCAGGCGCAAGCGGCGGTTCAGCTTCTGATCCGGAGATCCTGCAATCGTCATATCGTGCCCCCGTCTTGCTTATGCCGCACCGATGCCGAGCATCCGGCGGTTCGCCGCCTCGTCCGTTCCGCCAGCGGCGAAATCGTCAAAGGCTTTTTCCGTGACGCGGATGATGTGCGCCTTGATGAACTCGGCGCCTTCCCGGGCGCCGTCTTCCGGATGCTTGAGGGCGCATTCCCATTCCAGCACAGCCCAGGACTCGTAATCGTACTGGGCGAGCTTGGAGAAGATCGCGCCGAAATCCACCTGCCCGTCGCCAAGCGAACGGAAGCGTCCTGCACGGTTGATCCAGCTCTCATAGCCGCCATAGACGCCGATGCGGCCGGACGGGTTGAACTCCGCGTCCTTGGCATGGAATGCCTTGATGCGCTCGTGGTAGAGATCGATGAAGGCCACGTAGTCGAGCTGTTGCAGCAGGAAGTGGCTTGGGTCGTAGTTGATGCAGGCGCGGGCATGTCCGCCGACCGCATCCACGAAGCGCTCGAAGGTAGCGCCATCGTGAATGTCCTCCCCTGGATGGATCTCGTACGCCACGTCGCAGCCTGCATCCTCATAGGCGTCGAGGATCGGCCGCCAGCGCCGCCCCAATTCCTCGAAGGCGGTTTCGACGAGACCGGCGGGCCGCTGCGGCCACGGATACATGAAGGGCCAGGCAAGCGCCCCGGAGAATGACACGCTGACATTCAGCCCTAAGCGCTTCGAGGCTTGTGCTGCCATCAGCATCTGGTTGACGGCCCATTCCTGCCGCGCCTTCGGATTGCCCCTGACTTCGGGCGCCGCAAAACCGTCGAAGGCCTCGTCGAAGGCCGGATGAACGGCCACGAGTTGGCCTTGCAAGTGGGTGGAGAGCTCCGTGATCTCCAGGCCGTGGGAGCGCACAAGACCGAGGATCTCGTCGCAATAGGTTTGCGACTCCGCAGCCTTCTTCAGGTCGATGAGCCGAGCATCCCAGGTGGGGATCTGCACGCCCTTATAGCCGAGGGAGGCCGCCCAGCGGCAGATCGCGTCGAGCGAATTGAACGGAGCCTCGTCGCCTGCAAACTGCGCAAGGAAAAGGCCGGGGCCCTTCATGGTCTTCATGGGTGAACTCCCGAGGTGGCGTGAGGAAGGCTGGAAAGCCGGCAAGGGAAAGTCGCACGCGTGTCGAGCAGCTTGCCGTTGCCTCGTCCCTTCCCGGAGGAAGGGACGAGAGCGTCACGCGCCTTAGAATGGCGAGTTCGGGAAGTAGTGGTTCTTGGCGTTGTCCTTCGTGATAAGCTCGGCATTCAACGTGTAGGTGCCGCGCATCGGTGCATTGGTGTAGAACTGCGCTGCGGTCACGCCCATGGCGGTCGAGATCATCGACGGCGGATAGGACACGTTGGCCGGTGTCATCTTGTCGCCGTCCATGACGCGCTTGACGATGTCCTTCATGCCGGCGCCGCCGAGAACGAACTTGATGTCCTCGCGCTTGGCTTGACGGATGGCTTCCATGACGCCGAGCGCCATGTCGTCGTCGGAGGCCCAAACCGCATCGATCTTCGGGTGCTTGGACAGGTAGTCCTGCATCACCTTGAACGCGTCGTCACGGTTCCAGTTGGCATATTGCTTGTCGATCACCTTCACGCCCGAGCCTTCGAGAGCTTTCTCGAAATTCGTCACGCGCTCTTCGTCAATCACAGTCGGAATGCCGCGGAAGACGACGACGTTGCCCTGCTTCAGGTTGTCGACGAAGTACTTGCCGGCGACGCGGCCGAATTCCGGGTTGTTGCCGGCGACATAGATGTCCTGGATCGACGCATCCTTGAGACCGCGATCGACGATCGTGACAAACGTGCCGCGCTTCTTGATCTCCCGCATGGGGTTCGTCAGCTCATCCGAGTTGAAGGGCAGCACCACGAGGGCATCGACCTTCTGCGAGGTGAGGTCGTCGAGGGCGTTCGCCTGCGCCGCGCCGTCCGGGGAGGTCTTCACGATGACCTTCAGGCCAGGATAGCCCTTCTCGAGCTGCTTGGCGGTTTCCTGCGCGTGGTAAACAACGCCGCCGGTCCAGCCATGGGTTGCGGCCGGAATCGAAACGCCGATGGTCACATTCTTCTGCTGGGCCATCGCGCCGGTGGCGACGCCTGCCATCAGGCCTGCCGCGAGAGCGAACTTCAGTACCGTTGCTTTCATCTCATTCCTCCCTGGAGGGTTGGTTTTTTAAGCCCTTCGTCCCTTTTCCGGTGGGCTTAGCCCGGTTTCATCGCCCGCGGTGGACTGACCGCTGCACGAGCATGGCGATAATGATGATGGCACCCTGAACCGCGCCCACGAGGAATTCGGAGACGAAATTCGAAAGCACCATGATGTTGGCGACGAGTTCGAGGATCACCGCGCCGACGACCGTGCCCCAGACGCGGCCGATGCCGCCCTTGAGGGCCGTGCCGCCGATGACCACGGCGGTGATGGCCTGCAACTCCCACAGCAGGCCCGTGGTCGGGGTGGCTGAGCCGAGGCGCGGCACATAGACAAGCACGGCGATGCCGACGCAGATGCCCTGGATGATGTAGGTGAGCGTGCGCACGCGCCAGATCGGCACGCCCGAATAGCGGGCCACATCCTCGTTGGAGCCGAGCGCCACCACATGGCGGCCGAACGACGTACGGTAGAGGATCAATGCTCCGATGGCGGCCACCACAAGAAAGGCGATGATCGGGTAAGGGATGCCGAAGACGCTGCCGAAATAGACCGGGCGGTAGAGTTCGCGCAGTTCGAAATTGCGCATGGTGATGGTGCCGCCGGCCGCCAGCCAGATGACCAGGGAGCGGAAGATGCCCATGGTGCCAAGCGTCACGATGAAGGGCTCGATGCGCCCAAAGGTCACGATGAGACCGTTGGCCAGCCCGCAGGCCGCACCGAGCGCGATGGCAGCCAGCAATCCAAGCGTCAGCGTGCCTACATCCCCGCCGCCAAGATTGTTCAGCGTCAGGATCATCACGCCAGCAATCAGCGCCGCCATGGAGCCGACGGAGAGATCGAGCCCACCGCCTGCGATCACGAAGGTGGCGCCCACCGCGATGATGGCGATGAAGGCCGAGCGTGTCACCACGTTGAGCAGGTTCGAGGCGGTGAGAAAATCGGGATTGATCAGCGCGCCTGCGATGATCAGAACGATCAGCGCGATGAAGGGCGAGAGCGCCCGCATATCGATAGCGAACTTGCGCTTTTCGGCGCGGGTGGGGAGCACGGTTTCCGTCATGCGTGGCCCGCGGCGATTTCCGCCGCCCTTTCTTCATGAACGCCTGTGGCGAGATAAACGATAGCGTCTTCCGACAGATCTGCCTGGGCGACCTCGCCGGCGACGCGGCCATTGCGCATCACAACGACCCGGTGGCAGAGGCCGATCAGTTCCTGCATCTCGGACGAGATGACGACGACAGCCTTGCCCTCCGCCGCAAGCGACGCGATGAAGCGGTAGATCTGTTCCTTGGTGCCGATGTCGACACCGCGTGTCGGCTCGTCGATGATGACGATGCGTGGCTCCAGCAGCATCATCTTGGCAAGCAGGAGCTTCTGCTGATTGCCGCCGGAGAGCTGGCCTGCCAGCAGGTCGCGGCTCCGGGTGCGGATGTCGAAATCCTTGATTGCCTGATCGAGCGCCTTCTCCTCGGCACCCCTGTCGATAAAGGATCCGCGGCCGAATTTGTCCAAAGCCGCGAGGGAGAGATTGATCCGCAGGTTCTGCTGCAGGAGCAGGCCCTTGCCCTTCCGATCCTCCGACAGATAAACGATGCCGGCTGCCATCGCTTCCCGCGCATCGCGGAAATGGACGTTCCTGTCGTCGAGCGTGACGGTGCCGTGGCCCGGGCGCAGGCCAACAATGCCTTCGAACAGCTCCGTGCGGCCCGCACCGATCAGCCCGCCGAAGCCAAGGATCTCGCCACGGCGCAATGTGAAGGAGGCGTTTTCCACATAGCCCGGCACGGCCATGTCGCGCACGGTCAGCACGATCTGGTCGGAGGCGGTCTCCGGCTTCTCGGGGTAGAGCTTGGACATGTCGCGCCCCACCATGAGGCGTGCCATTTCGAGAGGCTCGAGCCCTTCAATGTCGCGGGTGGCGATGTGGCGCCCGTCCCGCAGCACGGTCACCCGGTCGGCAACCGCCTTCACCTCGTTGAGGCGATGGGAGATGTAGAGCACCGCGACGCCTTGGGCCCGCAGCTTGCGGATGATCTCGAACAGGCTCTCGGCCTCGATGGGCGTGAGAACGGCAGTCGGTTCGTCGAAAGCAACCACCTTGTGCGGCACCAGAAGTGCGCGGGCGATCTGAACGAGCTGCCGATCTGCGATGGACAGGCGGCTGACCTCACGGTCCGGATCGATTTTGGTGCCGAGCTCGCGCAAGATGGCCCGCGTGCGCTCCCGCATGGCCTTGTCATCCACGAAGCCGAAGCGCTTAATCTCGCGGCCCAGAAAGAGATTCTGCGCAACTGTCAGATCCGGGGCGAGCAGGATTTCTTGGTGCACCAGAACGATGCCGTGAGCCTCAGCATCCACAGGACCCGAGAAGGTGATCGGCTGGCCATTGAGGTGCAGAGCCCCCTTCGTCGGCGGGAGATGCCCCGACAGGATGCGCATGAGGGTCGATTTGCCGGCCCCGTTCTCGCCGATGACGGCATGAACCTCGCCTGGCCTCAGATCCAGCGAAATGCCGCTCAGAACCTCAATAGGTCCGAAGGATTTCGAGATGTTCTCGGCGCGAAGAACGGATTCCATCACCTGCTCCGGATGAGCAAAATCGCTCGCCTTCGATCGTGTGAAGGCGCTCACAAGAAGTCTTTAACGGATGCGGATCAACTGGACGGCACGGGAGCGGGCATTCATGTCCTCCTGTATGTCGACTGGTCCTCTGACGGGACCTTTTTGAGGAGATGCTATCGAACAGCTCGACAACAATCCCATGTAATCGATTACATGCAACTTTACCGAAATGGTGGCATCTGTCAAACAGTACCATAGTCGGGGAGAACCATGGACGATTTGGGACAAGGCGACAGTGCCGAGCGAGAGGATCCGCGGATCCGTGCCACGCGAATCCAGGATGTCGCCAAGCTGGCCGATGTCTCGACCGCGACAGTGAGCCGAGCGCTCGCGACCCCAGAGCGGGTGTCTCCCGAGGCCCGGGCCCGAGTTTTGGAGGCCATCGCCAAGACCGGCTATGTGCCCAATCCCGCCGCCCGGTCCCTCCGCTCGCAGAAGACCTTCATGGTGCTGGTCGTTCTGCCGGACCTGTCCAACACCTTCTTTTCCAAGATCCTGCGCGGTATCGAGGAGACGCTCTTCGAGGCCGGCTATGGGATGATCATCAGCGATCTCGACGGCTCGCCCGAGAAAGAGGCGCATTTCGCAGCCTTCACGGCCGCGGGCCGCGTGGACGGCGCCATTCTGCTCAACGGTCACCTGTTCGGGCAGAGCCGGGAAGGGCAGGGGCAGCCTGCCCGAATTGGGATCCCGCTCGTGGCACTATGCGAGGCGATCCCGGGTGCCGACATCCCGCAGATCGAAATCGACAATCGCGTCGCCGCTTCACGCATGATTCAGCATCTCGCCGCGTTGGGGCATCGGCGCATCGCCTATGTGAGCGGACCGTCGAACAACATTCTTGAGCGCGAGCGCTTCTCGGGCTTCAAGGATGGTCTGGAGGCTGCCGGCCTGCCCTTCGATCCGGCGCTCGTGATCCCCGGCGACTACACGATCGAGTCCGGCGTAGCGGCCGGCCAGGGTCTGGTCGCCCGAACCACCCGCCCGACGGCCGTTTTCTGCACCAGCGACGAGATGGCAATCGGGTTGATGCGCACTCTTCTGTCTGCCGGCTTGCGGGTGCCGGAGGACATCTCGGTTGCTGGGTTCGACGACATTGAGTTCGCAGCTGTCGCTGAGCCGTCGCTCACCACGATCCGTCAGCCACGCCGGGAACTCGGACAGGCGGCCGCGACGGTTCTCATCGACCTGCTGCAGGGCCGCCCGACGCCCAAGCAGATCCGGCTTGAGACGGAGCTTGTGATCCGGGACAGCGTCGCGCCGCCGCGTTAGTCCCAGAATATCGAGAACGCCCCAACGAACAGCACCAGCACGAGGCCGATGAACCCGACATAGCCGGCAAGCGCTTTACGCGAGTGCTGGTGGGCATAGCTGTCCTTGGCGTTGCCGTTCTGCCAGCGCACCGATGATTCCTGATGCCGGGCGATGTCGACCTGTTCCGGCCGCATTGAATTGCCACCGGCTTCATCGTCGGTGCCGAGAGGGGAGAGGCCGGGGTCGAACACCTCATTCTTGTCCCCCGTGCGGCCACTGTTGATGTCGCCCTTTAGCTGCGCCGTGGTCGAGCCCTCATTCATGGGAGGAGGGTCCATCGGCTTGATCGTGTGCGTCCGAGGAATATCGGTGTGGTTGGGGTTGTCTGAACGGGTGGACATGAAAGCTCTCCTGGGATCCGCTGATGGGGAAACCGCCGGAGGAGTGCGAGGTTCCTGTTCCGTGCATGCTGCGCCGGCTGCTCGAACGAGCCGGAAGCCCTTGTGCAGGCAAGAAAAAAGGCCGTTGTTGCCAACGGCCCGAAGTTTAGGGAGGAAACGCCCTAGAAGGGCTGCAACGCTGCGACGCCAATCGCCGTGTTGCACTGCAATAAGTAAAGAATACGCTGGTCAGGATCAAGACTAAAAGGTCAGCATCGTTGCCCAATTTTTCACCTCATCGCCACGTTAAGTATCGGGGAGGTCTGGACAGGCGAGGGGCGGCAGAGGCCAAATGAGCGGAATAGGAATGTATGAGGCCAGGATGCCGAAGCTGAACGCCGTGCTCGAATCCGCTCTCTACGTCGACGACCTGTCTCGTGCCAGGGAGTTCTATGAAGGCAGCCTCGGTTTGCCGCTCCTGTTGGTCAACCAGCGGATGTGTGCATTCGATGTCGGCGGCCGAAGCGTGCTCCTCGTGTTTCTCCGCGGTGCATCAAGCGAGGACATGACGACGCCCGGCGGCACGATCCCCGGCCACGACGGGCATGGTCCCCTGCATGTCGCGTTTGCGGTCGCAGCCGAGGAACTCGTCGCGTGGGAGAAGACGCTGGAGGAGCGCGGGATCCCCATCGAGAGCCGGGTGATCTGGCCCCGGGGCGGCACCAGCGTCTATTTCCGCGATCCGGATGGGCACGTTCTCGAACTGGCGACGCCCGGGCTCTGGGCCACCTATTGATAGCCAAAACCCGGGCTGATCGGGATCAGGTGATGACGCTGGGCTCGTTGCGTCCTGTGCGGGCTGAGATCTCCGCGATCACGTTTGCCGCCTGCACCACAGGAGCCAGAACGTCGGCGGTCGGCAGGTCGTGCCGGTCGGTGTTGGGCTCGAAGCGTTCCAGATAGACCCGCAGCGTCGCGCCGGAGGTGCCGGTTCCCGACAGACGGAACACGGCGCGGGCGTCCTCCTCAAACAGGATGCGGATGCCCTGCTTCGGCGTCACGGACTGGTCGACGGGATCGGTGTAAGCAAAGTCGTCGCAGGACTGGACCGTGAGGCCGCCGAAGCGCTGACCGGGCAGAGCCGGCAGCTTTTTGCGCAACGAGTCCATCAGTTCGTTGGCCGGTGCGGTCTCGAGTTCCTCGTAGTCGTGGCGCGTGTAGTAGTCGCGGCCGAACGCGGCCCAGTGCTCGCGCACGATCTGGTCTGCCGGCTTTTTGGTAACAGCCAAAATGTTGAGCCAGAGCAGCACGGCCCAGAGCCCGTCCTTCTCGCGGATGTGAGCGGAGCCCGTTCCTGCACTCTCCTCGCCGCACAGGGTGATGAGCCCCGCATCGAGAAGGTTGGCAAAGAACTTCCAGCCTGTGGGGGTCTCGAAGAAGTTGATGCCGAGCTTTTTGGCCACCCGGTCCGCGGCACGGCTCGTCGGCATGGAACGCGCGACGCCCACCAGACCCTTGGCATAACCCGGCGCGAGATGCGCATGGCTTGCGAGGATCGCGAGACTGTCGCTCGGCGTCACGAAGAGTCCTCGCGCCACGATCATGTTGCGGTCGCCGTCCCCGTCGGAGGCCGCGCCGAAATCGGGTGCGTCCGGGCCGAGCATCAGGTCCATGAGGTCATGGGCATGAACAGGATTCGGATCGGGGTGATGGCCGCCGAAATCGGGCTTCGGTTCCCCGTTCACGACAGTACCCGCCGGTGCGCCAAGGCGGTTCTCAAGAATCGCCTTCGCGTAAGGGCCGGTGATGGCGCTCAAGGCATCGAAGCGCATGCGAAAGCCTGAGCGGAACAGATTGGCGATTTTCCCGAAATCGACCAGTTGCTCCATCAGCTCCGCATAATCGGCCACCGGATCGATGACCTCGACATTCATCTCCCCCACTTTGGTCGGACCGATGCGGCTGAGATCGATGTCGGGAGCGTCGACGATTCTATACTCGCTGAGGGCGCTCGCCCGCTTGAACACGGCTTCCGTGAAGGATTCCGGCGCCGGTCCCCCATGGGACATGTTGAACTTGATGCCGAAGTCGCCGTCCGGGCCGCCGGGGTTATGACTGGCAGAAAGAACGAGCCCGCCAATCGCCTTGTGCTTGCGGATCACGCAGGATGCGGCCGGTGTCGACAACAATCCCCCCTGCCCGACGAGAACGCGGCCGAAGCCATGGGCCGCCGCCATCCTGATGGCGATCTGAACCACAGAGTCGTTGAAGTAGCGCCCATCGCCGCCGATCACCAGGGTTGAGCCTTGCGCGCCCTCCACATTATCGAAGATCGACTGGATGAAGTTTTCCACATACCGGGGCTGCTGGAAGACAGTGACCTTCTTGCGCAGGCCGGACGTGCCGGGGCGCTGATCGGAAAACGGCGTTGTCGGGATACGGGTCGTCACCATCGGGGCTGATCACTTCCTTGCGTGGCTCTTTGAGGAGGCTTCGCGGGATAGGTCCTAATCCTGAGAAGGACCAGCGACCATTCTAGGGTCGTTTCAAGCAGATGCCACTGCCAAGATGAAGGCAGGATGAAAGCCGCTATTGATCCACCCATCCGCACGCAGGCAAACAACTGGAGCCGCGGCTCTGGTCGCAGTGGACGCCCTCCCTATGTGCAGGCCTACGACCTGAACCATAAGCAAGCCGATCCTGGGAGAACGCCATGAATCAGACCCGCCGCAGCCTCCTCGTGACGATGGCCGCCGCCTCCGCAGCCTCAGCCCTTTCGCCGTGGCGTGCCCTGGCGCAAGCGGATTATCCCACGAGGCCGGTCCGGGTCATCGTTCCCTATGCGGCCGGTGGCGGAACGGATTTCTTCGCACGGCTCGTCTTTGGCGCCATGGGAGAGCAACTGGGGCAGCAGTTCGTTGTCGAGAACCGGCCGGGGGCAGGCACCAATATCGGGGCCGAGGCCGTCGCCCGAGCGGAGCCTGACGGCTACACGCTGCTTCTGGGCGATTCGGCTACCTTCGCGACGAACCGCTCCCTGTATCGCAAGCTCTCTTTCGACCCGTACAAGGACTTCAGCCCGATTTCGCTCACCGGTCGCTTCGCGCTCGTGCTGCTCGTCAACGCGAACAAGTTGCCGGTGAACTCGCTTCAGGAGTTGATCGCCGAAGCGAAGAAGACGCCCGGGAGGATCAACTATGCGACTCCTGGCTTGGGGAGCCCATTCCACCTGGCGACGGAGCTCCTGTCCCAAGGCGCCGGGATCAAGCTCACCCATGTGCCGTATCGGGGCGCCGCTCCCGCCGTGCAGGATCTGGTGGCGGGACAGGTGGACATGATGTTCATCGACTTTGCGACCGCTCGCTCGCAGCTCTCCGGCCCGATCAAGGCCATCGCCGTGGCCTCTCCAAAGGAGTTCTCCGGTCTGCCGGGAGTGCCACCCGTCGCGGCTGATTTTCCGGGCTTTGAGGCTTGGGCTTGGCAGGGCTTCGTCGGTCCGGCGCGCCTGGCGCCCGAGATCGTCACCAAGCTCAATGGCACGTACCGGCAGGTTGTCGCCAGACAAGACATTCGCGACAAGCTGACCGGCGCCGGGATCGACGTGCTCCAGAGCTCGCCCTCTGAGATGGCTGCCTATATGCAGGAAGAAGGCTCCAAATGGGAGAAGGTGATCAGGACGGCCAACATCACCCTGGAGTAACGGGAGCCACAGTTTCGGGACCCCGTCAGTTTCGGTCCCAGCGGTACATGCGCTGCTCGCCCTCGGCGCAGCTCACGGATGGTTCGGCCTGAACTTTCTGGATCATCGGCTTGGCGGGCAGTGCGGCGATCTCACGGATGATCTTAGTCCGGATGGCGTCGGCGAATTGCTGGCGCTCCCGCACCGGCACGATGAACGAGCCTTCGCCGCCGATCACGCAATTCTTGTAGTAGAGATCGAGGTGCTCCATGTCGCCGAAGCCGCTCGGCCGGTTGAGCATGATGGGCAGACCATTGATGGTGATGCCCTTGGCAACGGCCTCGTCCCTTGCCGTCACGACGCCTCGTCCGCTGCTGTTGGGTCCGTCGCCGGAAATGTCGATGACCCTGCGGATCGGCTCCACGCCGGTCTGCTCCAGAAGCTTCACGCCGAAATCGATGGCACCGGAGATCGAGGTTCTTCGGATACGGCCAATGGGGGTGCTGCTCAGGCCGTCGGCGAACTTCAGGGCGCCTTCAGGGCCGTCGATGATCGTCCAGGGCACGATGACGTTCTGATACTCCACGCCCGACCATTCCACATAGGTGACGATGATCCGCCCCACCATGCCGTTGCGGATAGCCTCATGCACCTGCGGAGAGCGGAAGGCCTCCATGAAGCCCTGACGCTGGAGTTCCTGCTCGTCGGGGTCCATGGAGCGCGAGACGTCGACGGCCAGCACCAGCGCGACATCGACCTCGGTTTCCGTCTGGGCACCAAGTGGAGACAGCCACAGACCCGATAGGATAGCCGCGAGAGCCCCAAGAAGCCTTCGATTCATCCGTGCCTCCGTTTACCAGACGCAAGAAGCTGACAGGAAACATCCGGCAGGCAAGGTTTGACGGCCCTGAGACAGGCCTGCTGGCTGTCAATTTAACGTGAATCCCATGTGAAACGTTTGTGGCCGCCTACAGCCGGAAAGCCAAAACAGAGCGTCGCACCGAGCAGGCTTTCCCTTCCGGTCTCTCGCTTTATATGGGCGGCAGGAAGGTTCGCCCCGTTAGGCTGGCGGTGCTCAGAAGGAACTCCCGCAAATGTCGTCTACGCTCGATCGCTGGTCACCTTACGCTTTGGCCGCCCTGAGGATCGTCACGGCGCTGCTCTTCATGGAGCATGGAACGCAGAAGCTGTTCGGCTTCCCGGCGCCTTCAGAGAGCGGCACGCCGCCCCTCCTGTCGCTCTTCGGCATCGGAGCCATCCTGGAATTCGGCGGCGGCCTGCTGATCTTGATCGGACTGTTCACCAGGCCCGTTGCCTTTGTCCTCGCCGGCGAGATGGCCGTCGCCTACTGGATGTTCCATGCTCCCCAGAGCTTCTATCCGGTTCTCAACGGCGGGGACGCGTCCATCCTGTTCTGCTTCGTGTTTCTCCTGCTCGTCTTCACCGGCCCAGGCGCCTTGAGCATCGACGGAGCAAGGCAGCCCGCAGGCCCGCGACACTCCTGGGAGCGCTGATCCGGTCCGTATCCGCCGGCTTTGACGCCGATTGGGGTGTGGGAACTCCATGCACTACTCCGGAAGAGTTGGGTAACGGGCTCGAACGTCTGTGACTCCGACGTGGAACGGCTGCCGTTAACCTTATAATTTCAGGGGACGGCGAATGACTTTTGCGCGGCAAAAGCGTTAAGAGCACAGGCAAGTCGTTGCGTAGGAGTTTGGACATGGCCGAGATCATCGCCTTCAAGGATCTCAAGAAGATTGCAGACCGGTGCGAGGTGCTGGGCCTTTTCGAGCCCAAGCGGCCTGCAAGATCCAAATCCCGCACCGAGAGCAGGAGCTTCGATTTTCCGAGTTCCCGCCCCTTCATCTCCGGCAACCTCACGGATCTGTTCGAGCAGGCCAATGCGGTCGCCATGCGCCATCATCATGGGGACCCCAAGGTCTCGGCCATCGTGGCCGAGAAGTGCCTGGAGCTGATCCAGGCCCTGGAAGATCATGCACAGCCGGAATGAGTTCTTGAATCGAGAAACCTGACAAAGCCTTCAGTGGAGTGCTTCCTTTTGGAAGTACCGTTTCGAAAAGAACCATTAACTCTAAATTCTAAAGTATCACGGCGGACATATTCTCCCGTTGATTTTTGACGCCCGCCATAGAAATGATCATTTTTACGATAGCACCTGTGGCAGGTTGAGCTCGCGCCGGAAGTCCATGCGCCGCTCAAAGGCATGATGCCCCCCTGTCAGGCCGGTGAGAGTCCGGCAGGTTCGTTCCCAAAATTCATTTGCCCGAGGTCGATGGTTCGGCATGCCGCCGTTCGGTCGAGGTCCGGAGGCGTTCCGGTGCGGCCATGTTGAGCATTTTTCTGTCGTTTACCCGCGCAGAACGGCCCTTTGTTCGTGGCGTTCTGTTGCCTGTCGTTCTGGTTGCCCTCACGACGCTGGCGATGGGTGCGGGAGCAATTCTGTGGGCCGTCGACAGGAGCAACGACATCTCCGCCGAACGTCAGCTCCGAACAACTGAGGCCAGCATACGGGCCGCTGTTCAGGAGCTGGCTCAACAGCAGGAAATGGTCGCCATCTGGGACGATGCCGTGGTGGAGCTCAACAAGCGCTCCCTGGATCTCAAATGGGTCGATGCCAATTTCGGCGTCTGGCTCAACAAGACCTTCGGACAGGATGAAATCTATATCCTTGATGAGCGCAACGAGCCGCTCGTCGCGACCGTCGGGCCGACACGCGTGCCCGCGCAGGAATATGAGCGGGTCAGAGCGAGCGTCAGCGATCTCGTTGCGGGCATCCGGGGAGTTCCAGATTCCCTGCACCATGCGCACGTGGCGGACCTCGCGACGGCCTCCTACCTGAAGACCGGACAGGCTGTTCACGACGCTCATCTGCTGGAGCTCAACGGTCGACCGGCGGCCGTCAGTGTGATGAAGATCATCCCTGAGTCCGAAGATGTTCCCTATCCTCATGGACGGGAATTCCTTCTGCTCAGCATCCGCTTTCTCGATGGAAGTTTTATCACGCAGCTGTCCGAGCAAAACCTGATCGATGGTCTGCGCTTCTCCAGCACCGATACCCCCCAACTGGGTGAAATCTCGGTGCCGGTGAAATCAGATGTGGGTCATCTCATCGGCTACTTCATCTGGAACCCGGAACTGCCCGGAGATCGCGTTCTCTGGTCGGTCGGCCCGGTAATGGCTGCCGCTGCTGCCATGATTGTTCTGCTGCTCGGGGCTCTGGTCCGCCGGTTGAGGCATTCCATGAAGGCACTGGAGAGAACGGTTCTTGAGCTGAAGGCGAGCGAGGCGCAGGCCCACCATCTTGCGTTCCATGATGTGCTGACAGGCCTGCCCAATCGCGCCCTGTTCGCAGACCGGCTCGATCATGCGACCGCTCAGATGCAGGATGGCGAGCAGGTTGCCGTCATGATGCTCGACCTGGATCGCTTCAAGCATGTGAACGACACTCTCGGCCATCATGCAGGTGACAGTCTCATTCAGGAATTCGCAGCCAGGTTGTCAAAGCTCGTGGATGGTAATGTCACCATCACCCGATTGGGCGGAGACGAATTTGCCATCGTACAAACCTTCAAGGCAGGAACCGATGCGCCGCAGGCCCTGTGCGAGCAAATTCTTGCCGCGTCCACGCGGCCCTACGATGTCATCGGCAATCAGGTTTTCGTCGGCGTCAGCATCGGGCTCGTATTGGCTCCCGAGGCGGGTTTGGATCGCATCGAACTTCTGCGCAAGGCCGATATCGCGCTTTACCGCGCCAAGGGAGATGGGCGGAACTGCTACCGTCTCTTCACACCGGAGATGGACGAAACCATCATCGTCTCCAGGATCATCGAGGAGGATCTCCGCATAGCGCTTGCGACAGGGGAGGGGCTTGAGGTTGCCTATCAGCCGCAGATTTCCCAAGGCGGCTTGGTCGTCGGCGTGGAGGCCCTAGCCCGCTGGCGTCACCCGACACGCGGGTGCATTCAGCCCAGCCAGTTCATTCCTGTGGCGGAGCAGACCGGCCTGATCGTCCCGCTCGGAGAATGGATCCTGCGCCAGGCTTGCGTGGCCTCCCGACGCTGGCCCGATCTCTTCGTTTCCGTCAATCTCTCGCCCGTTCAGTTCCGGTCCGGTGACTTCGCCGGCCGTCTCATCGCCATCGTCCGGGAATGCGGCGGGCATCCTCAGCGCATTGAACTCGAAGTCACGGAAGGGGTGCTCCTTGAGGAGGATGGCAGAACCACCGATGCAATCCGGAGGCTGCGGGAAGCAGGCTTCCGCATTGCCCTGGACGATTTCGGCACCGGCTATTCGAGCCTGGGCTACCTTCACCGCTTCGAAGTCGACAAGATCAAGATCGACCGGTCGTTTACCCAAAGCTTGGGAAAGGGCGGCAAGGCCGCCACCGTGATCAAGGCCATCGTGGCACTCGGGCATGCCATGTCGATTACTGTTACGGCGGAAGGCGTCGAGACAGAAACACAGCGGAATTTTCTGGACACGGCAGGCTGTAACGAAATGCAAGGTTTTCTGTTCTCAAAAGCCGTATCAGAAGATCAGATTATGCGGATGCTCAGTCGTTCGTCTTCCAATAAGGCGCACAACTATATGAATACTATCCCAGCTAGAAGTATAGGATAAGTTTATGTCGGACTATACGGCCAAGCTTCATCAAGATGTAGCTCTGTTGATTTGAGATGCTATCACAAAACTATCTTAACAGGAGGGATTACCTCTTAGGTGACGCAAAGGAAGAGGAACTAAATCTTCTAGCCATCGTTATCGCCACGCCTGATCTGATCGGATCGGCTTCCCGGACATGGTTTCTGCCTCTTTTGTTCTAGCCTGCGTAATTCGGATAGGCGGCGCCATGACTCCTGACTTTGATGAACGCTACCAAGGGGCTAGAGCCAGCATGGGCCATAACGTCGTCTACAAAGAGCAAATTCTCCCCATCGCCCAAGATCCCTTTCAGAACGTCACGACGGTTCTCATCTGCCAGAACATCCTTCTCCGGACGGGGATCAGCCATATCCTTTCGGGCACCCGCTTCGATATCGCGGAGCAAACCGGAGACCTGTCGACCCTGTCCACGTTCCCCGAAGGGGTACCGGTGCTCTTCCTCATCTGCGACGGACGCTCCCTTGGCGAGTATTCTCAGATGGTCAAGGAACTGAAGGAGCAGCACCCTCACGCCCGGGTGGTCATCCTTGCAGACAACATGGCTCCGCAAGAGATCATTCAAATCTGTAAGGAAGGTCTGGACGGGTTCTGCACGACGACAATGGCCCGTCATGCCATCATCAAGGCTCTGGAACTCGTGATGCTGGGTGAAACCTTCATTCCAGGCTCGGTCGGGCTGGAACTGCTCGATCAATTCCGCGGCGGACAGACCGGTGGTCTGGGTCAAACGGTTTCCCTCATGCCCGCCAACGATCCGGCTCTGCTCCTGAATAAGCTGTCGGAGCGTGAATCGCAGATTTTGCGCTGCCTAACCCAGGGCGCCTCGAACAAGCTGATCGCCCGTGAACTCGGAGTGGCGGAAGCGACTGTCAAAGTGCATATCAAGGCCATCTTGCGAAAAGTGAAGGCCGTGAACAGAACCCAGGCCGCCATGTGGGCCGCCGGTCATTTCGCCTCCGCGCAGGAGAACCGGCCTCTGGTTCCGGGCGAGTAAGAAGACCTTAAAAAATTACTGTCTCATCAGACGTTGAGCACGCGAAAAAGCTTCGCGTGCTCTAACTCTTTGGGAGTAGCCCAAGTGGCGAGTTGCGGATCAGTCAGCACCGAAGGTAAGCCTGACAGCACCCTGATGGTGCGCCGGATAAAGACTCCAGTAACAGCGTACTGACGCCCCAGGCTCGAACTGAAAAATAAACACCTAAATGACGCGGTGGGGCAAACATGGATTATCAAGTGGAATTGGTGGCTCGTGCATTTTTTGAAGCCGAGCACGACGACTTCCTGTGGGACAGCGAAGCGGAACTGGTTAGGGAAGAATTCCGCGAATATGCCCGCAATGCAATCAGCCTCCTTGATGAAGACATCGGCGTGCTCTTGCTGGCCCTTCAACGGGCCACGGCAGAGGAGCATCCTGAGCGCTCCAGGGCCGCAGCCTGATAATCTCACTTTTGATCAAGCTGCTTGAGATCCCTGCCCAAGGCGGCATCTCAAGCACGCTTCTGTTCGAAAGCATCCAAGCGCGGGTTGTCTGTGCTCAATGGGTGTCCGGCGGCAGATCGGCAATTCGCTTGATCTCATAGACAGCCAGCATCAGAAAAACCGACATGATCACAAGCCCGAGCGCGCTTGTGAGAACGCTCGCACTGACGCCCGAGGCCGACGAGACGATGGCCAGCAGGATCAGAAAGGGAAGTCCAAGGGTAATGGCGAGAACGGTGAGAAATGACCGTGGCATGGGGTGGACGCCCTTTATTCTTGAGAGGAAGGTTTTGAGGACTCAATAGCCCCAAAATCATGGAGAAAATGAGATTGCGCTCGGGCTCCGCCCCACTCAAGTCTTTCCAGGGCGTGTAACCCGAAAGAGTCCTTAAGTTAGAAATCCCATCGCTGCGCCTTTGCGACGAGGAAGTCGCGAAAGACCTGCACCCGTGCGACGGAGCGCAGCTCCTCTGGATAAACTAGATAACTTTCGAGGACCGGCATCTGCACATCGCGGAGAACTTGCTGCACCCGAGGGTTTCCGCTCATGGCGTAGTCCGGTGCCATGCCGATGCCGGCCCCGTTCTCGATCGCCGTGCGAAGCGCAAGGCTGTCATTCACCACGAGACGGCTGGGACGGGGATCCTTGGGATCGCGTCCTAGGCTGGTCAGCCGGTGCAGGTCCAGGATGAAAGACGGCTGGTCGCCGCCCAGGCAGAGGAGGGAATGGTTGTCGAGATCCTCGACCCGCTCAGGCTCTCCGGCGCGCTCAAGATATGAGTGGGCCGCATAGGCATGATATTGGATCGTGAAGAGGCGGCGCTGGATCAGGTCCGGCTGTGCCGGCCGACGCAGCCGGATGGCGATATCGGCTTCGCGCATGGCGAGATCTAATTCCTCGCTCGTCAGGATCAGTTGAACGCGCACATCCGGGTACAGATCAAGAAACTCCTTGATGCGCCGCGCCAGCCAGATCCCTCCGATGCCGACCGTTGCGGTGACCCTGAGCTCGCCGGCCGGCCGCTCGCTGGTTTCCGTGAGGCGCTGACGGGTCTCGTCCAGACGGAGGCGGATGTCCTGAGCTGCGCGGAACAGCACCTCACCGTGCTCTGTGAGAATGAGCCCCCGAGGATGGCGATGGAAGAGCGGAACTTTCAGGTCGTGCTCGAGGGCGCTGATCTGGCGGCTCACCGATGACTGGTTGACTCCGAGCTTCTCGCCGGCCCGGGTGAAATTCCCGGCGTCAACCACCTCATAGAACAATCTGATTTTGTCCCAGTCCAAGACAGATCCTCAAAACGCAAGCGTGTTCGCCGTGCCTGAAGTCAGATGGGAAGACGGCGCGCGCGACAGGTCAAGTGCTTCGCCTGCGCAATGCAATCCGTCCCTGCACCTGAGAGGGATTATTCCAGATCGCGAGAGCCCGCTACAGGAAAGACGATCGTGTCTTCTCGGAAGAAAGACACTGGTGTCGACCAGTGAGTGGACCATGTTGCGACAGTATTCCATGGGGCACGGTCAATGCTGAAGGACAAGTTTCGTTAACTTTACCCAAGGGTAAGTCGGACGAAGCGAAGGCATTTATTGACTTTCGGAGCCATATTGTGAAAGTTCAACGTAGCGATACGCCACAGACATGGCGGGTTGGCCGGCACACTTCAGCGATGCGCGTCCAAAGGCATGATGCCGCCCCGCCATACCGGTGCAAGCCCGGTATGTTCCCCCAAAAGTTTTAAGCTTCTGCACCCCCCATGGCCGAATGGCCAAAGGTCGCGCTATGAACAGGTCTGCTGCCGCATCCGAGGCATTGGCGGCATCCTCGGGCCCATGGTTGACACGCCCTTTTCGGGGGCTGATCGGCCGCTTCGGCATCGCGTTTTTCATGCCGGTGCTCGAGGCGACACTGCTGATCACCCTGCTGGCGCTGGCACTGCCCGCTGCCCTCCTGCAGGTCTACGACCGGATCCTGCCGAACAAGGCGACCGGCACCCTGGTTGTTCTCGCCATCACGGTGGCTCTGGCGATCCTGCTGGAGGCGCTGCTTCGGCACGTGCGGGGCAGGCTTCTGGCTCGAATGGCGGCAACCTCCGAGGCGCAGGCGCATCGTCAGGCCATGGAGTGCCTCCTCCACGCTCCTCTCTCAGCCCTGGAAGCAAACGGCAACGGCTATTATGCGGAGCGCCTATCCGCCATCGGCACCCTGCGCGAGGCCTGGTCGGGTCCGGCCCTGCAGGCCATGCTCGATCTGCCTTTCGCCCTGCTCTACCTGATTGGAATCTGGTATCTCGCCGGGCCGCTCGTGCTGGTACCGCTGGCATTGCTGGTCGGTGTCGCTTTGCTTGCAGCCTTGACAGGTCGGCGCGTACGTTGTGCGGCACATAATCTGGCGCTTGCCGAAGAGCGCCGGTTCAACTTTCTGTTCGATACGCTCAGCTGCATCCATCCGATGAAAGTTCTCGGCGCCGAGCCCCTGCTCGAGCGTCGCTACGAGCGTCTGCAGGGCGGCTCCGCGCAGATGCGCCGAACCCTGGCGCAGGCCATCTCGGCCGGGCAGGAGGGCGGGCAACTATTGGCCCAGGCCGCCACCATCGGCGTGGCGGCCTTCGGCTGCCACATGGTGCTCAATGGTCAGCTCAGCGTCGGCGGACTGGGCGCCTGCACCATGCTGGTGGGACGCACGATGCAGCCATTGCTCGGCGGCGTGGCCCTCTGGTCGCGTCTTCAATCGCTCGCGGAAAGCCGGCGGCGGGTCGCGGAGATCGCCCTTCTCCCGCAGGAGCGGCATCTCGACCGGCCGGCACTCCAGGTTTTAGACGGGCACGTGGTTCTCGACAGCGTTCGTCTGCGCACCCCGCCCCATAAGGATTGGCTGTTCGACGGTTTGACCCTCGACATCAGGCCCGGTGAAATCATCGGTGTCACCGGTGCGAATGGCTCCGGCCGTTCCGCCATGCTGCGGCTGATTGCGGGCGACATGCAGCCAACCGAAGGCCGCATCACAATCGACGGGCAGGATCTCGCACAGGTCGAGATGGGACCGGCACGCCGGCAGGTTGCCATCGTGCCGCCCGATCCAGCCTTGGTACGCGGCACGCTCCTGCAGAACCTCACGCTGCATCAGCCGCATCGGGAGGCCGCCGCTCTGCACCTCGCCACGAAACTGGGCTTGGATCAGGTGGCCGGCGCATTGCCGGGCGACTGGCACACACCCGTTGGTGTTTCGGCCACGCCGCTGCCGCGTGGCGCAGCGCAGCGCATCGGTGTCGTGCGCGCTCTGATCGAAGAGCCGCGAATCCTCCTGCTTGACGACATCACGTCTCAGATCGACGGCGACAGCGATGCGCGGCTCGCCCAACTCCTGGCCGGGCTGCGTGGCAAGGTCACGGTCGTCATCGTCACGCACCGTCCCTCGACCCTCGGAATCGCAGACCGGGTCTTCGCGATCCGCGACGGCAGGCTGGAGCGCGTGCCATGAGCCTCGTGATGGATTGTTTCCCTCAGGCTCCGGTGCAGCTGTCGGAAGACCTTCTCGCTCCGTCCGATCTGGCTCGCTGCCTGCCGGTCCTGCTATGGCTGATGGATTGGTCGGGAAGCGCGGATGACCTGCTCTCGGCGCTCCCGCACGCGAAGCCCGACATCGATCTCACCGATCTGCGCAACACGCTGGCCGTTCTTGGCTATCCAACCAGGATGCAGGGGCTCAAGCGGGGAGGTCTCGATCTGCGATGCCTGCCGGCCATTCTGCTGCCGCCGGGAAAGGCCGCCTCTGTCATCTACCGCGATGAGGCCGGCAAGGTTCTGATGTTCGACGGCGCGACAGGCGATGTGAAACCCTGCGCGCCGGAGAAGCTGCGTGGAACCTTGATCCTCGCCGCAGAGGCAAATGTTGCGGCGACCCGTCAGAACTGGTTCAGCGGCATTGCACGACGGTTTCGGGGATCTCTGCCGCCCTTGCTCGCGATCAGTGGGCTCATGGCCGTGCTCGGGCTTGCAGTCCCGATCTTCACCATGGCGGTTTTCGACACGGTGGTTGCCGGCTACAGCCCGGAAACGCTGCCCATGCTCATTATCGGCGTTGCCGCCGCGGTCGTGCTGGAGGTCCTCTTCCGCGTCATCCGCCAGCGTGCTCTGCTGCGCATCGCGGAACGCCTGGATCGACTGGTTCCAAGTGCCGTCTTCACACAATTGCTGTCCCTGCCAACCGCGCTCGTGGAGCGGGCCGGCACCGCCTCTCAGGTGTCGCGTTTGCGCGACTTTGCGGCCATCCGCGAGTTTCTCACCGGCAGTTTCGCTGTGGCCCTTCTGGACTTGCCCTTCACGCTCCTCGTGGTGGTGCTGATGGTGGTTCTCGGCGGATGGATCGCACTCGTGCCTGTTGGAACGGCTGTTGGATTCGTTCTTCTGTTCTGGATATCCCGCGGGCCCATGCGGCTGGCCATCGATCAGGCCGCTCGCGCCAACCAAGCCCGCGAAGCCCTGGCCGTCGAAGCGCTCGAGACGGTGCGCACGTTGAAGCTCGGGGGAGCGGAAGAGCGCTGGATCGACCGCTATGCGGCGGCTGCCGCTGCTGCTGCCGTAGCCTCTGCACGGGTCGGCACTCTGACGGGTTCGGTGCTCGCCGCAAGCCAGGCGCTCGTCACCCTGTCGGGCTTGGCTGCGGTAGTCTTGGGTGTTCTCGCAGTGCTGTCCGGTGCAATGACGGCGGGCGCGCTGATCGCCGGAATGATGCTGATCTGGCGGGTCCTGGGTCCGATGCAGACATGCTTCGTGATGCTCTCGCGTTGGGAGCAGACTCAGGCCTCGATCCGTCAGGTGGACGGATTGATGGCGCTTGAGACGGAGCGGCCGCCGCCGCTTGAAGCCCGCATGGCGCCGCCGGAGCAGGGCGCCATCGTGTTTCACCGCGTAACTCTGCGCTATCTACCGCAATCCGAGCCCGTGCTGGCCGGCGCCAGTTTCTCCATTCAGCCCGGCCAGGTGGTGGCCGTCACCGGTTCGGAGGGCACGGGCAAGTCGACCCTGCTGCTGCTGACCGCTGGCCTGTACCGTCCGCAGGGCGGTCTCGTGCGGATCGATGGGCACGATGTGCGCTCCTTCAATCCGGCCGTTCTCCGGCGCAGCATCGGCTGGGTGCCGCAATCGCCGGGATTGCTCTACGGCACGATCGCCCAGAACCTGCGGCTGGCGCGGCCCAGTGCCTCCGATGCGCAACTGCGCGCTGCGGCTGCGGAGGCCGGCGTGCTGGACGCGATCGAGGCGCTCCCGCGCGGCTTCGATACGCGGGTCGGTGACAACCACAGTGGCCGCCTGCCGCGCAGTATCCTACAGCGGATCGCACTCGCCAGTGCGCTTTTGCGCGATGCGCCCATCCTGCTTCTCGACGAGCCCGTCGCCGGGCTCGACGACGCCTGCGCCAAGGCCTTCACGGACGTCATCGCCTCCCGAAGGGGACGCTGCACGATCCTCATGGCAACGCACAGGCCAAGCCACATTCGGCTCGCCGACCGCATCCTGCGCCTGCGAGACGGGCAGGTGGAGGAAGTTGAGCAGCCTGCTGCTCCCTCCGGGCCTCGTCCGACACGCACGCCGGTAGGTGTGCCGTTGGCGAACGCAGCTTTCGCAAATCTTTCTAACGCTAACAGCCCCAGAGTTGGTTGATGAGCACCGCCGCAAAAACAGCCCCCGAGGCCGAAAATCTGACGCTGGCTGCACATCAGCACACGATGGCACCTCTGCCGCGCGCCAGCCGCCAACCACGCCCCGACAGCCATGTGCTCGCGCTGGAAGAACTGCGCATCTACGGTCTGGAGCGCGCCGTCGTTCTGGGAACCGGCCTGCTGGTGGCCGCAACCGTCACCTGGGCTGCGCTCACCCATGTGCCGGAGGTGGCCATCGGTGTTGGTGATCTCGCAACGACAGTCGCGCCGGCGCCTGTTCAGCATTTCGAGGGCGGCATCGTCACGGAGGTGCTGGTTCATGAAGGCGATGTGGTCGAAGCCGGCCAACCCTTGTTGCGCATGAACGATGCGGCGGCCCAAGCCGAGCTCTCGCAGGCGCGGCTTCGCCTTGAGTCGCTGCAGTTGCAGTCACAGCGCCTGACGGCAGCCGCGGAGGGCAACATCACGGCCATGGAGCTGCGGGGTCGCGAAGGAACGGCGAGCATTAATGTCGCTGATGCAAGCGGGGAGGGCAGCGTCGTTCGCTCACTGGCCGCCAGCCTCTTCATAGGCCCTCAACGCGCGGCGCTGGATGCACGCCTGCGCTCCTTGAGCGATCGCATTGCTGTGCTTCACGAACAGGTGGCGCAGCGGCGCAGCGAACTGGCGACCTTGTCCGGACAGATTTCTGCCGTGCAGGAGCAGATGGCGCTGCATTCCAAGGAACTCGGTATCCGCGAGGAGCTCGCCCGCAATGGGTTGACCACGCGGCTCGCAGTGCTTGAGGCGCAGCGTCTGCTGATGAGTGCGAAAGCCGAGCATGAGCGCCTGAACGGCCAGCATGCTACCGCCCTGCGCAGCCTGGCCGAGGCCGAAGCCCGCATTTCAGAGATGCAGTCGGCTGCTGTGGACGAGGCCCGGCAGGAAGCTGCCCGGGTTGCGCTGGAGATTGCCGAAACGGCCGAAGCCGTCCGCAAGCTGGAGGACCGCGCGGAACGGACGCTGCTGCGCGCGCCTGCTCCAGGTGTCCTGCGCGGACTCGCCGTTCACCGTTCCGGCACCGTCCTGCCGCCTGGCGGGCTGATCGCCGAGGTGATGCCGCAGGATGCCCCGCTCGTGGCGGATGTGCGGATCACGCCGCGCGACATCGGGTTCATCGAAGTCGGTCAACCGGTGCACGTCAAGGTGCAGGCCTTCGACTATGCCCGCTACGGTGCAGTCGATGGCATCGTGGAGCGCGTCTCGGCCGGCACGTTCCTCGATGAGCAGCGGCAGCCGCATTACCGCGTGCGTGTGTCGCTCAAGCAGCAGCATGTGGGCCGTGATCCCGGCAAGGCGCAACTCGTGCCCGGCATGACAGTGCAGGCAGACATCACGACCGGCAACAAGACAGTGCTGCAATATCTTCTGAAGCCGATCTATTCCGCCATGGCGGCATCATTCCACGAGCGTTGAGGACGCTGATCCCATGAGCCAGCAACCCGATCCGACCATCCCGTTCGATGCCAGCGTGGTTGACGAGGAGGCCCTGCGTGCTCTCCGGGCGGTTCAGCGAAGCCTCCCGATGGGCGACGGAGGCGCCAGCGGAAATCTGGTGGGTGGAACGGAGGCGGTTGCGGCGTTCGGAATGGTGAGAGGCGGGCCTTCCGGCGGCATCGCCGTTGGGTCTCATGAGATCAGCCAGCTTGAATGGAACCTAGCGCCGGCGCCACAGGATGAGCCGTTAAAACCGCTCGACCTCGCACCGCCGTCCAAGCCTGCAATCATGCTGGATGAAGGAACGTCCGGCGCCGATCCATCACTGTCCCCAGCGCCGGTTTCCTTGATCGGGCCAAGGGCCAACCTCGCACGATCCTCGTCGAGTTACGCCGAGACTGAATCGGATGACACATCCGTACAGATCGCGTCTCCGGTGTTCGCCGGCACTCCTGACAATCCTGTCGTCACGACACCGCCTGCTACCCTGAAGCCGGATCCGCAGGAACCGGCCGACACCCTTGCCGATCCACCTGCGGTGATTGCGCGCGATGTATCTGGTTTGGAGGACACGGGCATTCGTCTGGACCTGTCGGCGGCGCTGGTGGACCGGGACGGCTCGGAGGTGCTCACGGTGCTGATCCTCGGCGTGCCCGAGGGCGCTCTGCTCTCGCACGGCACCCGGCAGCCCGACGGCGCCTGGAGCGTGCCGGCCGCCGAACTCGCCCAGCTCAGCCTCACCCCGCCCGAGCACTTCTCTGGCTCCATCAACCTCACCCTTCGTGCCACTGCCCAGGAGAGCCAGGGCAGCACCGCCATGGTGGAGACCTCGTTCCGGGTGCAGGTGCAGGCGGTGGCGGATGCGCCCACGGTCACGGTGATGGACGCCCGCGGCTCCGAGGATGCGCCCGTGAGCCTCACAGGCCTCGGCGGCGCCCTGCGCGACGGCGACGGCTCGGAGTCTCTCAGCTTCGTGCTCAGCGGCGTGCCGGCCGATGCCACGTTAAGCGCCGGCACACGACAGCCGGACGGCACCTGGAAGCTCACGTCCGCTCAGCTGAGCGGCCTGACGCTCACGCCACCGGGGCACTTCTCCGGCAGCTACAACCTCACTCTCACGGCTGTGGCCACGGAGGGCAGCAACGGCTCGAGTGCCCGCACGTCGGCGAGCTTCACGGTGGGCTTCGATCCGGTGGCGGATGCCGGCACGATCGCAGGCTCCAGCTCAGGCCAGGAGGACACGGCCATCGTGCTCCAGCCGGTCTTTGCCTCGCCCGATCCGTCGGAGACCTGGTCTGAGTTCGCTCAGGTGTCAGGGGTGCCGGCGGGGGCGCGGCTGAGCCAGGGCACGGAGCTGTCGCCGGGCGTATGGCAGGTGGCCACCGCCGACCTGCGGGCCGGGGTGGTGTCTCTGCACCCAGCCGAGCACTCGGATGCGGACTTCACCCTCACGATCAAGGCGACGCTGATCGACACCGGCAACGGCACCAGCGTCAGTCGGCAGGTGACGGGCACGCATGCGGTGACAGTTGCCGCTGTTGCGGACGCGCCGCAGGTGACGGCGAGAGATGTGACGGGTCAGGAGGACACCGCCATCCCGCTCGACCTCGCCGCTGCTCTCACCGATACAGATGGATCTGAGATGCTCTCAGTGAGCATTCTCGATGTCCCTCCCGGTGCAATTCTTTCACACGGGACTCAGCAAGCGGATGGAAGTTGGAGCATTCCCGTTGCCGACCTGGCGCATCTGACATTCACGCCGCCGCACGACTTTTCAGGCACGGTCAATCTCACTCTGCGTGCAACGTCACGTGAGAGTTCGAACGGCACGACGGCGACCACGGACCTCCCGTTCCAGGTCAGGGTCACGGATGTGTCCGACACGCCGCTTCTGACTGTGCATGACGCTTCGGGTTTGGAAGACACAGCCATCCCGCTCGACCTGTCGGCAAACCTGACGGACACGGACAAGTCCGAGGTGCTCTCGATCAGCATCCTCGGTGTTCCGGCGGATGCATCCCTGTCGCACGGCACACGCCAGCCCGATGGCAGCTGGCTCCTTGCCCCTTCCGAACTCGACGATCTCACCCTTCGTCCGCCAGAGCACTATTCCGGCATGATCAATCTTTCGGTCGAAGCCACATCGCGCAGCTCGAACGACGAGACCGCAACAACACGGGCTTCATTCCGGGTGCAGGTCGAGGCAGTGGCGGATGCGCCTGTCGTGACGGTGGCGGACGCCCGCGGGTCCGAGGACACGCCTGTGAGCCTTGCCGGCTTGGGCGGCGCCCTGCGGGACAGCGATGGTTCGGAGTCTCTTAGCTTCATACTCAGCGGTATTCCGGCCGAGGCCACCTTGAGCGCCGGCACACGTCAGTCTGATGGCACTTGGCGGCTTACCCACGCTGAATTGTCAGGCCTGACGCTGAAACCACCGGCCAATGTCTCCGGCAGCTACAACCTGACCCTGACAGCCGTTGCGACGGAAGCCAGCAACAGCTCAGAGGCTCGCACCTCAGCCAGCTTCACAGTGGGCTTCGATCCGGCGGTCGATACAGCCACCATCAGCGGCAGCATCTCGGGCGTCGAGGATAACCCGATCATGCTGAAGCCGATCTTCGATGTGACCGACAAGGACGGTTCGGAGGCCTGGTCTGAGTTCTCTCAGGTGTCTGGCGTGCCGACCGGTGCGCGGCTGAGCCAGGGCACGGAGCTGTCGCCGGGTGTGTGGCAGGTGGCCACCGCCGATCTGCGGGCTGGGTTGGTGCTGCTGCACCCAGCCGAGCACTCGGATGCGGACTTCACCCTCACGGTCAGGGCAACGCTGATCGACACCGGCAACGGTACCAGCGTGAGCCGCCAGGTGACGGGCACGCACATGGTGAGCGTCACGGCCGTGGCCGACGCACCGCAGGTCAGTGCAAGGGATGTGACGGGTCAGGAAGACACCGCCATCCCGCTCGATCTCACTGCCGCCCTCACCGACACCGATGGTTCCGAGGTGCTCTCGGTCATCGTTTCCGGACTACCCGAAGGCGTGCGCCTTTCCGCCGGTGTCGACAATCACGATGGCAGTTGGACGCTCAAGCCCGCCGAACTCCAGGGCATCAAGCTAATCCCGTTTGAGAATTTTTCCGGCAGCCACACGCTGACCGTGACGGCGATCTCGACCGAGAGCAGCAATGGGTCGGAAGCCCGCAGCTCAACCAAGTTCACGGTTGAGGTCAATCCGGTGCTGGACCATGCCACTATCGGCGGCACCACATCCGGCTTGGAGGATACGGGCATCGCGCTGAAGCCGGCCTTCAATGTCAGCGACAAGGATGGTTCGGAGACTTGGGGCGAGTTCTCCCAGGTCTCGGGGGTGCCGGCCGGTGCTCGGTTGAGCCATGGAACGGAGCTGTCGACCGGCGTGTGGCAGGTGTCGACCGCTGACCTGCAGGACGGACGGGTGCTTCTGCATCCGGCGGAGAACTCGGACCAGGATGTCACACTGACGATCCGCACAACGACCACGGATTCCGGCAACGGCAAGACTGTGAGTCAGGACGTGACGGGCACATACACGGTGACGGTGGCTGCCGTGGCCGATGCGCCGACCGTTACGGTGGCCAATGCTCATGGCTACGAGGACACGCCCGTGAGCCTCGCCGGCCTGGGCGGTGCGCTGCGCGATCTGGATGGATCCGAGAGCCTGAGCTTCGTGCTCAGCGGCGTGCCGGGCACAGCCAGTTTGAGCGCAGGCACGAAGCAGCCCGATGGCAGCTGGAAGCTTACCCCAGCCCAACTTACGGGCCTCACTCTTAATCCACCTGCAAACTTCTCAGGCAGCCTATCCCTGAAGCTCACCGCCGTTGCCACGGAAGCCCGCGACAACCATCCGACAGCCTCTACCTCGGCCAACTTCACTGTCGGCATCGATCCCGTTCTGGACACGGCCACCATTAGCGGCCGTACCTCCCGGCCCGAGGATACCGATATCACGCTGACGCCGAGATTTGTCCTGAACGACAGGGACGGCTCGGAAACCTGGTCGACATTCACTGAAGTCACCGGAGTTCCCCCAGGCGCAACCCTCAAAGGCGGCAGCGGAACAAAGGAGATTTCTCCGGGCGTCTGGCAGGTCAATACAAGTGATCTGATCAACAGGCGGGTGACGATTAAGCCGCCTTTGAACAGCGATGACGATTTCACCCTGACCTTCACGGCCACCCAGACGGACAGCGGCAACGGAACCAGCGTCAGCCGCACCGTCACCGGCACCTACGCCGTCGCAGTGAACGCGATCGCGGATGCGCCGACCGTCACGGCTCACGACGCAAAGGGCAACGAGGACACGGCAATCCCGCTCGATTTGTCGGCGAAACTGACGGATCTGGATGGTTCGGAGACGCTGTCGATTGTCATTCTGGGAGTCCCGAATGGCGCAGTCCTGATCCCCGGCGAGCGCCTGCCCAACGGCAGCTGGAGCGTCAAGCCGTCTGATCTTGCAAATCTGACCTTCACGCCCCCACGCGACTTCTCGGGATCTATCGCGCTCAGCATCAAGGCGACATCCAAGGAGACCAATGGTGGCGCAGAGAACTCCGTCACCATTCCTTTCAAGGTCCAGGTGGACGCGGTGGCCGATGCGCCGGACTTGCTCGTTAACCGGGCATACGGCGATGAGGATACGGCGATCCCGCTGCATCTGACAGCACGGACCACCGATATCGACAACTCCGAATCCATCGTGACCTACCGGCTGGAGGATGTGCCTGAGGGTGCCATCGTGCGCGCAGGTGGTTTGGTACTGACGAGAAACGCCGACAACAGCATCAGCGTGCCGGCCGGCGTGGTCGGCAGCCTGACCATCACCCCGCCGCCCCATTCCGACAAGGACATGCACCTGAAGGTCTTTGCCATCTCGGCGGAGCCGAACGGCAGCACGGCCACGAGCGTGCCGAAGGAGCTCGTAGTGACCGTGCGCGCCGATGCCGATGCGCCAGTCCTTGACGTTAAGAGTGCCAGCGGTTCCGAAGACAGCGATATTGCCCTCAACTTGACCGCCACCCTTCCTGACAACGACGGATCGGAGGTTCTCAGCTTCGTCATTTCGGGGATCCCGAACGGCGCTCTTCTGTCCGTTGGAACCTATCGTGGTCCCGGCACATGGTCGCTGACGGCCGATGAAGCCAAGATCGTGACGCTGCGGCCGCCAGCCGATTTCGCCGGCACCATCAACCTCAACGTCACGGCCGTCACGCAGGAGAAGGACGGAGGCGACCAAGCCTCGACGCGGGTGATCTTCCCGGTCTATGTCGGCGCGGTGGTGGATACTCCTGCCGTCGGTGGCCTCGACGGCAACTCCGGCAACTGGGGCACCATGCACGGCACGGAGGATGAGCCCATTAAGCTCAACCTTGATCCCGGTCTTCGGGACCGCGACGGATCGGAGAAGGTGATCGGCGAGATCGTTATCGGAGGGATTCCGTCTGATGCAGTGCTGCGTCTTGCCGACAACAGCATCGTCACGGCCGATCCAGATGGCTTCTACCGGATTGCTGCCGAGAAGATGGCCGGCGTCACCCTGACGATGCCACACAACAGCGACGTGGCCGAAACGCTCTCCATCCGCATGACGATCCAGGACACGGATGGGAGCAAGACGGTCACGAAGGAAATCCGCGGTCATATGGTGGTGGATCCGCGGGGTGATGCCGACAATCCAACTCTTACAACCGAGCCTTCGACCGGCACCGGGCATAACAGCACGAGCGACAGCGCCGGCTGGATTCAATTGCGCGTCACCGCAATTCCGACAGATACGGACGGGTCCGAGTCGCTGACGATCTGGGTGCGGGGTGTACCTAAGGGAGCTTCGCTCTCGCATGGTATTCCGGCGGGTGATGGCGTCTGGCTCGTGCCGGTGGAAAACCTCCCCGCTCTCGCAATCCGGCCGAAGGCCGGCGACAACAGCGCCATTGAACTGAAGGTATGGGCTGTCGTCACCGAACGTGAGGGCGATCAGACGATTCGCACCGATCTTGTCGCGGTGACAGTCACACCTCCTGGAGGAGGCGGTGATGGATCCGGCGGAGATCCTGGGGGCATTCCGGGCACGGCTCCTCAGGCCCAGGCTCCCGAGCTGATCGTATCAAGCGCAACGACGTTAGAGGACGACAGGGTCGCTCTGTCGATCAGCGCCAAGACAACCGATACGGACAACGGCTCCGAAACCTTAGGAATACGTATCGACAACGTGCCTGAAGGAGCGCGGCTCTCGGCTGGCGTACGCGATCCTGCGACTGGATCTTGGGTGTTGCGGCCGGATCAACTTGCCGGTCTGGAACTGATCCCTCCGGCCAATTTCGCCGGTACAATCTCCCTGAAGATCACCGCCATCGCGACGGAGAAGACGGGATCGGAGGCGGAGAGCCCTGCCACATTGAACATCACGTTGGAGGCGGTGGCCGACGGCGCATCGATCAGTGTGGCTCCTCCTGCCGGATTCGAGGATGTCGAGATCCCGCTCGATCTGAAGATCAGCCCGCGCGACGGCGATGGCAGCGAGACCGTCACGTCTGTGACGATCTCAAAGCTGGAGACTGGTGCCCGAATCGAGGGGCCGGGCGTCACCACCAACGGAGACGGCACGTGGTCGGTCGATCCTGCCCATCTCGGCAGCGTGCGCGTGATCCCGCCCGCGAACTGGATCGGTGATCTGAAGCTGACCGTCACCGCAACGACGCAGGAGGCGAGCAACGGGCAGACGCACACCACATCGCAGAACGTCACGATCAGGATCGAGGCTGTTGCGGATGCGCCGGACCTTAAAGTCACGGATGCTGTCGGCCGTGAGGACGTGACCGTTCCGCTCAACATCTCGGCCGCTCTGGTGGACACCGACGGCTCCGAGGTGCTCTCGGTGGTGATCGGCAACCTACCGGAGGGTGCCCGCCTCTCAGCGGGCCTCAACAACGGCGACGGAACCTGGACGCTCACACCCGGACAGCTGACCAACCTCAATCTGATTCCGCCGGCAAACTGGAGCGGCACCGCCAACCTGTCGGTGCTTGCCCATGCGCGGGAAACCTCCAACGGCAAAGTCGCCACCGCTGAAGCGACCCTGAAGGTGGAGATCGAAGCGGTGACCGATGCGCCGGTGGTCGGCTCGCGCGATGTATCTGGTTTGGAGGACACGGGCATTCGTCTGGACCTGTCGGCGGCGCTGGTGGACCGGGACGGCTCGGAGGTGCTCACGGTGCTGATCCTCGGCGTGCCCGAGGGCGCTCTGCTCTCGCACGGCACCCGGCAGCCCGACGGCGCCTGGAGCGTGCCGGCCGCCGAACTCGCCCAGCTCAGCCTCACCCCGCCCGAGCACTTCTCTGGCTCCATCAACCTCACCCTTCGTGCCACTGCCCAGGAGAGCCAGGGCAGCACCGCCATGGTGGAGACCTCGTTCCGGGTGCAGGTGCAGGCGGTGGCGGATGCGCCCACGGTCACGGTGATGGACGCCCGCGGCTCCGAGGATGCGCCCGTGAGCCTCACAGGCCTCGGCGGCGCCCTGCGCGACGGCGACGGCTCGGAGTCTCTCAGCTTCGTGCTCAGCGGCGTGCCGGCCGATGCCACGTTAAGCGCCGGCACACGACAGCCGGACGGCACCTGGAAGCTCACGTCCGCTCAGCTGAGCGGCCTGACGCTCACGCCACCGGGGCACTTCTCCGGCAGCTACAACCTCACTCTCACGGCTGTGGCCACGGAGGGCAGCAACGGCTCGAGTGCCCGCACGTCGGCGAGCTTCACGGTGGGCTTCGATCCGGTGGCGGATGCCGGCACGATCGCAGGCTCCAGCTCAGGCCAGGAGGACACGGCCATCGTGCTCCAGCCGGTCTTTGCCTCGCCCGATCCGTCGGAGACCTGGTCTGAGTTCGCTCAGGTGTCAGGGGTGCCGGCGGGGGCGCGGCTGAGCCAGGGCACGGAGCTGTCGCCGGGCGTATGGCAGGTGGCCACCGCCGACCTGCGGGCCGGGGTGGTGTCTCTGCACCCAGCCGAGCACTCGGATGCGGACTTCACCCTCACGATCAAGGCGACGCTGATCGACACCGGCAACGGCACCAGCGTCAGTCGGCAGGTGACGGGCACGCATGCGGTGACAGTTGCCGCTGTTGCGGACGCGCCGCAGGTGAACGCGAGAGATGTGACGGGTCAGGAGGACACCGTCATCCCGCTCGACCTCGCCGCTGCTCTCACCGATACAGATGGATCTGAGTCCATGGTCGTGAGCATCTTTGGCATTCCCGAGGGGTTCACGTTGTCAGCCGGCATGGCACGAGGTGGAGGCGAATGGCGGGTGTCAAGCGGAGATCTGCAGGGTCTCAAGCTAATGCCTCTGGCGGACTGGAACGGCACATTGAACCTGACGGTTCAGGCCACCAGCACCGAGACGAGTACCGGGGTGTCCGCCCAAAGCAGCAAGCCGTTCACGGTGACAATCGCTCCGGTGAACGATGCGCCCGAGCTGAGTCTGACCGCTGCGGAACACGCGGAGGCCGGTGAGCACCAAGCGGAGGTCATTGGCACTGCGCATGCGACAGACATCGACAGCACGCAACTCGGCGGCGCTGTTATCACGCTCTCGGGCGCACAGCCCGGCGACAGGCTCGATCTTGAGGGCTTCAGCCTGCACAACGAGAACGGGCGCACGATGATCGGGGACACGGGCATCGAACTCGTGGGCGGAGCCTATGCTGGCGAGACGGGGACGCTGACTCTCAGCGGTCATGCCTCACCCGAAACCTACGCCGCGGTGTTGCAGTCCCTGATGCTCGAGAGCGGCGCTCAGTCCGGCTTGGCGGCCGGAACCCGCAGCATCGGAGTCGTCTTGTCCGACAGCGATGGTGCCCCTTCGACGCGGCAATCCGTGGACGTGGTGATCGACGAGGCCGAACCTGTGGCACCACAAGGGCAGGGCTCCGATGCTGCGCAGAACAGTGCCGGATCGGATATCATCCTCCTGATGGCCGATGACGAGGCTGACATGAGCCACGCCGCGACCGCCTCATGGACGGAGCAGATCGACAGCGACCAATCCTCGCCCGCATCTGATCCCGTGACCACTCTCGACCAGCCGGCTGCCGACCATATTCAAACCATCGACGATCTCCAGGTCGATGCGTCCCGGATGAACTGGGCTTGACGATTGCCCGGCAGGACGGAGCCTCCACGGGATCCGCCCTGCCGGAGCAGCCTTACTGGGTGCCTGGCTGCACGATAGGCACGTCCGCAGGACGGGACGGCTCGTCGGCGGGCTTGTCGTCGTCTAAGGGCTCAAAAGGATCAAGCGAGGGAAGTTCCGGCAAGGGGCCCGGGACGTCGGGCGGTTGCTCGGAAGGCTTTGGCGTGTCGGACATGGGAGTTCCATCCGTGGATTGCTCCTCTGGGAAAGCACAGGCACCCGATGCGTTCCCGGCTCAAAGCTTGATCACCCAAATAGATCGAGCTCATCTGCCGTTCAAGGTGGCCGGAACCCTGGCTGATCTGGGCCGTTGGATCACGTCCACTGCCGACCAATGCACCCGTGTGCTCCCTGTGCCGATGTAGGTCGGCGGTGATGTCACCTCAGCCTGATCGCTCTCCAGCACGGCGGTCGGTCTCTGTCGCGCCGAGGGAGGTTTCGATTGAGTGAAATCCAGAATCATCCACCGCCCGCACTCGAAAAGATCCCGGTCACCCTCACGGTCAACGGCGAGACCAGAACGGTGGAGGTCCTGCCCTGGACCGTCCTTCTCGACCTCCTGCGCGATCATCTCGGCCTGACAGGCACCAAGAAGGGCTGCGATCATGGGCAATGTGGCGCCTGCACGGTGCTGATCGATGGCAAGCGGATCAATTCCTGCATGGCCCTTGCCGTGATGAAGGACGGAGCGAGCATTACGACCATTGAGGGACTTGCCGTAAACGGAGAGCTACATCCCCTGCAGCAAGCCTTCATCGATCATGATGCTTTCCAGTGCGGCTACTGCACTCCAGGCCAGATCTGCTCCGGCGTCGCTCTCATTCAGGAAGGCCGGGCGCGTACCCGAGACGAGATTCGCGAGTGGATGAGCGGCAACATCTGCCGCTGCGGCGCCTATACCAACATCGTCGATGCCATCGAGCAGGTGCTGGGCTCGACCACGGAGGCAGCGCGATGAACCGTTTTTCCTACCTGCGGGCCGGCAGTGTCGAGGAAGCCGTCAAGGCGGCAGCCGCCGACGCGTCCGCCCGCTTCATTGCGGGCGGCACGAACCTCGTCGATCTGATGAAATACAATGTTGAGCGCCCGACCCGTCTCATCGACATCACGCGCCTTCCCCTGAATGCCATCGAGGAGACCGAGAGCGGCGGGCTGCGCCTTGGCGCCATGACCTCCAACGATGATGTGGCCCACGACGCCCGCGTCCAGAGCCGCTATCCGCTGCTCGCCAGTGCGATCCTCGCCGGCGCCTCGCCACAATTGCGCAATGCGGCCACGACCGGCGGCAATCTTCTTCAGCGCACCCGGTGTTACTATTTCTATGACACGGGCACGCCGTGCAATAAGCGCGAGCCTGGTACGGGTTGTCCGGCAACCTTCGGGCGCAATCGCATCCATGCGATCCTGGGCACGAGCGATCACTGCATCGCGACACATCCCTCCGACATGTGTGTGGCTCTCGCGGCTCTGGAAGCCCTCATCCAGGTCGCGGGACCCGATGGCGAGCGCACGATCCCGATGTCCGAGTTCCATCGCCTGCCGGGCGACAGGCCGGAGGTCGACACCACACTGCAGCATGGGGAGATCATCACGGCTGTCGAGCTTCCGCCGGCGGATTTCGGAGCTCACCACACCTATCTGAAGCTGCGCGATCGCCTCTCGTATGCTTTCGCGCTGGTTTCCGTCGCGGCTGCGCTCCGCATGGATGGGAACACCATCGTGGAGGCGCGGCTTGCCCTCGGCGGCGTCGCCCACAAGCCATGGCGCGATCCGGACGCGGAGGCCATGCTGCGCGGGCATCCTGCCAGTGCAGAGCTTTTTGCAGGTGTCGCCGATCACATCCTATGCGAGGCCAAAGGCTTCGAGGACAATGCCTTCAAGATTGATTTGGCCCGGCGCGGGATCGTCCGCGCGCTCTCGCAGGCCGCTGCGGGAACGCCGCAATCTCAGACCGACAAGCGCATCAGGTAAGGACGGGACGGATGCTGAAAGCTCAGGGTTACGTTGGCGCTCCGCAGAACCGGGTCGATGGACGCGCCAAGGTCACGGGCGAGGCGCGCTATGCTGCGGAGTTCGATGCGCCGGACCTCGCCTACGGGATCGTCATATCGAGCGCGATTGCCAAGGGGCGGATCACGTCGATCGATGCCTCGGCTGCCTTGGCCGTGCCGGGCGTGGTTCAGGTCTTCACGCACGAGAACCGGCCCCGCACCGCATGGTTTGATCGCAACTACCGGGACGACGTCGCTCCTCCCGGCTCTCCCTTCCGTCCGCTTTACGATGAACAGGTCGTTTATAGCGGCCAACCGATCGCCCTCGTGGTGGCGGACGAGTTTGAAATAGCAGCCCATGCGGCTTCCCTGGTACATGTCGAGTACGAGACTGACACTCACATGACGGATCTCGACATCAAGCGGAGCGAGGCATATGTGCCGCCCAAGAAACGGTCGGGCGTCACGCCGCCGCCGAGCCCGCGCGGTGATGCCGATCAGGCTTTCGCGCAGTCACCCGTGAAGGTGCATGCCGAGTATCGGATTGCCGTCGAGCACCACAATCCGATGGAGACCCATGCCTCCACCGTCGTCTATGAGGAGGATGGCAAGCTTACCATTCACGACAAGACGCAAGGCGTTCAGAACAGCCAGCGCTACGTCTCAAGCGTATTCGGCCTCTCCAGCGATCAGGCCCGCGTCGTGTCGCCGTTCGTCGGTGGGGCCTTTGGCTCGGGCTTGCGTCCGCAATACCAGCTCTTTCTCGCCGTCATGGCAGCCCTGGAGCTCCAGCGTTCGGTCCGGGTGGTGCTGACACGCGATCAGATGTTCACCTTCGGCTATCGGCCGCAGGCCATCCAGACTATATCGCTGGGGGCTAATCCTGATGGAACGCTCCAGGCCATCATGCACGACGCCGTCCAGATGACCTCTTCCTTCGAGGATTACCAGGAGGTCATCGTCAACTGGTCGAACCTTCTCTACCACTGCGACAACGTCAAGCTGACCTACAAGCTGGCGCAGGTCGATACCTATACGCCCAGCGACATGCGGGCACCCGGCGCGGCAACCGGCGTCACCGCTATCGAGACGGCCATGGACGAGCTGGCCTATGCTGTTGGCATCGATCCTGTCGAGCTGCGGCTCAGGAACTACACCGAGGTGGACGAGGCCAACAAAAGAGATTTCACCAGCAAGGAACTGAGAGCCTGCTACCAGCTCGGTGCCGAGCGCTTTGGCTGGTCCAAGCGCAATCCGCAGCCGCGTTCCATGCGGGAGGGGCGGGAGCTCGTCGGATGGGGCATGGCAACCGGCGTTTGGGAAGCCTTCATGCAGAAGACGGCCGCGCGTGCGGTGCTCAGCGCTGACGGCCATCTTGATGTCTCAACCGCTACGTCGGATATCGGAACGGGCACCTACACGATCCTGGCGCAGATTGCCGCCGACACATTGGGATTGCCCATCGACAAGGTCACAACGCGGATCGGCGACTCAAACCTGTCGAAGTCGCCGGTTCAGGGCGGGTCGTGGACGGCCGCTTCGGCCGGAACCGCCGTGCAGGTCGCCTGCCGGAGCGTGCGCGAGACCCTCTTCAAGTATGCCCGTGAGATGGACGGCTCGCCATTGGCGAATGCAAGCCTTGAACATGTCTCCTTTGCGGATGGGCGGATCGTGCTGACGAACGATCCGGAGACAGGAATCTCGTTCACTGAGATCATGCGCGCCCAGGGCGTGGACAAGGTCGAAGCGGAGGAGAAGGCAGCCCCGGGCATGATGACCAGCATGCGCTATTCCGGCTATTCGCATTCCGCCGTCTTTGCCGAGGTGCGAGTGGACGAGGAACTCGGCATCGTCCGGGTAACCAGAATCGTCAATGCGGTGGCCGCGGGCACCATCCTCAATCCCAAGACGGCGCGCAGCCAGATCATCGGCGGTATCGTGTTCGGGATGGGCATGGCTCTCGAAGAGGAGTCCCTGCTCGATCACAACCTCGGACGGTTTATGAACCACAATCTGGCCGAGTACCACGTGCCCGTGAATGCGGACATCCACGACATCGACGTGATCTTCGTCTCCGAGCATGACGACAAGCTCAATCCCATGGGCATCAAGGGACTGGGCGAGATCGGCATCGTCGGCACGGCCGCGGCAATCGGGAATGCGATCTTCCATGCCACGGGCAAGCGCATCCGCGATTACCCGATCACCGTGGACAAGATCCTTGGATCATGACGCTGGTAAAACTGACGATCAGGCGGTCCATACCTGTCCCGGCCGCATGGCCGTGAAGCGGCGCGCGGGGATGTTCCTTGCCTGCAGAGCACGGGCAAGGTCCCGAGGCGGCTGATCGGCGCCTTCATCCGTGAGTCTGAACGTTCCCCAGTGATAGCCCAAGGCCGATTTGGCCTTGAGAATGCCGAATGCGCGCACCGCATCCTCGGGGTTCATGTGGTTGGGCGCCATGAACCAGCGCGGCTCATAGGCGCCGATGGGCAGCAGCGCCACGTCCGGTCCGGCGTGTCGCGCGGCGATGCCCTGAAAATGCTTGCCGCCGGCGAAACCCGTGTCGCCGCCGAAATAGACGGAACGGCCGCCGCCGCGCAGCATGAAGGAGGCCCAGAGCGCATGGTTGCGGTCGTTCGTGGCGCGGGCGGACCAATGATGTGCCGGCTCGGTGAACACCTGAAGATCGGAGCTCAGCGAAAGGCGGTCGCCCCAATCCATGGCCGCGACGGCGATGCTGGAATCGTGTGCCCGGATGATGGCGTCGTTGCCAAGCGGCGCAACGATCTGTGGTCGGTCGCGCTGCCACAGGCGTGCGAGGGTCGGCAGGTCCATGTGGTCGTAGTGATTATGCGAGATGAGCACCGCATCGATCCGGGGCAGCTGATCGAATGGGATGCCTGGCGGATTGTAGCGCCGCGGTCCGGCGAACGGCACGGGACTGGCGCGCTCGGACCAGATCGGGTCTGTCAGAATGTTGTGGCCGGCGATCTGGATCAGAAAAGACGCATGCCCGACGAAGCTGATGCGCAGGTCGCGCCGCCCGACGCGAGCCGGGGGCGTATCCTGGAATGGGCTTGGGTAAGGCTCCGGCCATGGCGCCGCACTCTTGGAGAGGCGCCAGCGCAGGAAGTCGCCGAAGCCGCGAGAGGGCTCGCCGCCAGGGTTGAAGAAGCGCTGTCCGTCGAAGTGATCGCTCGGCGGGCCGCTGTAGTAGAAGCCTCCCACCTGGGCCTTTGCTCCCGAGGCGGTGCCGATGAACGGGAGGGATCCGATCAGGTGGACGACTTGTCTGCGCGACAGCACGTTCTGCTCCAGCGGGAATGCGAGGGTGACGGGAGCTTACGGCTTGGCTGGAGCTTGAACAATCACAAGGAGGAGATCGGGTTCTCTCGGCCCTGAATCTGATCGCTCATGCGCTGAAGAGTTCCGGGTGCTCCGCTTCGACCTGCGGCAGTGCCCTCAGGATCTCGGTGAGATGGCGTCGCATTGCCTCCGAAGCTGCATCCTCGTCGCGGGCATCGATGGCCGCCATTATGGCGCGGTGCTGGTCGATGAGGGGCAGCATCGCCTCCGGGCCCGGAAGGGTGAGCTGGCACACCCGGTCCATATGCGCCTTGATGTCCTGAACCGCCTCCCAGGCCAGAGGGCAGCCGGCTCCTTCCGCAAGCGCGACGTGGAAGAGCTCATCATAGCGTTGGAAGGCTGCGTGATCGTCCCGGCGGGCCGCTTGGTCCTGGAGTTCCAAGAGGTCGTCGATCCGCTCACGGCTCTGCGTGTCGAATGACGAGCAGGCCCGGCGCACCACAGCCGTCTCGATCGCCTCCCGGACGAAGCGCGACTCCATCATCTTCCGAACCGAGATCTTCACTACCGTCGTGCCGCGCTGGGGCTGGATTTCCACCAGCCGGGTCTTGGCCAGGCCGATGAGGGCCTCGCGAACCGGCTGGCGGGAAACGCCATGACGCTCGGCAATGTCCTGCTCGGAGAGCCGGCTGCCCGGCGGGAGTTCCAGGGCAATGATCAGGCGGCGCAACTCGCTTTCGATGCGCTGGGCCGCAGAGCCGTGGCCAGTAGAGAAGGGGCTGTTCACAACGAATCTCATCCTTTTGTCGGGTTGCGCCGTATATTAGTGTATACTACCATACAATCGTCGACCAGAGGGCTGCGACAGACAGTTTCTGGCTCCGTACCATGGGCTCTTAGGCTCCTGGGCGGGTGACGATCCGGCTGAAAGTTGGGTCTGAAAACAAGAAATCATCAGAGGACGCTCAAGGAGAAGACGATGCTGACGAAAAGGACATTCGCCGCTGCTGCGCTTGGTCTGTGCACCGCACTGCTGAGCGGCACGGCCAGCGCTCAGACCACGCTGCGGTCGGCTGACATTCACCCGGATGGATACCCAACGGTCGAGGCAGTCAAGCATTTCGGTTCCCTGCTGGAGAAGAAAACCAACGGCCGGTACAAGGTTCAGGTCTTCCACTCCGCCCAGTTGGGTCAGGAAAAGGATACCATAGAGCAGACCCGCTTCGGCGTCATCGACCTGAACAGGATCAATATGGGTCCATTCAACAACCTGATCCCTGAGACCCTGGTGCCCGGCCTGCCGTTCATCTTCCGGTCCGTCGACCATATGCGCAAGACCATGGACGGGCCGATTGGCGAACAGATCCTGAAGGCGTTCGAGCCTCATGGTCTCGTGGCGCTGGCCTTCTACGACTCGGGCGCCCGGTCCTTCTACAACTCCAAGCGCTCCATCAACACGCCGGCCGACCTGAAGGGCATGAAGGTTCGGGTGATCCAGTCCGACCTCTTCCTCGACATGGTCAACGCGCTCGGAGCCAACGCGACCCCGATGCCTCCGGGAGAGGTCTACTCGGCGCTTCAGACTGGCGTGGTCGACGGAGCCGAGAACAACTGGCCGAGCTACGACTCCTTCCGTCACTTCGAGGTGGCCAAGTATTACTCCCTGACCCAGCATTCCATGTCGCCGGAAGTGCTGGTGATGTCGAAGAAGAGCTTCGACAAGCTCTCCCCCGAGGACCAGAAGGCGGTGCGCGAAACCGCCAAGGAATCCGTGGTGAAGATGCGTGAGCTCTGGGAAGCCCGCGAGAAGGAAGCCGAGAAGAAGATCCGGGCGAGCGGCAGCCAGATCAATGATGTGGACAAGCAGCCCTTCATCGACGCGATGAAGCCCGTCTACGAGAAGTATGCCAAGGACGCGAAGGTGAAAGACCTCGTTTCCCGCATCCAGGCGATGAACTGAGTTCGGTCCTCCCGAATCAACCTGGGCCGGCTCCGGCCGGCCCCTTTTTCCCGCTGGAGATTTTGATTGATGCGCGATGGTCTTGCCGCGCTGTCCCGAATTCTTGCTGCCATCAACCGTGCGGCGCTTTGGATTTCCGGGGTCGGGCTCATTTTGATGACGGTCTTCGTCGGATGGCAGGTGTTCGGACGATATGTGCTGAACCAGTCCCCGAGCTGGACCGAGCCGGCCTCCCTTCTGCTGATGAGCTGGTTCATTCTTCTCGGCTCAGCCGTCGGGGTGCGGGAAGGCAATCACCTCGGCTTCGAGGTCGGTCTCCACTATGCTCCTCAAGGGCTGCGGCGCGTGATGCTCGGCATCACCGAAGTGCTGGTTTTTGTCTTTGGCGCCGCCATGGCTTGGTACGGCACTGAACTTGCGGCCGAGACCTGGTCGGCGGCCATGCCTGGTCTGCCGATCCCGCAGGGCCTGGACTATGTCCCGCTCGCCGTCGGCGGCTTTCTGATTGCCCTTTTTTCATTGGAAAAGTTCGTTCGTCTCCTCTCCCTGGGAGAGGACGTACCGCTGGTGCGCGTGGACGAGCCTCATCTTGTTGCCGTGAAGGATTGACACCATGGAGATGTGGGTTCTGTTCGGCGTCTTCACGCTGCTGCTTCTCATCGGCACGCCGGTTGCGTTCTGCCTAGGCATCGCTTCGCTCGCGACCATTCTCTACATGGGACTGCCGCCCGTCGTGGTGTTCCAGCAGATCAATTCCGGCATGAACGCCTTTGCCATGATGGCGATCCCGTTCTTCATCTATGCCGGTGATCTCATGATGCGGGGCGGTATCGCCGACCGCCTGATCCGTTTGGCCGCCGGTTTCGTCGGCCATCTGCGCGGCGGCCTTGGCCAAGTGAACGTCGTGGCGTCGACGCTCTTCGGTGGCATTTCCGGTTCGGCCATTGCGGATGCGTCTGCCATCGGCGGCATCATGATCCCGCAGATGGAGAAGCGGGGATATGCCAAGGACTACAGCGTCAACGTGACGGTGAACGCCGCGATCATCGCGCTTCTGATCCCGCCCTCGCACAACATGATCATCTACTCGATCGCTGCCGGCGGCACGATTTCGGTGGCGGATCTCTTCACCGCGGGCGTCTTGCCAGGGTTTCTCCTGGCGGCTGCCCTGATGATCACAGCCTATATCGTGGCCGTTCGCCGCGGCTATCCGGCCGATCCGTTTCCCGGATTTCGGATGCTGGCCTACTTCTTCGCCTCTGCGGTGCCGGGCATCCTGCTGATCTTCATCATCTTCGGCGGCGTGCGCTCCGGCGTCTTCACTGCAACGGAAAGCTCGTGCATCGCGGTGGTGTATGCGCTGCTGGTCACACTCCTTGTCTACCGGGAGATGAACTGGGAGAACTTCGTTGAGGCGACCCTCGGTTCCGTGCGCACCACCGCGATGGTTCTCCTCGTCATCGGCACCGCCAGCGCGTTCGGCTGGCTCATGGCCTTCCTGCAGGTGCCGCAGGCGACGATCGAGCTGATGAAAGCCGTATCGGACAATCCGATCATCGTCCTGCTCCTCATCAACGTGATCCTGCTGGTGCTCGGCACCTTCATGGACATGGCCCCGATGATCATCATCTGCACGCCGATCTTCCTGCCGGTGATCAAGGCCTTCGGCATTGACCCTGTGCATTTCGGCGTGATCCTGATCCTCAACGCTGGCATCGGTCTCAACACGCCGCCGGTCGGATCCGTTCTCTTCGTCGGCTGCGCGGTCGGCAAGATTACCATCGGCGAGGCCATGAAGACCATCTGGCCGTTCCTCGGCGCAAGCGTTCTCGTGCTGCTCCTCGTCACCTACATCCCTGGGCTGTCGCTCTGGCTGCCGGCTCTGTTCCGCTGATCCATTTACTGAAAGAGGCAATGATGACCATCGAAATCCGGCAGGTATGCCATCCCGAGGCCGTTCGTCATTTCAGCTCGGCCGAACTGCGCCGCCACTTCCTGATCGAGACGCTCTTCGTTCCGGGTGAGGTGAAGCTGACCTACAGCCATATCGACCGTCTGGTGGTCGGCGGCGCGACCCCTGTGTCCGGGGCCATCAAGCTGGAATCTCACAAGCAGATCGGCTCTCCGAATTTCCTCGACCGGCGTGAGCTTGGCGTCGTGAATCTCGGTGGTGCGGGGCGCGTCCATACGGATGGAACCGTCCACGAACTTGCGCCCCGCGATGCGCTCTACATCGCCATGGGCACGAAGGACGTTCGCTTCGAGAGCCAGGATGCGGCCAATCCAGCCAAGTTCTATCTTGTCAGCACGCCGGCGCATGCGCGCTTCGAGACGGTGAAGATCGGTCTCGACCGCGCCCGGCGGGTGGATCTCGGCGATGCGGCGAACGGCAACGTCCGCACCATCTTCCAGATGATCCATCCGGAGGTCTGCCGTTCGGCCCAGCTCGTTCTCGGCATGACGCAGCTTAAGCCGGGCAGCATGTGGAACACCATGCCGGCGCACGTTCATGACCGCCGCTCAGAGGTCTATGTCTATTTTGACATGCAGCCCGATACCCGCGTGTTCCACTTCATGGGCGAGCCCGACGAGACCAAGCACCTTGTCGTGTCCAACGAGCAGGCGATCCTCTCGCCCGGCTGGTCGATCCATTCCGGCGTCGGCACCAGCAACTACACCTTCGTGTGGGCCATGGGTGGCGACAACCAGGACTTCACCGACATGGACATGGTGCCTATGGACGCTCTGCGCTGAGGACATGGCAATGACGTTCTCCTTCGATCTGACGGGCAAGACTGCTCTCGTTACTGGGGCCAACACAGGTCTCGGGCAGGGCATTGCGGTGGCGCTGGCTCAGGCAGGCGCGTCCATCGTGGCGGTCGGCCGCTCGAGCATGGACGAGACGGAGCGCCTGTGCCGCGAGGCGGGCGCCGCCTTCCACAGCGTGCAGGCGGACCTGTCCTCCCTCGATCCGATCGAACGCATTGTCGCCGAGGCCATCACGCTGACCGGGCGCGTCGACATTCTCGTCAACAACGCCGGCATCATCCGGCGGGCCGATGCCATCGCGTTCACCGAGCAGGATTGGGACGACGTGATGAACGTCAATCTCAAGTCCACCTTCTTCCTGTCCCAGGCTGTGGCGCGCACGATGATCGCCGATGAGCAGGGCGGCAAGATCATCAACATCGCCTCGCTCCTGTCGTTCCAAGGCGGAATTCGTATCCCCTCCTACACGGCGAGCAAGAGCGGGCTTGCCGGCCTGACGCGGCTTCTGGCCTGCGAATGGGCGTCGAAGGGCATCAACGTCAACGCTATCGCGCCGGGCTACTTCGTCACCAACAACACCGAGGCTCTGCGCAATGACCCGAAACGCAGCAGCGAGATTCTCGGGCGCATCCCGGCCGGGCGCTGGGGTGATCCGGCGGATCTCGGTGGCGCCGCTGTCTTTCTGGCGTCGCGCGCAGCAAATTACATCCATGGCATCGTTCTGCCCGTCGACGGCGGATGGCTTGCCCGGTAAATCATTTCGGAGACGATCATGACTCGCAAAGGTTTGGCCTTCGCTTTCGACCGTGACATTGGCTGGGATGCTGCAGGCGAGAACATCCGCCGCAAGGTGCTGACCTACGACAACGGCGTGATGATGGTGCGCGTGGCGTTTGAAGCGGGAGCCGTCGGCGCCCCCCATTCTCATCCGCATGTCCAGTGCAGCCTGGTCGAGCAGGGCGTCTTCGACGTTACCATCGATGGCCGCACCGAGCGGCTGCGTCAGGGGGACAGCTTCCTTGTCCCGCCGAATGCCGTCCATGGAGCGGTTGCCATCGAAGCCGGCGTTCTCCTTGATGTCTTCACGCCGATGCGGGACGATTTCGTTGCAGCGGACGCGTGAGGGGCATGTCCTGGTAGCCGTAAACGTCAATGCGGCAGTAGGTCGTTGCTCATGGGTGTCCTGCTAGCTCGGAAAGCCAGCTCAATCCGTCCTCGGTGCGCCCTCGCGGCCGGTACTCGGCTCCAACCCAGCCTAGGTAGCCCAAACTGTCGAGTGTTCGGAAGATCTCCCGGTAGTTCACCTCGCCCTCATCCGGCTCAGCGCGGCTCGGCACCGCGGCGATCTGAATGTGACCGATAAGGTCGAGATGTGTCCTCAGCCGCGTGATCAGATCGCCCTGCGTGATCTGCACGTGGTAGCAGTCGAACATGAGCTTGATGTTGCGGCGCCCGGCCTTTTCGATGGCGGCGGCAGCCTGCTCGACATGGTGGAGCAAGTATCCCGGCCGGTCGCGATGGTTCATCGGCTCGATCAGGATCGTCATGCCTGCCTGACCGGCCCTGTCAGCCGCTATCTGCAGGTTGGTGATGAAGGTGCGCTCGGCAACCGTTCGATCATCAGGAGAGACGATCCCAGCGAGGCAGTGAAGCGCTGAGGCTTGGATTGTGCTGCCATAGGACAGGGCCTGATCAAGGGCATGCCGGAACTCGCTCTCGCGACCCGGCAAGGCTGCCAAGCCGAAATCGCCCGCGGCGTTCCCGACCGGCATGTTCAAACCCAGCATGGTGAGGTCGTGGCTTGCCAGTGCCCCGCGCATGTCATGGGCAGGCACGTGGTAAGGCCAATGCATCTCGACCGCCTTGAAGCCGCATGAGGCGGCGGCGGTGAGCCGCTCGATCTCAGGGCGATCTGAGAAGAGAAAACCGAGATTGGCCGAAAAACGGGGCATGGCTCTTTCCGCCAAGATCTTTAGGATCTCAGGCTAGTCTCTCGACTTGCATCGGAGAAGCGGTATTTAGCCTGCATGGTTTCATCGCGAAGCTACACCATTCGCCAGTGCTTGATGGCTTTCGGCGCCGCCCTCGTGCTGCCGGGTCTTGTCTTCGCGGCCATCCTGCTGTGGCGCTATGCGAGCGCGGAACGCCACCATTACGAGGAGGAAACTCTCGGCACTGCACAGCGCATCATGGCTTCGGTCGACCGCGAACTCGTCGGAATCCAGGCGGCCGCGCAGGCCCTTGCAACCTCCTCGACCCTCCTCGAAGGCAATTTCGAGGCGTTCCAGCGTCAGGCCCAGATAACCCTTCAATCCTGGTCGCGGGCGAAGCCGGACGATTATGCCATCGTGGTCCGCGACACCACGGGCCAGCAGGTCGCCAATACGCGCCTGCCCTGGGGCTCGCCCCTGCCGAAGGGAGCCAACCTTCCGATCGACCAGCAGGTGATCGCAACCAAGCGTCCCGTGGTCCAAGATCTCTTCACCGGCGCAACGGCCGCCCGGCCGATCATCAGCGTCAGGGTTCCTGTTCTCAGGGACGATACGGTGACTCACGTCCTGTCCATGGCGGTCGAACCCCGGCGGATCGCGGACGTCCTGCAGGCCGAAGGGCTTCCCGGCCAATGGGTTGCTACGGTCATCGACAGGGGGGACCGCGTGGTTGCCCGGTCCCGCAGGCATGAGTCTTTCGTCGGAACGCCCGCACCTGACGAGTTCCTCAGGGCAGCTCGGGAGGATGGAGGGATTTGGGAGGGACACAATCTCGAGGGCACCGAGGTTCTCGGGGCGTATTCGCGTTCCGAGCTGTCGAACTGGACGACCTTTGTGGGTGTTCCCGCCGAGATCGTCCAAGCCCCTCTGCGCCGCTCCCTCTGGACTATGTTCGGGCTCGGCATGGGCCTGCTCGGGCTCTCCTTCCTTCTTGCCCTTGGCTTCGGAAAGCGCATCGCCGATCCTGTCCAGGGGTTAGTCAGCCTCGCGCAGCGACTCGGACGTGGCGAGCCGCTTGCTGCCGCATCCACCGGACTGAAGGAGATTGATCGGGTCGGCGAGGCCCTGACGGGCGCCTCGGCAGAGTTGCGCAACCGCGAGACTGCGTTGGCTCGAAGCGAGGCTCGCCTCCGGGCCACCCAGAACAATGCGGCCGTGGGCATTGCCGAAGTGGACAAGGACGGGCGATTCGTCTCCGTCAATGAGGCACGCTGCAGGCTGACCGGCCATACGCATGAGGAACTGCTCGGCCTGCATTTCGGCCACGCGGCCGATCCTGCGACGCTCGAACAGGATCTTGACCTGTTCGAGCGGCAGGTCGCAGGTGAGTTCGACACCTATACGACCGACAGCAAGTTCCACCACAAGAGCGGCAGGAGCGGTTGGGCCCGCGTGACCAGCACGGCGGTCCGGGATGCAGGAGGAGAGTTCCTTTATGCGGTGCGGGTGGTCGAAGACGTTACGGAGCGTCGGGAGGCCGACCGGCGCCAGAGGCTTTTGATCGACGAGCTGAATCATCGGGTGAAGAACACGCTCGCAACGGTCCAGTCCTTGGCCTGGCAGGCTGCGCGTCCAGGAGTGCCGCCCCAGGTGGCGCAGCAGCGTTTCCAGGAGCGCTTGCTGGCGCTCTCACGCACGCACAACCTCCTCAATGAAACGCATTGGGAAGGAGCCTCCTTCAGGACAATACTGGAAACTGAGCTCCAGCCCTATGCAACAGCTCCTTCGCGAATCCAGCTCCACGGCCTTGATGTGCAGCTTTCACCGAAATCAGCCGTGGTGCTGGGAATGGCAATCCACGAGCTTGCCACCAATGCCGTCAAGCACGGGGCCTTGTCTCTGGCGTTAGGGCAGGTGCAGGTTGACTGGAACGTCAATGAAGTAGGCGGTGAGCCCATTCTTGCCGTCGAGTGGCGCGAACGGGGCGGACCCCTGCTCGAGGGTCAACCGCATTCCGGATTTGGCTCCCGCCTGCTGCGACAGACAATCATCCAGGAGCTCGCAGGCGAATTGACCGTAAGATTCGAGCGTGAAGGCATGTGCTGCACGATTGCCATTCCGATCAGATCGGCCAGTCAGCAGGCGGCCTGAGTGGAGAGGCGCCGGTCGCCTGCCTTGATCAGTATGTCAGGCGGGATTGACGATGCTGCCAATCCTGCCTGTTCAGTCACCTGCCTGGCCTACTGCCGCGGCGTGTTCGGCGGTGTGTTGCCGGGCGTGTTCACGTTCTGTGGGGGCGGGTTGGTGTTGCCCGCAGCGCCGGCACGGTTGGCATCTGCGCTGTAGCGGAATTCAGGCGCGTTCTGCAGGTCGGCCTTGGTCATCTTCACCATGGCGCGGGCAGGGGTGTTGGGGTCACTTCCACCCGTTGTCGTACCGGCTCCGGCAGTGGAGCCGCCGGTGCCTGTGCCGCCCAAGGTTCCGGCTGCTCCAGGAGACCCAGTGGTGCCTGCGGCTGTGCTGCCGGTGGTGGCCGGCTGGCCCGCTCCGCCGGTGGCGGTGCTCGGCACAGTCGTATCGGCCGTGTTCGTGCGCTGCCCGGCGTTGGCGGAGGCCTGAACCTCCTGGTTCGACATCCACTGCACCTGATCGAACGGAATGGCCACATTCTTCTGGCCGATGCCCAGGAAGCCGCCGACACCCACCACGAGGCCATGGATCTTGCCCTGGCGGTCCACCAGAACTTCGTCGATGTCGCCGATCTTCTGGTTGTCGGCCCCGTACACGTCGATCCCCATCAGCTGCGAGCCGCGCATCAGGTCCGGCGGCATCTGCGTCATCACTTGGCCGGGCCCGGCCGGTTGTGTGGGAGCCGTCGTCTGGGCCAAGGCCGATCCGGCCAACAGGGCGGTTGCGGCAAGGCCTGCCGCAAGCTGCATCCTCATCATGTGACTCTCCTTTGAGCGGGGCGTCTTGCGACGCTCTCAGGGAAAACGGATGAGCTCGGACAAGGTTCTACGGCCTCCCAGTGCCTTGTGCTGCGGTTATAGCCAATCGGCAGCCAGACGATCCGTTCAGCGCTCGTTTGATCCTGCCCCACGCGGACAGATCACGTCGGCGCACACCGTAAACGTATCAGGGTCGGTCCGCTCGGGCGCAGGGGCGTCGTAGATGATGAGCAGCGCGCCATTGCCTGCCTCGGGCCAGAGCTCAATTCCCTCCGGGTGATCCACATGCAGCCGGTAAGGCAGCTCGGCGATCGCCTCGATCCTCTCGGGAGCGATCACACCGGAGCCGTCATCATGTGCCGCGTTCCGCCACCGCAAGACAAAAGCTGGTCCTTCCAAGGACATCGTTGGGCCAACAAGCAGAAGGAGATCATCGTCCTCAAACCGCATGTCGCGAATACCCAGACCTCGGGTATCGAGCAGGTGCTTGCGATAGCGTCTCTCACCGTCGATACGACCGGCCTTCAGCCGGTCTGAAGCTTTTTGTTTCAGCTCAAGCTCAAGGATGACGGCGTGCCCGCGCAGCACAGGTCCGCGCAGCCCAAGCCAGACCCGGTTGCCGCGCACCGCGAGCCCTTCGATGTCGAAGCCGTTCTCCTTGGAGGGGATGTTCAGAAACGGCCCAAGATGCGGATCGGACACAAGCCAGCGCTCAAGGGCGCTCCGCTTCTTGCCCAGCTTGAGCCAGGCAGCCTTTTGTTCCCCATTTGACCGCGCTGGAGAGAAGAGCCCTGGAGCCTCTTCCACAAGTGGGATGCGTCCCAGGAAGTAGCGGTTGGGCTCGCGTTCGACCTCCTCCATGTTCTGGAGAGCTTCAGCACTGTCGTCCTCATCTCGCTTTGGCTTGGAACGCTTGAGCGAGTGGGATCCGACGATCCAGAGGAAGCCGCCATCGGCACAGAGACCTTCGATGTCCATCTCGCCGTCCGCTCCGGCAGGCAGGTCGACCAGTGCGTCCAGGACGTAATGCTGATGATCCCCAAAGCTGCCGTCATCCAGGCGCCGGAGACGTTCGACGCTGGCGGTCTCGTCACAGGCGAGAAAGAGACAATCGCCAACTCGGGTGACGGCCGAGAGATCCTTGTGGAGAGGATCCTCTAAGTGTCGAATCGGCTTCCAATCGGAAAAGGCGAGGGGAACTTGTGCAACAGTTTCTGCAAGGCTGGTATCCGACACGGGAGCTCCTGGTACGTTGGTGTTAAAGCAACAACGCACGAGCTTGCATACAAGCTCATCGGGCCGAAGCTTAGGTCGGCTGGCTGCTTGTTCAGAACTCCTTCGGCAGTACCACCGAGAATTCCTGATCGTTTTCGTCGACGAAGTAGAGATCCGTGCTGAAGCCTTGATCGTCGATGAAGTGCAGGACGCGCGACGGCTCGCTCAGGGCATAGGGAACGAGCAGCGTCACCAGGTTGTGCTGTCGGGCAGCGGGCACTTCGGCAGCAAGATGCCATTGCAGCGGAAGGCCCTCGATCTCCGCCGGATCGACATCCGGAAAGCCCTGATGCTGCCGGAGAACAGGCTTGCCCGCGCTGCTGAAGACGAAATGGCCGTAAAGGCCTGCCTGTTTGCCAGTCACCCGGAAGGTCTGGCCGCCGATCTCCATCTCGTTTTCGGTGTGGAACAGGAACGTGATCGGCTCCGGCTCGTCGAGCGAGATCCGGTCAACGATCACGAAGTAGCGCTCGCGCACGAAATGCACGTCCCTTTGTACCAGCCTCACTCCGGGATTGAGGGACCGGTAGGCGGCGGTGGCGTCCCCGCTCATGAAGATGCTTGTCGCATCCTGCTTCACGGCGATAAGTTTGCCTGAAGCTGCTTTGCCCAGTGCCTTGTCGCGCTCTGCGTACTGGCCATTGCCACCGATCAGAATGGCATTTTTTGAGCGCGTCTGACGGCGCCACAGGCGATGCATGGTGGAGTTGAACGCCACGTAATAGCCGCCCTGGATGGCCAGATCCTCGCCAAAGGCACGCAATAGGAATGCGTTCTGGTCACCGTGGCTATGGCTCAGAGAGCCGTAGGGACTGCTCTTGAAGACGAACTGGATGTGACGTGCCGGATCGCTCATGTCCTTTTGAAGAGCAACCCAGCCGACATCGTGGAAGACATGCAGCAGCGGGAGATCCGTCGGCGGTCTGGCCTCGACCGCCGTGAGATCATGCGCATATTGCAGATCCTCGAAGGCGAAGTCCCACCAGCCGTAATTGTAGAACAGGTCCTCGGTGCCTGGATCGTCGCGCTTCACCTTCTCGAAATACCACTGGTAATGCCCATTGCCTGTTGCCCCGGCGAACTGGCGCATGTTGTAGCCGGTCTTGAGGCTCGGCGGATCACCCATGGTGGAATCGTCGCCGAAGCAGGTGCGGCGCACCCCTGGCGCCTTGGTGTAGAGGGGGAAGTTGCCGGTGGCCTGGAAGAAGGTTCGCTGGAGAACGTCAACGCCGTAGTAGTTGCGGATGAGACCGGCGGCTTCCAGCAGATAAGCCATTCCGGTGGTCCAGTAATGCGGCCCTTCCGCCCAGCCGCCATCCTTGGCGCCCCAGGGAGAGTAGATGCTGAACAGATACTCGACCGTGTAGTCGAGCCAGTCGCGGACCTCCTTGTCTTCATCGTCCAGCAGAGCGATGCAGCAAGGCGTCAGCACGGCCGACAGGGCCCGCACCGCATGGCTGTCATAAGGAAAGATGTGGATGCGGGCATGGCCGATGACATGGTCGGCAATTTCGCGGGTTCTCGCGAGGAGGGCCGTCCGGATGATCGTTCGCTCCTGCGCATCAAGGCAGCCGTAAAGCCAATCGTAACCCCAGGCGAGGGCGCTTGCCACGCGAAACGCAGCCTCGTCATTATAGGCACGCGATGTCGGCCCGAGCACATCCCAATCGGCGACAGCGAGAAGCCATTCCTTCGCCCGTACGAGAAGTTCCTCATCTTCCAGCAGGCGGCCTGCGATTGCCAGGTGCCGTATGGCGTAGATTACCTCCTGACAATCGATGTACATCTGCCGCCACAGGGAGGCGACCCGCTTGTTGTTGGGATAAGGGGCGGGCTCGGCGATGATCGGCCGGTCGATCCATGGCTTGACGGATCGTTCGTAGAAATTCCGGAATCCGCAATGGTCCGGGTTAGCCTTCAGGGCCGCGGCGAAGGCATGGGTCTTGTCCTGGTTCAACCAGAGTCGCGGATGGGACAGATGGGCGGCCTTTGCCCGGGCCGCGCCGGACGGGAGCGGCACCGGATCCAAGCCTGTTGGCACAGTGAAGCAGCGACTCTCGCTCCAGGCGCTCGCAGGAGTGCCATCATCGGGATCCCAGACGGCATAAGCCCATGAATACTCGCCCGGAGCATAGGCGTGATCCGGCGTGAAAAAGTTTCTCGGCAGGTTCTCGTAGATGAAGAGGGGCTTGCCGGACACGCTGCTGCCCTCTGTCACTTTCAGAACGTAGCGTGACCCTTCGTCAAGAGTTGGAAGCCACACGAACCGCGGCGGATTCTCATAGATTTCTTCGGCGTCCGGTGTGTATTTCACCGTCAGCGTACCGGCCTTCGGCTGGTCGAGAATGGTCTGCTTGGCGGCGGAATGCGGGGAGACGCTGGTCGACATGAGGGCGGATCCGATAGTGAGAAGCCGCCAGCCCGGAGGCTGGCGGCGGACGTTCAGCGATATTGACGGTCGTAGGCTTTCTGCATGACGGCAAGAACCTGATCCAAGCCGAGTTTCTTCAGCTGGGCGTTGTAGGTCTCCCAATCCTTGTCCACGTCCCGGGAGCCCAGGATCCAGGCCTGCATCTGCTCGATCATGAAGGTTTGTATATTAGGCATGTGACGGTCGAAGATCTGACGCTCGTCCGTTGTCATGCTCACGCCGAGGAACTCGTCGATGAGGTAATTGCCTTTCTCGTAGAGCTCGATGCCCTTGAGTGCATTCTCGTCGGTCCATTGGCGCTCATACTCATAATCCTGCCAGAAGCCGATCGGGATCTGCGCACCGATGTCCCACATCTGCGCATTCACAGGCGCCTTGGCGCTCAGAATCTCCGGCTTGTAGCGAGGCTTGCCGTCGACCATGTCGTAATGCTGCCCCTCGACACCGAAGTTCGAGAGAAGACGGCCTTGCGGCGTGAAGTAGAAATCGAAGAGCTTGATCGTCTCAATCGGGTTCTTGTTGACGACGGTAATTGCCCAGCCATCGGGCCGCAGACGGGCACGACGGTTCTCGTTGATGCGCTTGCCCGAGGCACTGGCCGGCGGGGCAACCGCCAGGAACTTCATGCCCGGCACCTTGTCCTTGAGGCTCGTGTTGTAGCTGGCGGTCGAGGCAAACCAGTCATAGGTCATGCCGCCTTGATTGGCGCCGAGAAGCGCCTCACGGGCGCGAGCGCGGCGGGTATAAACCTCTTTGTCGATGAGGCCTTCCGCGTACCATTTGGCGATGTTGCGAATGCCAGTCTTGTAGTTGTCACCGGTGTAGGGGTGCTTGACCTTGCCATTATCGATGTAGAAGTCGTGCTGAGCATCCGAACCGCTCGAGCGGCCATCCCAGAATACCACGAGACGCTGGAGTTCGCTGTCGGGCTCGCGGAAGAAGAGCGGAACCTCGTCCTTCTGGCCGTTTCCATTCGGGTCCCGCTCACGAAAGGCCTTCAGAACTGTGTAGAGTTCATCGACCGTTTGTGGCTCCTGGAGCCCGAGCTTTTCCAGCCAGTCGTAGCGGATGAACCAGCCGCGGGCATATTTTCCGTCTGGTACATAGGGAACCCAGTAGATGTTGCCGTCCGGCGCCGTGATGGCCTTGCGCACCGTTTCGTTCTCGGCGAGGAACCGCTTCAGGTTTGGGGCGTGCTGGTCGATGAGCTTGTTGAGGGGCTGGAAAGCGCCCTCCATTCCGTAGCGCACGAAATCGTGCCGGAGCTCATTGCCCGCAACGATGTCAGGCAGGTTGCCCGAGGCCATCAGGAGGTTGAACGCCTCCCGGCTGAGGGTGGTGGCCTTTGACGCGACGTTCTTCAGCTTGATACCCGTGAGCCGGTTCAATTCCTTGGCCACGGGCCAATCGTCGTTCCACACGTATTTGTCGCGAAAATGCATGTGAATCGTCATTTCGAGCGGCTTATCGACGATCTTGGTCGTCTTCGTGTCCTGAGCCGCAGCAGGCGCTCCTGCCAGCAAGGTCGACAGCAGCGCGGCCGTCATGATCCTCTTCATTGTAGTCCTCCAAAAGCGGTTCCCTTGGGGTTCGCCGACCCGGCGCGGCGTTCCCTCGTCATTCTTTGACTCCGCCGAGTGTGATGCCTTTGTTGAAGTATTTCTGGACGTATGGGAAAACGATCACGATGGGCAGGATCGACACGACCATGATGGCCGCCGTGATCGTCTCGAACGAATATTCCGTCGACATGAGCCCGCTGGCGAAGCTGTCGTCGCTGCGCATGTCCACGATCGTCCGCTTCAGGTAGACCTGAAGGGGCACCTTCTCCTCGCTGCGCAGAAGTACCATGGCCCAGAAATAACCGTTCCAGCGGGAGACGAGGCAGAGGAGCGCGACCGTCATGATCGCCGGCTTGGCAAGCGGAATGAAGATCTTCCACAGGAGCTGGAAGTCGCTTGCGCCGTCGATCCGGGCGGCCTCCTCGAACGAAGCCGGCACGGATTCGAAGTAGTTGCGCAGAAGGATCACGTTGAATGCGTTGCAGGCGAAGGCCAAGACGATACCAAGGCGCGCGTCGAGCAGGCCGAGATCGCGGACGTTGAGGAAGAACGGGATGAGCCCCGCATGGAACCACATGGTGAAGGCGATCATGAAGCCGATGATACGCCGGCCCCTGAGCCGCGCCCGCGACAGCGCAAAGGCGCCCGGCACCATGATGAGGAGGCTCGTGATCGTGCCGAAGAAGGCATAGAAGAGCGTATTGCCGTAAGCGATCCAGAACTTCTGGTCCGCAAGCACATACTCGTAGGCAGCGAGCGTGACGTCCACCGGCCAGAGCGTGACCTGGCCCGACGTGACCGCAAAGCCTGAACTCAGCGAGGCCGACAGAATGTACACGAAGGGGTACAGAGTGCTCAGCACAAACAGCAGGAGGAGAGTCGTGTTGGCGAACCCGAAGATCCTGTCTCCCCGGGTGTAGAGATTGAAGGGTTCGTGTGAGGTGTCGGACGGGAGCGCACGAGCAGACATACTGGAACCTCACCAGACCGAGTGCTGGCTGTAGCGGCGGCTCAGCCAATTGGCGCCCACCACGAGGACGAGCGCCACGACCGCGTTGAAGAGATCCGCCGCCGTGCCGAGCGCATATTGGTTGTTCTGAAGGCCCGCACGGTAAATGAAGGTCGAGATCACATCGGCCGTCTCGAAGGTGGCGGGCTGGTAGAGCAGGATGATGTATTCGAAATTGACCTCGATGAGCTGGCCGACGCGGATGATCAGCATGATCATGATGACCGGGAGGAGCGACGGCAGCGTGATGTAGCGGATCATCTGCAAGCGCGAGGCACCGTCCATGCGGGCGGACTCATAGAGCGCCGGATTGATGCCGGCGATGGCCGCCAGATAGACGATCGAGTCGAAGCCGGCCTCCTTCCAGATATTGGAGCCAATGAAGATCGGGCGGAAATACTCCGGAATCGTGAGGAAGTAGATCTTCTCAAAGCCGAGACGGTCCAGGATGATGTTCACGATCCCGGTTGTGGGCGACAGGAAGTTCACCACGAGGCCGGCGATGATCACCGCCGAGATGAAGTGCGGCAGGTAGGTGATGGTTTGGGCGATCCTGCGAAAACCCTGATGGTGGATTTCGTTGAACATCAGGGCCAGGATGATTGGAACCGGGAAGGCGAAGACGAGCGAGTAGAAGCTGATGAGGAGCGTGTTCTTAACCGCCCGCAGGAAATACTCGTTGCTGAACAGGGCCACGAAATTGTCGAAGCCGATCCACGGGCTCCCTTCGATCCCGCGGAACAGACTATACTGCTTGAAGGCGATCTGAAGCCCGTACATGGGCGTGTAGAGGAAGACCACGAACCAGATGATCATGGGGGCGAGCAGCACATAGAGCTGCCAGTCCCGGCGCATGTCGCTGAGCAGAGTGCGTACTGCCTTGCGGAAGTCGTATCCCGGACCGGTCGAGGAAATGGCGGGCGGCGTGGCCAATTCAGGCGTCGCGATGACGCCGTCCATGATCCTCACGGATCCGCCGCCGCTCTCCCTGTCGAGTGCCGCGTCTGCCATCCTGCCTTCCTCCCTTCGTCTCCGCTTCTGTTCTTGGCTTATGCGGAGAGTCTGAACCGTGGGCGTTCCCGGTTGATCGCCTCGAAGAGCGCCCAGAATTCCGGGTTCTCCCCAAGCTCCCAAACTTTTGTCTCGATGCTGCCGAGATGGGTTCGCATAGCCTCCTCGGCTTTGGCCGGGTCCTTGTCGGCGATCGCCGACGTGATCGACCGATGCTGGGCCAGAACCCGATCCGTGGCGCGGATGTTCAGGCGCTGCTTGAGACTGCGGATCCGGTCGATCTCGACCTTCGCGGTCTCAAGGAGCTGAATGACCCCTGGCAATTTTGCGGCTTCAATAACGAGGGAGTGAAACTCCTCATCGAGGTGCCGGAACGCCGTGTAATCCTCCGCCGCTATGGCCTCTTCCTGACGAGCAAGGCAGGCTTTCAGGTTGCAGACGTCCTCAAGGCTCCGCTCGGCAGCAGCGCGCTTGGCTGCGCCGCTCTCAAGTTGCAAGCGAACGAAGCAGCCTTCCAGAAAGCGATCAAGGTTGATGGGCGCCACATAGGTCCTGCTTTTCGGGACGACCGTGACGAGCCCTTCCTCGGACAGGCGGATGATCGCCTCGCGCACGGGCGTCTTGCTGACCTCCAGGCACGCGGCCACGTCTTTCTCAAACAGGGTCTGCCAGGGAAGCAGAACGGTTTCGAGGATGAGTGTCCTCAAGGCCTTATGGATCTGCACGACGAGCGGACCACCCCCAGCCAGAAGGCTGGGTTGAAGGACGTCTGTAAGCGGTCTTTCAACAGGCAGCGCCATAACAGAGATATCACCTTATAGTTCTAAGATATCAGTTGACGATGCTCTGGCAAGAGCCAATTGATGGCAAAAGCGTTCACGAGCGCATTGCCTGCAGGGAGGCCGCCATGTCGTCAGAGTTCCAGTTTGCCGGAAAGACCGTCCTGATCACCGGCGGGGCATCTGGGATCGGTGCCGCCACCACCCGGGCGTTCGCCTCGAATGGAGCGAAGGTGGCGTTCACCTATGTGACGAGCGCCGAGGAAGCCGGAATCCTGGAGCATGATTTCAACGGCTCGGAGCGCAAGGTCATGGGCATCAAAGCCGACATGACGGATCCCACCAGCGTTGCCGATGCTTTCAGGAGGGCCGAGGAGGCGTTTGGACCGGTCGATATCCTGTTTGCCAATGCTGGCGGCCTGCTCAAGCGCAGCCGCTGTGTCGACACGTCCCTGGATCTCTGGCAGGAGGCGATTGCCGTCAACCTGACGAGCACGTTCCTCGCCTGTCAGCTGGCTCTGCGCAGCATGGAGCCCCGCAAGTCCGGGACCCTGGTGCTGATGTCCTCGCTCGCCGCGTTCGACGGCGGTGGCCCCGGCGCTTCCCATTATGCGGCGACCAAGGGTGCGGTCGCGACCTATGTCCGGGCGCTGGCGAAGGAAGTCGGCCCGTTGGGGATCCGCGTGAACGGCGTAGCGCCGGGCCTGATTGGCACGCGCTTCCATGATGTGTTCAGCACGCCCGAGGGACGCAAGGCGACAGTTGAGCGAACCCCTCTCCGCCGGGAAGGGACTCCGGAGGATGTGGCCGAAGCCGTGCTCTTCCTCGCATCAGACCGCGCCTCTTATCTGTCCGGAGAAATCCTCCAGATCAACGGCGGCCTCGGCATGATCTGACGAAAAGCGCGCCTCGCGCTCCCGTATCACACACAGGGGTCACTGGCTGCCGTGAAAGAGCAGCGTCAGGTCTCCCCCGAGTCCGCTTGAGGCGAGGGGGCGCCTCGATGCGATTGCCGCCTCGATCTTGGGCGAGGGGAAGCGGTTCTGGTAAATTTCAAGCCACGCGATGCGGTTGGGCGGCACGGTGCCGTCGCCCGAAAAAGCCTCCTGCTTCGTGCCCGTGGCCTTCTCAAAGAAGGACGGATCGTCAAGGGATGCCACCACCCGGTCCGCCAGCCGCTTCAGGGCACCATTGTTTTGCCTATAGAGATCGACACCCCGGCTGCGCGCTAGCTCCGCTGTGGCGATGAGCGGTTCCGCCGCGTAGATATGGTAGTCGCGGGCACGCTTGCCCCGGCTGATTTCGAGCGGCAATGTGCCCTCTGGGGTGATCTGCGAAAGGCCGATGCGGGCGCTCTCAATGCCCCAATCGACCAAGCGCTTGTCATCGGTGGCGATCCCGGCCGCAGTGGCGGCAAGGCCTGCCCAGTAGCGGTGGTTGTTCCGTCCTGAGACCTCGTGGTTTTGATCCATGAAGTTGACCACTTGCTGGCCGAGTGCCTTGAGCCAGGCTTCAACCCGCGTTTTCCTGTCTTTCTGCAAGCCTGGGGCATTGCGGATCTGGAGATAGGCCAACGCGAAGCCGCCGAGCGTCTGGCCCAGATTGAAAAGGGCTTGCTTTGAGCGCATGTCGGTCATTGCATTGGCCGAGGCCCAATGCTCCAGCCAATCAAGCGCACATGCGGCTGCCGCCGGATTTCTCGGATTTGAGCGCACATAATCGTTGGCGATCTGCACCAGCCCTTTGGCGTAAGCCCGAAGCGGCACCACGGCCTGCAAATAGGCTTCGTTGGCGGTTTCATCGATCGCCGCGCGGGAGCTATCGGCCTGCTTGTACTTGCTCTGCGTCTCAAGGGTGATCACAGGCGTTCCAGGCACCTCGCATTTGTATTCCGGCTCCGCCTGCCCCTTGTCTTTGCCGACAGCCGGCACGAGGTACCCCACCCCTTGCGCATGACCCGGTGCTGCCTGCAACAGGGCGAGGAGAAACGCAGTCAGTCGGACGCTGCACAAGACCCGATCGCCGGAACCGAGAGGCATATTCTGCTCCTGTTGCACCTGCCTTGGAAAATGTGGCGCCGTTGCCGACCAGCTTCCAAGCGGATTTCGACCTGCCATTCAGGGATCAAGGGGAACTAGGGCCTGCAGAGCCCATGAGAAGCAGCCCTAGCAGTTGTTGCCATATGGTGTGACCGCTCCCATCTCTCTGATGAATGGACAATCCCGTCACCTCATCCCACCTCCTTGAAGCCGCCGCGATGATCGCCGCGGACGGCAGCGTGCGACGCGTGGGTGTCGAGGTGGAGTTTCTCGGTCCCAGCGCCGCCGTAGCCGCCGCTGCCCTTGCCCGGGATTTGGGCGGGGTTGTCGAGCCGGAAGATCCTCACGCCATCAAGGTGCGCGGCACCCGCTTGGGCGATCTGTCGGTCGAATTGGATCTCCGTCATATCCATCCCGCTCGCCACCCAGATCTGGATGTCGGGCTTGGTCGCCGAGGCGCCGCTTTCCTGGGAACCCTCGTCTCGCCCTTTGTTCCGCGGGAGCTGATCACCGCACCGATCCCTGCGGCTCAAATTGGTGATGTGGACAAGGCTCTTGCAAGCCTTCGGTCCGTGGGTGCCCGGGGCCGTGGCGTGATCTTCCAGAATTCACTCAGCCTGCACTTCAACATCGACCCGCCGAGCCTCGACGTGCGGACACTCACGGCCTTCCTGAAAGCGTTTCTTCTGGTCAGCGACGAGCTCAGACGGCAGACATCTCGGGGCAGCATGTGGCTCGCGCTTGCGCTCCCACCGGATTATCCTGAGAACTACAAGGAACACATCCTTGCTCCGGATTATTGGCCCAGCCTGCCGGACCTCACCGCCGATTATCTGGCGGCCAATCCGACCCGCCAGCGTGCCCTCGACCTCCTGCCGGTGCTTGCTTATCTGAACGAGGCCCAGGTGCGCCAAGCGCTTCCACGGGAGAAGATTGGCCCGCGGCCCGTGCTCCATTACCGGCTTCCGCACGCCTATCTCAGCGACCCGAATTGGAGCATCCTCCCAGATTGGTATGGCTGGCTCAAGGTAGAGCGCATCGCTGCTGAACTTGTTCGTGGCGAGGTCAATCCAAGGGAGTTGGTCTGACCCGGTGAGGGGAGGTTTCAGACGAGCTGGAACACGGTTGTCTCAGGATCAAGCCGCTCGGAGACAGCAGGCCGGAGCAGTAGCTCTTCACCGGATGCCGGTTAATGCTTGCGGGCTTGCACCAGGTAAACAGGCACCGTTGTCTCTCCGAGAGCCTTGCAGGCTTCCAGGCGATGCAAACCCTCGACCAGGACAAAACGCTTGCCATCCGGCCGCACGAGAATAGGCGCCTCCTGGCCTTTGGCCAGCATGCTCTCGGCAAGAGCCTCAACCTTCTGCGGATCAAGTGTTTGCCGCCGTTGGACAGGCACATAGACATCCTGGATGGCAACCATCTGCTTCTTCATCATCTGTGCTGCTCCTGGCCCAAGTCTCGTGACATGGATGCTTTTCTTCCAATATGTTCCGGGCAGGGAACTTCATCGAAACAAGCAATTCGACGTGAAAGTTACGTGCTGGCTTTGCTAGGGTGCGAAGCACGCGTGACGTTGTCCTTCTAGCTTCGCGCCTGCGAGGCCGTTGCTCCCCCTGGCTTGGTCGCAATCCAGATCGTATGCCTTGCACCGCCACGGGCTCCGTTGGCGCGCGCACCGACCTCGTCAACGCCAAACCCCACATTGCGCAGGCGCCGGGTGAAGGCAGGGTTCGGTGCCGATGACCACACGGCCAGGACGCCACCAGGTTTGAGCGCTGCCCGGGCAGAACTGAGCCCCGGCAGGTCGTAGAGGCTGTCATTGGACTTGCGTGTCAGGCCTTCGGGGCCGTTGTCGACGTCGAGCAGAATAGTATCGTAAGCAGACCGGCTCGATCTTATCAGGCGTCCGACATCTCCCTCATAGATGCTGACACGCGGATCTGTGAGGCTGTCGCCGAACACTTCGGCCATGGGACCGCGCGCCCATGCCACAACGGCGGGCAGGAGCTCAGCCACGGTGACCTGAGCCTCAGAGCCGAGTTCGCCGAGCGCGGCGCGAAGCGTAAAGCCCATCCCCAGCCCACCGATGAGAATCTTCGGCCGCTCGCGGTCCCGAAGTCTCAAGCAAGACAGTTTGGCAAGCGCCTCCTCCGAACCGCTCAGGCGGCTGTTCATCAGCTCGTTGCTGCCCAGCATGATGGAAAATTCGGCACCACGCTTCTTGAGACGCAGCTCGCCCCCGTCACCAGGAATTTTTGCCGTGTCGAGTAACACCCAGGGGATCATGAAGTGCTGGCGCCTGCAGGTTCGTCGGTGAGATCATCTCAGTCCTGAGGCACCTTGTCGAGCAGATGATCGAAGTCGGCCAGGACGCGGTCAATGAGCTTGCGGCGACGGAGATCACTTGCATCCAGGCTCTGTGCGAAGAGGCCAAGCAGGTAGCGCGCCTTCTCGACAGCCTCATGCCAATCGCCAGTGGGTGCGGCAGCCAGCAGGTCTTCGAGTTCCGCCTGTCTCATTCGCAGCGCTTCTTGGTCGGCTTCGACCTCGGACCGTAGGCGCCGAAGGTCGGTTGCCTTCTGAGCCGCCATGCCGCGATGTGCATCGAGATTGGTCGGTTGATCAGCCATAATCTGTTCCTCCATATCCCCTGCTTGGGTATCCCTGAGTGTGTCGACTGCTTATGTGCGCTCAATCAACAGGCGGGCCAGCGTCTTGGCCAGGCGCTCATTCTGTCCAACGGGTTCAGGCGTCACATCGTGCCATTGATGTGCTCGAAGCGACCAGCCGATGTCCGAGAGACTGCCGAGCGGCTCGTGCGGCCAAGCGGGCTCGCCCGTCGGCGTCAGAATCATGAATTGTCGTGAGGCCTTCATGCCCACGCGGGCGACGTACAGGACCTCGTCACCCCGCCGAAGCAGCGCGATCGGATCATAGATCTGAGATCCTTGGAAGAAGGCGTCGCCGCTGGTCAAATCTCGGATGCCCGTGCTGCGATCTCACTTTCGCGCACGGCGCGCTCGCCGAAGCCGGACGATTTGATCCGGTACGAGACTTCACCGGTCTGGTCGGCCGGCATGAGGCGGGTCACCTCGTAGATGCCGCTTGCACTTGCGCGTTTATCCGAAATCCGCGGATGGACGATCCGGACCAATTGATGAATTTGATACTTATGGGACATTCGTTCCTCGTGGAATTCAGTTGCAGTTGGGCAGGGCAGCGTAGGTCGCTGCTAGAGGGTGTCTGCCGGTCAAACAAAAAAGCCGCCCCACAGGGGAGCGGCTTCAAGGCTTAGCGGCTCAGGTCTGCGCGCTGGGCCGGCCATCAACGATCAAGCGGTCTGAATGTTGTTGACGGCGATCTTGCCGGAGCGGCGGTCTTCAGCGGTGTCGAAGGAGACCTTTTGGCCCTCAACGAGGCCACGCATTCCGGCGCGCTCGAGAGCAGTGGCGTGAACGAACACATCCTTGCTGCCATCGTCCGGCTGGATGAATCCGAAGCCCTTCATGTCGTTGTAGAATTTTACTGTGCCCATAAGCATTGGGGTAACCTTTCGCGATTGTTGCAGATGCACGTGAGCGACGCCACGCGAAAGCGTGGTTTCAACTCGGTTCGTCGATGTGATGGTAAGAAAGTCCGAACGTGCGCCTGGAAAAACCAAAAGCGAAACGACCCGATTGTCCGGCCAAAATCCGATAAGAACTATATAGGTGTTTTCCTGATTGATAGCAAGCGCTGCTTATTATTTCATTTATCTATCTAAATATCAGCAGAGTTCGGCTCAAGTGAGAGACGAAACTGGGCTGGGCAGAGATCGTGAACGCCAAATATTATTAATCTTGTTCATGGCATGCCCTTCGTGTGCCTCAGGGATGGCTAACAGGCCTCCAGAATGCTCACAGCGATGCCATGCCACAAGTATGTCAAACAACGGTCTTAAGCTTGGCCTTGCGCTCAGCCTGCGCAAGGAGAAGACGATGAGCACGATTACAACTCGGGATGGTACGCAGATTTTCTACAAGGACTGGGGCTCACGCGACGCTCAGCCCATCGTCTTCCATCATGGCTGGCCGCTCAGTGCCGACGACTGGGACAGCCAGATGCAGTTCTTTTTCGACAAAGGCTTCCGTGTGATCGCGCACGACCGCCGCGGCCACGGGCGCTCGACCCAGACCGCGCATGGCAACGAGATGGATACCTATGCCGCCGATGTCGCCGAACTGGTCACAGCCCTTGACCTGAAGCAGGCCATCCATGTCGGCCATTCCACCGGTGGCGGCGAGGTCGCGCATTATGTCGCCCGCGCGGAAGCCGGCCGAGTTGCCAAGGCCGTGCTGATCGGGGCCGTGCCGCCGGTGATGGTCAAATCGGACAAGAATCCCGGCGGACTGCCGATCGAGGTCTTCGATGGCTTCCGAGCCCAGCTCGCGGCCAACCGCGCTCAGTTCTATAGAGATGTCGCTGCCGGTCCATTTTATGGATTCAACCGTCCCGGTGCGAAGATCTCCGAGGCCGTCATCGACAACTGGTGGCGCCAAGGCATGATGGGTGGCATCAAGCCCCATTACGATTGCATCAGGGCTTTCTCCGAGACTGACTTCACCGAGGATCTCAGGCGAATCGAGGTGCCTGTGCTGATCATGCACGGGGACGATGACCAGATCGTCCCGATTGCCGACTCGGCCCTGCTGGCAATCAAGCTCGTCAGGAATGGCACGCTCAAGGTATATGAGGGCCTCCCGCACGGGATGTGCACCACGCACCCGGAGATCATCAATCCGGATCTTCTTGCCTTCATTCAAAGCTGATCGGGTCACGAGACTCGTGATGCATCGAAAGCGAGGCCCTGCAGCGTGAGGTAATGATCCGCAGGGCCCAGGTTCACAACTTTGCGAAAAGGGCGAACGGGAAAGCTCGCCGTCAGACCGATGTCACCGCATGGGAATCTGCATGGATATCTCCCAAGTTCGGAGCACGTCACACGCGCTCGTCAGGTGAGAGAGTCTGACATCGCAAGCTCATGGGTGAGGAAATCAGTTGCGACGGGCTGGCCCGCTCGCCTGTACCAGTAGGCTGCATTAGAGAGATCACCTTCCTTCCGATGCAGATAAGCGTGCACCCAGGCGCATTGACGGTCAGCCTCGACCATCTGAACAAGGCCGTGAGCCTTCTCCCAGTCGTCACAGGCGTCCCACCAAAGTGCCTGCAACGCTAGGCTCCAGCCTTTGGGAGGACTGGGACGGGATAAGGACGCCTCGAACGTGAATGCTGCCCATCGGTACGAGCTCACGTTGCCCGATCTTTGATGTCGGCGAACCTACCTGCAGGGTTAGACCACCGGACGTTTGGAAATCTCACGCGCCATCTCCAAAAATGTTTTCATCCCAGCTGAAAGATGACGTCGCCCGGGATAGTAGAGACATAGACCTGGGTATGGCGGCGTCCAATCCTCTAAGACTCGGATTAGGCGCCCTGCCTCGATATCCGGTAGAATTTCCTGTTCCATGGTGTAGCCCACGCCCGTCCCTTCAAGCACTGCCATGCCACGGATCACGACTGGAAACACGATCGCGCCATGCGTGGTCATTGGGGAGCGGGCCGCCGATCTGCTCCAGGAACAGTATAGTCTATATCGTCCTGCCGAGGTCCAATCACAGCCCTCCTAGCGCCATCCACAGTCTCACAGATGCTCGAGGGCCCCGCGTAAGCGGGTCTTCGAACAGCTTTGACGGGATGCTAGAGTATCGGACCTTTAAGTGGACGCATCGCCGGCAGCTTCGAGATAGCTCCATGATTGCTGAAATGCCGAACTCGCCGGGTCAGACTTCTCGTCCGACGCTCTAGCTCAAGATCCGCTCTCACTTTGAAATAAGAAAATAGCGGTAGATGCGCAAGGGAACAGAGTCTGCGAATGAAATCATCGGTGGGCTATGAGGTGCCAGTGCTCTCAATTGATCGAGGCCGCCCCTTTTTCCGGATGAAGAAGGTCGCACCTTGCACTACTCAGTCTTTTGCTGTGTGGCCGCTTCAGGTCTGGCACCAGACCTGTCTCAAAACTACCAAGTGAGACGGCTCGTCGGTGATTCGCCTCAGGCGTTCAGATCTCAACCTGCTCGGCAATCAGGAGCGCGTCGTCCACATCGATCCCGAGATAGCGGTCCGTACTCTCGATCTTGATAAGACCGAGAAGGAGCTGGACGGATCGGAGATTGTCTGTCCTTTGGTAAATCATCAAGGCTTTGGTCCACCGTAGGGAGTGTGTGCTATATGCCAAGGGACTCAGTCTGATCGCGTGAAGCCGGATCAGATCATCAGTCGCGTGGTTACGCATCACGACGGACGTAAAAAAAGGCCGTCTCTTTAGAGGCAGCCTTTTCACCGTCGGCAGTTCGAAAGGATTATCAGGTCGCTTCGGCGACGGGACCCGCTTCGTCCATGGCTCGCATGTAGACATCGAGCAAACTGTCGTGCTCGTCGCGCTCGTCCTGATCCTGCTTGCGCAGCTTGATGATCTCTTTAAGGATCTTAACGTCAAAGCCCTCATCCTTGGCCTCGGAGAAGACTTATTTCTTGGCTTTGTTCAGGTCCTTGATCTCGTTCTCGATCTGCTCGATGCGCTCTACATGTGGACCGGTACTATCGGACACCGGAGTAAGCACCTCGTTAATTCAACGCATCCCGGTTCCACGAGTCAGTTAAGCAGGAACATCAGGACCTGGCACATCCCGGAATAAGCAGAATGTCAGCTCACCAGGAGAGCATCGGACGTTCCTGAATGGCACGGGATCGTCATTGCCTGACCCAGAGCCGGACCGTCCATCCTAGAGGTCAGATAGAAAGTGGCAGGCTGTCGTTTGATTTGTTCACTCTGCGGAGGAGCCTTGTACCACGCTGATCAGATGCCCCTGATCAGGCGCGGCGCCATGCAACTTGAGCTGGAGGATGGGCAGAACAGATTATACGCCGCAGCCGCAGCGCATAGAGGATGTCAGGGGCGTGCAGGGTGGTTTTTTGCCCCGGCGAGTACAGCCTAAGGCACCTGCACCCGCTGATCATAGCTGCTGCCTCAATCCATGCGAGAGAGCCAAGGCGGATGGTGCAGCCTCGGTCACAATCGCCCCCCCGTGTCCTACCCATGGTCAACGCGCAGCTCGTCCTACCAGTCTGGCTCCGCTACCTTGCCGTGCAACGTTTGGATTCTCAGGCAGGCACCGGCAAGGTTCTCACAGGCACCCGTAGGCGGTGGTGCCATGAGGTCTTAAATCTAGGGGGAGCCGTGGAGCGGGCGCCAGCGAGCTGAAGCCTATCTGGCCTTCTTCCTCGACGATTTGTCGGCGGTGCCGACCTCACTCAGACGCATTTCTATCCAAGTAGCTTCCTTCTTGAGGAGCAAGGCGATCTCTCCCTGGCGGGCTTCGCTCAACCGACTTTCAATTGCAGCAATGGAGAGCGCACCGATTGGTCGGCCATCCATGCCACGGATGGGAACGCCCACACCCCAGGAGCTCTGGAGTATCAGACCCGGATTGAGTGCGTAACCCTTTGCCCGGGTTCCCTGAACGAGCGTGCGGAGCACGGATGGCGAATGGTTGGGATATTTCTCGGCTAAGACCTCCGCGTTCGCGGCCAGGACTTCCTCCACCTCGTGGTCCTGCAAGGCAGACAACATGGCAAGACTTCCGGCTCCGACCCCCAGAGGGTGGCGGTCTCCGGCATGAAGCGCATGGACACGGATCGGGTACGGCCCTTCCTCGCGATGGACGCAGATGGAGTAGACACCTCGAGGGACCGAAAGGAAGGCTGTGTCGCCAGTCTCCTGGCTCAGCCGCACGAGAGAACGGAGAGAGATTGGATGTATGCCGAAACGAGCGCTTGCGAGGGTGCCTAGAACGTAGATCTCAGGGCCAATGTAGTAGCGTCGTGTTTCCGGATCCTGGTCGAGAAGGCCTGCTCTTACGAGAGCGAGAAGCATCCGCCGGACAGTGGGCTTGGGAAGATCGCATTGCTCGACAATCTCCGAGAGGCGAGCACCGAACGGCCCCGCTCGACCGACGAGGAGGAGCAGGGTGGCGGCACGGTCGATGCTTTGAGCGCCACCGGTAGCGGCATCGCCGATCACTTGGACGGCCTTTTTAGCTGAAGTGCTCCTTGGATGTTCCATTATGTGGACCTTTCAGGCGCGCTCGACGTGTTGTTCGCAGGGGAAACAACAACTGTTTGACAAACGGCAATCTACCGTTCCTGTTAGCCTGAGAAAACAAGAAGGTCCATCCGATGGACCCAAAAGATTAAAGGAAACGCAAAGGTCCGGTGAGACCTGCCAGGAGGTTTATATGATTATCTCTCGTCGCCGTCTGCTCATTGCCGGCTCAACCGCATTCGCAGGCGGGGTTGTAGGGGCGCCGTTCATCGCACGCGCACAGCAGGCTGAGTTCACGTACAAATACGCCAACAACCTGCCCATAACCCATCCGATGAACGTGCGGGCTCAGGAAATGGCGGCGGCGATCAAGGCTGAGACCAACGGCCGTTTTGAGCTGCAGATCTTCCCCAGCAGCCAGCTCGGGTCCGATACTGACACGCTCAGTCAGGTACGCTCAGGCGGCGTCGAGTTCTTCACTCTGTCAGGTCTGATCCTGTCGACGCTCGTGCCAGCCGCCTCCATTAACGGGGTAGGCTTCGCCTTCCCGGACTACGCATCAGTCTGGAAGGCTATGGACGGAGACCTGGGTGCTTATGTCCGCCAGCAGATCGCCAAGGTGAACCTCGTTGTCATGGACAAGATCTGGGACAACGGCTTTCGCCAGACCACGTCGTCGACGAAGCCGATCAACACGCCCGACGACCTGAAGGGCTTTAAGATCCGGGTGCCGGTCTCGCCGCTCTGGACGTCCATGTACAAGGCGTTCGAGTCTGCGCCCACCTCGATCAACTTCAACGAGACCTATACCGCACTTCAGACCAAGGTCGTCGACGGTCAGGAGAACCCGCTGGCGATCATCTCGACGGCGAAGCTGTTCGAGGTGCAGAAACACCTCTCCATGACCAACCACATGTGGGACGGCTTCTGGTTCCTGGGCAACCGGCGCGCATGGGAGCGGCTGCCCCAGGATGTTCGCACCATCGTGGCCAAGCATATCAATGCTGCGGCGGAGAAGGAGCGCGAGGACGTGGCCAAGCTCAACGCCAGCCTCCAGCAGGAGCTTGCCGCGAAGGGCATGGTTATCAACCAGCCCGATCCTACGCCGTTCCGCGACAAGCTGCGCCAAGCCGGGTTCTATGCCGAGTGGAAGGGCAAGTACGGTGACGAGGCTTGGGCAATCCTTGAGAAGTCCGTCGGCACCCTGGCGTAGCGCGTCAGTGTCAGCGATCACGCTGCTGCATTAGAGGTCGCAGGGTCATCCCTCCGCGGATGACCCTCCCTCCGACGAACGTGGTCCACACAAATCCAAAGGAACATTGGATATGGCTTCCTCTGCACACGTACTCGCCGCGCCGGAATCATTGCCCGTCGTCGAAAGCGAAGTCCGGCAGGGCTCCCGCCTTCTCAGGCCCTTCGAAATTGTCTCGTCGGCGCTGCTCGTGGCCATCATTGTCCTGCTGCTGGCAGGCGTGATCTCCCGCTATGTATTCTCGCTTCCGGTGGTGTGGATCGATGAAGTCGCATCGCTGTGCTTTCTGTGGCTGGCGATGCTCGGATCCGCGATCGCACTCGACCGCAACGAGCACCTCAGGCTGACGCTGTTTCTCAATATGATGCCGGAGCGGGTACAGCGGTTCGTGGAGACCTTCGGACTTCTGGTAATCGTCTCCTTCCTTCTGTCGCTCGTCGCACCGGCCTTCGACTATGCGATGGAGGAGTGGTACATCACCACTGCCGCACTGGAAATTCCGAATACCTTCCGCGCGGCCGCCATTCCTTTCGGCATGATAGCCATGCTGGGTATCGTTCTCGCGTATGCTCTCCGGACTTCAACGTGGCGCGACCTGATCGTCTCGGCCCTCGCAATTGCCGTGATCGCTGGCTTGCTGTGGTACTTCTCGCCCTCCCTCGTCAGACTCGGCAATGCCAAGATCGTTCTCTTCCTCGTCGTATTCGTCGCCGCATGTCTCGTTGCCGGCGTTCCCATCGCCTTCTGCTTCGGCATCGGCACGCTGAGTTACCTTGCCTTCGCGACGCAGGTCCCGACCTTCGTCATGATCGGCCGTATGGATGAGGGCATGTCCGGCCTCATCCTGCTGTCGGTTCCGATCTTCGTCTTCCTGGGCTGCATCCTCGATGCCACTGGCATGGGCAAGGCGATCATCGATTTCCTCGCCTCGCTGCTCGGCCATGTCCGCGCTGGCATGTCCTACGTGCTGCTCGGCTCTCTCTTCGTGGTCTCCGGCATTTCCGGCTCCAAGGTCTCCGACATGGCTACAGTCGCTCCGGCTCTGTTCCCGGAGATGAAGCGGCGCGGCCACAGCCCGCGGGAGATGATCGCACTGCTCGCGACGGGCGCTGCCATGGCCGACACCGTGCCGCCCAGCATCGTGCTGATCGTGCTGGGATCCGTCGCGGGCGTCTCCATCGCCGGGCTATTCACCAGCGGCATCGTCGTCGCCATGGTCCTGCTCGCGGTCCTGGCGATCCTGGCTCGTTGGAAGAGCCGGCACGAAGACATGTCCAAGGTGCGCCGGGCGCCCGTCTCTTTGATGGGGTGCACTCTCCTCGTTGCGGCGCCTGCCCTCGTTCTGCCGTTTCTCATCCGCAGCACGGTGGCCGGCGGGGTGGCGACGGCAACCGAGGTGTCGACCATTGCGGTGATCTATGCACTGTTCGTCGGCATCGTCCTCTACGGGGGCATCGGATGGCGCACGTTCTACGCCATGCTCGTGGAGACGGCGGCCCTCACCGGATCGATCCTGTTGATCCTGGGAACCGCCCTTGCGATGGCGTGGGCCATCACGCAGGCTGGTGTTGCCCAGAGCCTCGCGACATTCATGACGGGGCTGCCCGGCGGCTGGCTCTCGTTCATGGCTGTGACCATCGTAGTCTTCCTGATCCTGGGCAGCGTGCTTGAGGGCCTGCCGGCCATTGTGCTCATGGCTCCGCTCATGTTCCCCATCGCGAAGAACCTAGGAATCAACGACATCCACTACGCGATGGTCATCGTGACTGCGATGAACATCGGCCTCATGGCGCCGCCGATTGGGGTAGGTTTCTATCTCGCTTGCAAGATCGGCAACGTCCCGCCGGATGAAGCCATCGGCGCGATCTGGCCCTACCTCGTCGCGCTGCTCGTGGGCCTCATCATCATCGCTACGGTGCCCTGGATCTCAGTCGGGCTCCTATGACGATCACCGTCGGACGGTCTGCAAGGACCGCCCGGCCAGATTCGACGACAATGCTTTTTCCATGATCAGACATTGAAGGAATTGCAGATATGGCACGTGCTTGCATCGTCGGTTGGGCCCATACGCCCTTCGGGAAGTTGGACGATCCCGATGTCGAAAGCCTGATGGCCAGAGTTTCAGGCGAAGCCCTCGCTCACGCTGGGGTTGGACCTGAGGATGTCGATGGGATCTATGTGGGCGTGATGAACAACGGCTTCTCGAAACAGGGATTCGAGGCCGCTCAGGTTGCGCTTGATCAGCCGGCCCTCGCCCACGTCCCATCGACCCGTCTGGAAAATGCCTGCGCGACCGGGTCGGCAGCGATCTACACGGCCCTCGACTTCATCGAGAGCGGACGCGGGCGCATCGCTCTCGTCGTCGGAGCCGAGAAGATGACCGCAAAGCCCGTGGTCGAAACCAGCGATATCCTGCTGAGCGCCTCCTACAGGAAGGAAGAGGCCGACATCGAAGGCGGCTTCGCCGGGGTGTTTGGCCGGATCGCCCAGAACTATTTCCAACGCTATGGCGACCGCAGCGAGGAACTTGCCCGCATCTCCGCCAAAAACCACAAGAATGGCGTCGCGAACCCTTATGCGCAGATGCGACGCGACTTTGGCTTCGAATTCTGTAATGCGGTCTCCGACAAGAACCCCTATGTAGCGGCCCCGCTGCGGCGGACGGACTGCTCGTTGATCTCGGATGGAGCAGCTGCGCTCGTCGTGGCCGACGAGGAGACGGCCGAACGGCTCCAGCAGGCCATCGCCTTCCGCACCCGCCAGCATGTCAATGACATTCTGCCCCTATCGCGACGCGATCCGACGGCCTTTGCCGGTGCACGTATGGCCTGGGAGAAGGCACGGGCTCATGCAGGCGTGACACTGGACGATCTCGATCTCGTCGAGACCCATGACTGCTTCACCATCGCCGAGCTCATCGAATACGAGGCGATGGGACTGGCCGCACCAGGCGAGGGCTACCGAATCGTGCGGGAGGGCATTGCTGAGAAAGACGGCCGCCTGCCGATCAATCCATCCGGAGGTCTCAAATCGAAGGGCCATCCAATCGGTGCCACCGGCGTGTCGATGCACATCATGGCCTGCCTCCAGCTCATGAACCAGGCCGGCGACATGCAGATCCCGGACGCCAAGCTCGCAGGCGTCTTCAACATGGGTGGCGCGGCCGTCGCCAACTACGTGTCCATCCTGGAACGGCGCAAATGACAGATCTCGGTCAAGCTCCCATCGGCGGCGTTGCACCCGTTTCCAAGCGTGTCATGAACCTCTCCCACTTCCTGCGTCAGGTGGCGCGGCGGTATGGCGGCGAGATCGGCTTCGTCCGGGGGGAGGATACCTGGACCTGGGCCGAGCTAGACCGCCGTGTGGACGCCATGGCGGCGGCACTGGCCGCCCGGGGCGTGAAAAAAGGCGACCGCATCCTGGTGCAGTCCAAGAATGGCAACCAGATGTTTGAGTCGATGTTCGCCAGCTTCCGGCTCGGTGCTGTCTGGGTGCCGACGAATTACCGTCAAACTCCGGGCGAGGTCGCCTATCTCGCCCGGTCGAGCGGTGCCTCCGCGATGATCTGCCATTGCGATTTCCCGGACCATGTCGCGGCCGCACGTGAGGCCGCTCCGGATATTCGTTTCGTGATCTCCATCGGGACGTCAGAATTCGGCGAGGATTACGATGCCCTCGTCGCACAGCACTCCGGGCAGAGCGTACCGATGGCGTCTGTCGAGCACGACGATCCGTGCTGGTTCTTCTTCACGTCGGGCACGACGGGACGTCCCAAGGCTGCCGTTCTCACCCATGGCCAGATGGCCTTCGTGATCACGAACCATCTCTGCGACCTGATGCCGGGCACCACGCACCGGGACGCCTCCCTGGTCCTGGCGCCGCTCTCGCATGGGGCAGGCATTCACCAGCTCGTGCAGGTGGCACGGGGTGTCAAGACCGTCCTGCTCAAGAGCGACCGGTTCGATGCGGACGAGGCCTGGGGGCTGGTCGCGCATTGGCGCATCACCAACATGTTCACTGTACCCACCATCGTGAAGATGCTGACCGAGCATCCTTCCGTCGACGCGCACGATCACTCGTCGTTGCGCTACATGATCTATGCGGGTGCACCCATGTACCGGGAAGACCAGAAGCACGCGCTGAAGAAGCTCGGGAAGGTCCTGGTCCAATACTTCGGGCTTGGCGAGGTCACCGGGAACATCACCGTGCTTCCGCCCGCGCTCCATGAAACCGAGGATGCACCCGGCGTAAAGGTGGGCACCTGCGGCTATGAGCGCACGGGGATGCAGGTCTCGATCCAGGACGACCAAGGCCGCGAACTCAAGGCAGGCGAGACTGGGGAGATCTGTGTCTGCGGTCCGGCCGTGTTCGCGGGCTACTACGACAATCCGGAAGCCAACGCGAAGGCTTTCAGGCACGGCTGGTTCCGGACCGGCGATCTCGGCCACCTGGACGAGGAAGGATTCCTCTACATCACCGGACGTGCTTCCGACATGTACATCTCCGGCGGCTCGAACGTCTACCCGCGCGAAACGGAGGAGAAGATCCTGACTCACTCGGCCATCGCGGAGGTCGCCATCCTCGGCGTGCCGGACAAAACATGGGGTGAGGTCGGCGTCGCGGTCTGCGTGCTGCGGCCGAACGCTACGGTCAACGAGCCGGAACTCCTGGCGTGGCTGGAGGGTAAGGTCGCCCGCTACAAGCTTCCAAAGCGGGTGTTCTTCTGGGATGCCCTGCCAAAGTCTGCCTACGGCAAGATCACCAAAAAGGATGTCCGGGCCGAACTCGAAGCGCGCGGCTGCTTGCCTCTTGACCGACCCGCTCAGGCCTCGGCCTGAGCCGAGACGGCATACTTCTCTGAAGCACAACTAGCCCCACCGCGGGAGAGGCGGACATGAATCAAGAACAGACGGTACTGGTCACCGGAGGAGCGTCGGGCATCGGCCTTGCGATCGTCGAGGCGATGCTCGCGGAGGGTTGGCGCGTTGTCGTCGCGGACCTGGATCAGGAAAGCCTCAGTCGATGCCGCAATACGCTCCGGGCACCTGACGACCGCGTGCGGTTCGAGCAGATGAACGTCGCGGATGAGGACGCCGTTGTGTCCGCGATCGCGACATGCGAGGCGGAGTTCGGACCTCTGACCGGGGTTGTTAATTCGGCTGGCATCGGGCGCGACGTTCCGGCACTCGACACCAGTGTCGATCTCTTCCGGAAGATGCTGGAGGTCAACCTGATCGGCAGCTTCGTGGTCTCGCGGGAGGCGGCCAAGCACATGCGCGAGCGCGGCGCAGGCTCAATCGTCAACATCGCGTCCGTTTCGGGAGTCATGGGCAATAGGGGACGCGTCGCATACGGCGCCTCCAAGGGAGGCGTGATCACCATGACCAAAGTCATGGCAGTCGAGCTGGCGGCACTCGGCATTCGGGTGAATGCGATCGCTCCGGGTCCGATCGAGACACCGCTCGTGCAGGAAATCCATACACCGGAGGTACGCGCCGCCTGGATGGCGACCGTTCCGCAACGGCGCTATGGATCGTCGGCCGAGATCGCCGGGGCAGCGATTTTTCTCCTCGATAATCGCAAGTCCAGCTACGTCACCGGCCAGACGATCTGCGTCGATGGCGGGTTTACGGCCGCGGGCATCATCGGCAAGCCGTCCGCCGCTGTGGATTCGCCTGTCCAGGCATAGAAGGCTCAAACATGACTCATTTGTTCTCGCTTTCTGAAACGGCACCTGCCCTTCCTCCGGAGGGCGAATACTGGATTGCCCCCAGTGCCATTCTGATCGGCAACGTTCGCCTCAAGCGCGAGGCCAGCATCTGGTTCGGCACGGTGTTGCGAGCCGACGACGACATCATCGAAATCGGCGAACGCAGCAATGTCCAGGACAACTGCGTACTCCATGTCGATCCCGGATTTCCGCTGACGATCGGTAAGGATTGCACGATCGGTCACAAGGTGATGCTGCATGGCTGCACCATCGGTTCTAACACCTTGATCGGCATGAACTCGACCATCCTCAACGGAGCGCGGATCGGCCGGAATTGTCTGATCGGCGCGAACACGCTGATTACCGAGAACAAAGTCATTCCCGACAATTCCCTGGTCATGGGTGTCCCGGGCCGTGTCGTCCGCGAGGTCGATGACGCCGGCGTGCAGAACCTGACCGAGGGTGCGGCTCTCTACGTCAGGCGCTGGCGCCGGTACGTGCGTGAGCTGGCACCTGCCTCGAGAGGTTTCTGATGAAGCGGGTAGTCACGACGCAGCTGCCCCGGCCGCGTACCCTAATCCACCCCGGCCGGTTCAACCCAGTCCGCATCCAAAGTCTTCGCTCTTCCAAAGGCCGGCATGTCCGACTGGCGCTGTTGCCCGGCGTAAGCCTCTTCGACGGCCTGGTGAAGCCACTGGCGGATATCGGGATCACGTCCGCCTCGACCACAATCCTCGGCGGCTATTTCGAGGACGTTCAGTATTGCGTCGCGCCTCCCGATCAGCAGGGGCGAGCCGTGATCGCCTATTCCAAGCCGATTCCCGCCGGCCGCACATTCATGATCTTCGGCAATGCGACGTTGGGAAAGAGCATCAATGGCTCGCCGCTCGTGCATTGCCATGCCGCGATCCGCACCGAAAGCGGTGAGGTCAAGGGTGGTCACATCCTGACGGAGACCTGCATCGTCAGCCGCGATCCGATCCCGGTTCTTGTCACCTCGCTCGATGAATTCGTACTTCGGCAGGCGTACGATCCCGAGACGAACATTCCACTTCTTCAACCATACAAGGAAACGATCAATGGGTGAGATGATGGCCGTCGAGAACGGCTCGATGGGTCGCGTGGCCTACGCGAGGATCGCTCCCAACGAGGATCTCGTCCAGGGCGTGGAGAAGCTGTGTCTTGCCGAAGGTTTCAGAAACGCATTCGTGCGTGGTGCGTTGGGCAGCCTCGTGGATGCCTGCATGGGCACGATTGATGGTAAGTACCTCCAGATCCAAGGTCCCGCCGTGGAAATTGTCAGCCTAGCAGGCGAGGTCCGCCTGAGCGAGGACGGCTCACTCAGGGCAGCCCTTACGGGCGTCGTGGCGGACCCGGAGGGGAATGTCTACGGCGGACCTTTCGTCGCTGGCTTAAACCCGATCTGCATGACGTTCGAGGTCACCCTTGAGGAGTGGCTTCCTGCGAAGTGAACGGCTAGCGCCGTGGCGGTAGCGCCTGCGGCATCGGTCTTGGGGAGATGGAGCGGAGATCAATGGCTGATCGTCTGAAGGGCAGGACTGCCATCGTGTTCGGGGCAGGGTCCTCGGGTCCGGGATGGGGGAACGGTAAGGCCGCTGCTGCCGCATATGCGCGGGAAGGGGCTCGCGTCGCCTGCATCGACCTGGTGCAGGAAGCCGCGGAGGAAACCGCGTCCATTATCGCGGGTGAAGGCGGCGAGGCCATAGCCGTTGCGGCGGACGTCACCGACACAAGCTCGGTTGAGAGCGCGGTCACGCAGGTCGTCGAGCATCTCGGGGGCATCAGCATCCTGCACAACAACGTCGGCGTCACCCATATGGGCGGGCCGGTCGAGCTCAGCGAGGAGCAATTCGAGGCCGCGCTCAAATTGAACATCGGTCCCATCTACCGCACGGCGAAGGCCGTCATTCCGCACATGCTGCGTCAGGGCGGCGGCGCCATCGTCAACATCTCCTCCCTCGCGGCGATCCGATGGACGGGCTATCCCTATTTCGCCTACTACGCCACCAAGGCGGCGGTGAACCAGGCCACCGTGGCGCTCGCCATGCAATATGCCCGTCAGGGCATCCGTGCCAACTGCATCATGCCGGGCCTTATCGACACGCCGCTGATCTATCGCCAGATCTCCGGCCAATACGGCTCCGTGGAGGAGATGGTGGCGGCCCGCAACGCGGCCGTTCCGGTCGGCAGGATGGGAACCGCCTGGGACATCGCCAATGCCGCCGTGTTCCTAGCTTCCGATGAGGCGCAATTCATCACGGGCGTCTGCCTGCCTGTGGACGGTGGGCAGAGTTGCGCCGTCTCCGAGTTCCGTTGACGGAGGATTCTGATGGCATTTGCAACCACGAGTGACGGCGTGCGGCTCTTCTACGAATCTACCGGAACAGGCACGCCCATCGTATTCGTCCACGAGTTCGGCGGAAATCATTGGAGCTGGGAGCCACAGGTCAGCTACTTTTCGCATAGGCACCTTTGCGTCACCTTCTCGGCCCGCGGGTATCCGCCGTCAGACATTCCCGAGGATGTGGAGAAGTATTCCCAGGCCCGCGCGGCCGATGACATCATCGACATCATGAACGCAGCCGGGCTCGACAGGGCCCATGTCGTCGGCCTCTCGATGGGGGCTTTTGCCTGCCTCCATGCTGCTCTTCGCTATCCCGATCGCATCCGGTCCGCCGTTATCGCGGGAGCGGGATATGGCTCGGAGAGGGAACATCAGGAGTTCTTCCGCCGCAATTCCGAGCAGGTGGCGCGAGGCTTCGAAGAGCGTGGCGCGCGGGCATTTGCCCCGGTTTACGGGGAGAGCGCCTCGCGGGTGCAGTTCCAGGAGAAGGACCCACGGGGCTGGCAACTTTTTGTAGAACGGATGGCGCAGCATTCCGACAAGGGCGCCGCCAATACCATGCGCGGCGTGCAGATGCGGCGGCCGTCGCTTTATGACCTCGAGGCCGAGTTGGCGGCCCTTGAGGTGCCGCTACTCATCGTGGTTGGCGACGAGGACGATCACTCGATCCAACCGGGCATCTTCCTGAAGCGGACGATCCCGCGTTCCGGTCTGGCCATGCTTCCCAAATCCGGTCACACCTTGAATCTAGAGGAGCCGGCCCTGTTCAACCAACTTCTGACGGAATTCGTCACACGGGTGGAGGCGGGGCGCTGGGGAGCCCGGGACTCGAGAGCCGACCCGAACCAGATCATGCGGACTGACTCAGGGCTGCGGGAGGAGGAACGATCATGAGACGCATCGATCATCCAGGCCCGGTTGCTGCAGATCGGTTTGCCGCCGTGCCAGGCGAGGCGGTGCCGATCCGTTTCGTGCTGGAGCCCGGTCCGACGATCGACGAGGCAGTTGCGGCAGGCATGAGGGGAACTGGCTGCATCGGCGGCTTCGTGGAATTCCGGGGCGGCCGCTGCGAACCATTCCGATATGTCATGCCTGCCGCATCATCCGACCCACGCTATGTGGCTTGGTATAGCGAGACCTTCGAGCCGGACGGGCTGGTGAATGTGACGCGCGCCTGCGCGATCGTTGGCCTAAGGGACGGAAAGACCTTTCTCCATTGCCACGGTGTCTGGGACACGGGGGAGGGGCGCCGGATGGGCCACATGCTTGCTCCCTTGTCCAGAGCTGCGGAGCCGATCGAGGTGACGGGCATCGGGTTCAGGGATGCGACCTTCGAGGCTAGACTCGACACGGAGACGAACTTCACTCTCTTCGAACCGATTCAACATGCTGGAAGGAACTCCACAAAGACAGGCCGACAAGTGCTGCTTGCGAAAGTGCGTCCCAATCAGGATATTAGCCTTGCCATCGAGGAGATCTGCATACGGCAGGGCATAGCGAGAGCCAATGTCTACGGGATTGGGAGTTTGAATGGCGTGCGATTCGCCGATGGAACACGGGTGGATTCACATGCCACCGAGGTCCAGATCCGCGACGGCCACTTCAAGAGTGAGGACGGGCACGGGCAGGTACAGCTTAACCTTGATGTTGTCGACACCGACGGAGTGATCACTTCTGGAGAAATCGTTCGCGGTGATAATCCTGTATGCATCACCTTCGAGCTTGTGATCGAGCAAGTCCGGCAGTGAAACAGGTGTTGGTGCTTCAACTATTTGATTCTGGAAATTTCCGAAAGTAACAACTTCTCTCGCTTGCAATGTGAGCAGCGAGAATTGCTGATGATGGGCGATCTTCGGAGTTCGGTCCGGAGCGGGTCTCTCATAGATACTCGCACCAACATGCTGCTGCCATGTGGCAGCAGCATGCAACCTTTTGGATCGAACCCTAGAGATAGGCGGTCGACAGCGCCGGAATCATAGCGATGACGAGGAGCCCAACGAAGAGCGCGCCGATATAGGGCCAGATGGCGCCCATGGCTTCATCCGGCGAGACGTTGCCAATCTTGCAGGCGATGTAGAACCCGATGCCGATCGGAGGTGCCATCAGGCCGACATTCATGGCCGTCACTACCACCATCGAATAATGGATATCGTTGATCCCGAGGGTCTTTGCGATCGGGAACATGATGGGTGCCATCAAGACAATGGCCGGCAGCCCCTCCAACACGCAGCCGAGCACCATGAAGACTGCAATCGTCACGAGCATGTAGGTGACCCAGCCGCCCGGCAGGTCAGTGACCAGTGCGGCCATCTTGAAGGCGAAGCCGGTCTGGGTCAGTGCCCAGGCCATGGCAGAGGCCGTGCCCAGGATGATCAGGATGGCGCCCGAGAGAGCTGCTGTCTCGACGAGCATGTCATAGATCTTGCCGGGACGGATGCCGCCATAGAGGACCATGCCGATGATGAGGGCGTAGAGCACGGCGATGGTTGAGACTTCGGTGGCCGTTGCCACGCCGCCGCCAACTGCGCTGCGGATCAGGAACGGCAGCACCAGGGCCGGAGCGGCCACCGCCAGCGCCTTGCCGATCACCCGAAGGGGAGCCCGGCGGATTCCTTCCATGACCTCGCCCCGCGCCTTCCAGCGTGCGAGGATGGCGAGTACCACGAGCAGCACCATGGCGATGACGAAGCCGCTCGTGAATAGTCCGGCGATCGATACGCCCGCGACCGAGCCGAGCACAATCAGAACGATCGAGGGCGGCACAGTGTCGGCCATGGCCGCACCGGTTGCGAGGAGCGCGATCATCTCCTTGGGCTTGTGCCCGCGCCGCTTCATCTCCGGAAACAGCGCAGGGGCGACCGTGGCCATGTCCGACACCTTCGAGCCTGAAATGCCGGAGACCAAGAACAGCGAGCCGAGCAGCACATAGGACATGCCAGCCTTCACATGCCCGAGCAAGGAGGCGAGGAACTCGACGATGGCCCTGCCCATGCCGGTGGCGTCCAGAATGCAGCCGAGGAGCACGAAGATCGGCACTGACAGCAGGATCAGGCTCGACATGCCCTCGTCAATTCGACCGATCATCACCATGGTTGGGACCGAGCTGGTAAAGGTCAGAAAGGTGAGTGCACCGAGACCGAAGCAGAAAGCAATCGGCACACCAATCGCGAGGAAGAAGGCAACGAAACCCACGAGGAAGATGAGGATGTTGATGTAGCCGAGCGAGGGCAGGGACGGGGAGGCAAGCCACAGTAGCGCACCTGCACCTGCAATGACAGAAGCGGCCAGCGCGATTTCAATTGCCCGAGCCCCACGCACCGTCTCCCTGAGTGCCAGGAGCGCCATCAGGCCGATGCCGACCGGAAGAGCGGCCACGCGCCAGCTCATAGGAATATTGAGCGCCGCCGAGGTGATGTAGGATTCTTCGATGACGTACTCGATGGCAGGCCACAACATGCCGATCAGGAAGACCGCAACGAGAAGCGGCCCAAGCGCGCCGAAGAAGCCACGCAGCCTTTGTGGAAGCATATGGAGGAAGAGGGTCAGACGGAGGTGCTCATTGCGATCGATAGCAATGACTGCACCAAGCATGGCGAGCCAGAGGAAGCAGAAAGCGGCCGCCTCGTCGATCCAGACGATGGGGAGCGAAAGGACATAGCGCGAGGTGACGCCCATCAATAGGAGCCCGATGATCACCACCAGGATGACGGAAGCTATCATCTCGATGGGCTTGAGGAGCGCTGATCCGCTTTTCAGACCGGTCGGCATGTCCTCGATTTCACCGACGCCGATGCTTTCTGTTGCCATCGTCATTGTCTCCTCCGTCGCTTTTGGCTCTATTTGGTTATTGTTATTCAACGTTGTGGGTGCTGGCCGTCAGGGGAGATTCTCCCTGAATACGACTTCAACGCGCATCGGGTTTGGCTGTTCGCTGGGTTTGAGTCCCTCCCGCAGGTCGCGGAACAGGGCAGCGCATTTGGCAATGGTATCTTCGGCGCTTTGGGTGATCACGGCATCCATTGTTCCATCGAGCAGGAACTCGCGGGTATCGCTGGTCAGCCCGTGGCCGACGAAGACCACGTCCTTCTCGCGCCGTGCATCCTTGAGCGCGCGGCCAATGCCGGAAGCGCCGCCACCGATATTATAGATTCCGTCCAGATCAGGATGGTGTGAGAGAAGCGCCCGCATCTGCCGGTAGTTGAGCGCCTCGTCGTCATGTCCTTCGCGCAGACCGACCACTTCAATGTCAGGATAGAGTTCCTGCAAGATGTCGAGGAAGCCCATCTCGCGCTCTCCATGAGCCCGGTAGCTGAGACTGCCGGCAATCATGGCAACTTTGGCCGGCCGTTTGGCGATGAAGCGTGCAAGAAGATAGCCTGCCATGCGTCCCGCTGCCCGATTGTCGAGGCCAAAATAGGCGGTTCGCGTCGGACTGGCGACATCGGAGATCAGCGTCACCACCGGCTTCCCAGCGGCGGTGATGCGATTGACGGCTTCACGCACCACAGGATGCTCAATCGCCATGAAGGCTATACCGTCCGCATGCCTGGCATGGCGATGTAGAGTCTTCGCGAGCAGGTCCGGATTGAAGCTGTCGATATACTCGACTGTGGGCTTGATCGAGAAGCGCTCCAGCTGTGGCGCCATCTCGCTGATCATGCGGCCGAGCATGGTGATGTAGCGGTTCGTGCCCTGAGGAAGAATGAACGAGATCTGCGCGAGCGGCCGCACCTCCCGAATTCTCTCGTCGCTCTCGTCCACATAGCCGAGTTCAGCGGCGGCTTTCATGACCCGCTTGACAGTCGCTGCCTTAACACCCTGTCGGCCGTTCAGAACCCGGTCGACGGTGGCGGTGGAGACATCGGCGAGGCGCGCGATATCCACGATGGTGACGCGCCGGCTGAAGGCCGGAAGATCAACGAGAACGCTCATGTTGTTGCATCAAAAAGCATCAAAATTATGATTTGACCACATCATTTGTATGACGGATTTTTTCATACGGAAAGAGCAAAACATCTTTTCGGGAGAAATGACGCCATGACCATCAGCCGAAGGACGCTTCTCAAAGGAATCGGAGCTGCTCCGGCCGCCGTTAGCCTCTTCTCGATTCCACGCTACGCTCATGCAGCCGAGATTACGCTGCGCTACGGCAACAACCTGCCGCTCAGCCATCCTTTGAACATCCGGGCCAAGGAAGCTGCCGACAGAATCGCCAGGGAGACGAACGGGCGCGTCGAGATGCTGATATTCCCCGCTAACCAGCTTGGCGGCGATACCGATATGCTCTCCCAGGTGCGCAATGGCGCTCTGACCTTCTTCACCCCTTCGGCGCTGGTGATCGCAACCCTTGTTCCTGTCGCGGCGATCAACGCCGTGGGCTTCGCTTTCAAAGACTACAACCAGGTCTGGGCTGCCATGGACGGCCCCGTTGGGGCCTTCGTACGCAAGGCGATTGCCGATTCCCGGCTGCACGCACTGGAAACCATGTGGGACAACGGCTTCCGCCAGATGACCACGAGCGGTGCGCAGATCCAGAGCGCCGACTCGATGAAGGGTCTGAAGATTCGGGTTCCGGTGAGCCCGATCAGCATCTCGATGTTCTCCGGTCTCGGCGCTGCGCCGGCCAGCCTGCAGTTCAGCGAGGTTTACACGGCGCTCCAGACCAAGGTGGTCGACGCACAGGAGAACCCGCTGCCAATCATCCAGGTGGCGAAGCTCTACGAGGTGCAATCCTCCTGCGCACTCACCAACCATATCTGGGACGGCTACTGGTTCATCGCCAACGGGCGTCAGTGGGCGGGAATGCCGGGAGACGTGCAGGAGATCGTCTCCCGTGCCATCAACGAGGCGGGATTGAAGCAGCGGCAAGACATCAAGACTCTCAACGAATCTGTGCAGGCCGATCTGCAGAGCAAGGGGCTGTCCTTCAACCAGTGCGATACGGAAAGCTTCCGTGCGAAACTGCGCGAAGCCGGCTTCTACAAGGAATGGAAGCAGAAGTTCGGCCCAGAAGCCTGGGGCCATCTTGAGAGCGTCGTCGGAACGCTCGCCTGACGAGTGCTGTGCGGTCCGGCGGAAAGCATCGGATCTTCATCTTCTTCGGGCGCGGGTGAGAAAGCCGCGCCCTCATCAGATATGCAGGTAAGGTATGAGCCGATTTCTCGGAGAGATCAGGCAGGCCGGCTATGTCGTCGACGACATCGAGGCCGCCATGGACTATTGGTCACGCGTTCTCGGCGTGGGACCTTTCTTCTATAAGGAACAGGTTCCGATCGAGAACTACATGTACCGTGGCGAGAGTCATCGGCCGCACAATTCTGTTGCGCTCGCCAATTCCGGTCCGCTCCAGATCGAGCTTATCCAGACCCGCAACGATGCGCCATCCATGTACCGCGACTTCAAGCAAGCCGGTCACCGAGGCCTGCAGCATGTGGCCTACTGGACCGAGAGTTACGATACCGATCTGGAGCGGCTGATGACGCAGGGTTTTGCGCCCGTAATGAGCGGTGAAGTCGGCGAGCGCGGACGCTTCGTCTATTTCGATACGGAATACCATCCCGGAACCGTTATCGAGCTGTCGGAAGTCGCTGGGCCGAAGGGAAAAATGTTTCAGCTGATCAGGGAAGCCTCCGAAGGGTGGGACGGACGCGATCCGGTCCGGCCATTCCCTGACCTTTCCCAGCTCTGAGGTCACTCATGGCGGATGCACATTACGAGGCGACCTATCTTGTCGAAACGCCTCTGCCGCTTGAGGCAGTGGCCGAGGTAATGGCAGGTGAACAATCCTGCGGAACCTTCACCCGAGTCGAAGGCGAGACCGACGAGCTGCGTGAACGGGCCCGTGCTCATGTCATCGCGATCCGAGATCTGGGTGAGGTCGCACAGCAGTCCATCCGCAGCTCCTGGCTTGACCGCAAGGGCCAATTGGGCCCCTCGCGCCGTGGCGAGGTAGTCGTGCAATTTCCGGTCGCGAATGTTGGGGTAAACTTGTCGACGCTTGCCGCGACTGTGGCCGGCAACCTCTTCGACCTCGGTGAGGTGACCGGCCTGCGGCTCGAAGCCCTCAAGCTGCCCGGCGCCTATCGGACAAAATATCCTCTGCCGCAGCATGGCGTCGCAGGAACACGACGCCTGACCGGTGTGGCTCATGGTGCACTGATCGGATCGATCATCAAACCGAATGTCGGACTTCGTTCCGAGGAGATTGCGTCGCTGGTGGAGCGACTGTGCGCGGCTGGGCTCGATTTCATCAAGGATGATGAGATTGCAGCCAATCCTGTCCACGCGCCCCTGTCGACCCGCATTCCAGCTGTCATGGCCGCTGTGCGTCGCCACCAGGACCGAACCGGCAAGCATGTCATGGTCGCCTTCAACATCACCGACGAGACGGATGCCATGAGACGACACGCGGATCTGGTGTCAAAGGAGGGTGGTACATGCGTCATGGCCAGTCTGAACTGGTGCGGGTTCTCAGGCATCGAGACGCTCCGGCGTAGTACTGATCTGGTGATCCACGGCCATCGCAACGGCTACGGCGCGTTCTCGCGTCATCCTGCGCTCGGCATCGGATTCCAGGCTTACCAGACGCTCTGGCGTCTCGCCGGCGTTGACCACATGCATGTGCACGGCCTCGGGGGTAAGTTCGCGCAAGCCGATGACGAGGTGGTGGTAAGCGCGAAGGATTGCTTGACGTCGCTTTGTGAGTTGGATGATCGAGTCATGCCGGCTTTCTCCTCCGGCCAATGGGCGGGAACGGTCGAGCAGACCTATCGGGCCGTGAACACGTCCGACCTTCTCTTTATGGCAGGCGGAGGGATCATGGCTCATCCTGGCGGCCCAGCGGAAGGCGTCGCGAGCATACGTGAGGCCTGGCGGGCTGTGGAGGCTGGCGAAAGCGTTGAGGGCGCACGTATCAAACATCGCGCACTTGCGGATGCCTTCGGCTTCTTCTCAAACCATTAAGGGATGGAGCTGCCATGACACCCTCCTACGGATGGTATGGAGACGATTTTACTGGGGCGACGGATACGCTCGCGACAGTGGCACGCCTCGGTCATCGAGCTTTTCTCTTCCTGAGGGTTCCGGAGCCGCAGCATCTGGCACGAGTCGGAGACCTTGATGCCATTGGAATTGCGGGTGCAGCTCGCACGATGTCACCCGATGAGATGCTCGCTGAACTCCCGCCCATCGGAGCATTCTTCCGTGATCTCAGCGTCCGCGTCCTGCATTACAAGTGCTGTTCGACCTTCGACAGCGCGTCAGCCCGTGGAAACATCTCGGTGGCGACTGGGATTCTTCATAAATACGTGGCGCACGAGACTGTTGCCATCATCGGCGGTCAACCATCCCTCGGTCGATACTGCGCATTTTCCAACCTGTTTGCTTCATTCGGCGCCGAGGGAGGTGTTTTCCGGCTCGACCGTCACCCGACGATGAGCCGGCATCCTACGACGCCCATGACTGAAGCCGATCTACGGAAACATCTCGCCACTCTCGGCATGCAGAACATAGGAGCAATTCACTGGCCTGTTCTGGCCACGAGCCCCGAAGTCATTGCTGGCGAATGGCAGCGTCTGTCAAAGAACGTATCCGCAATCCTGCTCGATGCGCTCGATATGTGCCATATCGACGCTATCGGTCGTTTGCTTCGAACAGAAAGCCGGCGGCATTCCTTGTTGGCGGTGGGACCGAGCAGCGTCGCTCAAGCATTCTTCGAGAAGGGTGACGTGCAGGCTAGGTCTCCGCTGAGGTCCATGGATGGGCCGGTGCTTGCCTTTGTGGGAAGTCTTTCTCCCACGACGAGAATTCAGGTGGCGGCCGCGCGATCCTACACACGTCTAGCCGTGGACCCCGACAGTCTTCTTTCGAGTTCAGAGGCTCGAGAACAGATCATCAAGGAAGCCGCGGCTGCGCTGGCTCAGGGTGAGCATGTCATGCTCTCGACGGCTCCTGAGACAGGAGATGTTCCGCATTCTGCAACGGCCGATCTCGCAACCGCAAGTGCCTCCCTGGTCGATGAAGTTCTTAAGCGTCGTCCTGTTCGGCGACTGGCTGTTGCCGGCGGCGATACGTCGAGCCGGATTGTCGGTCATCTCGGCTACTGGGGTTTGGGCTATTATAGCCAGATCAGCAATGGAGTTGCAGTCAGCCTGGCGCGGAGCGATGACCTATCCCGTGATGGGATGCTTTTGATGCTCAAAGGTGGCCAGATGGGCCACGAAGATTTGTTCGAGACATTCCTGGGCGATGAAGGTGGCCCGTGAGCGAGCGCTCGGTCTCACCTTTTAGCAGGTGGAGGAGAGTTGGTCTGCTGAATAGAGCAAACCGGACACTAGCGAAGGGGAGGGGGATCGTCGTTGCCTGACCCGGGGGCGACATTCCGGCCAACAGCAGGGTGTGAAGCAGCCGAGTAATTTGAATGGCTCGCCACAGAGAAGAGTCAAAGTTGGCACAGGTGCGGTGAACCTGGCTGCCCTGCGCTGGGCAGCCAGGCTTTAGGTCTATTGTGCTGGCATCAGCCTGATGGCCTCGCGAGCTGCGCGTTCAACCGCCTCGCGCGAATACACGAGTGGGACATACTCGCCGGCTGCCCAAATCGGGGCAAGGTCGCGGTAGTGGGAGCTGAAGGGATCCCCTGATTGGCCAGGAGTGTTGACCGTAACGCTCTGATCCCAGTTCCCGACATCCAGCACCATGCGGAACGAGGCGCCGGATGTCACCCGGAAGTCAGACTGACGGTACGATGCCGCAAGCGGGCTGAATGCAGAGCCACCTTTGGCAAGCCGGCCGACCGTCATCTGTGTCTTGGTCGCGTCGTCCGCGAGGGGCGAGAGCGCATGCTCGAACTGAGCATGGTGGAGCTTGCCCCAAGTCCAATTCGCCACATCCGGCCCAAGGAGCTGACGCACCTCGTCCACAGCACCCTTCAGGCTCTCGAGCAGGATCGCATCGCGGGCAGCTTTCGGATCAGGACCCAGTGCGCTGTCAGGGTTCTCCAGGTAAGTGATGACAGCGTTGATGTCCGGCGTGCCGAGGGCAGCCCTGGCTGATTCAGGAATGGCCCTTGCTACGAGTGCCCGCCCGAGATGCTTGGTCATCCACACTTCGGACAAGGCAGCACCTGCGCTGTCGACGGATGTGCGATGATTCCATTCCTTGAGCAGTTTCAGGCCCTCGCCCAAGGCAGCGTCACTGGTGTTCAGGGGCTGAAGAAGGCTGGTCAGTCGTCTGCCGTTGACGGAGAAGTCGTCCGTCTGGAGCGCCATCGAGTCTGACAGGGTGACCTTCTCCTTCGAGGAGAGAACTTCCTTAATGCGGGTGATCCGCGATGGATCCGACCACTCGAATCCGACCTTGCGCTCAGCCACCGGATATCCGGCAGGAATATTCATCTCATTGGCAGTGGCAAACCATCCTGTCTCCGGATTGAAGACCTGGGGCAGTTCCTCGCCTTTCAAGAAACCCGACCATTCATAACGTCCGTCGCCGGGAACCGGCATGAGCCCATCCCAATTCGGACGCAGTGGTGAACGCCCGCCAACGATCCAACCGATGTTGCCGGAGGTGTCGGCATAGACCTGGTTCTCAGACGGCGCCCCCCAGTTGGCCATAGCCTTCTTGAAGCCGTTCCAATCCTTTGCAGTCATATACTCGGCGGAGTTGAAATAGGCCGACGTTCCTGGCTCGAACCAGACTGTTCGCATTGCGAAAGCCCGCCGCTGGGTCGGCTCGGCATGAAGAACAGGACCGTGCCGCGTGAAGCGTAGGTCGACCTCGCGTGGCCTTTCCCCTTTTACCTCAATCGTCTCTCGCACGGTCCGCATATCCTCCCAACCGTCTCGGTAACGGTATTGGTTCGGGTTCTGCGGGTTGGTCTCGTAGACGAAGAGATCCTCCTGATCGATGGCAAAGATCGTGAGACCGAAGGCGATCTGGCCGTTGTGACCGATTGAGATACCCGGCAGGGCAGGCTCGCCGGCCCCTATCACTGAAAGGCCGGGAGCGTTGAGGTGCACGATGTAACGCAAGGATGGCACACCGTGAGCACGGTGTGGATCGTTCGCCAGAATTGGCCGGCCAGTGGCTGTGCGGCTTGGCGCAATGGTCCAGTTATTCGAGCCAACATCGGTCACCCGGTCAAGAGAAGTGCGTTGCTGGCCGGGACGCGCGAAGGTGACCTCGCGGGTAGCCAGATTGTAGTCGCTCAGAACTTCCCGTGGGATAGAGCAGGGATCGAGCCCCTCAGGAACCTTGCGCGTCCATTGCGGCTCCAGGATACGCCGGAACCGATCCGTCTCAAGGCCGCCCGCGCAGGCAACTCGTGCCCGAGTGACCTCCGATTCAACGTTGCGGGTGAGTCCATGGCTGCGGATCCGCACCACGTCCTCAGGGCTCCAGCGGTCGGGCATTGTGCCGGCGATCTTGAACTCGACCGGCATCGGCCTGCGGGCACCGCGCACCTCTTCAACAAATGCGTTGATCCCAGCTACGAAAGCCTCGGTATAGTTCTTCGCGTCGGGTCCGTACGCCGCCCATTCCTTGTCCATGTCACCCCGGTAGAGGAACATGCGGGTAGCCCTGTCCTGTGCAACGTAAGTGGGACCGAAGTCCCTCGCGAGCAGGCCAAGGCCCCGCTTGCGCCAGAGGTCGATTTGCCAGAGCCGGTCGCGGGCGGCGTTGTAGCCCTGAAGGAAAATGGCATCCCGGGTACTGCCAGCATAAATGTGCGGAATGCCCCACTGATCGATGATGAGTTCAGCAGGTTGCTGCAGGCCAGTCACCTCATGGCTGACTTGCCGTACCGCAGTTGACATCTCAGCGAGAGCCGATGATGCGAGCAGAACGGTGGAAAGAGCTGCAAGGATAGCTACTGGCTGGCTACTCAGCTTGGGTGTTAGAATTGGCGTCATGTTTATCCTCCCTTTGAGCGGGAGAAGGAGACTAATGCCTGCATAAGGCAGACAGAGGGCATGAGGTGAGCGTCAAGGGCGTGATGGCTATGCGTACAGCAGATGCTGAAATTTGAGCGAGAGCCCTAAGTAGGTCCGTGGCATTCGTGTCTGCTAGAATGATCGTGTGTAGACCATTGGGCTTTGACGTGCGAAATGGCTTTGTGACCTGAATGTTTCCGAATAGAGCCTCGCTCAAGTGCCTCGAAACCCTGTGTGCGTGACAAAGAGCGGGCATGACAGAACAAAGTTTGTCTGCCCTTCACGGCATATCAGGCATGTAACAGCTAGCAGCCCAGTACGTTGGAGCTAACATCAAAGGGTAGATCAGTCGGGAGTAGGATCATTACTCAATAACTGTATCGGCACTGCTGATCAATGCGGGCGGGATGCTGATACTGAGCGCTTTCGCCGTCCTCAGATTGATGACCAACTCGACTTTTGTGACGAGTTGCACTGGAAGATCTGCAGGCTTTTCGCCGTTCAACACCCGTCCAACGTAACTACCGGCGCGACGATGTGATTGTATGAAGTCGCCACCATAACTCATCAAGCCGCCTGCTATAGGAAAGTCGCGGGACTGCGTGACCGCAGGCATCGAATAGCGAAGGCATAAATCGGCAAGCTGGGTACTGCGGAAGGCGAAGTAAGGATCTGACGTGAAGACCATCCCCCCTGCCTGTTCCCGGGTGGCAGATAAGAACATCGCTTCGAACTCTGCTACGGTGCTGGCGTTCATGAGATGGAGCCGCACTCCGAGCGCCTCGGCGGCTATTTGGAGGTTGCGCACCTGTGAGCCCGAGGTGGGGCTGGTCGGATTCACGGCAACAGCGAAGGACGCTGCAGCCGGACGCAACTCGTGCATGAATTCCAGCCGTTTGCGCGAGACCTCGACGCTCAAACTCGATACGCCCGTAAGATTACCCCCCGGCCGGGACAGACTGTCGACCACGCCGAGCGCAACGGGATCGCCCCCCATCTCGAACACGATAGTGATCGTCTTCGTTGCCGCTTTGGCCGCGAGCGCAGCAGGTGCGCCGCCGGACGCGGCGAGGACGGCGACCTTTCGGTTGGCGAGATCGGCTGCAAGGGCGGGCAGGCGAGTGTAGTTGCCCTCCGCCCACCGGTATTCGATCGCCACATTGCGGCCCTCGACATAGCCGGCTTCGGCGAGACCATCCCGGAAGGCTTTGAGGCGGCTGGCAAAGGGTTCAGGCGATTCAGGCGCGAGGTATCCAATGACGGGCATGGCCGGTGTTTGCGCGCGCGCTGGCAGCGTCCACGCCGCTGCACTACCGAGCCACGTGAGCACATCCCGCCGCCTCATCGCATTTGCTTTCGGACGTGAACGAGGGAGGAATGGGCTGGATGGGACCTCTTTACAACTGCCATCATCCAGTCACCTTGCAGTTTCAGGACAGCCGACCGCCCGGCAACACTATACCCGTAATGACTGTTTCAGAAAACCGATTTGAGACATCCTGAAGGGGTAGTATCAGGCGGCGTTGGGCCCCTCTGTGAATGATACCCGGTATACGAGGAGCTTTTCATCGTAGCCCTTGATCATGCGCAAGCCCATCGGGTTCACGGCGCGCTGTCCCTTGATCTCGTCCGCCACCGTCGCGTCCGTGAGAATTTCCCTGTCGGTGGCGGACGCGCACAGCCGGGCGGCGAGGTTCACGACGCTTCCAATCGCTGTGTAGTCGAATCGGCTCTCGTAGCCGATCCGCCCGACCGTGGCTGGCCCTTTGGCAAGTCCCACCCCGAATCCGATTCGGTAGCCACGCCGCTGCCAGCCGGTGATCAGATTCTGCACGCTCAACTGCATCTCTACCGCCAGATCCACGGCCTGCAGCGCCGGATTTTCAACGGGGACGGGAGCGTTGACGAGCACCATCAGCCCATCGCCCGAAAAGCTCGTGAGGGTCGCCTCATACTTCGAGATGATCCGTCCCAGCGCGTCGTAGTACTCCGACAATACGTTCATCACCTCTTCGGGAGCCACTTTCGCTGAAAAGGCCGTGAAGCCTCGCAAGTCGCAGAATACGGCGACTACTTCGGTGCGGCGGCCCTCGAGCACATCGTCATCTCCCGCGCGGTCGACCAATTCCGCCACCTGCGGAGCGAGGAAGCGCTTGAGCTTGGCGATCCGCTCTTGGCGCTCCTGCGACACGGATAGTTCCGCGGCCATCGTGTTGAAGCTATCGGCCAACCGCTGGAGTTCGTCGCCGGTTCTGATCTCGATTCTATAGTCGAACTGTCCGGCGCCGATCCGTTCGGTGCCTTCCTCGAGCAAGTGGATCGGATTGGTCATCCTCCGTGCGAGGATATAAGCCAGGAGACACGCGAATACGCCGCCGGCCAGGAGGAGACCGAAGGTCCTCCAAAGGGCCGCATAGATCGGTCCAAAGGCTTCTGAGAGGGGCTGCTCAACCACCACGGTCCAGTCAGGGCCGGCAACGGGTGTGGCGGCCGCGGCAACGGCTATGCCCTCGACGTTCCAGCCCGTTGCAACATCCGCACCGGCGCGCCCGACCGCCTCCCGGATCTCCCGAAGGGGAGCGAGTGTGACCTCATCGGCACCCCGCAGCACAAGGCTAATGTCCGGATGAGCCACAAGCCGCCCGGGCCCATCAAGCACGAATGCTTGGCCCGTCTCTCCAATTTTGATAGCCGCGATCACATCCCAGATCAGCTTCAGGTTCACCTCAGCAACAACCACACCGACGGACGGGCGGTTACCGGAGATCGCAAGTGTCATGTACGGTTCGGAGTCTCGGTAGTAGGTGACCTTGCCATACCAGAGGCGGGCCGAGCGGGCGCCAACAACCGCCTCGTCGGCAGAACGGTCGGTTCGACTCTCGCTGCGATTCAATCCGATGCGCGAGACATACAGGCGTTCGCGACCGGTGCCGTCGAGCAGAGTCAGGCTTGCAATGGCCGGCACCTGCCGCAGCAGGCGCAAGGCATCGATCCGCCGCCTCTCGTCCGGCTCTTCGGTCCAAGGGAGTTGCACGAGCCAGCCGAGTTGGTCGGTGATACCGTCGAGGAAGCCCTGAATCTTCGCTCCCGCGGACTTCGCCTCGGCGCCCAGAAGCTGCTCGATCCTCGTCCGTTGATCGCGATAGCCGAACCAAGCCTCACTGATGCCGTTCGTTGCGAGTGGAATGACCACAGCTAGAAACAGCACGAGAAAGTATTTCTGAAATAGACCACCGAATTGAAGACGCTGTGTGGTCATGGCTATATGCGCTTCAACCGGGTTCGCCGGCAACCGGCTGAAACGGCCAGGTAAGACGCGCATGGTGCGTCAAAGTGGTAGACCAATCGACCATCAGGATCCCTAGACCCGTAGCTGTCGTGTCCAAGGAATATGAAGCTAGGCGCGGCCCTATGCTAGTGATTTGTCTCCATAGAATTACAGTTTCTTCACCGGCAGCCACCTTAGAAACTGCTTGTCGAACTCGAGATCAGTAACATCGTGACGTCTCTGATCAATCTTGGATGAAACCGCCTGAAGACATGCGGTTCATGCCGAGCCAGCCGCTCCTTGGTTTGCTGCCGCTGAGCGTGGAAACACCATGCGGCATCGTTCCAGCAGTTCCGGGAGACCGGGGGAACCGAGCCTCCCCCCGAAATGCTCGCACTTCATAGCTGCTGCGACGTTGGCCCTCTGAATTGTCTGTGCCAAGCTCCATCCGCTGACAAGGCCGAAGACATATGTGCCGTGCCAAACATCGCCAGCATTCAGGGTGTCCACGGCCTGAACAGGAATCGACGGGAACTCCTTAATGGCGTCGGCCGAGGCGCCTCGCTGCCATATCAATGCACCTGCAGCACCAAGCGTTACTCCAATGACATCGGCATTGAGGTCTGCTGCAACTTCTTTCAATGCCTCCCGCGGTGAGTTGCTGGCTGCAAGTGATAATAAGGCAGGCTCGGAAAACAACACGTGATCGGCAAGGGCGGTCATCTCGCGGAGTGCTTCGGGAGGCGAGACATCAGCGTCAAGAACGGTCGGCACGCCGTGACGACGTGCTTCGGCAAGCAATGCCCTTGCCCCCTCAAGCCAGCGCATGTCGACGAGAACGGCAGCAGCATTGGCAACTTCGTGGAGAGGAAGCCAGCTTGGATCGGGATCGAGTGACGGATCCGTGTAGGGTACAACCAGTCTTTCGCCCATGCTGTCGACGAGAATGGTTGAAAACGCGGTCCGAGCACCTGGGATTCTGCGGATCCGGTCGCTACGGACAGTTTCCCGGGACAGGTCGCGCAGGAAGCTATCACCATTTGGGTCATCGCCGACGCGTGCCCAGAGTTCGACGTTGCCGCCAAGGCGCGCGATGGTGGCTGCTGCAGCCGTAGCCATGCCGGAGGCCGCCTGAACGGCTTTCTCGGGCAGCACCTTGGTCCCATGGCTCGGGATCCGGTCAATCTTGAAGATGGTGTCCCAGAAAGCGCATCCGAGACAAATTACCGGCTTCTGGCCCATCGTTTACTCGAGCCTGAGGGCCCGCGCCCGGGCGTTCATGATGTGGGCAACGGCGGATTCCACGGCAGCCTGGGCATCCCTCCGCTTCATGGCTGCTATGATGGCAAGATGTTCCCGCATGACTGGGATCACGAGATCCTCGTCAAGGCTTGTCTCGTTCTGGCGAATAAGTCGGACCTTGATCCAGTTCACCCGATACGCTTTCGAAATGATATAGTTGTTGAGATCGTCGATGACTGTCTCGTGGAACTCCCGGTCTACCTGCTGAGCCTGTCCGACAACAACTTCCGTCAGTCCGTTGCTTGCTGACGAAACAATCGACTGATGTGCAGCTTCGATCTTTGCGATTGCTGAGTCGCTGGCCGTCTGCGTGAAAGAAGCGATCGCCTCCCTTTCAAGGATCAGCCGAAACTGAAATGCATTGCGGATCAACGTGATGTCCAGAGGCAGGATCTGCAATCCGCGTTGCGGAACGGTGACGATCAAACCCTCCGCTTCCAGTCGTGGAATCAGTTCGCGGATTGCGCCGAGGGGTTGCCCTGTGAGGGTCACCAGTTCCCGCTGAGTTACGAATTGGCCAGGCTTTATCTCGCTTCGCAATAACTGTTCGGTGAAGACGTCATAGGCCCGCTCACGCAGCTTGATTTCAGAGCGGGGCACTGGGCGGACCATGCTCATGCCACAGCCTTGGCCACTTTCCCGAAGGGTGCGAGCAATGAAATGGCTCGCGCCGTGCTCTGACCCTCCAATGTCGGAAGGGGAGGCCTTGCGACCGCCCAAACCCGGTCTTGGCGCACATGTGCCACGAGAGCCTTCACCATCGGAACGATCGGATGCCGGCCGATCTCCTGTACCAGCTCGACGATGCGAGGGTCGTCCCGACCGTTCTCCGCCAAGGCAATCACGGCTTCCGGGAGAATGTTGGCCACACCGCAAATGGATCCTGCAGCACCCGCAGCACACGCTCGGCCGAGATAGGTTTCATCACCAACAAGGATGTCGATGTCGGGAAAGGCCTTGATCAGCGCGAATGTCGCCTTGGCATCGCATCCGCTGTCTTTGACGCCCCTGATGGCAGCCGGATAGCGTTCCTTCAAGCGAGATACGATGGTATGGGACAAGGGAACGCCGGTCATACCGGGAATGTGATAGAGGATGATGTCCCGCAGATTGGTGCCAACGGCCTCGAACACAGCCGAGTACCAGTCACAAACGGCGTCATCCGGAACAGAGCGGAAATAGAAAGGTGGTGCCAGCAGGACCGCATGGGCACCGCGCCGCAGGGCTTGGCTCGTGCTGTAGGCGGCCTCTTCCGGTGAGCAGGCAATCACACCTTCCACCAGTTTTTCCGCTGGGACACCATGGGCCACTATTTCGTTCGCGACGCGTTCGCGCTCGATGAAACCAAAGGAAGGGCCTTCGCCTGTGGTCCCGAACAGAGTCGCTGTCCGGCAACCGCGGGCAAGGCAATCTTTGGCATGGATCGCTAAGCGAGGAACATCCACTTTTCCCTCTACAAAGGGGGTAACGAGAGCAGGGCTGATACCGAAGCTGAGCGTCAAGGGAGCCTCCAGAAACAGTTCCGACGCGACGTCAAGCGACTGCCGTGTTGACACTAACATGTTACATGGTGCTTAATTGGTTGCAAGCACTGACAAGAGTCTGAAGAGACCGTTACGTTGAAACACGGAGGACATGCCATGGCTGCAACAGGTGGATCGATTACGCGTCGTACCTTTCTCGCAAGCACCGCGGCGGCTGCCGCATACGGTCTCGGCGGCGTGACGCCTGCCTTTGCTAATATGAACTGGAAGAAGTTTGCTGGCACGAAGATCGGGGTGAACCTCGTCAAGAGCCCACGCGGTGAAGTTCTGCAGAAATACGAGAAGGAATTCACCGACCTGACGGGCATTCAGGTTTCGTCTGAACAGACACCCGAGCAGCAGCAGCGGCAGAAAGCTGTGATCGAGCTGAACTCAGGAAGCCCGAGCTTCGACGTGGTTCACATCAGCTATCACGTTCAGAAGCGCCAGTTCGAGAAGGCCAATTGGCTTGCGGACCTGAGTGCGTTCATGAAGAATCCCGAATTGACGGAGGCTAGCCTCACTGAAAGCGACTTCTCTCAGGCCGGTCTGCTTTATGCGAAGAACCCGCAAGGCCAAATGCTGTCGCTGCCGTTCTCTGTCGATTACTGGATGGTGTATTGGAACAAGGATCTTTTTGCGAAGAAGGGTCTCGCTTATCCGCAGACCTTCGATGAAATGGTGAAGGTGGCGGAGGCGCTGACGGATCCGAAGGAGGGGACCTACGGTTTTGTCGCGCGCGGCTTGAAGAACGCCAATGTTCCCGTCTGGACGAGCTTCCTCCTCGGCCAGGGTATCGATCCCGTCGATGCTAGCGGAAATCTAATGACCGACTCGCCGGAAGCGATCGAGGCTGCGCGCCTCTATCAGCGCCTCCTCACCAAGTCATCTCCCCAGGGCGTTGCCGGCTTCAACTGGTCGGAATGCCAATCGGCTTTCCTGCAAGGCAAGATCGGCATGTGGCTCGACGGCGTCGGCTTCGCGCCTCCGCTGGAGGATCCGGAGAAGTCACGGGTCGTCGGCAAGGTCGGCTATGGAGTCATGCCGCGCGGACCGAAGGCACAGGCTTCGGCAACGTTCGGCGACGGCATCGGGGTTACCGCTGCGAGCAAGAACAAGGAGGCGGCCTATCTCTATTGCCAATGGGCGGTCTCGAAGCTGATGGGCGCGCGCCTGCTGCAGGCTGGCGGCGGCGTACCGTTCCGCCAATCGATCCTTAACGATCCCGAGGCCCGTAAAGGCGTGAAGATGCCGCCCGCTTGGATCGATGCAGTGGTGGAATCAGGCAAGATCAGCAAACTCGGTCTTCCCGTTATCCAGCCGGTGACGGAGTTCCGCGACATCATCGGCATCGGCCTGACGAATCTGCTCGGAGGAGGGGATCCGGCTACCGAGATGAAGAAAGCAACCGAACAGTTCAAGCCGGTCCTCGAGCGCAGCGAGAAAGCTTGATGCGATCCGGAGGTGAGAAGATCGGCATGGTGGAGCACGATCATGGCCACCCTTGCTGAGCGTCAGGTTGCCCCACTGACCGGGACAGCGCCCGTCAAGGTCGCGCGCCCGAAAACCTCCTACTGGCCCTTTGTTGTTCCCGCCGTGGCTGTGGTGGGATCAGTAATCGTCTTCCCGTGGGTCTTCACGGTCTGGATGAGCATGCATGAATGGACGGTCGGTGGAGCTCGGCGCTTCACCGGCCTGTCCAATTATATGCGTCTGGTGTCGGACGAGCGCTTCCTGACCTCAGTAGGTCACACGCTCGTCTATACCTTCCTCGCCGTTGTGCTGCCGTTGATCTTCGGCACTCTGGCAGCTCTCATTTTCAACTCCCGTCTACCGTTCCGGGGCGTTCTGCGCGGCGTGTTCGTCATGCCGATGATGGCGACGCCCGTTGCCGTCGCCCTCGTATGGACGATGATGTTCCATCCGCAACTGGGGGTTCTGAACTACCTTCTGTCACTGGTCGGGATTGGGCCTCAGGCCTGGGTCTTCAATCCCTCGACCGTGATCCCGTCCCTGGTTCTGGTCGAAACCTGGCAATGGACGCCGCTCGTCATGCTTATCGTCTTGGGCGGGCTCGCAGCCATTCCAACAGAGCCATATGAAAGCGCTGCCATCGATGGAGCAACCATCTTTCAGCGCTTCCGCTATATCACGCTGCCGATGATCGCCCCGTTTCTGATGGTTGCCGTGATCATCAGGACCATCGATGCCCTGAAAAGCTTCGACATCATTTATGCCATCACCCAAGGTGGGCCCGGCACGGCATCGGAAACGATCAATCTCTATCTCTACAGCGTCGCCTTTGCCTATTATGACGTAGGATACGGATCAGCCATCGCGGTCGTGTTCTTCGCCATCGTCATCGCCCTGTCCCTCCTCATGCTCCATCTTCGTCAGCGCACGAAGTGGATCGACGTTCAGGGGTGAGCATGAACTTCCGCAAAGCCGCCAACTCGCTCGGTCTGCTGTTTGTCGGCCTTGTGCTGGTTTCCCCAGCCGTTCTGTTCTTTCTCTGGATGGCTTCGCTCTCGCTAAAATTTGAGGTCGATAACGCCGCGTACCCGCCCATCCTGATCCCGGAAAGATTCGCCTGGAAGAATTATACGGGCGTGTTCGAGTCAAACCGTTTCGGCCTCTTCTTTCTCAACAGCCTGATCGTGACGGGTGCCGCAACTGGCCTTGCCCTCCTGATCGGTGTGCCTGCGGGCTACGGTATCGCTCGTATGAAGGCGACCAAAGCTGCCGTGGTCGTGCTCATCGCCCGCATGACTCCGGGGCTGTCGTACCTGATCCCGCTGTTCCTGCTGTTCCAATGGCTGGGACTTATGGGCACTCTGGTGCCACAGATCATCGCCCACCTTGTGATTACGGTTCCGATCGTCATCTGGATCATGATTGGTTACTTCGAGACAACCCCGCTCGAATTGGAGGAGGCAGCCGTCATCGACGGCGCCAATCGGTGGCACGTCTTTCGCTACATCGCACTGCCGATCGCCAAGCCCGGCATCACCGTTGCTTTCATCCTTGCCGTGATTTTTTCCTGGAACAACTTTGTTTTTGGTATCGTGCTGGCAGGCCGGGAAACACGAACCTTGCCGGTCGCAGTCTACAATATGCTGTCTTTCGAGCAGTTGAGCTGGGGCCCCCTGGCGGCGTCAGCACTAATTGTGACCCTGCCAGTCCTCGTGCTGACGATTGTCGCGCAGAGACAGATTGTAGCCGGCCTCACGGCTGGAGCGGTAAAGGGCGGCTAGGATCTATTCAGGCGAGGGATCAAGATTGGAAGTGGTTAGCTTTGGCATGAGGCGGACCTAAACCGAATTCCCAACACTCGATCGAAAGCCGGCAATATTTGATATGTTCAAAAGTGAAGATTGGCGGAGAGGGGGAGATTCTCCGCCGGCTTCGCGAAAACCGTTGCTGAACAAGGTTTTTTGGCTGCCGTGATGTATGGCCTTTGTACCAGCCCTTTGTACCTTCGTCCACCCTCATGGACAAAGACCGCTTGAGTTCATCTTGCCCAGCCTGCCCATGCTTGGGAACTAAACAACTGACTGCGCAACGTGTGCTGGGTCACGGCGTACCGCGATCTCGCAAGCATGTGGCCAACAGCGTATCCATTCTCTGTCGCAGCCCGGGAGAGTTCCGTCATCGGCTTCTATACGCGTTTTATCCATCCGCGGCTCGTCAACTGTATCTGCTCAATGGAGGCAAGCGCCAATAAACGCCCGAAAGTTGCCCGAGGGTCTCTGGCATGGTGCTTGAGATCGGGATTGGGCTGGGGCTGAACCAGCCGCTGTACGATCCTTCCGCGTCACACTCGTGATCAGTGTCGATCCCGGAGCGGACTTAATGAAGCGGGGCCGCTCGCCGGTCCCGCTGAAGATCACAGGTGTCGGTCACGGCGCTGTCTGTGGCGGATGCCTCCGTCGACACGGCGGTCACCACCTACACTCCGTGCTTGGTGGAGGATCCGGTTAAGGTCTTGCGCGTGCTGCGGCTGGGTGGACGCGTCCTGTTCCTGGAGCACGGCAAGTCATGCGAAGCTGGCGTGGTCACTTGGCAGCAGCAACTCAACCAATCTGGTGCAGGCTGGCCGTGCGATGCAATCTGACCCACCCGTTCAAAAGCTCCTAGACAGGGCAGGCTTCACGATCCGCAGCATCGAGCACTCCTACCTCTGTGGCGCGCCGCGACCAATTGGCTTCCTGTGCCAGGGTGCGGCGTAAGCCGCATAGCGAGGCCTCATACATATATGTACGGCTGGTAGTATAAATCTTGTCGGATAGGATTTCGACTGGAGGGCAGTCCGCGAATTGTTTGTTTCGCAGACATAACTCGTAGTTCAGGAGAAAGCCCGTATACGCACTCCCTGCTTCTAACAATCCGTGATGGCTGCCGATACTGGTGACAAAGTGAGTGCACTTTGCGTTCTATGTGTTTCAGGGGTTGACACTTGCACCGTGAACACGCGCTGAACTCCCCATGACCTCATAATATGTCAGAATACAGCCGATTATCGTAGTCAATGCCCCCAGTCGAAGCTGGAGGAGACCAATAGGCTGCTACTATGGTGCAGTGTACGCCGCGTTACATCCTCATCAACGCCGCATGGTGGACTGCTTCGAGTAGGATGACTACCTGCTCAAGGGGTGATGTAGAATACAATGGGATTCGGATCTCCAGCGCTGATCCAGAAGGTGGTTGGCCCTTGATGCAACGTTCGGGCTGGATGTTAGTAGGTCAGATTTGAAACCATCGTCTACAACGGTGACCCTCAAGCCGATGGCGCCGTCGTGGCACCGCATATGGAATATGACCGAACCTCATTCGGACCAAGCGCTTGTGCTCGTCAGTCGAACTGGAAACCGAACAGGCCGCCCGTCTCGCTCTCGTCCCAGAGACGGGTCGGCACCACGATGGCGTCGCGGTCGATGGTGTCCGGCAGGGGCAGGTTGTCGAAGATGTCCGAGTTGAGGGTCACTATGTATTGGGCGCCGAACCGCGTGGCGGTGGCAGCTCCGAGGTCGAGCGCGTTCGCGACCTGGCGTGCGTCGACTCCGTCGAAGAGATGGCTGTCGTGGATGAGGAGGCCTGGCCCCTTCTTGCGACCTGACCAGATTGCGAACAGGGCATGATCCAGGCAGAAGATCTCCATGTTGGAGATCCCGCCGCCCCGGTCACCCTGGATCGAGATGCGGAACTCCGGCCCGTTCTTGGTGGCCTCCACCTCGAACTTGCCCTGCCGTTCCTCGTAGAGATGACCGATGGCTTCGCCGATCAGCAGGATCGCCTCGTCCAGCCTGTCCCGTCGCAGCTGATGGTCTTCCTGCAGCCGACGCTTGATGCTCTTCCGGTCAATGCCGAGCTGTGTGGTCTCGCTCTCGAGGGCCTCTGCCGCCTTGAACCGCTCGCGCAGGGAGGCGGCTTCCGCGTCGGCGTCGGCAAGCCGCTTCTGCAGTGCGGTAAAATCCTCCAGGGCACCTCGTCCCTCCAGCATCCGGAGGATCTCGCTGCGCTCGACATCCAGATCCGCCGACCTGATCTCGCCAGTAGCGAGCTCACGTTCGATGCCCTCGATCTCCTCTTGGAGGCGCAGCCTGCGGTTCTCCACCACAGACTGATGAAAACGCTCGACATCCTCGAACCGCCGCTTCGCACTCTCGGGCAGCTCGATTCCGACCGCCTGATAGAGACGATTGACGTCATCCCGTTCAGGCTGGCGCTCGCGCTTCAGTGCCTCCTGAAGATGGGCAAGGGTCTCGCGAAGCGAGACGGCCCGGCGGGTGAGAGCCTGCATCTCCGTCTTGGCGCGGGCGGCCCGGTCCATCATCTCCCGGTAGGCCTCATGGACCTGGAACCGGCCGAGCTGCTCGCGCAGCTTGGTCGCCCTGGCCTCGGCGAGGACCAGGGCTGGGCGGAGCTCCGCCACGGTTCCGATTAGGTGGCCGAGCGCTCCGCCCTTTGCCGCCTTCTTGAGCTCCTCCAGCTGGCCCTCCCGCTGCCGCACCATGTGCAGATCGCGGGGGATGCGCCAGTCGAGCCCGAGCAGGTACGACAGGTTCACTTGCCAGTCCCAGCGCTGCTGCGCCTCGGCCTGCTTCTTCGGGTGCAGGAACGCGCCCGATCCGTAGCGCCGCGCGAAGTACGCGAACAGGGCGCGGAACGACGGGGTGTAGCTCTCCTCGAAGGGCGAGCCCTCCACCACCGCGGGGAAGTCGAAGAACCGGTGGGCCAGGAAGTCCTTCCAGGCCTCGTTCGACACGAACTCTGCGCCGGTCTCCTTGTCCTTCTTCGTGGCCAGCCCGAAATGCTTCGCGCTGCCCTCGTCGATGAACACCCGCGACGCCTTAGCGCCGCTGCGTGCGACGTCCACCTCCCGACCGCCGATGACGAACCGGCCGTTGAAGGTATGGGCGGCCAGCGCCTTGTGGCGGGGGAGGCTGTCGGGATCAGCCTTCCCTCCCAGCAGGAAGTGGATGATCTCGATCAGGCTGGTCTTGCCAGCGCTGTTGCGGGTCTGCCTGTCGTTGGAGCCCGGAGCTTTCGTCGACAGGACGACGTTGAGGCCCCCGTGGAACCTCACGGTCTTGAATGTCAGCAGGCTGCTGCTGATGGAGACGATCATGGCGCACCCTGCCCGGGCCGCACCAGTCCGTCCGCGTCCTCCACCGCATAGATCGTGTACAGGAACGTCAGGGCGAGCACGAACCAGTCAAAGGAGAGGGGTGCCGCGGCCTGGCGGCCACCCCGTGCCGCACGCACGCGATCCCACAGGTCGGACACCGCGCGGGGGCGGTCCAACTGGGCAAGGATCTCCGCGCCGATGCCGATCAGGGCGCGGTGGGGAGAGAGATGTTTGCCGGGAAGAATCATGCGTTCACCTTGGAGGGATGATCCTCGAAGATGTCGCAAGCCTCAAACAGGTAGGCGAGCAGGGCATGTGCGGCGACCTGGCGCTCCGGCGACACGCTTCCGACGCCGGTGATGCCTTCGTAGAGCGAGGCAAGGATCGCGTTCGGCTTCAGTCCCTGCAGCTTCAGGTTCTCGTAGCGGGCCTTGAACACCCTGGCCAGGTGCGTTCCGAGTTCCGGGTCGGGGTGACGGTCGATGTAGTCGCGGACATGCGGAGCGTTGCTGAACCCGGCCACCAGCAGGTGATGCCAGCATCCGGTGATCTTGTTGGTCTCAAGCTTGTCGTAGGGCACAACGGTGATGGGGCCTGTGTCCGGCTGGTCGGCGTCGACGCTCGCCATGACCGCCTTGATCAGGTCACTGACCTCCTCCATGCGCATGTTCTGGGTGTCCGCGGCGGTCGCCGCCGGGCCGAGCAGGGCGACCACGTGTTCCTCGTCTAGCCGGAGCACCCGGTCCTCGAACCCCTGTGGTCCGATGAACCCGAATTTGTGCTGGCTGTTTGCGGCCTCGAGCTCCTTCAGCTTGAGGATGGCCTCCACCGGAAAGCCGTCGAACAGGTTGTGGACGAAGTGCCACTCCTTCATGATCACGGAGAGGCCAGCGGCGGCCTTGCCGTAGTCCTTCTCCATCTTGCCGACCATCCGTCGACGTTCAGCCCCGCATCGTGCAGCTTGCCGTAGCACTGGAAGAGCTGTCCCGACTGGAAGAGATACCCGTCGCACCCCTTGTCGCCGCGGCGTCCGAACGCGCGCACCGGCACGAAGTCGTCGCCGTGCAGCTTGGACATGACGTCGGAGAAGAAGCCTTGGAAGGCGTCGCCGTGCAGCCGCCGTAGGGTCAGCTCCAGCAGGGCCTGCCAGTACCAGCGCTGGTGAGGGGTCATCCAAGAGGCCATGGGGGAATAGTCTGATCCATGAGGGGGCAGGTAAGGTCCAGTGAAGGACGGCAGCGGCCGACCCGCAATGGAGACCCGCCGGATATCACAACTTTTTCCCGCGTCCAAAGTCCCCGAGATCAATCTGGGTCTGCTTTAGAGCGGCGGCTGCGTGGGATCCCCGAAGACAGGCGTTTGTAACGGAATTCATCGGGAGCCAAAGAAATGCTCATTACTGTTACAGAACGTAAAAGAAAGCTGCCAAAACAAGCAAGGGGCAAGAAGTTGTCCGAAAGTGCCTTAGCGTAATTTGGCCATTGTGTAGAGGTGCATCTGCTCGAATATAACTTTGCCGATAAACATTGATGGAACTATCTGTGCCTATATTCACCGCCAATAGACGCGCCTCCCCCGATCACCTGCCAATTGGCTCGCAAGGGGGGATTAGAGAGGTTCTTACATGCGCTCGCGTAGCGCCTGCACTTCGCGGAAAAGTTCACAGGATCCTCTTGAGGGGGAGAAGAAGCTCAGTCCATTCTGAATGACCCACTTTAGATCCCGAGATGTACCGTATGTAACGCTTTTCCGGTGATTCCAAACGCGCTTCTGGTCAATACAAACGCACCAACGGTGAACACTAACACTAGTCCGACGAATACGAACGTAAGTTCGGCGAAGCCAAACGCATCGCCCCGAGTTACAATAGGTCCACCGCAACTCACGCTAATTTCAGTGGACCTCGCGAATAGGGTCGGCAGTCTGATACCCGAGCGATATGCCTAACCAGATCCTTGCTCTTGGCAGCGGGGAGCGAAATGGAAATCAGTTTGGCTCCACCAGACTACCTCTCTGAGCCCTCAGATCAGGCGCACTTCATCACCGAATCCTCTTTTCAGGGCCCCTGGCGCAGGATGATTTCGGATGACGGATGCGCCGAATTTCACGCAGACTCACCGACGGCTGAGCCGTGTAACCTCCTTATTCACCTGCTCCCTTGCGGGGCAGAGCCACCATTCCAGCCGAGCGGGATACTTTCATCGCAAAGGCGTAGTCTCTTGGGACTGTAACGTAGCCCAGGACTTGAGAATGCTGAAACCTTCTCCCTATCCTGATTGCCTGTGCCGCCCGGATGCTGGAGGCAGGGTGCAGGCCCGCTCGTCGAAGACTGAGGAGCAGTATCGCATCCGCTATGCAGGCATGGTCCGGCGTCTGAGCCGAGAGCTGGGTTGCCCAACCGTGTCAATCGATGACGTCATCGACGATGTCGTCGCTCGTGCGCACGACCTGAAACCCGCGAGCTTCCGCCAGTACCGCGCAGCCATCCTGCAGGAGCTGCGCGATATGTGGGACGGGGGCTCGATCCCGAGAGAGCGGATCGAGGAACTCGAGGCGAAGCTGCGCAGGATCGAGCGACCTGACGAGGCCGCGATAGGCTCGAAAGGTAGGAGGCGCTGGCGCACGTCGGCGGGGCGAGCACGTCACCTGCCTGAAAGACGCCTAGAGAGCATCGTCCATGCTTTGTATGGCGAAGGATCCGACGAAGCTCGGGCGGCCGCTGGAATCCTGAAGCACGGCTGCTACGTTGGCCTGAGGCCGTCAGAATGGCCAGAGGCTGAGATCATCGGAACCGTGCTGCGCTGTCGGAGTGCAAAATTTTCACCCGAAAACGATCGGGCGCTGGCCGCCACTCGGGATGTCCCCCTCGACGACTACGATGAGGGAGACATCCGCCTCCTGATTGATCTGCTTGAGACGGTAGGGCGGGTAGTCAAGCAAGCAGGGAGTCCGGAGCTTGCGCTTCGTCGTATGCAAGCCGTGCTCCGCAAGGTTCGTGGGAAGGGTAAGAGAAATCGGGTTTGCCTTTATACAAGCCGTCATCAATACCGGGCCAACCTCGCGGCCGCTGGGGTCCGCCGCGAGGAGATCGCTGTGCGCATGGGCCACGCCAGCGCGGACACGAATGGATCCCACTATGCTTCAGGGCGCAAAGGCTGGTGCTCCGCGCAGGTGCGCAAGCTCGTACCGATTGCTACCGACTTGTGCGCTCAAGTGCGGCCTGGGGCCCGCACGAAGGCAAAGATTGCTCGTGACCAGCCCCGCACCCGTACAGAAGCCCGAAGGCTCAACGGCGTTTCGATCAGCTATCCATGAGCTCACCACGAATGCAGCCAAGTACGGCGCCCTGTCAGCACCATAGGGTCGGGTGCAGGTGGACTGGACGATCAATGAAACGGGCCGAGATACTATCCTGACCATTGACTGGTGCGAATTGGGTGGGCCTGTGCTCGAGACCGAACCCAACTCAGGCTTCGGCTCGCGCCTGCTGCGACAGACGATCACCCGCGAACTCGCCGGACAGCTCGACATCCGGTACGAGCGTGAGGGCGTGTGCTGCACCATTGCTATTCCGCTCGGATCGGCAGGACAGCAGGCGGCTTGAACCGGGCGAGACCTGCGCCGCGATGGCCTCTGCGGATGCCGTCTGGTTCAGTCAGGCCGCGAGCGCCCGGATGCGCTCCTGCACGGCCTCGAGCTGCCGGACATGCTGCGCCCGTCGCTCGCGGTGGCGCTCCTCCAGCCGGCGGATCACGCTCTGCTTGAGTCACTCGTCCGCATCGCTGTCCCTGACGATGGCGACCTCGCTCTCATGCACGAGATCGATGTCGGCCAAGGCGGCGAGGATCGATTGCAGCAGGGGCTGGATCTCGGGCGGGTACACGTGGGGAATGCTCCCCATGGCCGAACGAGAAGATTGTCCAGGTGCGATGGACACGGTCTTCCTCCGACGGCAGCCGGCTCTGGCCGCGACGTGGGATCAGGCGCAGCCCGACGCAACCTGTCCGAAGGTGGTAGTGACGCGATCGGCGGCGCGAGGCCCGTCAGGCGGCGCGGGACGGCGCTGCCTCGGACGGCATGCCGTCCTGGATCGCGCCGCGGAGCTGGTCGCGCAGCTCGGGCGTGTCCCGATGCCCGTGCACGGCCACCGCATGCTGAGCAGCCGCGTCCAGCAGTTCGGCTTCGGTGTCGGCGATGATGGTGATCGAGCAGTTCATCTCGCTCGGAAAGGCACGGCAGTCGATGAATTTGCGTCCCATGGCATCCTCCATGATCGCAGCAACCCCGCCCGTCAGGCACCCTTAATTCTACGATCCGGATCATCGTGCCGCAACGACGTTCACTATCGTGGAGTTAGGAACCGCTTCCCTGCCGCCGTGTCTTGGGGACCAAGGAGATGAGAGTCAGTTTGCGGGGCCAGGAGCGGCGCTGAGCTGTGGCTTGGCGGGGAACACGGTCATCGCTCCTGTGAGTTAAGCTCTGGCATGAAACCCTTGGGATTGTCTTTGCGCTCCTCCGCTTCGGCGAGCCGTTCGAAGCGTTCGGCCGACTCAAGGAGTTGCTCGCGAGCCTCGTTGATCGAGATCCTCTGGGCGATCAGCCGGATCTCCTGTGCCTGCCGGCGGTACTCGGCCGCTTGGTCCTGACCCAGGGGATGCACAGCTTGCCGCCTCCAACGAAGTCTGAAGTAATGCCTCACAGCCAAGGGGCGACTCCGGCACGAACGGGCTCAAGCGTCCTCTGATCGGCCGGCGTCGGGGCCTCGCGATCAAGGCGGCCCATCAGACCAGGCCATGAGAGGCCCTTGAGGTTAGGTTACCTCGGCACGTAGTCGTATCGAAGCTCTCCTTTGGCTATGGCTCCGCATATGTAGGTCAGCTTTGCCTCTTCCGAGGTAGTGTCCTAGAATGGCTCTATGCCTAAACTCACCTCCGGCTCCGCCCTTTTCATCCAGCCGCACTACGATGACGTGCCCCTCTCCTGCGGCGGCACGGTGGCCTTGCTCGCAAGGAACAGACACGAGCCGCACATGGTGACGGTGTTTGCCAGCGAGCTGCTGCCGCAGATGGTCGGCGAGTTCGCGGCCTGGAAGCACGAGCGCTGGAAGCTCACCGATCCTGACGCGGTGCTGGAGGCTAGGCGCGCTGAGGACGCCGCCGCAGCGCACGCGCTGGGATGCAGCGTGCGCTGGCTCGGGCTGCCGGATGCGATCTACCGCGACCGCTACACCTCGGACCAGGAGCTGTTCGGTCCTTTGCCTGCCGAGGAACGGGAGCTGGCCTTGCATCTCGCTGAGGAGATCCGCCACCTGCCGGAGTGGCGGGAGGGCAACCGCGTGTTCGTGCCGCTGGGCATTGGCTCGCATGTGGACCACCAGCTCGTGTTCGAGGCCGGCCGCTGCCTCGCTGCGCAAGGAGTGGAGGTCTATGCCTACGAGGACTGCCCGTATGCCATCCATACGCCTGAAGGCCAGCGCACCCGGCTGGCTGCCCTGGGCGACAGGGTCGGCGATCCGGTGCTGGTGCCGACCGGAGAGACGCTGGAGCAGCGGCTGGAGGCGATTGCCTGCTATGCCAGCCAGGTGCCAGTGATCTTCCGCTTCACCCAGGACTTCCGCGGCGCTGTGACGGCCTTTGCCCAGGAAGTGGGCGGGGCACTCGGTCCGGCCGAGCGCTTCTGGCCCGTCCTGGGACACGGTTTCCCGTAGAGCGTAGCCACATCGCACCGGTAACGATTTCGTCAGCCCTGCTGCTTCAGCCGGAGGATGGCCAGCAGATCAACATAGGGCTGGCGCCTTTTCTGGTGGGCCGCCAGAATCCTTTGCTTGATGTAACCCTTCAGCTCTTCGTCGGTTGAGGCGGCGTCCACCTTGCCGAGTTCAGCATCATGCTGAGAGTCGATGTCGCCAATTCTGTGAAGAACTTCCCTGATGACATCAAATAGCGCTGAATTATAAGAGTCGTATGCATTATTGGAAGACTTAGGCATACCATATCCTCCCAGATGCATTTGTTATCTTTGGAAGAGCTTCCCTCATTACTTGATCGTGCTATCGGCGATTCGCGGCGAAAATGAGCCGCCGTCAAAGCAGCGGGACCTGGATGAGAGTACGGACTCTCTGTGTCCGCGCCTCCACACTCCGGGTCGGGCCGCGTCGGCCTGGTCGTCGGCTGCCTGTAGCTCCTCTGGCGCCTCTGGCATCGCCTGCTTGCTCGAGCCGTGACTTTGCAGTGGGTCTGCGTTCCACGACGCCGGGAGGGGCGAGGCACATAGTCGATTATTCAGTGAGGACGCCCGAATTACCTTGGTGGCTGGGGAAAGCTTTGCGGTCCAGCGTCCTCTGGGGGTGTGCCACCAATCCAGCCTATTCTGCTTCGGTACTTCTCACGGATCAGGGGATGTCCACGGTCGGCCCCTTGCCAGGCAGCGCAGTCGGTTGATCAGAAACCGTTGCGATCGCCGGAGCGTCTGCCGGCGGCTCACACAGGCCTGCCATCTGGATCAGGCCGAACCCGAACGTGGGATCCCGCCCGGGCCTGCCAAGGTCGCGGGTGTACGCTTCCAGGCGGGTCTGAAAGCCTTTGGCGTCCAATGCCGGATTGGAGGCGAGCAGCATCCCTGCGGCGGCCGAGACGAAGGGAACTGCATAGGATGTGCCTGACTTGAGAGAGCCCGTCCCCTGGGCCGAGGCCGTCCAGACATTCACCCCGGGTGCGGACAGGTCGACATAGGAGCCCTGGGTAGCGCGCCGGTACACCTTCAGCTCATGATCAACAGCCGTGACGGCGAAGACGTCCGGATAGGCGGCCGGATAGGATGGCTCGGCACCGGCCCCGTTGTTGCCGGCCGCCGCAACAATCACGATGCCCTTGGCCTGGGCCGCGGCGATGGCCTTCTGGAGGACTTCGTTCGCTGGGCCGGACAGGCTCATGTTGATCACCCGCACGCCGCGCTCGGCCAAGGCCTCAATCGCCGAGACTAGGGACGTCACGTCCGTGCGGTCCGCGGTGCCCCCATCGCGGTAGAAGGCATCCACGGCAACGAGCTTCGCGTCCGGCAGAAGCCCGGGTGTTTGACTTCCTGGCCGACCAGCGAGGAGAGCCGCAATGGCTGTGCCGTGATCCTGCAACGAGGGCGTGGCGCGGCGGGTGGACTGAGCCACAACCTCGATTGCCTGTCCTCTCAGGGCGTCATGCTCGACGTTGATGCCGGTGTCGATCACCCCCATGAGGGGAGCGGGCCCACATTGCGAAGCGTTCGACCCTGACCACTGCACGAGAGAGGCCCAGTCTACAAGCGAGTTGGACAGGCACTCGGCGCCCGTGCAGGCGGGGGTGCTCTCATCAAGGTAGTAGAACTGGTCGAAGTCGACCGAGGCCTGAGCATCGACGAGGCGGACCCGCTGCCGGGCCTGCGCCGCCGAGACGCCGCGTGGGACCTGAAGCCTGATCACCTCGGGCGCGATACTGCCCTGGGTCCGGGTCTCGATCCTGAAGCCTTGTGCCGTCAGCTGGGCCAGGTCCGTCTGAGACAGGCCGGACGCCACGATGGAGCGCGACGCTTGGCGCGGCTTGGGACGACGATCGATCTCTTCGACGACAGGCACGGCACGGGTCGGTTGAGCCGTGACCGCAGGTGCAGTCTTGGCCGCCTGCACCTGGGCGGCCGCTTTGGCTCGGCTGGCTGGCTGAGGGGTAGATGCCGCAGCCTTGCTCCGGCTCGTTGAAGTCTTGCCGGTGCTCGCTTGGGCCTTGTTGCTAGCGCCTTGGCTTTTGCCGCGCGCTGCGGCTGCGGCACTTGGTGTGCTGGCTTTCGAACTGCCCTTGCTGCTGCTTTGACCTGCACCTGCACTCGCGGCCTTGCTGGAATTGACTTTCCCACCATTGCCAGGGCTGACCTTGCCGCTGTTGCCAGCGGCATTGTTGTTACCCTTCCCCACACCGGCGCCGCCCGCCCCGCCGCCTATGCCGCCGGCGTTGGAATTGCCTTTGCCGCCGCCATTGCCCTTCCCGTTTCCTGCTCCACCGCCGGCCGCACCATTGCTCTTCCCACCAGCGTTTCCGTTGCCATCGTCCTTACCTCCGTTGTTGCCGTTCCCGTTGCCGCCAGCATTCCCCTGATTGCCTCCGCTGCTGCCTTTGCCTCCGCCGCCGGCATTGCCACCATTGTTTCCGTTCCCGCCACCGTTGCCAGCCCCGCCACCACGTCCGCCACCGTCAGATTTGCCGTTGCCCCCGCCGTTGCTGCTTCCCCCGCTGCCTGCCGAGCCACCGCTGTTCCCACCTCCAGCGTTGCCACTGCCGTTTCCGTTGCCACCGGCGTTGCCGTTCCCACCGCCGCGTCCACCGCCATCAGACTTCCCGTTACCCCCGCCGTTGCCGTTTCCTGCGCCCCCTCCGGCCGAGCCGCCACCGTTCCCGCCCCCTGCGTTGCCTCCACCATTGCCATTGCCGCCGCCACTCCCGTTGCCGTTCCCACCACCGTCGCCTCTGCCACCTCCGTTTCCACCACCGTTACCATTACCTCCACCGTTGCCGCCCTTGGCGAGGGCTGAGCCATCGAAGATGGGCAGAAAGGATCCGTGGCCGAGATCGAGTTGGATGCGCAGGGGGAAGGCAGCCGCAAGGCCTGCTATTGCGATGAGGGTGTGTCGCCACCAGTGTGCCATGCTGTCCTCTCGGGCCCGCGGCTCAGCCGTGAATCCGGCGCATGCAGCGTGGTCGGAACGTCAAAGCGGAATCCATCCTGGTGGGTTGGTCGCTCAAAGCACTGAATCGCATGTCTTGTAGCGTACCTGAGATGAACGGAAGCGAACCAATCACGAAATGTGTCGGTTCTTAAGCTTGGCAATAGACAGCATGTACTCGACCGTGCGGAAAGAATGCCTTCGTTGCGCCAGAGTTATTGCACGACTGCCAATGATGGCTGCGAAAGGCGGGTAGCAGAATCTACCATGACTGCTCGGATCTCCCTTACTGTCAGGTGCTGCTATGAGGCGAAAGCCGGCCTAAAGCCCGAGTCGTGGGGGAAGCGGACCGTCACACAGCCGCAGTTTGCAGCTTGGCAATGGCTGGCTATCCTGTTTGTCCTTCCTTGTCTTGAGTTTCCATGACCTCCCTCCCTTTCGATCCCGATGACGAAGCCCTCCGCTGCCTCGTGGAGGCCCTCACCGAAAGCGGCCAAGCCGTGTCCATCTTCGATGCCGCGGACAATCTTCGCTACGCCAACAAGACCTACCAGGGCATGTTTCTGGGAGGGTACGAAGGCCCCTTCACCTTCACCGCCATCGTCCGCCACGCGCACAGGAACGGGCTAGGAGTGCGCATTAACGACGGCGACGTCGAGGCCTTCCTTGCGCGGACCCTGCCGCGGCGCCGGAGTGTGCCTCGTAAGTCGTTCGAGACCGATCTGGTGGATGGCCGCTGGTTCTGGATCGACCACACGGTGCTCCCGAACGGCTGGGTTCTGTCTGTTGGCGCTGACATCACAACGTTGAAGAACAACGAGAAGTCCCTGCGACAGGCCCATGAGGCAGCGCTGAAGGCGTCCCAGACCGATCAACTCACCGGGCTGCCGAACCGGCGCCACATCCTGGGACTGCTCAACGAGGCGCTTGCCGCCAAAGAGGATACAGGATCTGGCTTGTGCATTGCCGTGATCGACCTCGACCACTTCAAGGCGATCAACGACGAGCATGGGCATGAAGCGGGGGATGCTGTCCTTGAGCACTTTGCGCGCTCCTGTCGGGCGAGGGTGCGGGCACAGGACCATTTGGGCCGGATCGGCGGGGAGGAGTTCCTGCTACTGCTGCCCGAGGTTCAGCTCGACCACGCTGTGCGCATCATCGATCGCATCCGGGATGGCTTCCCTGCGGCGGTGCTGGAGCACAGCGGGCTTGAGCTGCCCTCCACCTTCAGTGCGGGTGTGACCGAGGCCCTGCCGGATGATGACCGCAGCTCGATCCTGCGTCGTGCCGATCGGGCCCTGTATGCGGCCAAGGAGGAGGGGAGGAACCGCACCAAGATCAGCTTCGAAGGAACACGCTGAGGATGCCGCTCACCGCATGGCGTGCATTCGACTACCTCGTTGATCAACGCACTGCCCGTAATCGACTGGGACGTCGAAGGCCCGATATTCCGGATAGATGGTGCGAGATGCCGAGCTTGAAGGATCCGGGCTGCCGACTTCGTTCAAATGCACCACGGTAGGAAGGTCAGCTCATGGCAGATTTCGTTGAAAAAGTGGGCATCCAGAACAACAGTCCGGGATATCTTCCCTGCACCCGCAAGTGTGCTGGACAAGTCCTGGAGGGTCGCATATCACCAGCAGGCTACGGTTCTGCATTCGCAGATGAAAAGGGAACGCGGTGAGGCCTTTTGGGCCAATTCCGCGACTGCCCTCGCAACTGTAAGCGGCAAGCTTCGCGTCGAGGCCACTGGTCCACCGGACCGGGAAGGCGACGGGTAGGCGTTCGAGCCGCAAGTCAGGAGACCTGCCGTGGCGTGGCTGACCAACACCGGACGAGGGGTTCCGGCAGGGAGAATACCATGACGCAAGCGACGCGGTCGCGCGCCATACCGATACAGGTCCCATTCCGGGCCGTGCATCGTCCTGCCCGTTCCAAGATCTCCGGATCTTCCCAAAGGACAGGACATGAAGCTCTCCCTCATCGCGGCCCTGCTCGCGGCCTTTCCCGTCGCGGTATCGGCTGCACCCACGGCCTATCCGCTCACGCTTGAGAACTGCGGCGCCAAGGTCACCATTGAGAAGGCACCCCAGCGGGCCGTCGGGCTCGGCCAGAACTCGAGCGAGATCATGCTGATGCTGGGTCTCGCCGACCGCATGGCCGGCACCGCGATCTGGGTCTCGCCCGTCCTGCCCCAGTTAGCCGCCGACAACGCCAAGGTGCAGCGCATCGCCAACAACGCCCCGAACTTCGAGGCCGTGGTCGCCCGCCAGCCCGACTTCATCGCGGCCCAGTTCCTGACATCGGTCGGCCCTCAGGGACGCGTCGGCACCCGCCAGCAGTTCCTCGACCTCGGCGTGCCGAGCTACATCTCCCCGACGGATTGTGCTGTCACCGACAACACGCGCTCGGACGGCACCCGTAAGCAGATGCTGACCATGGATTTGCTCTACCAGGAGATCGACGAGCTCTCGGGCATCTTCGACGTCGCCGACCGCGGGCAGTCCCTCATCACGCAGCTCAAGGCTCGCGAGGAGGCCGTCCGAAAGCGCGTTGCCGACAAGGCCAAGGACGTCAGCCTCGTCTACTGGTTCTCCTCGCCCGACGTGGCCGGAGATGCCTGGGTGGCCGGAAAGAACGGCGCCTCCGGCTACATCACCAAGGTGATCGGAGCGCGCAACGTCGTCGACTCCGACAAGGAGTGGCCCCTGGTCGGCTGGGAGACCATCGCCTCCGCCAATCCCACGGTGATCGTGATCGGCACCATGGACCGCCGCACGCAAGGGGCTGACGATCCGCTCGTAAAGCGGAAGTTCCTCACCACCGACCCGGTCGTCAGCAAGCTCGATGCCGTCGAGAAGGGCCGCATCGTCGAGATGGACGCGCAGGCCATGAACCCGACGATCCGCACGATCACGGGGCTTGAGACGGTGGCGAGCGCCCTGGAGCAGCACGGACTCCTCAAATGAGGCGATCACGCCCTAGAGCGTGGATAGTCGGCATTGCGGGCACCGCCGCAGTGCTGGCTGCCCTTCTCGTCGCGATCGCTGCGGGCGTGTCGATCGGCGAGATGACCATCCCGATGAACACGATCTTCACCGCGCTCACCAATCGCCTGGGCCTGACCAGCATCGCGCTGCCGCGCATTCAGGAAGCGGTGATCTGGGACTACCGCCTGTCACGGTCTCTGGTCGCCGCCTTCTGCGGCGCGGGCCTCGCCTTGTCTGGGGCCATCCTGCAATCACTGCTGCGCAACCCGCTGGCCGAGCCCTACGTGCTCGGCATCTCCGCGGGGGCCTCGACGGGCGCGGTCGGCGTCATGCTGCTCGGGCTTGGGGCGGGCGCCGTCTCTTTGTCAATGGGAGCCTTCGCCGGGGCGCTGGCGGCCTTCGCATTCGTCGTCTTCCTGTCGAGCGGACGTCAGACGGCGGACCGGACGATCCTGGCGGGCGTCGCGGCGTCCCAACTCTTCAACGCGCTCACCTCCTACATTGTCTCGACATCGGCCAATGCAGAGCAGGCGCGCAGCGTGATGTTCTGGATGCTCGGCAGCTTCGCCGGCGTTCGCTGGCCGGACGTTACGCTCTCGGCCTGTGTGGTCGCCATCGGGCTGGCTGTGTGCTTCTGGCACGGCCGCGCGCTCGATGCCTTCACCTTCGGCGAGGACGCAGCGCGGTCGCTGGGCATTGCCGTGCGTCGAGTGCGCCTCGTGCTGCTCCTGTTCACGGCCCTGATGACCGCCACCATGGTGAGTATGGTGGGAGCGATCGGCTTCGTCGGGCTCGTCATCCCGCATGCCGCCCGCTTCATCGTCGGCCCCGGGCATATCCGGCTGCTGCCCGCCTGTGCGCTCCTCGGGGCCCTGTTCATGGTTCTGGCCGACATCGTCTCGCGGATCATCATCGCCCCGCAGGTGCTGCCCATCGGCGTCGTGACGGCGCTCGTGGGTGTGCCGTTCTTCTCGGTCATCCTCTATCGCCTGAGGAGGGCTGCATGACCCTCGGAGCGAATGCCGTCCGCTGGCTTGCCGGCCGTAAGGTGATCGTCGATGGGGTCACGGTGTCGGTCGAGTCGGGGCGGACCCTCGGGCTCATCGGCCCGAACGGGTCCGGGAAGTCGTCGCTGATCCGGCTGCTGGCGGGCTTAAGGGCCCCGGCCGAAGGTGAGGTCGTGCTCGAGGGCCGACCAATCGCGGGCTTCGGCCGGCGCGAGCTTGCCAGACGGGTGGCCGTGGTCGAGCAGCACTCGTCCACGGATGCCAACGTCACGGTCCTCGATGTCGTCCGTCTCGGGCGCACCCCGCACCGCTCGGCGCTGTCGCCCTGGACCGACGAGGATGACCGGATCGTCACCGAAGCGCTGGTCCGGGTTGACCTCGAGGATCGTGGCGACCAGTCCTGGCATACCCTGTCTGGCGGCGAGCGACAGCGGGTGCAACTGGCCAGGGCCCTGGCCCAAGCACCCGCGATCCTGATCCTCGACGAGCCGACGAACCATCTCGACATCCAGCACCAGATCGAACTCATGCGCCTCGTCGCGGAACTGCCGTTGACGACCATCGTGGCCATCCACGACCTCAATCTGGCCGCTCGGTTCTGCGACGTGGTCGCTGTGCTCTCGGACGGCAAGCTCGTGGCAGCCGGACTTCCGCAGGCCGTCCTGACCGAGAGGTTGATCGCCGGGGTGTTCGGGGTGCGGGCACACGTGTCGACGTCCGAGCATCACGGTCGGCCCCATATCCAATTCGTCATGTAGGAATCGCAAGTGCAGAACTGGTCGGTGAAGGACGACATCCGCGAGTACTGGACCATTCGGGCCGGGACCTACGATATCAGCCCCGGGCATGGGATCGCCAGGGTCAGGGAGATGGATGCCTGGAAGCACCTCATCACCGCACACCTAGGGGAAGGCAATGGCCGCAAGGCCCTCGACCTCGCCTGCGGCACCGGAGTCATGACCATGCTGATGTATGAACTCGGCTTCGAGGTTACGGGCCTCGACTTCACCGAAGCGATGATGGAGAGGGCGCGGCGCAAGGCGGAGGCAGCCGATGCACGGATCGCGTTCCTGCCGCGCGATGCCGAGGAAACCCTGGAGCCCGATGCGAGCTATGACGTGGTCATCGCCCGCCATCTCGTGTGGACGCTCGTCGATCCCGAGAAAGCGTTCCGGGAGTGGTTCCGCATCCTGAAGCCTGGTGGTCGCCTGCTGATCATCGATGGCGACTTCGTGCGCAAGACCTGGCTCGAACGCCTCGTCCCGTTGCTCGATCGGATGTTCGGCAAGGAAAAGGACGGCCATAGCCTGCTGACGCCGGAGCAATGGCAGGCACACAGGTGGATCGTCGAGCGGGTGTACTTCAGTGAAGGTGTCAGGGCTGGAGAAGTGCACCTCCTAATGGACGGCGCCGGGTTCGAGGAGGTCAAGGCGGATACGAACTTGTCCGGCATCCGCAAGGCCAGGGGGATTTCCCCATTTTCGAGAAGAAGGCTTGTGTCGGCCCTTCAGCATCGGTTTGCGGTGTCCGGCGGCAAGCCCTCGGAAGGAATGGCGCAATGACGGCAAGCCCTACACGCCTGATCGATATCGTCTTCCCAGGCGATACCAACCATCACGGCACGCTGTTCGGTGGGATAGGCCTCGCCCACATGGACAAGGTAGCGTTCATTGCCGCCTCGCGCCATGCCCTTGTCGACTTCGTCACGGCCTCCTGCGAGCGCATCGACTTCGCGGCACCCGCGCATCTGGGCGAGATTGTCGAGCTGACTGGGCGCGTCGTGCGAGCCGGACGACGCTCGCTCGGTGTCGAGGTCGAGATGATGGCCGAAGCCCTGCTCACTGGAGAACGCAGGCGATGCAGCCTCGGCACCTTCAACATGGTGGCGGTCAACATCGGGGACGGCTTCACCATGCCGTCCTGCCCGGAGCACGAACAGCCGCAGGAGGATGCCTTGAGAATGGTGGAGATGGTCTTTCCGGACCAGACAAGCCACTACGGCAGCCTGTACGGCGGCAACGCCCTGGCAGCGATGGCCAAGGCCGCCTTCGTTGCCGCCACCCGTTACAGCCGCCAGTCCATGGTGTTGGCGGGTTCCCGGCGAACGGACTTCCGGAGCCAAGTGCACAACGGCGAACTGGTCGAGCTCGTGCCCAAGGTCACTGCGACGGGCCGCACATCCATCATGGTGGAGGTGGCACTCTGGGCCGAGGACCTGCGGTCTGGTAACAGACGGCGCTGCGGCGAGGGCGAATACACGCTGGTTGCGGTCGATGCGGAACACCGCGCGGTGGCGATCTCCGGGCCGAACGGCCGATCTGGTTTGGGATGGGGCGTTCACGGCTGATGAAGAGGGATGCCATCCTGTCGTGACAGCATCATCGAACGCTGGCATAAGCCCCGCATGAAGTCATTGCGCAGGATCATGGCTGGTTCCTGGTCCGGTGGCCTGCTGGCCGCCGCGATGACCTATTTCCTGTTCCTCCAGGGCCTGACGGGAGCCATCGCCCAGGGCACGGTCCCCGGCGCCGCCTTCGCCGACGCCACGTCCGTCATCTGCTCCTTCATGGGCAATCATGGCGGAACGGACGACACGTCACGAAAGTTCGGGGACGCTCAACACAGGTTTTGCGGCAGCCTCTGCCAGGCCTCGTTCGCCAAGACGGTGGTCCTGCCGGGAAGCCTGCCCGTCCTCCGGCGGATTGAGCGGTCCCATGAGGTCGTGGCGACGCAGAGGCATGCCGGTCCCATCAGCCAGCGTGGGCCACCCCACGTCGCGGAAGCACGAGCCCCGCCCCAAGGAAGCTGAGCAACAAATTTCCTCATCCGCCGTTCCTAGCGAGCGGCAAGGTTTTGTGCTGCGTCCCTCGACGCCAAGCTGAGCATCCCCATGACCGATCAAACCCTGCGCTGGAGCCGCGACACCGCGCGTCCCGATGACACTTCTACGAGCCTCTACCGCGCCGTCTGGCGCTGGCACTTCTATGCGGGCCTGCTGGTCCTGCCGTTCCTGATCATCCTGTCCGTCACCGGCGGCCTCTACCTCTTCAAGGATGAGATCGACGGGTTCATCCATGCCGACCTCAAGCGGGTCGAGATGCGCGATGCCTCCGGCAGGGTCACGCCCTCGGCCATAGTCGCGACCGCCCTGGCCGCCCACCCCGGCACTGCAGTCAAGTTCACTGACCCGCCGACACCGACCTCGTCCGCCGAAGTAACGGTCAAGGCAGCGTCCGGCGAAAGGCTGGCGGTCTACGTCAACCCCTATGACGGCCGCGTCCTCGGATCGCTGCCGGATCGCGGCACCGTCATGTGGACGATCCGCACCCTGCACAGCCTAAAATACTTCGGCACCTTTGCCCGGGCCTTCATCGAGATCGCGGCCGGCTGGTCGATCCTGCTCGTGGGAACCGGCATCTATCTGTGGTGGCCGCGACGGCAGACCGGAGGCGTGGTGTCTGTCCGAGGCACACCAAGCAAGCGGGTGTTCTGGCGTGACACCCATGCGGTCACAGGTCTCTTCGTCGGCTTCTTCATCGTGTTTCTTGCCATCACCGGCATGCCGTGGTCGAACGTCTGGGGCGGCAAGGTCAACGAGTGGGCGAACGGCCACAACTTCGGCTATCCGGCCGGCTTGCGCGTGGCGGTGCCGATGTCCGATGAGCACCTCGGCCACGTTAGTCCGACCACCTGGTCTCTGGAGCAGGCGCAGGTTCCGGAATCGGGAGGTCACGCGCACGGTGCCGAGCCTATCGGCCTCGACAAAGCTGTTGCCATTGTCGACGGCCTGGGATTGCACAGAGGATACACCCTTGCGATGCCAGCCTCACCCAGCGGCGTCTACTCGGCCTCGGTCTATCCCAACGACGTGGCGCAGCAGCGCGTCGTCCATCTCGACCAGTACTCGGGCAAGCCGCTCATCGACATGAGTTATGCCGATTACGGCCCACTCGGGAAGTGGCTGGAATTCGGCATCAACTTTCATATTGGCCAGCAATTCGGTTTGGCGAACCAGCTCTTCCTGCTCGCCGTCTGCGTGGCCATCGTGGTTCTGGCCGTCTCGGCCGCCGTGATGTGGTGGAAGCGCCGGCCCACAGGCTCGCTCGGTGTTCCTCCAGCTCCGTCGGACCGTCGGGCGTTTCGAGGATTGATCGCCATCCTCGTGATCGGAGGCGTCGTGTTCCCGCTTGTTGGTCTATCCTTGCTGGTGATGTTGGCTCTCGATTGGGCATTGACGGTCCGGAGTGCCCGAACGGCCTGATAAGCTCGAACCCTCGACGATATCGGCGAGGGTTCATCGTCCTTGCGCGAGCGCTGCCTGAACCTGCTGCTCACGCTGATAGATTCGGGTATAGGAAACGAGCTTTAATCCCAGGCGAGCGCACCGCCGCTCTGGTAGTCGATGACGCGGGTTTCGAAGAAGTTCTTCTCCTTCTTCAGGTCCATGGCCTCCGACATCCAGGGAAACGGGTTCTCGGCCTCCGGGAACACGGGTTGGAGCCCGAGCTGGCCGCAGCGGCGATTGGCGATGAAGTGCATGTACTGCTCGCAGGACGCAGCATTGAGGCCAAGGAAGCCGTTGGGCATCGTGTCCCGGCCATAGGCTGCCTCCAGGTCGGCGCCTTCGCGCAGCATGGTGCGGATCTCCTCCTGGAACGCCTTCGTCCACAGATGCGGGTTCTCGGCCTTGATCTGGTTGATCACGTCGATGCCGAAGTTCAGGTGGATGCTCTCGTCGCGCAGGATGTATTGGTACTGCTCCGCGATGCCCACCATCTTGTTGCGCCGTCCGAGCGACAGGATCTGGGCGAAGCCCGTGTAGAACCACATGCCCTCGAAGACGACGTAGAAGGCCACGAGATCACGAAGGAAGGATTGATCGGCCTCTGGGGTACCCGTAGCGAACGATGGATCCTCGATCCCTTGCGTATGCTTGAGCGCCCAGGCCGCCTTGTCGGTGATTGACGGGATCTCGCGATACATGTTGAACAGCTCGCCCTCGTCGAGGCCGAGGCTTTCGACGATGTACTGGAAGGTGTGCGTGTGCACCGCCTCCTCGAAGGCCTGCCGCAACAGGTACTGGCGGCATTCCGGGTTGGTCAGGTGGCGGTAGATCGCCAGCACGATGTTGTTGGCCACCAGGGACTCGGAGGCCGCGAAGAAGCCGAGGTTGCGCTTGACCATTCGCCGCTCGTCCTCGGTCAGCCCATCGCGGGATTTCCAGAGAGCGATGTCGGCCTGCATGGAGACCTCGGTCGGCATCCAATGGTTGTTGCAGGCGGCGAGGTAGTTCTCCCACGCCCACTTGTACTTGAGCGGCAGGAGCTGGTTCACGTCGGCGCGGCAGTTGATCATCCGCTTCTCGTCGACGCTGACGCGGCCGCCGGAACGGTCGATAGCGCCGAGCCCAGTGGCCTCGGCGGGCAGGACAGATGACGGAACAGGAGCGGAGGCTGGCACGTGGCGAGGTTCGGACCAATCGAGCATGGTGGAATCCTTGGATGAAATGAATGGAGGGAAGGGCCGCACCTGCCGGCACGACCCAATCGACTGGAGCTCAAGCCTTACTGGCAGGCCTCGCACTCGGGATCGTCGATGGAGCACGCCTTGCCCTCCGGGACGACGCTCGCCGGGATCGCGAGGGCTGAGACCTGCACGGCGTTTAGCTTGCCGTCCGTGCCCTTGAGAGTGGACTTCTCCACGTGCGTCGCCGAGGTGGCACGCAGATAGTAGGTCGTCTTCAAGCCGCGCTCCCAGGCCAGGCGGTACATCGAGCCGAGCTTCCGGCCGTTGGGGTTGACGATGTAGAGGTTGAGCGACTGCGCCTGGTCGATCCACTTCTGACGCCGGGCCGCGGCCTCGATCAGCCAGGAGGCGTCGATCTCGAAGGCTGTGGCGTAGAGCGCCTTGAGGTCGTCCGGCACCCGGTCGATGGCGGCGAGGCTGCCGTCGAAATACTTCAAGTCGGCGATCATCACCTCGTCCCACAGGCCGCGCTCCTTGAGGGCGTGGACAAGGGAGGCGTTCACCACGGTGAAGTCCCCCGACATGTTGGCCTTGACGAACAGGTTGCGGAAGCTCGGCTCGATCGACTGGGACACGCCGCAGATGTTGGAGATCGTTGCGGTGGGGGCGATGGCCATGCAGTTCGAGTTGCGCATGCCGACCGTCATCACCCGCTGCCGCAGGGCGTCCCAATCTAGGGTCGAGGAGGCCTCGAGCTCGACGCCGCGCGCATCGGCAAGGAGACGCACGGAATCGATCGGCAGGATGCCCTTCGACCACAGCGATCCCTCGAAGCTCGGGTAGCGTCCACGCTCGGCCGCCAGATCCACCGAGGCTGAGATGGCATGGTAGGAGAGAACCTCCATGCTCTCGTCGGCAAACTGCACGGCTCCGTCGGAGGCATAAGGAAGCCGCAGGGTCTGGAGTGCGTCCTGGAAGCCCATGAGACCCAATCCCACCGGACGGTGGCGGAGGTTCGAGCGGCGGGCCTCCGGGATGGTGTAGAAGTTGATGTCGATGACGTTGTCGAGCATGCGCATGGCGATACGCACCGTGCGCTCGAGCTTGGCGTGGTCGATGCCGCGGGCCGTCACGTGCCGGGCCAGGTTGACCGAGCCGAGGTTGCACACCGCCACCTCGTCCCGGGAGGTGTTCAGCGTGATTTCCGTGCACAAGTTGGACGAGTGTACGACGCCGACATGACCCTGCGGCGAGCGGATGTTGCAGGGATCCTTGAAGGTGATCCAGGGATGACCGGTCTCGAACAGCATGGTGAGCATGCGCCGCCACAGGTCGACCGCGCGGACCTGCCTGAAGACCTTGATCTGGCCCGCGGCTGCCTTGGCCTCGTAGGATTCGTAAGCCGTTCTGAAGGCCGGGCCGTAAAGGTCGTGCAGGTCGGGCGTCTCGTCCGGCGAGAACAGGGTCCACAGTCCGTCCTCTGCCACGCGCTGCATGAACAGGTCCGGCACCCAGTTGGCGGTGTTCATGTCATGGGTGCGGCGACGGTCGTCGCCCGTGTTCTTGCGAAGATCCAGGAACTCCTCGATGTCGATGTGCCAGCTCTCGAGATAGGCGCAGACCGCCCCTTTGCGCTTGCCGCCCTGGTTGACGGCAATGGCGGTGTCGTTGGCGACCTTGAGGAACGGCACCACGCCCTGGCTCTCGCCGTTGGTGCCCTTGATGTGGGCGCCAAGCCCGCGCACCTGCGTCCAGTCGTTGCCGAGGCCGCCGGAGTACTTGGCCAATAGCGCGTTGTCCTTCACGGACTTGAAGATGCCGTCGAGGTCGTCCGGCACCGTGGTGAGGAAGCAGGAAGACAATTGTGGGCGCGTGGTGCCTGCGTTGAACAGGGTCGGGGTCGAGGCCATGAAATCGAACGAGGACAGCAGGTCGTAGAATTCAATCGCCTTGGCTTCGCGGTCGATCTCCCGAAGGGCCAGTCCCATGGCGACGCGCATGAAGAAGGCCTGCGGCAGCTCGAAGCGCGTGCCCTCGACGTGCAGGACGTAGCGGTCGTACAGGGTCTGGAGGCCGAGGTACTGGAACTCAAGATCACGCTCAGGCCTCAGGGCAGAGGTTAGGCGGCCGAGGTCATAGCGGGCAAGTTCCGGATCGAGCTGCTCGGCCTCGATGCCCTTGCGGACATAGGCCGGGAAGTACTCGGCGTAGCGGCTTGCCATCTCACCTTGCGTGGCCTGCTGGACCCCGCCATGCACGGAGGAGAGTGCTTCGCGCCGCAGGCTGTCGAGGAGCAGGCGGGCGCTGGCATAGGCGTAGTTCGGCTCGCGCTCGATCAGGGTACGGGCGGCAAGGACAGGGGCCTGGGCAAGCTCATCCTCGGTGATGCCGTCGTAGAGGTTACGGATCGTCTCGGCGAGGATTGCCTCCGCCGATACGTCGGTGAGCCCGTCGCAGGCCTCAGCCACGAGGATGTCGAGGCGAGCCATGTCGAGGGGAACCCGCGTGCCGTCCTCGAGACGCATCTGGAGGCTGGGCGCCGCTGGGACGACCGGGGCTGCTGCCTTGGCACGCTCGGTAGCCCGCTCCTCTCGGTAGAGCACGTAGGCGCGGGCGACCTTCTGGTGTCCGGCGCGCATGAGGGCGAGTTCGACCTGATCCTGTACGTCCTCGATGTGGAAGGTGCGGCCGGCCTCGGCCCGGCGCGTCAGCGCGGAGACGATCTCGCGGGTCAGTTCCTCGACGATGTCATGCACCCGGCGGGATGCTGCGGCCGTGGAGCCCTCGACGCCGAGGAACGCCTTGGTCAATGCCACCGAGATCTTGGTCGGATCGAACGGCGTCACCGCACCGTTGCGGCGGATGATCTGGTAGCCCGGCTCCGAGCCACCCAGGCGGGTGTTTACGGAAGGACCAGGAAACGCCGGCGAAGCGGCGTGGTCGGTGTGGATGGAAGAGGACATTCGGCAACCCCAAAAGTTGGGGGCTTGGGCCGAGGAGCGCGTATCGTGACCGCGCATGGACGCACGGTTCGGCAAGCGATCCAACGGGGCACCCCGCCCGAGGACATGATCGACAGCTCCGGGCAGGTCTCCTGGCTTGCGGGTCGTCGCTTCCTGCCGGCCTTCCCGGTGATCGCTCACCAGTGACGCTGATTGGCAGGAAGCTCGCCGCTCACAGTTGCGGGGGCAGCCCCGGATTCGCCTTTCGGCTCACCGGATTCCCTCTTAGCCTCGGCTCGCACCGAGGACCCATGAACTACCACATATGGTGGAGTGGTGGCTCGCGAGCGTCAATATGCGGGAATGGCCGCCGGCGGCTTTCCCCCAGCCAATCGCAATCGGGGTTAATGCCCGCCAGTGCCGCTTTGCGGAACAGCACCTGAAGGCCGGCAAAGATGACCCCACGCGATCGACTGAGACACGGGCTCGGATGAGGCTTCCATCACTAACGCTTGATCGGCCGGCTGCCGCCATGGACCGCGAGCGCAGGTGGCGCTACCTCTATCCGGGTCGGCCGGTGCCCCGATGCACCACACTTGGCGGCCTGCACGGTTTATCCTCGCCTGAGGGACTAAGCTCTTTCAGTGCATACACCTCCTATACGGAGATGCGACATGACCTATGAAGCTCTCAGCCGTCGCTCCCTTCTCGCAGCGACAGCTAGCTGTGCCGGGACGGCGCTTCTTTCCAGGCCTCTCGGCCTCGTTGTCCCTGCTGCGGCTGCGACCGGGTTTGCTCCGACCCTCAGCATGCGCGGTGGTGCCAACAACTACCGGCCGAACGCACCCCTTGTGGAGCGGCTCGGCTCTGGATTCTTCGTACGGGGCAAGGTACTGCGGGCCGGCGACGGCGCGCCGCTGAAAGGCTTACGCATTCAGATCTGGGCCGCGACGGTTCTCGGGGGCGAGCCCGATCCGGTCAACCATGGCAGTGTCCTGACCCGCGCCGACGGCTCTTTCGAACTCGAGATGGCGCAGATCGTCCCGAACTTCGGGCAGCCCCACGCCCACTTGGCCTATGACGACGGCACCTTCCAGACAGTCTTCCTGCGTCCCGTCATGCCGAGCGCAAGGGATACGTCCGTGTCGGCCAACTTTGTTCTCGCCCCCGCCTGATCGCTGGCGCGGCCCTCATGCAGTCGATCGGCCGGCGCCGGGTCTCGTCCGCTCTCGCCTGGGGCAGCGCGGCCGCGGTCATGATCGTGCCGGTCGCGATAGCGGCCTTCAGTCCGTACCTCGCGTCCCGCAACATGTCTTACATCGTCGGCGGCTTCGCCGGCATTATCGGCCTGTCGTTTCTCTTCCTCCAACCGCTCCTGCCTGCGGGTTACCTCGCCGGATCGGAGGGGGCGGCCGGACGGCGGTGGCACCGTTGGCTCGGCGTCGCAATCGTTGCGGCGGTGGCGTTCCATGTGGGCGGGCTCTACCTGGCCAGCCCCGAAGACACGACTGATGCCCTCCTGCTCGTCTCGCCAACCCCGTTCTCGGTCTACGGCGTCATGGCCATGTGGGGTGTCGTGGTGACAGCGATCCTGGTGCTCTTCCGCCGCCGGCTTGGGCTGCGCCATTCGGTCTGGCGACTCATTCACAACGGTCTGGCGGCGATCGTCGTCGTGGCGACCGTGATCCACGCGCTGCAAATCGAGGGCACCATGGAGCTGGTCTCCAAGTGGATGCTGTGCGTGGCCGTCCTGGCTGCGACGGGAGTGGCGCTCCTGGACCTACGGGTCGTGCGGCCTTTTCGTGCGTGGCGCGAACGCGGCTTGCGACGGGGTGGCAAGCGCGTGCTGCCAAAGCCCGGGGCCAGTTGAGAAGTCACGTCGATGAATGGCGTCTTCTTCAAAGGTTCGTCGCGGGACTGACAGTAAAGTCTACGCTTAGCCCATCTGCTTTCGGTACTCAGCCGCGAGAGCCGTAACGGGGGACGGCGTGCACGAAGAGCCTCATCGGGCTTATGCTCTGAGGTCTTCATTTGGCACCTCTCGCAGGTCAATCCAAAGTCTGCTCTCGCCAGGAACACCGGACGTTCCTGGAGGTTTGGGGATCGGCAGAGGATGATCCGTTCCGGACCATTGCGAGTTGTAGCTTATGGGCCTGCTCATGCCACGGCTCTTAAGCCACAAGCCTCTGACTAAAAGTTATTGTGACATCGCCGTCTTCGTTCTTCTTGAAGGGGCAAACATCTTGAACTGTCAAGTTTTCATGTGACGAATAGCAACGCTTGCAAACAACAATAGAGCTTTTGAATGTGAAATATATTGTATATTATTGCACATAGACAGTTGTGCGACAAATTGGCCAAGGACAATATTCATGATTGCCACCGGCAAATGAATGAAGTCTAAGATCATCTTCAGCACATCACGGCAATTCGACATCGTTGGCCAGCTCCCACACATGTACTGTAGCGGCAGTATCCTTGCGCGCGTGAGCGCTAGCGAAGGGATGCTGCCGCTCGCGTGTGTCTCGGCTTACGGCGCGTCAGTTGCCAGCGCGTTCAGGGGCACAAGCGTGACATATTCCTACTCCAATCTCCTTACGGATCAGACAGTCAAGGAGGACACTTCCTGGTCCTACCAACTGTCAGCTTGGCTCCCCTGGGACTGGACCTACTCGGCGACCTTGGCCAATGGATCGCCGCTGCCGCCTTGGATCACGTTCAATCCTTCGAACCGCACCTTCTCGGGCACGCCGCCACTGGATTTCTCAGGCGAGATCGAAATCGAGGTCTATGCGCGAGACGGGTCGAAGCTTGTCGGATCCGATACGTTCAAGCTGACGATCACACCGGTCAACGACGCTCCGACACTCAAAACCGCCATCGCCGACCAGATCATTTCGGAGGACGCATCCTGGTCGTTCCAGGTTCCGGCAACCACCTTCACGGATGTCGACAGCAGCAGCCTCACCTACACGGCGAGCCTCGCTAACGGTTCGGCATTGCCGGGCTGGCTTACCTTCAATGCGGCCACGCGCACGTTTGCGGGCAAGCCGCCGCAGGACTTCAACGGGGCCCTGGAACTGAAGGTCACGGCCAGCGACGGTGCGCTGTCGACAGCGGATACCTTCAGGCTCACCATCAACCCGGTGAATGATGCTCCGGTGGTGTCGGCAGCCATCGCCGATCAGGTCGTGGCCGAGGACACTGCCTGGACCTTCCAGGTTCCCGCAGGCACGTTCTCGGATGTGGACAGCACCAGCCTGACCTACACGGCCACTCTGGAGGACGGCTCGGCCCTGCCGGCTTGGCTCACCTTCAACAGCACCACGCGCACCTTCACGGGGACGCCTCCTGCCAATGTGACCGGCATCTACAACGTGAAGGTCACCGCAAGCGATGGCGCGGCCACAGGATCGGACACGTTCAGGCTCACCATCAATCCCGTCAACGATGCGCCCATCGTGGCCACGCCGATTGCGGACCAGACCGTAGCGGAAGACGCGTCCTGGGCGTTCCAGGTGCCGGCCGGCGCATTCACAGATGTCGACAGCAGTCTGACCTACAAGGCAGCTTTAGCCAGTGGGGCCGCGCTACCGGGCTGGCTCTCCTTCGATGCGCTCAGCCGCACCTTCTCCGGCACACCGCCGAAGGATTTTAACGGCACCATCGACGTGAGAGTCACGGCCAGCGATGGCTTGCTGAGCGTATCCGATACGTTCACGCTGACGGTCTCTCCCGTCAATGACGCGCCTGTGGTGGCCACGCCCCTCGCGAACCAGCGTGTGGACGAGGACATGCCCTGGTCGTTCAAGGTTCCGGCCGGCACGTTCACGGACGTGGACAGCGCCAGCCTCACCTATGACGCTGCTTTGGCAGACGGCTCACCCTTGCCGGCATGGCTTGGGTTCAACCTGTCGACGGGCACCTTCTCCGGTACCCCGCCCAAGGACTTCAGCGGCACTATCAATCTGAGGGTGACGGCCAGCGATGGCGCCGCCACATCGAGCACGTTCACACTGTTTGTCAATCCGATCAACGATGCACCGGTCGTCAGGGCACCGATCGGCAATCAGTCGATCCCCGAGGACATGGCCTGGTCGTTTCAAGTCCCCTCAGGCGCCTTTGCCGATGTCGACAGCAGCCTGACCTACGCGGCGACGCTGTCCAATGGCGGTGCGCTGCCGGCCTGGCTTTCCTTCGATGCGACGACCCGGACTTTCTCCGGCACGCCGCCTCAGGACTTCAGCGGATCGCTTGCCCTCAAGGTCACGGCCAGCGATGGCACGCTGAACACCTCCAGCACGTTCACTCTGGCCATCATGCCGACCAACGACGCGCCGGTGGTGGCAGCCCCCCTCGCCAGCCAGCGTGTGGCGGAAGACACGCCGTGGACATTCCAGGTTCCGGCTGTCGCCTTCACGGACGTCGACAGCAGCAGCCTCACCTACACGGCAACCCTCGCCAATGGGCAGCCCCTGCCGGCTTGGCTCTCTTTCGATCCCGCGACGCGGACCTTTGCTGGCACGCCACCGCGTGACCTCAACGGATCCTTTGATCTGACGGTTACCGCCAGCGATGGCGCGCTGAGCGCCTCCAGCACCTTCCAGCTTGCCATTGACCCGTCCAACGACGCACCGGTGGTGACAAGCCCGATTGCCGACGCGACCATCCTCGAGGAGGCGCCGTGGACGTTCCAGGTTCCGGCTGACACCTTCTCGGATGTCGACAGCAGCCTGACCTACACGGCGACACTCGCCAATAGTGCCGCGCTGCCGGCTTGGCTCTCCTTCGATGGAGCAACACGCACCTTCTCAGGCAAGCCGCCTCTGAACTTCAGCGGTGCTCTCGACCTCAAGGTCAGCGCAAGCGACGGTGAGCTCGCCATTTCCGATACGTTCACGCTGAACATCCTGGCTGTCGACAATCCTCCTGCGGTGGGCACGCCGATTGCCGATCAGACGGTGGCGGAGGATACGCCCTGGCTGTTCACGCTGCCTGCCGACGCGTTCGTCGATCCCGACAGCTCCGGTCTGACCTACACGGCCACTTTGGTCGGGGGGGCTCCCTTGCCGTCCTGGCTGACCTTCGATGGCATGACGGGAACGTTTCGCGGGACGGCGCCGGAGGACTTCGCCGGCTCTATTGATCTCAAGGTCACCGCCAAGGACGACACGTCTGAGCAATCCAGCTCTTTCCGCCTAGTGATTGAGCCGGTCAACGATGCCCCGGTGGCGGCACCGATCCCCGACCAGAGCGTGGTGGAGGACACCCCCTGGAGCTTCCAGGTCCCTGCTGGCACGTTCTCGGACATCGATAGAGATGCTCTGACCTACACAGCCACCTTGTCCGACGGCTCGGCCCTGCCGGATTGGCTGCGGTTTGATGCGGCCACCGGCACGTTCTCGGGCAAGCCGCTGAAGGATGCCACCGGCGTGATGGATCTGACCATCAGTGCCAGCGATGGATCCCTCAGCACATCCGAGACATTCCGGCTGACGATCACGCCGGTTAACGATGTGCCTGTCGCCGGCGCGCCGATCCTTGATCAATCAACGGCGGAGGACACCTCCTGGACCTTCCAGGTGCCGGCCGGTGCGTTCACCGATGTCGACAGCAGCCTGACCTATTCGGCGACGTTGGCCAACGGCGACCGGCTTCCGGACTGGCTCTCCTTCGACCCCGCGACGGGCACGTTCACCGGCACGCCGCCAAAGGATCTTGATGGCGTTTTGACCCTCACGGTGACGGCAAGCGACGGCTCGTTCAACCTTGCCGACACGTTCATGCTGACGGTGACGTCGGTCAACGACGCGCCTGTGGCGGCACCGATCCCTGATCAGTCGATCACCGAGGATACGATCTGGACCTTCCAGGTGCCGGCGGGCACGTTCTCGGACGTCGATCACGCGAGCCTGGCCTACACAGCGAGCCTGTCCGACGGCTCGGCCCTTCCGGACTGGCTCAAGTTCGATGGCGAGACCAAAACCTTCTCGGGCATACCACCCGAGGATGTGACGGGACCGCTTAATCTCATGGTCACGGCCAGCGACGGCACGCTCGATGCATCATCGACGTTCCGGCTGACGATCACGCCGGTCAACGACGCGCCCGTGGCAGGCACGCCAGTAGCCGACCAGTCCGTTGCCGAAGAGGCGCCCTGGACATTCCAGGTGCCGGCTGATGCGTTCACAGATGGGGACAACGCTAACCTGACCTACACAGCCGCAATGTGGGACGGCGCGGCACTGCCGTCGTGGATCACCTTCGATCCGGCGACGCGCACGTTCTCCGGCACGCCGCCTGTGGACTACACCGGCTCGTTCGACGTCATGGTCACGGCCAGCGACGGACTGCTCAGCGCGTCCAGCACGTTCACCCTGACCGTCACGCCGGTTAACGACGCTCCGGCGGTAGCCGCACCCATCGCCGGTCAGACAGCGGTCGAGGGCGCGGCTTGGTCGTTCCAGGTTCCGGCCGCCACCTTCATCGACAAGGATGGCGATTCTCTGAGTTATACAGCGAGCCTAGCCGATGGCTCGGCTCTGCCGGCGTGGCTCCGGTTCAATGCTGCCACCGGCACCTTCTCAGGCACGCCGCCGCTGAACCAGCCGAGCAACCTCAATGTGATGGTGACGGCAAGCGACGGAACACTCACCGCGTCGAGCCTGTTCACCCTGGCCGTCACGCCCACGAACGACGCACCGGTGCGGGCCGTCCTGATCGCCGACCAGACAGTCTCCGAGGAGACGGCGTGGTCCTTCACGGTCCCGGCCGGCACGTTCACGGATGCCGACAGCGATCTGACCTATACGGCCACCTTGGCTGATGGATCAGGCTTGCCGTCCTGGCTCTCGTTCGATGCGCCGACCCAGACTTTCTCCGGCACGCCACCGCAGAACTTCACGGGCAATCTCGGTCTGACGGTTGTCGCCAGCGATGGTGCGCTCACTGCGTCGGATACGTTCATCCTGACGGTCCAGCCGGTCAACGACGCTCCAGCTGTGTCGGCGCCGATCCTCGATCAGGCGGCCGCACCCGGTTCGAACTGGTGGTTCCAGGTTCCAGCCGGTGCATTCTCCGACGTGGACCGTGACGGGCTGAGCTACACCGCGACGCTGGCGGATGGCACCGCGCTGCCGTCCTGGGTCACGTTCAATGGGGAAACGGGCACCTTTTCGGGCGCACCGCCGCTGGCCCAGACCGGCAGCTTGGATTTCACGGTCACAGCCAGCGACGGTACGTTGACGGCATCCGACACTTTCACCCTGGTGATCAAGCCGCCTGCCAGCGGTCCTGTCGCCGAAGGGTTCTACGATGACCTCATCGAGGCCGGCGACGGCAACGACTGGATTCATGGCGGCCTCGGCAACGACGAGATGCAAGGCGAAGGCGGCAACGACACGATCTATGGCGGCCAGGACAATGGCAAGATCCTGCGTGATCTGACAACCGGCAAGCTGACGGAACTCGTGATAGGCGACAACCTGTACGGCAATGACGGCCAGGACACCTACTACTACGCCCAGGGCGACGGCATCGATCTGATCTGGGACTTCCGGCCCGGCGAGGACATCATCAAGGTCAGCGGCTTCAATCCGCAGGATGTGAAGGTGACCTTCGTACGCGGCGTGACGAACCGCATCGCCACGCCAGGGCACGACAAGCTCGCGATCTTCTTCGGCAATGATCAGGGGGCGATTGTCTTCAACGACTTCCCGGGCCCGAAAGCGGGCGACGTGATCCTCGACTTCGGGGGAGGGCAGCTCACCTGGTTTGACCTGCTCTCGAGAGCCAACACCCAGATCGGCGACACGGTAGTCAGCCCGGTTCCAGCGGGGCCGAGCCCGGATCCGAACTACACTCCCACGGGAACAGGTGCCCCGGTCGAACTCAGCGGCGGCAACGGCAACGACATCCTGAGCGGCGGCGAAGGCGCGGACCGGCTCTACGGCAATGACGGCTACAACTGGTTCGAGGGTTTTGGCGGGGACGACCAGCTCTTCGGTGGCAATGCCCAGGATGTCTTGTTGGGCGCCGAGGGCCGGGACCGTCTTTACGGCAACGAAGGGGTCAACTGGCTCGACGGCGGGGCCGGGGGCGACGAGCTCTATGGCGGCAATGTTCAGGACACCCTGCTGGGCGGCAGCGGCAACGATGCCATCTACAGCAACGGCGGTGATGATCTTGTCGTCGGCGGTGCGGGATCTGACAAGCTCTATGGCACGGGCGGCACCGACATCATCTATGGTGACGACGCCGACGGCCTCGTGTTCATGCCCCCTGCACGGCCGGTAATCGAGCCGCCGGCTCCGCCCATGCCTGAGTCCGTCGTCACATCGACGAGCCTGACGCTTGCGCCCGGGATCATGAATGTGAGGGCAATCGGCAAGAGCTCCGTTACCCTCGTCGGCAACGATCTCGACAATGCCATGATCGGCAACACGGGCAAGAACACGCTCAAGGCCGGTGCCGGAAACGACGAGCTCAACGGCGGCTACGGCAACGACAGGCTGTATGGCAGCACGGGCCAGGATGCGTTCGTGTTCACCACCAAGCTTGGCACATCGACGAGCGACCGGAACGTGAACTTCGACACCATTGGCGACTACTCGGTGAAGGACGACAGCCTCCGGCTGGACAATGCTATCTTCAAGAAGCTGGGTAAGGTAGGCAAGTTGAACAAAGCCTACTTCACCGTCGGAGAGAAGGCCAAAGACAAGAACGACTACGTCATCTACGACAAGAAAACAGGCATTCTGTCTTACGATGCTGACGGTTCCGGCTCCGGCAGGATGGTCGAGTTCGCGAAGCTCGCCAAAAATCTGAAGCTCACCTCACTCGACTTCTTCACGATCTAATCTCACGCGAACAGGTGTCCTAGACTGAAATTCCAGGGCACCTGTTGTCTCTTAAATTATCAGGACAACTCCACGACCGCGCCGCATGTTGAATGTCTCGGAATGGCACCGTGCCGACCTCATCCGGATTTCCGTTCTACCGGCGTGAGCGGCTTCTCATTTGACCCGCGCAACGTTACCTGCTGACCCCAATGTATGGACCGGCCGTGCGTCGCAAGGGAATTCAGGATGGCGAGGTTGGTCTTGCGCTAATGTATCCGGCCCTCACGGAGCTATTGCTCCTGGCCATCATGGATATCCGCGCGCATCCGTTC